>ENA-ORDG01000998-ORDG01000998.1-marine-metagenome-genome-assembly--contig:-NODE-998-length-12132-cov-1.540440_pt1 | contig 12132 bp, 9 predicted proteins | sample MGYA00248629_ERZ508524 | MGnify/ENA primary metagenome ERZ508524 (study PRJEB26194, sample SAMN05421901) | marine metagenome | isolation source: East of Rio de Janeiro, Brazil, South Atlantic Ocean...
TCATTTCAGCAAGTAAGGCCAAATCAGAATCTTCTTGAAGGAGTTTTTTTAGCATTTCAAAGAAGCCTTTTTGATCAATCTTTTCTGGCGTCAAAATATAATCCAACCATAGGCCTTGAACATTGTCCCAACGATTATAAGGGTCAGTGTCATTAGCACATAAATAAAGTTTATCGCTAACTGAAAGATTAGAATTAAACTTGATGGGTGCTGAGAAACCTCTAAACCAAGAGGGTGTTGGCTTGCTCTTTATGTCATTAAATTCAACAGTCTTTTCCAGTTCATCAATAAGAACCATGCCTGACGCAACTTCGCTCCCGTTATCATCTAGCAAGCCAAAAGTATTTGGCATGATGAAAGGCTCTTTCTGATTTTTTTGGGTAAAGGTAGCTCGATAAATTTTCGAGTCTGAATCATAATCATCAACAACTTCAACTTCGGGTGTTCCTGATTTACTATACCAAGACATGAATGTGTCAAAATTGAAGTTATTCGCGTCCGCCATACTGGCCACAAAATCATCGATAGTGACTGCATCGCCGTCGTGGCGCTGAAAATATAGCTGCATCCCTTTTTGGAATCCCTCTTCTCCAAGTATTGTGTGGATCATACGGATTACCTCTGCACCTTTTTGGTAAACGGTCGCAGTATAAAAGTTATCCATTGAAATATAGGATTCTGGCCTTACAGGATGAGCCATGGGACCTGAGTCCTCGGCAAACTGGTAGGTCTTCAAAGCAACCACATCTTTGATTCGTTGTATGGCTCGTGAGCGAATGTCTGAAGAAAATTCTTGGTCTCTGAATACCGTTAAGCCCTCCTTTAAACTTAACTGAAACCAGTCACGGCAAGTGACACGGTTACCTGTCCAGTTATGAAAATACTCGTGACCAATAATTGACTCAATTCTAATAAAGTCTTCATCTACAGTTGTCTCTTGGTTAGCCAAAACGCAATCGGAATTAAAAATATTTAGCCCCTTATTTTCCATAGCGCCCATATTAAAATCATCCACAGCAACGATCATGTAAATATCTAAATCATAGCTAAGGTTAAATCTCTCCTCTTCCCAGGCAAAGGCTTTTTTAAGTGACGCCATTGCAAAGTCAGTTTTGTGCATGTTGTGGGGTTCGACATAGAGTCTCAGGTCAACCTCTTTACCCGTTGCCGTTGTATAGCTGTCTTGTAGGTAGTCTAATTTTCCTGCTACTAAAGCGAACAGATAGCAAGGCTTTGGTGCTGGGTCGTACCAGATAGCATGAGAACTGGACTCTTCAATCAGATTTCCGTTACTGAGTAGAATTGGATATTTTTCTTTGTTTGCGTTAATGTGTGTCGTGAAAATACTTAGAATATCAGGCCTATCGAGATAATAGGTTATCTGTCGAAATCCATGAGCTTCGCACTGAGTGCAGAAATTTCCACTCGACTGATAGAGACCATTTAGATTGGTGTTGCTTTCTGGATGAATACGAACTACTGTTTCAAGTATGAAACTTTCAGGTGGATTAATAAGCAACAACCCATCGTCTTTCAATTCATAATTCCCTTGTTTTTCGTCAATCTTTATTGATAGCAATTCTAGAGAGTCGCCATTAAGAAAGAGTTTTTTTGGTTTCTTACTAACCTTAGGATTTTTATAAAAAGAAATTCGAGAAGAGACGATTGTTTCATCGTCTTTCAGTTTAAATTCAAGCTCGGTAGTTCTAATCAGGTGAGAGCTTGGTGTGTAATCTTTTCGATAAATTGGTTGTGGCTTTAAATTGCTAATAATAGTACTCCCAATAATAGTCGGTAAATGACGAACGGTAGTAGTCCAATTCTTTCAACTATGCGGATAAAGAAAACAATCGTTGCGTAGGCAGTAATTGCCGAGATAATGAATCCTAATGACAATAACGACCAATCAACGTTGTCTACTTGATTAACTAAATCAAATGTCTTTACAATCATTGCAATTGCAACCACAGGGATAGACAATAAAAAGGAAAACTTAACTGATAAAGACCTGGATAAGCCAATTAACAGTGCCGCAGTGATGGTAATACCAGAGCGAGATGTACCAGGTATCAAGGCCAAAGCCTGAAAACATCCGATAATTAAAATGTCAGAACCTCTAATTAATTCACGACTGCGACCAAGAAAACGATTTAGCCAGTCAGAAAAACCCAACAAGAGACCGAAAAAAAGTGTCGCAAATGCTATTACTTGAATTGTTCTTAAGTTGAGTTCAATACTATCTTTAAATAGAAGTCCAGCCAGTCCTACCGGAATTGTTCCCAACAAAACACCCCAAGCAAGCAATGCCTCTCCTTCCATTTGTCTTGTTTGAATTGAACTGATGAAGTCTTGACTCATGACTAGCAAACTATTGCGATAGTAATAAATAATTGCGCACAGCGTTCCAAAATGAAGGACAACATCAAAAGCTAATCCCTGGTCGGGCCAAGCGAATAATTTTGGCAACAATACTAGGTGTGCTGAAGATGATATTGGCAAAAACTCAGTCAAACCTTGGATCAGTGATAGAGTGATTGTTTGAATAATATCCATTGTTAATTTTTAAAGCTTATTTAAAAGATTCTGTTCTCTAAAACCATCTAATTTTACTGTTTGTTTTTTTGACAATGCTAACACTTTGAAAGTTTCACCCATCGCACTTGGCAAGACTAACTGTTTGATTTCTTGAGCGAGTGCATTGCGCTTTGCATCGTCTTCCTCTTTAAGCAGGAAATTCTCGATACCCAGAGATATCAAGAACATCGCTTGAGTGCAATAGCCCGAAAGCTCAAATCCAGCTTCCACAGCATGCTCAGCCACATCTGAGAAATTAACCGAGGTCGTAATATCTTGTTTACCGATATTGTCAAATGGGTTATCACTAGCCTTGTGTCGATAATAACATCGCAAAGTCCCATCTTTACGCTGAGGGTGGTGATATTCATTTCGATCCATACCATAATCAATCAAAAGCACTATTCCTTCAGTCATAGCGCTATATAAAGAATCAATCCATGCCAGAGCCTGTAAGTTGACCTCGGTGGTGTATCCCTCATCACGCATGGCAGGCAATGAGGTTAACGAGTTCGAATAAGGCTTATCAAGAGGCTTCCATTGAAAATTTCCGTCGATAAAGTCAACCCCTAACTCCACAAAACGACCGCCAGAGAAGATCAATCTTTTTGCAGGTATGGCATCAAGCACCTCATTCGCAATCACCACACCAGAGAAGCCAATGGGAAGCTCTGTTAGCCATTCGACACGATCAATAAGTTCAGGCAATACACTCAAAATAGTTTGCTTTTGTTGTTGCTTTAATTGCCCACTGAGTTCCATAATATAGTACTTTTTTGGTAGAAACTTTAGTCGACCCAATTCAAACAAAACCTGTACTGCTAAGACACCACTACCAGCTCCAAATTCTAATACATCACCACCGTTAATGATTTGGGCACACTGCTTGGCAACTGAATATCCAAACAAGTCAGAAGTCTCTGGAGCTGTAATAAAGTCTCCTTGATGACCAAATATATTCGCACTTGAACGATAATAGCCTAGCCCAGGGCTATATAGAGCAAAATTCATAAATACATCAAAACCTATTGGCTTACCGTTTTCGTGAATGGATTGAGATATAATGTCTTCGAGTTTCATATGCAAAATTATTTTATACTCTGATTGCATCTGTTTCGTTACAATAGATTAAATTGACTTACCAGATTATCTTTTATTTATTGATATTTTTATGAAAACCGCTTTAATTTCAGGTGGAGCTGCGCGAATTGGCGCCCAAATAGTCAGAACACTTCACGAGAATGGCTATAAAGTCATTATCCATTGCCACCAGTCAGAAGAGGTTGCGCAGACACTTTGCCGTGAACTTAATTCTAAGCAAAAAAATTCTGCCAAAGTAATAGTAGTTGACCTTGAAGACAATAAAGACATTAAAAAGTTAACTCAAACAATAAAATCATTAGATTTACTGGTCAACAATGCCTCTGTTTTCTACCCAACTTCGATAAAAAATAGTACCATCGAGGACTGGGATAAAACAATCAATATTAATCTTAGAGCACCCTTTTTCATTGCAACGGGACTAAGTAAAGTATTGGCGATCAGTCAAGGAAGCATTATCAACATTATTGACATTCACTCCGACCGGCCATTGAAAAAATTTTCAATCTATAACATTTCAAAAGCTGGCCTGAAAATGCTCACCAAGACACTTGCCAAGGAATTGGCGCCTAATATCAGAGTCAACGGTATTTCTCCAGGCTCTATCCTCTGGCCTCAAGATAAATCCCAGTTATCCGAAAAAGAAAAAATAATGATGATCGATAGAGTATCCCTGAAGAGGCAAGGCTCACCAAATGACATTGCTCAAGCAGTGTTATTTTTAGCTAATGCCAAATATATTACTGGCCAGGTTATCAACATAGATGGTGGTCGCAGCCTTAATCAGTAAATATATTAAATTAGACTAACTATGGTATAATTTAATTGTCGAATATTTTTTCGACCAACAAGAATTTTTTTTACAGACACCTTAATACTAACAACAATGAAATTAAGGTAGTTTACTGGGCTAATTGACGCCACATACAGGACCCTATTTAGTAATTGATGAATCACTTTATTCAACCCCTTATTCCAATTCAATACACAAGTATTGAGGCTTTGTACGTACTCAATAGTCCGGATATTATAGGACTTTATCATGAATCACATTCTTATCAACGCCACCCACAAAGAAGAAATTCGAGTGGCCATAGTAAGGAGTCAGAAGCTAACTGATCTTAATATAGAAACCAGCCTAAATCGGAAAACTAAAGGCAACATATACAAAGCAAGAATCTCTCGAGTAGAGCAGTCTCTTGAGGCTGCGTTCGTAGATTATGGCAAAGAAAAACACGGCTTTTTGCCGTTTAAAGAGGTTTCAAAGTTCTTTGCTGATAGTCTCAAACCTGAAGGCGATAAACTAACAATCAGTGACGTCCTCAGGGAAGGTCAAGAAATCATCGTTCAGGTTGAAAAGGAAGAGCGAGGCAATAAGGGCGCCGCCCTTAGTACCTACATCAACTTGGCTGGTGCCTATATGATTCTTACCCCCAATAATCCAAAAAGTTCTGGAATCTCAAGACAGATTAATGCAACTGACCGACAAGATCTAAAAAACCTTTTACCAAAGTTGCAAGTCCCAAAACATTCAGGTCTAATAATTCGTACAGAAGGCGCAGGAAAAGGCCTTCAAGAATTACAGTGGGAAGTAGACCATTTGACGCAACTTTGGAAGTCTATTAAAACTGCAACAAAGAATCAAGACGAACCTTTTTTAATTTATCAAGAGAGTGATATAACTGTAAGAGCTCTACGTGACTACCTCAGAGAAGATACTGATAGCGTCATAATTGACGACCTAGAAACCTATCAAAATGCCCGAGACTTTGTTAGCTTTGTGATGCCACACTATATAGATCGAATTAAGTATTTCGATATTACTGAACATTCTTTATTTGCTCACATGAGTGTCGAATCACAGGTCAAAAGTGTCTTTAACAGAGAAGTGATACTTAAATCTGGAGCGACAATTGTGTTTGATACAACAGAGGCATTAACAGCCATCGATATTAATTCCGCACGAGCAACGAGGGGTACCAGTATTGAAGACACAGCCTTTAAAGCAAACCTAGATGCTGCAGAAGAAATTGCTGTCCAACTACAGCTAAGAGATATTGGAGGTTTGATCGTTATTGACTTCATTGATATGGCAACAGAAGAAAACAGAGTTGCTATTGAAAAGGCTATGGAGAAAGCAACTGGCAATGACCGTGCGCGCGTTCAAATTGGAACAATTTCAAGATTTGGCCTGCTAGAGTTGTCACGCCAACGATTAATGAGCTCGGTAGCAGAGTCAACAGGTAAAACTTGTTCGCAATGTAATGGAAGTGGAACAACACCAACCATACCTACGCTAGCGCTTAACATTATTCGTCAGCTTGAGGATTCACTTAACTCCAGAAAAATTAATGGTGATGTTACAATTCAGTCAAGCGTTGAAGTAATCACTTATCTTCTTAATGAAAAAAGACAAAATATAATTGATATGGAGGTTAAGCATGGTATTAAGATAACCTTGTTACCTAACCAATATATGGAATTCCCAAGCTTCAGTATAAATAAGCAAAAGGGTGACAAAAAATCGCAACACAAAAGCTTTCAAGGTATATCAAAACCTCAAATCAATCACAACGAAATTAATTACCTTGAAAAGCTTGAAATGCCAGTTATTTTAGCCAACCACCCTTCAACTAAAATGCCTGAAAGAAAGGCCTCATTTATGAGCAAACTGTCTGATATGTTTTCTATAGAAAAGCAAGCAACACCCCAACAAAAAACTACCAGACCACAAAATAGGAATCAGAATCGGAATCGGAATCGGAACCAGAATAGAAACCAAAAAAGAGGTGAAAATAAGAAGAGTTCTGAGAACCAGAATAGAAACCGCAATCAGAATAAAAACCGAAATCGGAAAGCTGCTTCAAACACCGAACAAAAATCGACTGAAAAGGTTACTCAATAGTTCGATATATGAATAAATACGCTGTCATTGGCAATCCTGTTGATCATAGCTTGTCACCGACTATTCACGCCCAATTTGCTAAGCAGATTGGGCTTTCAATGAGTTATAAAAAAATTCTAGCGCCACTAGACGGATTTAGTGTCGCTGCCAAAAACTTTATCAGTTCTGGCGCTTTAGGACTCAACATCACCGCCCCATTTAAAGTTGAAGCATACGATCTTGTAGATGAGTACACCTTAAATGCAAAGACTGCAGGTGCTGTCAATACCATTAAAGTGGAAAATTGCACTCTTTATGGAGAAAATACTGACGGAATCGGCCTTGTTAACGACCTTTGTAATAATTTACAACAGTCGATCAAAGGAAAAGACATCTTAATTTTAGGGGCTGGTGGTGCAACTCAGGGCATCTTGCTACCATTACTAGAATGTCAACCAGGACGTATTTTAGTTGCAAACCGAACAAAAACAAAATCCTTAAAATTGGCAAACAATTTTAGCAAGTATGGCAAAGTTTGTGGCTTTGGTTTAGATCAAATAAAAGCCAAACCTGTAGATATTATCATTAATGCCACGAGCGCTTCATTGGATGGAAAAATGCCTGAAATTGCATCAGGTGTTGCCTCTGGTGCGCTATGTTATGACTTAATGTATGGTAAGCAAACACCATTTATGCAGTGGGCAAGGGAAAACTCTGCTCTAGCAGTGACTGATGGTCTTGGGATGTTGGTCGAGCAAGCTGCCAGCGCTTTTGCTTTTTGGCATGGCAAGACCCCAGAAACAAAAGAAGTATTAAAATCTCTTAGGGAGACAACCGATTAATGCTCCAGCCAGTCTCTGAACGCTGATAAATGAATCGATCGTGCAGTCGACTCTCTCTTCCTTGCCAAAACTCAATACTCTGAGGTATTACACGGTAACCTCCCCAAAAATCAGGCAAAGGCACCTCTCCTTTAGAAAATTTATTTTTCATTGACTCAAATTGACTGACCAGTAAACTTCTTGAGGAGATTGTTGCAGATTGCTGTGAAGCCCAAGCACCCAGCTGTGAATCTTTTGCCCTTGAAGCAAAATACTTAATTGATTCAAGCGTTGTTATCTTTTCGACGCTACCAACGATTTTTACTTGCCTGTCTAGGTCTAACCATGAAAACAAAAGGGCAGCCTGAGGTTTTACTTCAATTTGTTGGGATTTTTTTGAACCATAGTTCGTAAAAAAAACAAAACCTTTGTCATCGAAATGCTTGAGGAGCACTGTGCGAATGCCAATCTCGCTCTCATCAGCAGTTGCCAAACTCATAGCACTGGGCTCAACGATACCCACCTTGATTGCCTGAGAGAACCAAAGCGAAAACTGCTTAAATGGATCACTATCAAGCTCAGATCTGTTCAGCCCGGTTTGTCGAAACTCTTTTCTGAGATTAGTCAAATCAACTGTCATAATATCTAAAATTAAAAGGGTATCAGGTTACTCTTTTTTGATTCTGTTAGGTGTTGAGTAATCAAAGCCTTGACGGGTGGAAAGCGGTTTGCAAACTTAAGCACTAACTTTCTAACTTGCTTAATTGCCGCATCATCATTAGTAAACAATGAAACAATGACGTTTGTACCAAAATACATCAACTTAGAGAGGTTGATTTGTTTTCTTTCAAACTCTTTTAGTACCGCGTCTGCTCCAATATCAAGGCCGTTATTAAGCGCCTTACTAATGGACAACGATAGCAGATCCTGGCCTCTCAAACCTAAATTAAAACCATGCGCGGTTACTGGGTGCATACCCACAGCTGCATCACCAATCAGGGCAAACCTTGTTGCTCTAAATTTATGAGCATAGACCCCAACCAAGGGGTACGAGTAGCGATCTCCTATCTGCTTCATTTGGCCTAATTTACCACCAAAGCCATCGCTTGCCATCTCACTAAATTGCTCCTCATCAAGGTCTAACATCTCATCTAACCTATCAGTTGGAACCGTTAATACGAAAGATGACACATTACCATTAAGTGGCAAAAGTGCTAACGTGTGGCCGTAATTAAAGTACTCTAAAGCAATGTGATTGTGAGCCTTTTCGTGTGACATCCTTGTTGTTATCATTACCTTGGAGAAGTCTTTCATAACCGAAGGTATACCCATCTTTCTCCTAATTTCAGAAAAACGACTGTCTGCCGCAACAACCAGTTTAGATTTAATGGTTTTACCATTAGATAGTGAAATTTCTGCGCCCGTATTAGTAGTATTAACACCATCTACCATCAGCTCATTCAAAATCGTCATATTGTCTGCTTGCGAGGCCCTTTCAAATAGTGCTGCTCTAATCAAATAGTTTGGCACTAAATAACCCAACGCTTCAATTGCGGATTTTTTAGCGTCAAAGTTCAACAAAGAATCTGAACCGCCGTCAAATACTTTTGCCTCTTTTAATGGGCTCACCTTAGCTTCGTCAATAAGCGCCCAAACGCCAAGTTTTATTAATATTTTACGGGAATGATGAGTGAGTGCTATTTCGCGACCATCTGGTTTAGGTTTTGAAATTGATTCAAGCGATGACTTTTCAACTAGAAGGATATTCAAGTCCAAACCAGCCATAGAACAGGCAAAGCTAAGACCGGCAGGTCCACCCCCTATAATAACGATATCGTAATCCATCTCACTGTTGCGTTAATTTGATGAGGATTCATTTTAGCACCCTTTAAAAAATACATATTGACCGAATAAAAAACGGTCTTACTGAGTGATGACTTTGGATTCCTCGATCTGCTTTAACCAATACTCACTTTTTTCTATATTTTTTTCTGTACCGATGCCTTCTTTATACATTTCAGAGACCTTGATTTGTGACTCTATACCGCCCTTCCTTGCAGCAATAATGTAGTACTCATAAGCCTTCTCAAGGTTCTTACTGACTCCCTTTCCTTGCTCATACATCTCAGCCAGATTGTGTTGTGCAAAAAGGTAATCCTGGTTCGCAGATAAGCTAATCCAGCTGAAGGCTTTCTCCAAATCCAAAGGTACCCCGATACCTAGATAATACATGGCTCCCAGATAGTACTGAGATTTGGGGTGCGATTGGTTGGCAGCCTTGTGTAAATATTCAAGCCCCTTTGCGTCATTTTGTTCAACTCCGACACCTACAATATGCATTATGCCAATAGCAGTAATTGCATCCAAATCTCCAGTTTTGGCTGCATGTTCGAAAGCCAGTAGCGCTTTTTCATAGTCCTGTTCAACACCGTCACCATAAAAGTAAGCCCGCCCTCTTTCGTAAAGGCTAGAATCTGCATTAACAGGGAACGAAGTGGCAAATAAAAGGGTTAATAATAATAAAAATTTCATAGAAGGAAATTGTATAGGAAATACTACGTAACTGTGTAGTCTTAGATTGAACTTTTTACACTACGATTAAGTCCATTTAAACAAAACATGAGCCACTATTACGTTCAATGATATGCAATATGTTTACACGCCATTTCTGGGAACAAACTCTAATACTGTTGCATTGATACAATACCTCGGCATTCCGTCAGGTCCATCATTAAATACGTGACCTAAATGAATATCAGAACTAACAGACCTTATCTCGGTCCGAACCATACCAAAACTAAGGTCAAGCTTCTCATAAACCTCATTATCCACAGGCTTAGTAAAGGAAAGCCAACCTGATTTAGACTTAAATCGATCAGCAGTATCAAATAGCGGCCTTCCTGAAAGCTTATCTACGAATATGCCTTCGGGGGTATCCTTAAATATCTCATATTGTTTGCAAAAACGTCTATCTGTTCCATCATTAAAGGCAACATTAAAGGCCTCGGAATCCTTACCCAACTTGAATTCTCCTAAGGCTTGGTAAAACTCCTCAGAAGTCATAATCCCCTGGTGCGCCCAGACCTCTCTACCATCAACGATAAAAAATATAGTTGGCGTTGCCCAGGTCTCTGTGTTCAATTCAAACCCCTTCAAGGTAGATGCAGGGGAAGACCTCAATGGAATGGTGCCTTTATATTTTGAAGTAACTTTTTTTTCAAATTCTAAGCAAAAAAGACAGGTCCCTTCTATCTCAGGACCAATCACAATTATCTCTTTATCCCCAAGGGGAACTATGTCATTTTTAGCAATTTTAGACAACGACTGGTTTAGAAAGCTCACACCTGTCGAGTGATCAGGACAGTAACCGTTAGGATTTTTCAATAAATAGTTTTGATGATAGCTCTCTGCTGGCCAAAACTTTTCTAATGCACCCATCTCGGTTACAATTTGCCCATAACCTTGAGCTGTCAACAGTGTTTGAAATTCTTGTTTAGTTCTATAAGCTATCTCTTTTTGTTCTGGAGTTGTCCAATAAATTGCAGAGCGATAATTGTTGCCTACATCATTTCCTTGTCTGTTGAACTGAGTAGGGTCATGAATTTCCCAAAAGTTTCTGATTAAAGACTCAGTTGAAACTTGACTTGAGTCATAAATAACTCTGACTGTCTCGGTATGATTAACCAAATCATTGTCATTTCTTGCCTTCTCTTCGGCTGAAAGACCAATATTTTTTAAAATATCTAGAAAAGTCCCAGTTTGTGGAATGCGATTATTGAGAACGTCCTCATAGCTAGGGTTTTCATAGTTGCCTCCCGAGTATCCAGAAACAACATCAATGACACCGTCAATGTTTTCAAAGTTTTTTTCAACACCCCAAAAACAACCTGCCGCAAAAAAAATTTCTAATATCATTGTCTTTATCTACCAAATAAAGAAATATTATTGCAAGTCTACACTCTAAATGCAAGTGTCGAATGTTTTATGAGTGAAGAAATATGAAGATTATAGAGTGGTAGTCGCGGTCAGATTTGAACTGACGACTTCCACCTTGTCGAGGTGACACTCTAACCAGCTGAGTTACGCGACTACAAAGAGGAATATTATACTGACTCGAAAACCGAACGGATAATTTTTTGTATGTCACTTGCCGCTTGATAACGGTTTTCAGCATTTTTGATTGGTCGTCCAACAACAATGTAGTCGGAACCGCTTTTAAATGCTGTAGCGACATCAACTACACGCTTTTGGTCGTCATCATTTGCAACCGGGCGAATTCCAGGAGTCACAGCAATTAACTTCTTGTCTACATATTTTCGAATGTAGGGCACCTCTAAACCTGATGAAACAACTCCATCACAGCCAGCCTCAAACGCACGTTTAGCGCGTGAAATCACTAATTCCTGAACATCACAATCAAATCCCAGATCATCTAAGTCGCCTCGATCCAGACTGGTAAGCGCAGTTACTGCTAATATTTTTAAATCATTCTTGTTTTCTGCAGCCTTTTCCATCATCGCCTGGTTGCCATGAATGGTTGCAAATGTAGCGCCATAGCAACTCAGTCTTGCTATCGTTCGACCTACCGTTTCAGGAACATCGAAAAACTTTAAATCAACAAAAACTTTTTTGTCTCTTTCTGTAAGCCAATTTAGCAGTTCGAAGTAGCTACCTGTCATCAACATTTCCATGCCGATTTTATAAAAATTTACACTGTCATCGAGTTCAGTGACGATGTCTTTAGCTTGGTCA
>ENA-ORDG01001006-ORDG01001006.1-marine-metagenome-genome-assembly--contig:-NODE-1006-length-12072-cov-3.995165_pt1 | contig 12072 bp, 10 predicted proteins | sample MGYA00248629_ERZ508524 | MGnify/ENA primary metagenome ERZ508524 (study PRJEB26194, sample SAMN05421901) | marine metagenome | isolation source: East of Rio de Janeiro, Brazil, South Atlantic Ocean...
ACGAGGACGTCGATTGCATTGGAGCGCACCAGCGTATCGGTGATCTCGAGCGCCTGTTCGCCCGTGTCGGGCTGCGAGACGATCAGTTCGTCGATGTCGACGCCCAGCTTGCGCGCATAGACCGGATCGAGCGCATGTTCGGCGTCGACGAAAGCCACGGTGCCACCGGCTTTCTGCGCTTCGGCCAGCACGTGCAGCGCGAGCGTGGTCTTGCCCGAACTCTCGGGGCCGTACACCTCGATCACCCGGCCCTTGGGCAGACCTCCCACGCCGAGCGCGATGTCGAGGCCGAGCGATCCGGTGGAGATCGCCTCCACCTGCATCGTTTCCTTCTGGCCCAGCTTCATCGCCGAACCCTTGCCGAATGCGCGATCGATCTGCGCGAGCGCGGCGTCCAATGCCTTCTGGCGGTCTGCGTCCACTTTCTTGTCCTCTACGAGCTTCAGACTTGCCGCCATGACATTACCTCCTGCGCTTGGCCAGAGCCGCCCTGCGACTCTTCAACTGGCATGGTATGTATCGGCTTTGTTCCACAAGAACAAGTAGAGAACGAATTTTTTTCGCGATGCGCCCGAATGGCTTCATCCGCCCTCACCGAACGCGTCTCTCTCAGCTGCGCCGCAAGCCCAGCACCTCGGAAACCTTCGCGTTGATCTGCTGCACGCTGAACGGCTTGGGAATGAAATGCATGTCCTCGATATCGATGTCGTTGCGCAGCTGTTCTTCCGCATAGCCCGACATGAACAGGATCGGGATGTCCGGTTTCACCTTGCGGATCGCGCGCGCCATCGCCGGTCCGTCCATCGTCGGCATAACGACGTCGGACACGATCAGGTCGAATTCGGTATCGCCATTGGCGATCGCGGCCAGCCCTTCTTCGCCGTCGGCGGCGGTGGTCACGGTGTAGCCTGCGCGAACGAGCGCCCTTTCCGCCACCGCGCGAACCATGTCTTCGTCCTCGACCAGCAGCAGGGTGCCCCCGGCGGACCATTCGGTCGCCTTGGTTTCCTCCACCTCTTCGCTTCGCATGTTGGCGGGCAACACGCCCTTGTTGACCGGCAAGTACATCGTGAAGCGGGCACCGATAGGTGCGCCATCCGGGCCTTGCACATTGTCGGCGAAGATGAAGCCGTTCGACTGCTTGACGATCCCGTAGACGGTCGACAGGCCGAGGCCGGTGCCCTTCCCCTGTTCCTTGGTCGTGAAGAAGGGCTCGAAGATCTTGTTGAGGTGTTCCTCCGGAATGCCTCCCCCCGTGTCCTGGACGATCAGCACGGTGTAATCGTCCGCTGGCATGATATCGATGCCCATCTTGCGCACGTCGCGTGCGGAAACCCGCCGCGTGGCGAGCGTCAGCCGCCCCTTCCAATCCTGCTTCCCGCGCTTCGTCGCATGCGCCTGCATCGCATCGCGCGCATTCACCGCGAGATTGATGATGACCTGCTCGAGCTGCTGCGGGTCGGCGCGGACCGGACCGAGTTCGCGGTCGTGACGGACCGAGAATTCGATTTTCTCGCCCATCAGCCGCTTAAGCAGCTGGCTGACTTCGCTGACCACGTCGGGTAATTGCAGCACCACCGGCCGCAAGGTCTGCTGGCGGCTGAAGGCAAGCAGTTGCCGGGTCAGGCTGGCGGCGCGGTTCGAGTTCGCCTTGATCTGCTGGATGTCGTCGTAGTCGCTGTCGCCCGGGGTATGACGGAGCAGCATCAGGTCGCAATAGCCGATGATCGCGGTCAGCACGTTGTTGAAGTCATGCGCAACGCCGCCGGCAAGCTGGCCGACCGCCTGCATCTTGGTCGCCTGCGCCACCTGGCGCCGCAGGCGCTTTTCTTCCGAAGAGTCGGAGATCGACAGCAGAACTGCCGCATCGCCCAGCCCACGCACACCGGCGAGGCCGATCGAGACGGGCTCTTCCTTGTCGTTGGCCAGGCGTACCGCCATGTCCCCGCTCGCGGTCGCGCCCTTGGCGAAACGCCGCACGGTATCGGCCATGGCGGCCTTGTCTTCGCGGACCACCAGGTCGCTGGGGAACTGGGGAAGCCCCCTGTCGACCCGCTCGACCGCGCGCAGGAAGGCCTTGTTGGCGAACAGGAAGCGACCGTCGCGATCGGTCAGCGCAAGCCCCAGCGGCAGCGCAGAGAGGAGCGCCTCGAGTTGCGGGATCGCGGCCTTGCCGCTGCCTTCCCAGCCGCCGCCGATCCCCACCGAACTGTCAACCAGCAACATTAGCGAAGGCGCCTGATCGGCATCGCTTACACGGTTGCTCGAGGGCGCATCCAGCGGGATATGGACCAGCGTCTGCGGCGAGCCTTGCTGGCCTTCGCGCGCGAAGAATATGCGGTCGCGATCATCGGAGCGCAGCAATTGCACGAATTCGTGCCCGGCGAGCGAGTTCTCGCGATTGCCCGTCGCGCGCTCGGCCAGGCCCGGCGTGGTGGTAAGCACAATCCCCTGTGGTGCCACCAGTGCGAATTCGATGCCCGCACGCGAGAGAATGTCTCCGAATACGCCGCCAAGCTGCTTCGACAGCGCGTCGTAGCTGCTTTCCTCACGAACCTGGGCGAAGCGCCACAAAAGATAGGCCTCGCCGCGACCGCTGCGGTCGATCTCCAGACGATACCGCGTCTCGGACCCCGTCAGGCGTAGATCGTCAATTCTGGCAGACCCATCTCGCCAGGCGCTGCGCGCAGCAGCGTTGACCGCCTCGAGCGATGCGGGTTCGAACGGCAATTCGTAAGGCGCTGCATCGCCTTCGAACCACTGCTCATAGGTGGAATTGGCGCACACCATGCGGTTGGCGCGATCTATGATCGCGACCGCGCGACCGCGGTTTTCCATGGCCGCGCTGGTGAGCGACCAATCAGCCTGATAGGCCTGGGTCTCGGCCGGTTCGGTCTTCAGCCGTGCCGCAAGCAGCAGCATCAGCAGGACCACCACCAGCGTCCCCCCATAAGCTAGCGCGACCGTGGTCTGTTCGGATACGAGCCAGACCAACGCAATCGAAACCGCCGCGCCGCCCGCCACTCCCAGCATCAGCGGGAGAGGGGGCAGAAAGCCGATGGGGTTTTCGTCCTGAGCGATCATGAACGCGCATCCGGATCAGATAGCCGTTCGGTTTGCGCGGTTCCCAGACGCAGCCGCTTCTTGCGCTTACGGGCGACGACGAAACGCCACACCACGCTGGCGACAAGATAGCCGAGCGAAGCCCCTACAATAGCGAGCACGATGAAGCCGAAAATGGTCACCAGCACGGTAACGCCGACACCTTCGAACATTTCGATGAACCATGCCCAGCGTCCACTGGCGATCTCTTCCTGCGCTGCGCCGCCGGTGGCAGCGAGATCGACCTTGAGGATGAAGGCGCCGAGCTTGTTCGCCACCAGCGCCCAGAAGGGGAAGGTGAACGGATTGGTGATGAAAGTGACCAGCGCGGACAGCGGAACGTTCGCGCGCGCGGGCAAGGCCATGAATGCCGCCAGGAAAATCTGTCCCACCGGGATGATGAAGCCCGCGAACACGCCCAGCGCTACTCCGCGCGGTACGCTACGCCGGGTGAAACGCCAGAGTTCGGGGGTCAGGAACCGATGGGCGATCGGGCGCAAATACTTGTTCTGCGCCATTTGCTCGCGCGTCGGCATGCGCAAGCGGATCCAGTCCGCCAGTGCCGTTTTCGATCTCCGCTTGCTCATTGCCACGACCTCGCCATGCGCCGCCTCTCTGACGAGTGCAAGTGGGGGAAGATAGCGGCTTGCGACGAATGCGGCATGGCTGTCGATATGGTTACCATGCCGGATCGTTGAAAGGGCCGTGAGCGCCGCCTAGCCACGTTCGCGCATCAGTCGCGCCTTGTCGCGCTTCCAGTCGCGTTCCTTGATCGACTGGCGCTTGTCATGCGCCTGCTTGCCCTTGGCCAGCGCAAGCTCGACCTTCGCCCGGCCGGTGCTGTTGAAATAGATCGACAGCGGAACCAGCGTCATGCCCTTGCGCTCGACCGCGCCGAACAGCTTTTCGATCTCGCGCTCGTGGAGCAGCAGCTTGCGCGGCCGGCGCGGCTCGTGGTTGAGCCGATTTCCGTGCGAATATTCGGGTATATTGGCATTGACCAGCCAGACCTGCCCGTCGCGCACCTCGGCGTAGCTCTCCTTGATGCTCGCCTCCCCCGCCCGCAGCGCCTTTACCTCGGTACCCTGCAGAGCGAGGCCCGCCTCGAAGGTTTCCTCGACGTGATAGTCGTACCGCACGCGCCGGTTGTCGGCGACGGTCTTCTGCTTGTCGAAAGTGGCGGGTTTGGGACGGGCCATAAGGCGGGCGCATGTAGGCGAGGCGGCGGCGCTTGGAAAGGGGAGGCGCGATTTCTCTTGCCAAGCCCGCCCCTCGCGTGGCGATAGCCCCGCATGGACGAGCACACCCTGGCAGAGCCCTTCACCATCCACGATACCACGCTGGCGCCGGGAAGCGCGGCAACCGTCGCGATCCCGGTAAGCCAGCAGGTCACCGGGCTTAATTCGGCGCTGGCACTGCGCGTATTGCACGGTCGCAAGCCCGGACCCTGCGTCTTCGTGAGCGCCGCGATCCACGGCGACGAGATCGTCGGCACCGCCGTCATCCAGCGTCTGCTCGAACGGCTGGCCCCCGACGATCTGGAGGGTACGATCATTTTCGCACCCGCAGTCAACATCTACGGCTTCGTCGCGCATAGCCGGTATCTGCCCGACCGGCGCGATCTCAACCGCAGCTTCCCCGGTTACGAAAACGGCAGTCTCGCCGCGCAACTGGCGCACTGTTTCCTGACCCATGTCATCGACCGCTGCACTCTCGGCATCGATATCCACACGGCGGCGGTGCATCGCTACAATCTGCCGCAGATCCGCATAGCTGCAGGCAGCCCCTATCTGTCCGAACTCGCCATGTCTTTCGGCGCACCGATCATAATCGAAAGCCCGCTACGCCCGGGCTCGATGCGCGCACTGGCTGCCGACCGCGAAACGCCCATGCTGTTGCTGGAAGCGGGCGAAGCGCTTCGGTTCGACCGGTTCTCGATCGGCGTCGGCGTAGCGGGCGTGCTGCGCGTCCTCGCGCATATCGGGATGATTGCCGCGGACGACGGGCTCGACGAGGTCGAGGTGCCGCTGCGCTCGAACCGATCGAGCTGGGTGCGCGCGCCGCGGGGCGGCGTCTCGCGGCGTATCCGCAAATCGGGCGACGTGGTCCGCAAAGGCGACCTGCTCGCCCAGGTCGGTGGCCTGTTCGGCGAAGACCCCGAAGCGTTGGTGAGCCCGCTGGATGGAGTCATCATCGGGCATGCCACATTGCCCATCGTCAACCAGGGCGATGCGCTGTTCCATATCGCCGAGGTCGAGGCACTCGATCATGCTGGCGAGCACGCCGACAGCATCGTCGAGGCGCTGGCGGTCAGCGATCCACCCTTCCCCGCCGCGCCGCTGCTCGACGAGGACGAGGTGCTCTAGTCATGCACCATGCGCTCGCACCCGGTCAGATCAGACCGGCATGTGCCAGCGCTTCGTCCACCGCCTTGCGGCTGGCTTCGCTCGCATTGACCAGCGGCAGGCGAACATCGGGCGAGAACCAGTCGTGCACGCGGCTGAGCGCGTATTTCGCCGGTGCCGGGCTGGCATCGGAGAACATCGCGTAATGCAGCGGGAACAGCCGGTCGTTAAGCTCGCGCGCCTTGACCAGCTCGTTGGCTGCAATCGCATCGTGGAATTCGGCGCACAGCGCGGGCGCGACATTGGCGGTGACCGAAATGCAACCCGCCCCGCCCGCGGCCGAGTGCGGCAGCCACAACTCATCATTGCCCGACAACTGACAGAACTCGTGATCGAGCCCCATGCGGTGGTCCGCGACGCGCGACAGATCGCCGCTGGCATCCTTGATGGCGACGATCCGATCGGGATGCTTGCGCACCAGTTCGACCACCGTCTCATCCTCGATGTCGGTGACCGTGCGCCCCGGCACGTTGTATAGCACGATCGGCAGGTCGCTGTTTTCCGCGAGGTAGCTGAAATGCGCGATCAGCCCGGCCTGGCTGGGCCGATTGTAATAGGGCGCGACACACAGCCCCGCGGCGGCCCCGGCCTTCTTCGAGAACTGCATGTGCAGCAGCGCATTGCGCGTATCGTTCGAACCGCACCCCGCGATCACCGGCACGCGGCCCGCCGCCTGTTCTATGCAGACCTCGATGACGCGGTGATGCTCGGCGTTCGACAACGTCGAAGCCTCGCCGGTCGTGCCACAAGGCACCAGGGCCTTGCTCCCGTTCTCGATCTGCCAGTCGACAAGTTTGCGAAAAGCGGCCTCATCGAACGATCCGTCGCGAAAAGGAGTCGCCAGGGCTGGTATCGAGCCTGAGAACATTTACCGAAGTCCTGCATTAGGGATATGAAACACAGCGATTTTTGCCGCATTCGCGCCGCAAATCATTCAGCGCCTGATAAGGAGGGGCCGGGCACGATGTCCAGCATGGGACGACAAACAATTTTCTCACTCGCATTGATGGCCGGTTCCGCGCTGGCCTTCCCCACGGTTGCGCAAGCGCAGGACGGGGCTCGCAGCAGCCTAGTCGCGCAGCAACCCGCCCGCATGGACCAGGTGGTCGGGCAATGGGAGTATCTGACCCAGCGCGACGATCTCCCCTTCGCTTCCTATGCGAATTTCCTGACCAGCTATCCCGATTTTCCCAAGCACGAACTGCTCCAGCGCCGGGCCGAGGCCGCGCTCGACCGCGACGCCCCCTCGCCGCAGGATCTGGTGGCTTTCTTCGATCGCCACCCGCCGCTGACGAATAGCGGGAGGGCTCGCTATGCACTTGCGCTTGCCTCGCTGGACCGTCCGCAGGCGCTCGAAACCGCACGCGAAGCGTGGCGCGGCGGCACCATGAGCGGTCCTGCCGAACTCTACATGCAGGGTCTGTTCGGCAGCCGTTTCGCTCCCGAAGACCACGATGCGCGCATGGATGCGCTGCTGTGGCAGGGCAATTACGAAGCCGCCTCACGTCACGTGACACGGGTTTCGCCCGCGTATCGCCCTACTGCGCAGGCGAGGCTTGCGCTGGTTCAGGGCACCACACCTCAGCGCGCCGGGGTCCCGGTGCCGGCCGACGCGATGAGCGATGCGGGCTATGTGTACAATCTAACCCGTTATTTCCGCACCTCGGGCCAGCCCTACGAGGCGGTAAACCTGCTTTCCGCACGCGCAGCGTTTGCAGCCCCCGCGTTCGACGGCACGCAGTTCATCAGCGAAGCGCTTGCCGTCGCCAAAGGTGCGGGTGCCACGCAGGCGGTCAGCATCGCCTCGAAGGTCGACGATGTCTTCGCCCCGGGCACGGACATTTCGGACGGCTCTTTCACTTTGCGCGACAAATACACTGACCTGATGTGGCTGGGCGGCACCAAGGCGCTGTGGTCACTGGGTGATGGTACGCAGGCCGCGCCGTTGTTCTATCGTTACGGTACCGCCGCAAAGACGCCGCTGACGCGCTCGAAGGGCTTTTACTGGGCCGGTCGCGCGGCGGCGCGTGCGGGCAACAGCACCGAAGCGCAGCGTTATTGGGAGATGGCTGCCGAATATCCCGATTGGTATTATGGCCAGCTCGCGCTGAGCGAACTCGGGCGCCCGATGCCGCAATTCGCCGCCCTGCCAGCGCCCGACGCGGCGCAACGGGCGGCATTCGAAGCGGACCCGCTGACCGGCGCCTTGCGCGCGATTGCGGGCAATCGCCGCGACTGGCGCACCGAGCGTGCCTTCTTCGAAGCGATCGCCGACAAGGCCGACACACCCGAACAGATGGCGCTGGTCGGCCAACTGGCGCGCGACACCGGCCTCGACGAACTGGCGGTCGTCGCCGGGCTTGTCGCAGGGGAACACGGTCTCGAAGGCTTCGAACGGCTTGGCTATCCCACCGTGGAGACGCATCCCGGGGCGAACTGGACCATGGTCCACGCCATCGCCCGGCAGGAGAGCGAGTTCGACCGCAACCGTGTCAGCCATGCCGGCGCGCGCGGAATGATGCAGTTGATGCCCGGGACCGCGCGCGAGGAAGCAGGCAAGATCGGCGTGCAATATATGTCGGCCAATCTGACCGCGAGCCCGAGCTACAACATCCGCCTCGGCGATGCGCATTTCGCGCGCCTCATGGATCGTTATGGCGGCGCCTATCCGCTGGCGATCGCAGCGTATAACGCGGGACCGGGCCGGGTGAACGAATGGCTCCGCTTGAACGGGGACCCGCGGACCGGTGCGGTCGACTGGGTTACCTGGATCGAGCAGATCCCCTCGAACTTCGAAACCCGCTATTACGTGATGCGCGTGATCGGAAACGCGGTCAGCTATGCCAACATGCATCCCGACAAATCGAACGGGTATGAACGCAACGTCACCAATTACCTGCCACGCTGATCTGGGTTAGGGGCCACGGCTCCATGACGCCCAAATCGAATCCCGTCACGCCGTTCGGCTATGCCGCGATGAAGGCGCGCTACGACCACTTGCTTGGTACCGAGCGCCCCGAAATCGTGGAAATCGTCAGCTGGGCGGCGGGGAACGGTGACCGCAGCGAGAATGGCGATTACCTCTACGGGCGCAAACGCATGCGCGAGATCGATCGCGAACTCGCGCATCTGTCACGGCGCATGAAATCTGCGCGCGTCATCGATCCCGCCGACCAGCCCGACAAGTCTCGCGCCTTCTTCGGCGCCACGGTGACGCTTGCAGACGAGGACGATGAGGAACGCACGGTGACGCTGGTGGGCGACGACGAGCAGGATGCCAGCGCCGGACGGATCGGCTGGTCTTCCCCGCTTGCCCGCGCGCTGAAAGGCGCAGCGATCGGGGACCTGCGCAGCGTGCGCTTGCCCGGAGGACTGAAAGAATGGGAGGTGATCGCCATCGCCTATCCGCAGAGTTCCGGATCCGCCGGGGCCTAGCTAAACGGTGCCTGCGCGAATAAGCCTGTCTGCGATGCACGCGCCAACTCTTCTTGGAAAACTGGGCCCCTTCGCAATGGCCGCGATCACCTGCGCAATGCTGGCCGCGCCGACTGCAGCCAAGGATAGTCTCGGCGTGTTCTCGGACTGGGGCGCATTTCGCGATGCCTCGGTGCCGCGTTGCTATGCGATTGCCATGCCTGCCCCCAGCCGCCTGCAGCGCGATTTCGAACCTTTCGCGACCATCGGCACCTGGCCGCGGCGCAACCTTCGCGGGCAGGTGCATTTCAGGCTCTCGCGGCAAGTCCGCGATGGGGCCGCAATCACCCTGTCGGTCGGCGGGAAGAGCTTTCGGCTTACCGGCGGGGGCGGGGATGCCTGGGCCGGGGATCGTACCATGGACGCCGCGATCGTCGCAGCCCTGCGGTCCGCCAGTCGCATGGTAATACGCGCCACCGACACGCGCGGGAGGCGGTTCTCCAATACCTATTCGCTCGCCGGAGCGGCGACCGCCATGGATGCGGCCACGCTTGCCTGCGCGCGGCGGTGACACGAAAAGGCCGGGAAACGCGTAACGCTCCCCGGCCCTCGATCAGCTTAGTCGGTGTCGCTTAGAAGCGGACACCCACACCGGCCATGATCTGGTGACGATCGAGATCGACGTCGAAACGGTCGCTGTCGGGCAAGTCGCCGTCGAAGTCGACTTCACCTTCACTGTAGTTCGAATAACGATATTCGACATTCATGAAGGTGCGCGGGTTGATGGCATATTCGATGCCGGCACCGGCGCGCCAGCCGTCGAGATCGAAGTCCTCGTTATATTCGGTCGTGCCGTCGTTCGACAGGATGTTGAGCTTGGCGTTGGTGTAGCCGCCCTTGGCGTAGAGCAGCAGGTCGGGTGCGACCTTGGCACCGACGCGCGCGCCGAGGAACAGGTCGCGGCCCGCGTCAACCTGGCCGAAGCCGAAGCCTTCGAAATCGCCATTGGTGAATTCGGTCTCTGCGCTCGAATCGGTCAGTTCCGCCTCGAGACCGACGACTGCTCCGCCGAGATCGAAGTCGTAACCGGCCTGGATGCCGTAGACGGCCCCATCAATCGACTGGTCGTTGTCTTCGTTGACATCGTCATCGACGCTGCTGCCCGCCTTGAGGGCGTCGTAGCCGAGCACACCCTGAACGCGGAAGCCGTCGAAATTGCTGCTGCTGTCCTGCGCCATGGCAGGAGCCGAGAATGCAGCCAGCGAACCGGCGACGAGAAGGGTCGAGATCTTTTTCATTTGCGAACTCCGTTTGGTTGACCCGCAGCTTTTGCGCTGCGTGGACCCGGAGAACGTCGCGGAAGCTGAAACAGTTTCATTAACCTGGCACAACAGGAAATTGTTGCATTTTGAACACATGTTGCGCGACGAGCCGGTTCTCCCACCGGTCCGGTCGTGCGGACTGCTTGGATCTTCGATAATCACACCCAGAACGGGGAACGTACCGGACGCAGCCACGTTCGCGCATCCCGCGCGGGCGGGTGCATCCTTTGCTTTCAACCGATTTGGCCCTATATGCGCCGCTCCCATGGCCGATACGACACTCATGAGCATCCCCGGGCAGGTTGACCCGGTTCCCGTCGCGCGCGACATCACCCCGCGGGCTGATGGCCGCATCGATCTGATCGGCCTGCCCAAGGACCGCATTCGCGAACTTTTCGCCGAAGCGGGTCTCGACGCGAAGCAGGCCAAACTGCGTGCCAAGCAGGTGTTTCACTGGCTCTACCACCGCGGGGTGACCGATTTCGCAGCGATGACGGACATCGCCAAGACCATGCGTCCGTGGCTGGCGGAGCGCTTCTACATCGGCCGCCCCGATGTCGTGGAAGCGCAGCATTCGACCGACGGCACGCGCAAATGGCTGCTGCGGACCTCGGACGGCCACGAGTTCGAAATGGTCTTCATTCCCGATGCCGATCGCGGGACGCTTTGCGTGTCGAGCCAGGTCGGCTGCACGCTCAACTGCCGCTTCTGCCACACGGGCACGATGAAGCTGGTGCGCAATTTGACCCCGGGTGAAATCGTCGGCCAGGTGCTGCTGGCGCGCGACTCGCTGGGTGAGTGGCCCAAGGGCTCGATGGCCGGCCTCGACGAGGTCGAGGACAGCGCTGAATACACTTCGGACGGGCGCCTGCTCACCAATATCGTGATGATGGGCATGGGCGAACCGCTCTACAATTTCGACAATGTCAAAGGCGCCTTGAAGCTGGTGATGGATGGCGACGGGCTTGCCCTGTCCAAGCGCCGCATCACGCTGTCGACCAGCGGTGTGGTCCCGGCCATGGCGCGTTGCGGCGAGGAGATTGGCGTCAATCTGGCAGTCTCGCTCCATGCGGTAACCAAGGAAATCCGCGACGAGATCGTGCCGTTGAACAAGAAGTACGGGATCGAAGAACTGCTGCAGGCCTGCGCCGACTATCCCGGCGCGAGCAATGCGCGGCGGATCACCTTCGAATACGTCATGCTCAAGGACAAGAACGACAGCGACGAGCATGCACACGAGCTGGTCCGGCTGCTCAAGCAGTACGACCTGCCCGCCAAGGTGAACCTCATCCCGTTCAACCCGTGGCCGGGCGCAGCCTATGAATGCTCCACCCCCGAGCGCGTGAAGCGCTTTTCGGAGATCGTTTTCGAACACGGTATCAGCGCGCCGGTGCGCACTCCGCGCGGACGCGACATCGACGCGGCCTGCGGCCAGTTGAAAACCGCTGCCGAAAAGAAGAGCCGCGCGCAGCGCGACCGTGAGGCCGCCGCAGCCGAAGCGACCGAAGCGGCCGCCGGATGAGCGCCGATGCGGCGACGATCGCTTACTACCAAGCGAACGCGCCGCATTACACGCTGAGCTTCGGGCAGGCGCCCAGCCGCCATCTCGATGCCTTTCTTGACCGGCTTGCCCCCGGTGCATGCGTGCTCGAACTGGGATGCGGTGCCGGCCGCGATTCCGCACGCATCGCCGAACGGGGGTTCGCGCTCGACGCCACCGACGGGACGCTTCTCTGGGAGTACCGCCGGACGTTTCCCGAGGGTGGGGGCCGCGGGGGGCGGCTCAGGAGCCTGGCCGTGTGGGAGGATCTCATCTTCGTGGCGACGCT
>ENA-ORDG01001009-ORDG01001009.1-marine-metagenome-genome-assembly--contig:-NODE-1009-length-12055-cov-3.556270_pt1 | contig 12055 bp, 8 predicted proteins | sample MGYA00248629_ERZ508524 | MGnify/ENA primary metagenome ERZ508524 (study PRJEB26194, sample SAMN05421901) | marine metagenome | isolation source: East of Rio de Janeiro, Brazil, South Atlantic Ocean...
TCAAAAAAATAGGAGGGACTTTAAAGCTTGTCAAGTTCAAACTTTTCCTGGAAAAAAAACAAATCCAATTATTTTAGCATTTTCCTTCTTAACAATTTATCTATCGTTACTTCCTTATTTAGGAAGAATCGTCAAGTGGTATCGACTCGAAAAGCCAAGCAGTTTTATTAAGTTCTTAACTCGGGTTTATTTAAATGCTCCTTTATTAAAAGCAGATCTAGATTGGTTGCACTTTGGTTTCGGAACCATGGCCTTAGGTAAAGAATCTTTAGCGAAAGTAATCGGAGCAAAAATGGCTATAAGTTTTCGCGGTTTTGATATTGGTATTTATCCTATTAAGTATCCCAATTGTTATCAAAAAACTTGGAAATATTTAGATCAATTACACGTAATTTCAAACGATTTACATCAGTTAGCGATTAAAGAAGGTTTACCCTCGACAATTCCTGTGGTTAAGATTACTCCTGCGATCGATGTTCATTTTTTTAAACCGAAAGAACCAACACAAGTTCCAAATTCATCTACCTTACAATTAATTTCGGTAGGTCGTTTACATTGGAAAAAGGGTTTCGAAGAAACTATGCGTGCTTTGAATATAGTAAAAAATGCCGGATATGATTTCACTTATACGATTATCGGCGAAGGCGATCAATATGAACGTGTTGCCTATGCGGCTTATGAGTTTGGTTTTTTAGAACAGGTCCGTTTTTTAGGAAAACTTTCTCGGGAAGAAGTAAAAAAAGAAGTAGAAGCTGCTGAAATTTATATTCAATATAGTATTCAAGAAGGTTTTTGTAATGCGGTGTTGGAGGCGCAAGCTTTAGGTAAACTTTGTATCGTTTCTGATGCTGAAGGTCTATCTGAAAATGTCCTGCAGGATAAAACCGGTTGGGTAGTGCCTAAATTACAGCCCGAGTTACTCGCTGAAAAAATTATAGCGGTAAGTCAACTTTCTAACGAAGAAAAAGCTTCTATTACTTCTCGTGCGATGGCTCGAGTTAAGGAAGAATTCAATATAGAGAAACAGCAACGAGCGTTCGTAAATTTTTATCAACTGCCTTTATGAAACTATTCTATCCCGAAGAACATTATAATTCAACACGTCGAGGACTTTTATTCCCGTTGCTAAAGGCATTTATCAAAAACAAGGCTTTTACAGATGCACAACGTTTAGAGCTTTATGGAGTTTCTGAAAAGGACTATGATTTTGTTGATCAACTCACAGATGCGGATGTGGTGATCTTACCTATGGCTTGGAACTATTATGTAGCGACCAACCAGTTTGATTATGCTAATGTACTTATTAAAGCTGCTGCAAGAGAGCAAAAATTCGTTTGGAGCTGGAATGCCGGAGATTTTGGTGTGAAAATACCTAGCTATAAAAATGTAAAAGTTTTTCGAATGGGGGGGTATGTTTCTCGAGATCAACAAGGTCACGAAGGCATGCCGGTATTTATCTCCGATCGTTTATCAGCCTATCAATTGCCCGATCATTTTGAACTCGATTATACCGAAAAGCCTATCGTGGGATTTTGTGGGCAAGCAAATGGTTCCCTTATCCATGCTTATTGGGAACAATCGAAAATCATTTTTAAAAATTTACAGTCTTATCTCGGGATGAGCAAAAAAGAATCCCAAGCCGTTTTATCTTCGACTCGTTTACGAGCACAGTTGTTGGCAAAGTTAGCAGCCAGTAATTTGATCACCGATCGTTTTATACTTCGACAGCAGTATCGAGCGGGCGTAAAAACCAAGGCGGAAAAGCAACAAACCACCGATGAGTTTTATCAAAATATAGCGCAGTCTGCCTATGTGCTTTGTGTGCGGGGTGCCGGGAATTTCTCCGTTCGTTTTTATGAAACCTTGATGATGGGAAGAATTCCCGTGTATGTACATACAGATGGTTTCTTACCTTTGTCGAATCAAATCGATTGGAGAAAGCACGTGGTTTGGGTAGATGAAAAGGATATCCATCGTCTAGATGAAATTGTGTATACTTTTCATCAACGACTTGATCAAAACAGCTTTCAAAATTTGTTGAAGTCTAATCGAAAACTCTGGGAGGATAAATTAACATTACAAGGATTTTTTGAATCTCAAAAAATTTAGTCAAATGAATCAATTCAATTACTTTTTTAAAGATATTCGTGCTTTATTGGGAAAGAATAAGTATCGAATTTTACTTATTTTTTTTAATAGGTCTTTTTATAGCTTGTTAAGTTATCGAATTGATCGTTCCTTGTTTTTACTATTTAAATCAAAATATAGATTTTACAGGATTTTATTGGCTCCTTTTTTCTTTTTATTACAAATTATCTCTAATTGTGATATCCACTATCGTGCAGATATTAAAGGCGGTATAAATATACATCACCCAAGCTTGGGAATCGTTAATTCCGGAAAATCAATTATTGGAGATGGATTGACTCTAACCGGTGGAAATACAATAGGTATTAAAAGTGGAAACCCTGATGGAGTAATAAGACTTGGAGAAAATTGTAATTTAGGCGCTAATTCTTGTATTATAGGTCCTTTGACGCTTGGTAATTCTATGAGGATTGGAGCTATGGCTTGTGTTACTAAGAGCTTTGTAGAAAACAATTTAATTCTAATAGGAGTACCTGCTCAACCATTTTCAAAATGATCTTTACCTTCCTCAAATACTTGCAACCAGCCAATTATTTCGGATTAATTCGTTATGATCAAACTTTTGCATTTCCTAAAGTTGATGACTTGCCGAAAGCAATACTTCAACAGTTAGAAAAAGATGAAGGTTTTATTTCTGAGAAATCTGCTACATACGATCTATCTTGGCAAGCTTTGCAAAAAGGTTATATTGGCGATGATGAAACTTATCAAAGCTTTGAGCAACTTCCGCTAGCCGATGAGTATCGATTTCTTCATAAGTATTTTCATCCGGTTTGGTGTATTTATGTACTCTTATTACGACTATTTAGTTTTAAAAATCCTTTCCGAGAGATTTCGGCTTACTTGAAAGGGAGAAAAACTCAGCGGAGTCAATACTTACAATCACCGCTTCTATATCCTGCTTATAAAAATTTTCAGTCCAATCTAATTGAATCGAAACCTTTTATAAGTATCATTATTCCTACTTTAAATCGATATACTTATTTAAAAGATGTCTTGAAAGATCTTGAAGAGCAAGACTACTCACATTTTGAAGTGATTGTTGTCGATCAATCAACACCTTTTCAAACTGAATTTTACGAAGGTTGGAATTTAGATCTCAAAGCGATCCATCAAGAAGAGAAAGCTTTATGGCTCGCTCGAAATCGTGCTATTCAGCAATCAAAAGGAGATTACATTTTATTGTATGATGACGATAGTCGTGTAGACCCCGATTGGATCTCGCAGCACCTGAAAACCTTAGATTTTTTTAAAGCTGAAGTTTCTTCGGGCGTTTCTATTTCAACTTCCGGAGCAGAAGTGCCACAGAATTATTCATTTTTCAGGATTTCCGACCAATTAGATACCGGTAATGTTTTAATAAAAAAAGAAATTTTTAAAACCACCGGATTATTCGATCGTCAATTTGAAAAGCAACGCATGGGCGATGGCGAATTTGGTTTACGCGTATATTTGCATCATTTTTTAAATGTGTCAAATCCGTATGCTAAACGTCTGCATTTAAAAGTAGGTTCTGGCGGACTTCGAGAAATGGGGAGTTGGGATGCATTTCGAACTAAAAAATGGTTTGCTCCACGACCTATTCCTAGTGTTTTATATTTATTCAGAAAATATCACGGCAATCATCAAGCTTGGTTAGCTTTGCTAAAAACGGTTCCGCCTTCCATAATTCCATATAAATTTAAAAAGAATAGGTTGATGCTTTTGTTAGGGGCGATATTATCTGTATTCTTGCTGCCGGTCATTTTTATTCAAGTTTATAAGTCTTGGAAATTATCGAGTAAGAAGCTGAAAGAAGGAGATCGGATTGGAAGGTTTTGAGATGGACAGTTAGCAGTGTTCAGTTTGCAGTAGGCAGTATTCACGGATCAGTGGTCGGTAGGCAGTAGGCAGGAAGTTAGAAGTAGGGAGTTGGTAGTTTTTGAGGAGTTGTATAAAGTATAGTGTATACTGTGTTTGTTGAGGTTTTGACAGGCTTAGGATAAAAACCACCCCGCCCTTTGGGCACCCCTCCTTGAAAAGGATGGGAGTTTTTGACTGTTTGTCCTTCGACAAGCTCAGGATGACGATTTTTTGAGTTGTCATACAGAATGAAGCGGTAGCGAAATGAAGTATCTTTTGAAATTGAAGTTGAATTCGAAATTGAAGTTGATCTTTCGACAGGCTAATAATTTTAGTGGTTAGTGAGAAGTTGGTAGTGTTCAGTTTGCAGTAGGCAGTATTCAGGGATCAGTGGTCGGTAGGCAGTAGGCAGGAAGTTAGAAGTAGGGAGTTGGTAGTTTTTGAGGAGTTGTATAAAGTATAGTGTATACTGTGTTTGTTGAGGTTTTGACAGGCTTAGGATAAAAACCACCCCGCCCTTTGGGCACCCCTCCTTGAAAAGGATGGGAGTTTTTGACTGTTTGTCCTTCGACAAGCTCAGGATGACGATTTTTTGAGTTGTCATACAGAATGAAGCGGTAGCGAAATGAAGTATCTTTTGAAATTGAAGTTGAATTCGAAATTGAAGTTGATCTTTCGACAGGCTAATAATTTTAGTGGTTAGTGAGAAGTTGGTAGTGTTCAGTTTGCAGTAGGCAGTATTCAGGGATCAGTGGTCGGTAGGCAGTAGGCAGTTGGTAGTTGGAAGTGTCCTTCGACAGGCTCAGGATGACGAATTGAAGTTGATCCTTCGACAGGCTTAGAATAAAAACCACCCCTCCTTGAAAAGAATGGGAGTTTTTGACTATTTGTCCTTCGACAAGCTTAGGTAATAATATAAATGAAATAAAAAATAGTAGTATAATTAAGTTGAAATCTAAACAAAACCTTTTATTGGTTACTTCTGAATTTCCTCCGCAACCCGGCGGAATTGGAAATCATGCTTGGCATTTGGCTCGTTCGTTTCAAGCTAACCAAATCGATGTTCAGGTTATTTCTGATCAGCGTTCCGGTGAAGGAAAAGAAGAGCGTGATTTTGATAGCGCTCAGGATTTTGAAGTTATTCGCATTCCTCGAAAGAAGCTTATTTTTTTAAGTTATGTTGATCGTATTTTGAAATCATTTCATCTTGCTAAAAAAAATGATATTGTTTTGCTTTCCGGTAAATTCTCTATTTGGATTGGCGGTTTACTCAGTTTATTCTTAAAGAAAAAATATGTAGCTGTTTTACACGGTAGTGAAGTATTGTTGCCTTCGAAAAGTCAGCGAAAATTTATCGATTTTTGTTTACAACGTTTTGATCGACTCATTGCCGTATCTAATTATACCAAAAGCTTGATCGATCACTTAAATTTAGAAGTAGAAGTGATTCCTAATGGCTTTGAAATTTCTGAATTTGCTAACCAAGTTCGAACTTTATCACCAGATTTTAAATTGAATTTGGTTACGGTAGGTAATGTGACTCCGCGAAAAGGTCAACATAACATCATCAAAGCTTTGCCGCAAATCAAAAAGAAATATCCGCAGGTTAAGTATCATATTGTAGGAATACCAACCACCAAAGATCGCTTAATAAGTTTGGCTGAAAATTTAAATGTAGAAGAACATTTAGTCTTTCACGGAAGAGTTTCAGAAGAAGAGAAACTTGATTTGTTGAAGCAGGCCACTATTTTTATGATGCTGAGTGAACACACTTCAGCAGGAGATGTAGAAGGTTTTGGGATCGCTATTTTAGAAGGGAATGCCTTAGGTTTACCGGGAATTGGCGCTAGAGGTTGTGGAATTGAAGATGCGATTGCTCATCAAAAATCTGGTATATTAGTCAATCATAAGGATAAAGAAGAAATTGTTGACGCTATCGATACTATTTTAGGCAATTATTCTCAATTCAGTGAAAATGCTATTGAGTGGACGCAACATTTCACTTGGGATAAGATTATTCAACAATATTTGGAGGTGGTTAGTAGGTAGGTAGAGGTTTTAGGTAGTTGGTAGTAGGTTGTGGGTAGTTGGTTGTAGGTGGTTTATGGAAATTGAAGCAAATCCTTCGACAAGCTCAGGATGACTTTGGGAAATTAAAATTGAATTCGAAATTGAAATTGAAAGATTATCTCCTGTTTCGGGATTACAGTTTGTGAGTTTCCTGAGTTGTCATGCAGAATGAAGCGGTAACGGAATGAAGCATCTTTTGAAATTGAAATTGATACTTCGATAGGCTCAGTAGAGTTTTGAGGCAGTAGGTTTTAGATGGGGGGAATTTGAAAGTCGGGGGAATTTGGAAGTTTATTTTGAAAGAGGGTACAGATTCTAAAGAATAGCACATCGGTTTTTGGATTTTTTTTAGTGAAATTATTTTGTGCTCTCATTCATCAGATCCCGGATCAAGTCCGGGATGACGGATGGAGTTGATCCTTCGATAAGCTCAGGATAACAGCTTTGGATAGATAGTTTTTGGTTTATGGAAATTGAAGTCTAGAAACCGGAATATATCTTATCGTACTTAGGTTGAAAAACTTCAGAAAACATTTTAATAATTAGTATACTTGCAAAGGACTAATTTAATCATCAACTTGCTTTGATTTCCTTTTCTAATCATTCAACATTTCTATGAAGTTAGCGATTATTTCACATACCGAGCATTATCGAAATGAAGAAGGTGATATAGTAGGATGGGGACCCACCATTACCGAAATTAATCATCTATTAGATCGCTTTGAAGAAATTTATCATGTCGCTTTTTTTCATGAAGTAACACCACCACCAAGTTCAATTGCTTACCAATCTGATCGTGTGAAGTTTGTGGCGTTGCCACCTTCCGGAGGGAGAAGTTTACGAGAAAAATTTACGGTAATTTCTAATTTACCTAAAACGCTTTCGATCGTCAAAAACGTATTAAATAAAGTAGATTTCTTTCAATTTCGCGCTCCTGTGGGGATTGGTGTTTATCTAATCCCTTATCTCACTTACAGGGTGAAGAAAAAAGGATGGTTTAAGTATGCAGGAAATTGGGCTCAAGAAAATGCTCCTTTGGGTTATGCTCTTCAGCGCAAAATGCTGAAAAATCAAGCTCGTAAAGTTACTATTAATGGGAAATGGCCAGGACAACCGCAGCAATGCCTAACTTTTGAAAACCCTTGTTTAACTTTAGCTGAACGAGCGGAAGGAAAATATGTGCTAGAAAACAAAACCTATCAGCCAAAATTTACGTTTTGTTTTGTAGGTCGATTAGAAGATGAAAAAGGGGTGCAACGAATCATCAATGCATTTTCGGCTTTTGAACCTATAAACGATTATGTTGAAAAAGTATATTTCATCGGGAATGGGGCTAAAAGAGAGTCATACGAGCAACAAGTTAAAACAAAAAAACTCCCCATTCAGTTTCACGGATTTTTAAGTAGAACTGAAGTTTTTGAGATTTATAGAAATGCTCACTTTTTATTGTTGCCTAGTACCGCTTCAGAAGGCTTTCCTAAAGTGATTGCTGAAGGAATGAATTATGGTTGTATACCTATCGTTTCAGATGTATCTAGTATAGGTCAATATATCAACACTAAAAATGGGTTTATAGTAAATCCTACAACAGCAGAAAAATTAGAATCTATATTACACGAATTAAAAAGAATAGATCAATTAAAACTTAGAGGAAAAGCTTTTAAAGCTTATCAAGTTGCTGAAAATTTTACCTTTGCGCGTTACAATGAGAGAATTTGGACTGAAATTTTAGAACAGGAATAATCTTGAAGAACGCTAAGGCTCGCCGACATATTAACCAATTACAGATCATCCTTTTTCATATTGGGTTAGGTTTTGCTGCAAATTTTTCACGTTCTTTAATGAAGATCTATGTGCCTTTGGTTTTCTTGTTTTTTCTTCGAAGGATCATCGTGGCTCAAAAAAAAGATCGAGAAGTTTTATTTGCCGCTGCTTATTTTGCGGGAGCTGAGGTTTTTTTTAGGATGACTAAAGCCTTGGTGTTTTATGAAACCGGGAAGTATGCTGTTATGTTTTTTCTGGTTTTAGGCATGTTTTATCAAGGTTTTAAACGAAGTGCATTTCCTTATGTGGTTTATATTTTACTGTTGATTCCCGGCGTCTTTGTGGCGATGGATACCTTGGGCTTTGATACCAATTTTAGAACCGCAATTACTTTTAATTTAAGTGGTCCTTTATCCCTAAGTATTGCCGCTCTATATTGTTATGGGCGGAAAATTCGGTTTCGGGAAATGCTCTCGTTGATGGATGTGATGATCTACCCTTTAATTGCCATGACCATTTACGTTTTTCTTTATACTCCTGATCGAAGTTTAGATACTGTCGCTACTTCAGCAGCTTCTAATCCCGCTTTATCCGGGGGTTATGGACCTAATCAGGTTTCTACGGCTTTAGGTTTTGGCGTATTTTTACTCTATACCCGCTTTCTTATTCCGTATAAAAATAAATGGGTACATTTTGTGATGATGTTTTTTTTAGTAGCGATGGCTTATCGAGCTCTATTGACTTTTTCGAGAGGAGGAGTTTTTACCGCTATCATTATGGCGGGTGTTTTTACCGTAATTATTTATGCCGTCACGAGTTTAAAAACCAAATCTAAAGTAACCCTTAAATTATTGGGTACTTTAGGCGTAACTGTTGGTATTTGGTTTTTTACCCTCATACAAACCGGAGGGATGCTTGGAAATCGCTATGAAAATAAGGATTCTCTTGGTCGGGAAAAAGAAGATATTACGACCGGGCGGTTAGATCTTTTTCTAGCTGAATATAAAGCTTTTACCGATAGTCCTGTGTTTGGAATCGGGGTAGGAAAAACCAAAAGTTATCATGAAGAACTTTTAGGAACTTCTTTACCTACGCATAATGAAATTAGTCGGATGATTTCGGAACACGGTTTATTTGGAATTATCGCTTTGATGATCCTACTTTGTGCACCAACCCTTACTAAATTACAAGGGCGAAAAAACGTGTATTTTTATCCGTTTATGTTATTTTGGTTTTTAACGGTTTTTCATTCCTCCATGCGAATAGCCGCTCCCGGATTTGTTTACGGATTGTCCTTATTAAGTTTAGTATATACGACCCATGATCAAAAAAAGAAAAAAGCAGCTACTTTACCTCGGGAACAAGTTGTCTAAATACGGGAAAACTCCTACAGGAATTGATTTTTTAGTTCCTCAACTAGAATCTTTAGGTTTTCGTGTGAAGGCATATTCTGATAAAAAAAATAAACTTTATCGTTTGCTTTCTATGTGGTTTGCCATCTATAAAAATCGTGAATCTTTAGATTATATACTTATAGATACCTATAGTACACTTAATTTTTGGTATGCTGTTACCAGTGCTTACATAGCTAGATGTTATTCTATACCATATATATGTATTCTTCGAGGAGGTGATTTACCTAATAGAATTAGAAAAAGTAAAAATGCCAGTGAGCAACTTTTTAAGGGAGCTTATACTAATATAGGTTTATCTCAATATTTAGTTAGTAATTTTAGAGCATTAGGTTATACTAATATTACCTATATAGAGAACACTATCACATTAGATAACTACACGTATAAAAAAAGAGCATTTGATACTCCGAGATTGCTTTGGGTTCGGTCGTTTGCTGAAATATATAATCCGACTTTAGCAATTGAAGTTTTTGAGAAGATTAAACAGAAATTTCCTCAGGCTGAACTTTGTATGGTAGGTCCTGAAAAAGATGGAAGCCTAGCCAAATGTAAAGCACTCGCTGAAGCTAAAAATCTTCCGGTAAAATTTACCGGAAAACTAACGAAAGAAGAGTGGGTAACTCTAGCTGAAGAATATAATATCTTTATGAATACCACTAATTTTGATAATACTCCTGTAAGCGTTATTGAAGCGATGGCGCTGGGCTTGCCGGTGGTCTCTACTAACGTAGGCGGATTACCTTACTTGATCGATGCAGAAAAAGATGGTGTTCTTGTCCCAAAGAATGATAGCGATGCTTTTGTGAATGCTATTGATCGATTAATAGCGCAATCCGAATTTGCTCAGCAATTAAGTATTGCTGCCCGAAAAAAAGTTGAACAATTTGACTGGGAAGTTGTCAAACAAAAGTGGGATGCGGTTTTACAATAAAAGAAAAACCATATCTTAGCATTTAATATGTTCCAACTATGAAGAAAAAATCAAAAATACATTTCGAAATCTCTGAGCGTAAAATTTTGCTGCGGATATTTGATGTGATTTTTGTTTTAGGAGGACTACAACTGGTGAGTCATTTTCTTCATTTTGATTACTTTCAGGTGTCTGAAGCTCATTGGGCTTGGATTATTGTTTTAGCGATTTACTTAACCGTTTTTTGCACCATTTTTGAATTATATAATTTACAGAAAACCAATAATTATATAAAGGTTTTTAAAAATCTAGTTCTCGCCTCTTCTGTTACGGTCTTGTGTTATCTATTAACGCCTTTTTATACGCCATTACTGCCTGCCAATCGTTTTCAGATCGTAGTGTTTTACTTCACTTTTTTAGGAACTCTTGTGCTTTGGCGATTTGCGTATATTAAATTTATATCTTCTCCTCGTTTTTATAAAAAAGTAGTGGTCGTTGGCGATTCCTTTAACATCGCTAGCATTGCTCAAGAATTAGAAACTGCCGATCCCAATTATACGGTTGCCGGTTATATTGATACCAAAGAACTTGATGCGCCTAACGTAACTCGGGCAATACCCAAGATTAAAGTTGAGGCACTTAAAGATTATATCAAAAAAGAACATATCGGGGAAGTAGTCGTTTCTACCGGATATTCTTCCGGAATGGAGAAAAAGCTTTACGATGTTTTGATTGATTTGTTGGAAGTAGGATTTCCGATTCGGGAATATGATCAGGTTTATGAAGAACTGAGTAGCAAGATTCCCGTATCTCGACTCAAGGAAGATTTTTATAAATATTTTCCGTTCAGTAGAAGTAACCACAATAAGCTCTATCTATTTTTTCACCGTATTTACGATATCGTTTTTTCTGTTACCGGAATTATCCTGGGCTCACTTTTAATTCCGTTTGTATTTCTGGGGAATTTAATCGGAAACCGAGGTCCGTTATTTTACTCGCAAGTGCGCGTAGGAAGACACGGAAAGCATTTTAAGATCGTAAAATTGCGAACAATGGTAACGAATGCTGAAGCCGGCGGAGCGCAATGGGCGCAAGCTAATGATACTCGAATTACTAAGTTCGGTCGGTTTTTACGGAAAACGCGTTTAGATGAAATTCCGCAGTTTTATAATGTATTGCGTGGAGATATGAGTGTGATCGGCCCAAGACCGGAGCGTCCTGTTTTTGTAAAAGAATTGGCAAAAGAAATTCCGTTTTATGAGATTCGCCATGTGATTAAACCGGGACTTACAGGTTGGGCGCAGGTGAGTATTAGTTATGGTTCTACGATTGAAGATAGCTTACACAAGCTTCAATATGATCTCTATTATATCAAAAAAAGAGGATTGTTTCTTGATCTTCGTATTTTTTTGAAAACGCTTAGTACGGTTATCTTTTTTAGAGGGCAGTAGGTGTTAGTGATCAGTATGCAGTGTTCGGTTTACAGTAATCAGTTTACAGTAATCAGTTTGCAGTGGTTAGTAGGTAGGAAGTTGCGGTGTTTGGAATTGAACTTGAAATTGAACTTGAAGATGAAATATTTTTCGTTAACTACTGAAAGGACAGGCGACAATATGCAGTATGCGCTATGCTGTATGTTGTAAATTGTATATCGTAATAATGTAATCCTTCAGTGGGCTCAGGACGATATTTAGAAAATAGAATCTAGAGGCTAGAGCTTAGACTATTTGATTTGTTTAGTGAAGTTATTCTGTGTTCTCATTCATGGGATTCCGGATCAAGTCCGGGAGATGGGTAAAGTTGATCCTTCGACAGGCTCAGGATAACGAGAAATTGAAGTTGAAACTGAAATTGAAGGTGAAATATTTTCAGGTAACTCTTTAAAGGATAGGCGACAATATGCAGT
>ENA-ORDG01001012-ORDG01001012.1-marine-metagenome-genome-assembly--contig:-NODE-1012-length-12048-cov-5.146771_pt1 | contig 12048 bp, 8 predicted proteins | sample MGYA00248629_ERZ508524 | MGnify/ENA primary metagenome ERZ508524 (study PRJEB26194, sample SAMN05421901) | marine metagenome | isolation source: East of Rio de Janeiro, Brazil, South Atlantic Ocean...
TTACAAAGGAATCACTGTAGAAGAAAAGCTTACAGAACAAACTGGAGTTATCGGTGAGAAAATCGAGATCGGTGCTTTCAAAACTTTAGAAGCTCCTTTCGTAGGTTCTTACATTCACGCAGGTAACAAAATTGCTGTTTTAACTGGTTTATCTAAAGCTGGAGACAATGCAGAAGAAGTTGCTAAAGATGTTTCTATGCAAGCTGCAGCAATGAATCCTGTTGCTTTAAATGAAGATGGTGTAGATCAAGCAACAATCGATAAAGAGATAGAAATTGCAAAAGATCAATTACGTCAAGAAGGTAAGCCGGAAGAAATGTTAGACAACATCGCTAAAGGTAAAATCAAACGTTTCTTTAAAGACAACACGTTAGTACACCAAGCATTTATTAAAGATAACAAGCAATCTGTTGCTCAATACGTAGCAGACGCTTTAGGAAAAGATGCTGAAGTTGTTGCTTTCGAAAGAGTCGCTTTAGGATAGTCACTTCCTAATCACAATAATGAAAACCGCTTTCAAAAAAATGAAAGCGGTTTTTTTATACATTACTTTTACAAATTCAGAATATCATTATATTTGCACAACTCGATACAAAAGCTATGCAATACAAAAGAATTCTTTTAAAACTTTCAGGAGAAGCATTAATGGGTCAACGCCAGTATGGTATAGATCCTGAGCGTTTAGCAGAATATGCCAAAGAAATAAAAACTGTTGTAGATAAAGGAATTCAGGTTGCGATCGTGATTGGTGGCGGTAACATTTTTAGAGGTGTTGCCGGAGCCAGTAAAGGGATGGATCGTGTGCAAGGTGACCATATGGGAATGCTAGCAACCGTAATTAACGGATTAGCATTACAAAGCGCTTGTGAAGATGCCGGGATGGAAACTCGCTTACAGTCTGCCGTTAAAATAAATGAAGTTGCAGAACCTTTTATTAGAAGAAAGGCTTTAAGACATTTAGAAAAAGGAAGAGTCGTTATTTTTGGAGGCGGAACCGGTAATCCTTATTTCACCACAGATTCTGCTGCGGTCTTAAGAGCTATCGAAATTGAAGCCGATGTGATCTTAAAAGGAACGCGAGTAGATGGTATTTACACTTCAGATCCTGAGAAAGACAGAGAAGCTACTAAATTTGACTTTATAAGTTTTGATGATGTACTAAGAAAAGGCTTAAAAGTGATGGATACGACAGCATTCACGCTAAGCCAAGAAAACGAATTACCAATTATTGTTTTTGATATGAATAAAGACGGAAATTTACTAAAAGTAGTTTCTGGAGAAAATATCGGGACAAAAGTTAATCTATAAGAATAACCAACAGGTTTTTAAAAATTATTGCGATGGATGAAGAAATTAAATTTATTGTAGATTCTGCAGAAGAGTCTATGCAAAAAGCGATCACTCATTTAGAAAAAGAACTTACTAAAATTAGAGCCGGTAAAGCTAGCCCTAATATGGTAAGCGGAGTAATGGTAGAATACTACGGAGCAAAAACTCCATTAAACCAAGTAGGAAACGTAAATACTCCAGATGCTCGAACAATTTCTATTCAGCCATTCGAAAAGTCGTTGATTCAAGAAATCGAAAAAGCAATTCAGGTTGCTAATCTTGGTTTCAACCCAATGAATAATGGAGAAAGCGTAATTATTAACGTACCACCATTAACCGAAGAGCGTCGTAAAGAATTAGCAAAGCAAGCAAAAGCGCAAGCAGAAGATGCTAAAGTTGGTGTAAGAAACGACAGAAAATCTGCCAATAACGATATTAAGAAAACAGATGTTTCTGACGATGAAAAGAAAAATGCAGAGGTAGATATTCAAAACCTTACCGATAAATTTATCGATAAGATCGACAGCATTTTAGCGACTAAAGAAAAAGAAATTATGACGGTTTAACCCGTTAATTACTAAATTTTAATTAAAGCGACAATTTCTGTCGCTTTTTTTTGTTTTATTAGCCAAATATTAAAAATTCCCCAATGGCAAAGCCACTTTATGGTTTATTATTAATTTTTCTATGTTGCTGTTGCACACTAGCCTCTTACTCCCAAAACACAATTAACGGTTTAGTTAAAAGTGAATTAGACGGAGAAGGTTTGGCTTATGCTACCATTCAATTGCAACCTTCGAAAGAAAGTTTTCTTACCCAAGCCAACGGATCTTTTTCTATTGAAGTTTCAGAAGAAACTACTAGTTTTTCGGTAAAATATATTGGTTATCGCCCAAAAGAAGTTCGTATTTCTGAAGCCGATTTTTATCAAATTAACCTTCAACCCAATCCAGAACAGCTCGACCAGGTTTTTATTAATTCAGCAAGCGACAAAGTCAGCGCTATTATTCAGCAAGCGATCGACAACAAAAAAAACAATAATCCTAAAAAACGATTCAACACTTACCGCTACAAAACCTACAATAAATTCATCATTGATAACGAAAATGCAGCAGGTTTAAATTTAACTGCAGATACTACGCAAAATAGCATTGAAACCGTTATTGAAGATGGAAGAAATTACTTGGCTGAAAAAAATAGTTTAATTGAATTTGAAAAAGGAAAAGGCGAAAAAGAGAGCATTTTAGCCACCAGAACTGCCGGATTTAAAGAACCGGTTTACGAATTACTCACCACCAACGTACAGTCGAATACTTGGTACGAAAAATACTATGTGATTTTTGGTTCAGAATACAGTTCTCCCCTTTCAGATAAAGCCTTAAAAAATTACAGTTACAAAATTTTAGACACGACTGCTACAGAACGACCGGCTTATGTAATTTTATTTCAGCCTAAAAAGAGAAGTAAATTAGCCAGTTTAGAAGGTTTACTGTATTTAGACACGTTGAATTTCGGGATTCAAAAAGCAGTAGGGCAATTAAAAGGAAAAGCGAATTTAGAAGCCGTACAAGAGTTTTCTTATGTTGAAGAAGAAGATATTTGGTTTCCTAAAACCAACACCATCACCATTAAACCCGGAAGCCTAGATAAAGAGATTTCAATTTTTGGCGGCAATGTAGATCTAGGACGTTTACCGACTAAAAACCGAGAAGGTGAAGAACTTTATTTAAAATCGGTCACTACTTATCAAGATCTTCAATTTAACGCTCCGGTAAACATCAAGAAAAACAGTAGCGCAGTAAGGATTATGCCAGATGCGATGACCACTTCAGATAGTGTTTGGCAGAATATTCGTACGATACCTTTTTCTAAACGCGACCAACAAACTTTCAATAAAGTAGATAGTATTATTCGTGTTAAAAATATAGATCGTAAAATTGAAGTAATTCAGCACTTTAATAATGGCTATTATCCGTTAGGGTTTTTCGATTTCGATTTACGAACACTGGTAAAATACAATCAATATGAAGGTTTACGTCTAGGAGCCGGCGGAATTACCAATGAAAAACTTTCGTCAAAATTTAGGCTGCAAGGTTATGGCGTTTACGGTTTTAAAGATCGCGCTGTAAAATACAGTCTTGGCGGCGGAATTTCTTTAAACAAACCCACCGGAACGTGGCTGAATTTTATTTACACCGACGACATTGCTGAAGTTGGTAGTTTTAAGTATTTAACCGATGCTCGTGTGTATTCGTTATTTGAACCTCGACTCGTAAATATTAATTATTACTACAAATACCAAAAAAGCTTAGTGAGTCTTCAGCATCAATTTACTCCGAAATTACTGAGTGAATTTCAGCTTTCTCACAATCGTATTTCGCAAACGCGAGGTTATTTATTTCAGCAAAATCAAAACTTATTCGCCGATTATACCATCTCAAAAGTTACCGCTTCTTTTCGCTGGTCGCCGTTTAGCGATTATTTAAAGTCACAAGACAGAAATATCGAGATTAAACAAGGGTTCCCGCAATTTAGCTTTCAAGCTACACAAGCCGTTAGTGATTTGTTAGGTAGCGATTTTACCTTTACTAAATTAGGCACCAAAATTAATTACACTTACGAGCGACTTAACCAAACCAGTACGCAAGTAATTTTAGAAGGTAATTACGGTTTTGGCGATATTCCGCTCACCCATAGTTTTCACGCTTACCCAAACAATCCTGAAAAAGAGAGAATCATGCAGCGATTTTCGGTAGCCGGAAGAAGAACTTTTGAAACGATGTATTTTAGCGAATTTTTCAGTGACCGTTTAGCCAACTTACAAGTAAAACATTTCTTAAGACGGTGGAATTTAGGAAAGTACTCGAATCCGCAACTAGTGTTAATCACACGCCACGCCATTGGCGATATGAGCGAACAAAGTAACCATTACGGCATTAGATTCAACACTTTAAATCACGGTTATTCAGAATCTGGTTTCGAGATCAATAATATTCTTACCGGTTTTGGGTTAAATTTCGCTTATCGTTACGGCGCTTATCACTTGCCAAATTTTGAAGATAACATTGCCTTTAAATTTACGTTTTATTTTAAGCTTTAATTCAATTTTTCAATAGTTTATTACTAAGCATTTTATACCTTTGCGCCCGTAATTTTTTGATATGTCTAAAATTTTCAGTTTCGGGTTTTGGAATACCATCGCAGGGGTAATTCTAAGAAACCGAACCGCTATATTGATTCTTATTGCAGGTATCACGGTTTTTTTAGGAACCCAGTGGAAAAATATGCGCTTCTCCTACACCGAAGCCAACTTACTACCTGATCACCACGAAGTTAACCAAGAATATCAAAAATTTCTTAATCAGTTTGGCGAAGAAGGCAATGTGCTTTTAGTTGCTTCTAACGATCCTACACTTTTTACTCCGGAAAAATTTAATGCATGGAATGAGCTTGCCGAAAAGCTAGACTCTTTTCCTGAAGTTGAATATACAATTGGAATTGGTAAGCTTAAAAAACTTCAGAAATTCTCGAATCCGCCACGCTTTGAGCTGGTCGATTTAGTAAAAGAAGAACGCGTAAATCAAGAACAAGCTTCCAATTACAAGAAAGAATTATTCGATAGCCTGCCGTTTTACGAAGGCTTGGTTTACAGCAAACACACGAACACCGTACAAACAGCGGTGTATATCAAAAAAGATATCGTTAATTCGAAGCAGCGAAAAATTTTCATCTTAGATGTTATTGAGCCTTTGCTGAAAGATTTCGAAAAAGAACACAATTTAGAGCTACACGTTTCGGGAATGCCGTATATACGAACGCTAAATTCTCAAAACATTGTTGATGAGATCGGGCTTTTTGTGGGCGGTGCTTTGTTGGTGACTTCGCTTATTTTCTTCTTTTTCTTTAGATCGTTTAGAGCCACGCTTATTTCAATGTTTACCGTAATTATTGGGGTAATGTGGTCGTTTGGTTTCTTAGGTCTATTGCATTATGAGATCACGGTGCTTACGGCAATTATTCCACCGTTAATTATTGTGATCGGGATCCCGAACTGTATTTTCTTGATCAATAAATATCAACAAGAAATTAAAAATCACGGAAATCAAGCCAAATCTTTACAACGAGTAATTACTAAAGTCGGGAACGCCACTTTAATGACCAACGTAACTACCGCTTCTGGTTTTGCGACTTTTATTATTACTGAAAGTACACTTTTAAAAGAGTTTGGTATCGTGGCATCGATCAACATCTTGGCGATTTTTGTGCTTAGTTTATTGATCATTCCGATTATTTACAGCTACATGCCGAGACCTAAAGAAAAGCATTTACGCCATTTAGGTAAAACGTGGATCGAAGGTTTCGTCGATTGGATTCAGCGTACGGTAAGACACCGAAGAATCACGATTTATATTTGTTCTGTAGCTTTTCTTGCCGCAAGTATTATTGGTATTTATCAAATTAAAGTTTCCGGAAGTTTACTGGAAGATATGCCGAAAGATGCTGAATTTTTTAAAGACATTGAATTTTTTGAAGATGAATTCGACGGAATTATGCCGTTGGAAATTCTCATTAACACTAACCGAAAGAAAGGTGTTTTAAAACTTTCAACCTTAAAGAAAATGCAAGAGCTGGAAGAATTGTTAATCGACACACCGGAGCTTTCTCAACCGGTTTCTGTGGTCGATCTAGTGAAATATTCAAAACAAGCTTACTATAATGGTAATCCTAAATATTACCAACTACCAACTTCGCAGGAGCAAAATTTTATTTTCCCATATTTAAAATCACTTTCAGACGGCACCAGCGACCAACTGAATGCTTATGTAGATTCTACCGGACAATTTGCTAGAATGACGGTTTTCATGAAAGATGTAGGCACTGAAGAAATGGAACGTATTGAAGCAAATCTATGGCCGAAAATTCACGAAATTTTCCCGAAAGATCGTTATGAAGTAACCATGACCGGTAAAGCTTTAGTATTTCAAAAAGGAACGAACTACTTAGTGAAAAACTTAGTGATCTCATTAACCTTAGCGATTGTATTGATCGCCATATTTATGGCTTGGATGTTCCGTTCGTTTAGAATGATCATTATTTCATTAGTTCCTAATTTACTTCCATTATTAATTACCGCGGGAATGATGGGCTTTTTAGGCATCCCTATTAAACCTTCAACAATTCTAGTGTTTAGTATTGCTTTTGGTATTTCGGTGGATGATACGATTCACTTTTTGGCCAAATACCGCCAAGAACTTAAAGCGCATAACTGGAAGATCAAAAAATCTGTTTATCCTGCTCTACGTGAAACTACGGTAAGCATGTTTTATACTTCGATCGTGTTGTTTTTCGGGTTCTCGGTATTTATGATCAGTAGTTTTGGTGGCACAAAAGCTTTGGGTGGTTTGGTTTCTGCAACGTTATTGTTCGCAATGCTTTCTAACTTACTATTGTTGCCTTCTCTTTTACTTTCTTTAGAAAAGAATATTGCCAATAAGAAAACCCTTAAAGAGCCGCATTTACAGATTTTAACCGATAGTGAAGAGTTAGAGGAAGAGGAAAAGAAATAATTTCTTATCTTTTGAAAAAAAGATCATGAAAACCTTCTTCAGCATCATATTTTTAACGCTATCTTCATTAACAGTTGCTGCCCAAGATTCAAACTTTCAAGAAGGAGAAGTTTGGTTGGGTTCTACTTTTGGTTTCACATTTCAGGATCAAGAGATTGCAAGACTAAATGAAGAAATCTATTTAGGACAACCAGAATTTGATAATCAACTTGCTTTTCAATTTATTCCGAAAATCGAATATGCTGTTTTCAATAAATTTCTCGTAGGTACGCATCTCGGCTTTAGTATAAATATTGCCGAAAGTGATCATTCTTCCAACCTTAATCTTCAAAACTATAAAGCGGGTATTCACGCTCGGTATTACATTGTGCAATTGCTGCCCAAATTATTTGTACAGTCAGAAATTGGTTTCAATTACAACTATCTCCAAGCAGATGAGAACCATAATTCTTACTTCAAAAGTTACTTAGATGCCGGAATATCTTTTAACATCAGCCAGTATTGGCTGGCAAGCTTAACCTTTAAAGATATTCTTACTTACCACAGCGAAGAACCTAATTTTGATAACAGATCAGATTTCAGCAATAATAATTTTAGCGATTTTATCAACTTTCCGCATTTCTCGATTATGTATCGATTTAATTAATTTCAAGTCGTAAATTTCTTATCACTTCTTTTTTAAGCTATCTCGAAAAATTTATCTTTGCCCTTCAAATAAAATAAAGATGAAACACACAAAAATTGCTGAATTATTAGAAAGCGACCACTTTTTACAAGATTTTACCGCTAAAGGTTGGGTTCGCGCCTTTAGAAGTAATCGTTTTATTGCTTTAAACGACGGTTCTACCATCAATAATTTGCAATGTGTGTTAGATTTCGAAAACACTCCGGAAGAAATTCTTAACGAAATCAATATCGGAGCAGCCATCTCGGTAACCGGAACTTTAAAAGAAAGTGAAGGTAAAGGGCAACGCGTAGAGATCGAAGTGAAAAACATCGAGATCTTAGGAACTGCCAATCCGGAAGAGGTAAAGAAAACCATTCTTTCTCCTAAACGTCATACCTTAGAAAAATTAAGAGAACAAGCACATTTACGTGTGCGCACCAATACATTTAGCGCCGTAATGCGAGTACGTTCTCAATTATCGTTTGCGGTGCATCAATATTTTAACCAAAACGGTTTTAATTACGTAAACACGCCAATTATTACCGGTAGCGATGCTGAAGGCGCCGGAGAAATGTTTAAAGTCACGAATTTCGATTTAAACAATGCTCCAAAAAATGAAGATGGCTCGATTAACTATAAAGAAGATTTCTTCGGAAAAGAAGCCAATCTTACGGTTAGCGGACAGTTAGAAGGAGAAACTTACGCGTTAGGTTTAGGGCAAATTTATACTTTTGGTCCAACCTTTAGAGCAGAAAACTCCAACACTTCTCGACACTTAGCAGAGTTTTGGATGATCGAGCCAGAAGTTGCTTTTTGCGATTTAGATGGCAATATGGATCTTGCTGAAGATTTCATCAAGCACGTTATTAACCACGTGTTAGACAATTGTGATGATGATCTGGCTTTCCTAGAAAATAGAGTAATTCAAGAAGATAAATCGAAGCCACAAGCCGAGCGTGCGCCAATGGCTTTACGTGAAAAATTACGCTTTATTGTAGACAACAACTTTAAACGCGTAAGCTATACCGAGGCGATCGATATTTTAAAGAACTCGAAGCCTAACAAGAAGAAAAAATTCAATTATGTAATTGAAGAATGGGGTGCAGATCTACAAAGTGAACACGAGCGTTATTTAGTTGAAAAACACTTTAAATGTCCGGTGATTTTATTTGATTATCCGGCAAACATCAAAGCTTTCTACATGCGTTTAAATGAAGACGGCAAAACCGTTCGCGCGATGGATATTCTTTTCCCTGGTATTGGAGAAATTGTAGGAGGTTCGCAACGAGAAGAGCGTTTAGATGTTTTACAAACGAAAATGAAAGAATTAGGTGTAGACGAAAAAGAATTATGGTGGTATTTAGATACCCGTAGATTCGGAACTTGTGTACACAGTGGTTTTGGTTTAGGTTTTGAGCGTTTAGTTTTATTTGCTACAGGAATGACGAATATTCGCGATGTGATCCCTTACCCTAGAACCCCAAAAAATGCTGAATTTTAATCTTCTAAATATTAAAAAAGCTTAGTTACTTTTTGTCACACTGAATATTTCGAATTAGCTCAAGATAAACTAAAGTCGAACTGTTGATTCGTAACAACTAAAATATATATTAAAAAACCTCACAAGTTTTTAAAGCCTGTGAGGTTTTTTATTTTTACTTCAATGAAAGTCATCGAAAAACACATAGTTCCAAAAATCGAAGCACCGATTCGTTTGCAGGAATATGCTGTCGGAATTTTTAAAACGCTTCCAACCCGTAGCGGAATTAAAAAAGCCATCAAAAAACAACTCATTCTTTTAAACGGAAAACCGGCCAATACCGGTGATTGGATAGAAGAGGGACAAGTTTTGGAGTTGTTAGCAGAAGAACTTCCGCAGAAAAAAATTTTTCAGCTGAAACTTCGTGTGATTTTCGAAGATGAATTTCTGGCGGTGATCGAAAAACCTTCCGGTTATCCTACCAACGGCAATTATTTTAAAACTATCGAAAACGCGCTTCCGCATAACCTAAAAACTTCCGAAGAAAAAGATGCGCTTCCCTACCCCATTCCCGTGCATCGTTTAGATAATCCTACTAGCGGACTTTTAATTATTGCCAAAAGCAAAAATGCTCAGGTAAAGTTGAATCAGGCTTTTGAGGCAAAAGAAATACAGAAATCATATTTAGCCATCGTTTCCGGAGCTATGATTTCAGAAGGAGTTTTTAACTCAGCTATTGAAGGAAAAAATGCTGAAACTCAATTTCAATTAAAAGAAACCTTTAATAAAGATGAAAAGACGTTCTCACTTGTAGAACTATTCCCAACTACCGGGAGAACGCATCAGATAAGAATTCATCTCAGCAAAAACGGTAATCCGATCGTTGGCGATGAGACTTATGGTTCTTCAGAAAAAATAAAAGGAATTCTATTAGCGGCGCATTCGTTAAAATTTCAACATCCTATTACCAAAGAAACTTTACATTTCGAAAATAACTTTCCGAAGATATTTCAAAAATTTATGGCTTAGTGATGGGTTTTATAGAAGCTTAACAAAATTTTGGTAACAATTGTCGTGCCAATTTCGTTAATTTTGTAGTAAGTAATAAATCGAACCATGCTAAAGCAACAGTTAAAATTTAAATTATCGCAAAAGCTATCACCGCAACAAATACAGCTCATGAAGCTTATACAGTTGCCTACGCAAGCTTTTGAACAACGTGTAAAGCAAGAGTTGGAAGACAATCCTGCTTTAGATAGTGGTAAAGAAAAAACGGACGAATACGAGTTTGAAGATGAATTTAAAAATGAGGAGCAAGACAACGATTCTGAAGTTATTGAGACCGAAATTGATGTAGACGAATATTTAAGCGATGATGAAATCCCGAACTATCGTTTACAAGCCAATAATTATAGTAGTGATGATGAAGAAAAAAGTGTGCCTTATGCATCGGGTACGAGTTTTTCTCAGCATCTAAAAACGCAATTGCAAACTTTCCGCCTAAAAGAAGAAGAGATGAAAATCGCTGAATTTCTTGTAGGAAGCGTTGATGAAAGCGGTTACATACGTCGCGATGTTCCAGATATTGTAGATGATCTGGCGTTTACTCAAAATGTTTATACCGATGAAGAAACGGTAGAACGTATTTTTAAAATCGTACATCAATTAGATCCGGCGGGAGTTGGCGCAAGAAATTTGCAGGAATGTTTATTGATTCAGCTGAAGCGTAAAAATCCGACAGCGAGCGTAGAACTAGCAATAGAAATACTCGATAAAGCTTTTGACCAATTTACGAAGAAGCATTACAGCAAGTTACTTTCTAAGTTCGATATTAGTGAAGATCAACTTCGTGATGCTATTGAAGAAATTGAACATTTAAATCCGAAACCGGGAGGCTCGTATGCAGGCAATTTAAGACCTGTAGAACACGTTACGCCAGATTTCACGATAAAGATTAAAGATGGTGAGCTAGAGCTTTCTCTAAACGGCAGAAACGCTCCGCAAATGCATGTTTCTAGAGATTATAGCAATATGCTGAAAGGTTATAAAGAATCTAAGAACAAAACCAAAGAGCAGAAAGATGCGGTGATGTTTATTAAACAAAAATTAGATTCTGCCAAATGGTTTATCGAAGCGATAAAACAACGCCAAGAAACACTTTTTGTAACGATGAGCGCAATTATGCATCATCAAGAAGAATATTTTTTAAGTGGTGATGAGCGCGATCTAAAACCCATGATCTTAAAAGATATCGCCGAAGAAATAGAAATGGATGTTTCGACCGTTTCTCGTGTAGCGAACAGTAAATATGTGGATACACCTTACGGAACGAAGTTGATCAAAGAGTTCTTTTCTGAATCGATGAAAAACGATCAAGGTGAAGATGTTTCTACTCGAGAGATCAAGAAAATTTTAGAAATTACGGTGGGTGAAGAAGACAAGAAAAAGCCTTTAACCGATGATAAACTTTCGAAAATATTGAAAGATAAAGGTTATCCTATTGCCCGAAGAACAGTTGCTAAATATCGTGAGCAATTAGATATTCCGGTAGCGAGATTGCGTAAAGAAATTTAAATGAAGTGGTTTATTAAACTGGCATCCTATCTGTTTCATCCGTTATGGATGCCAATTGCAGGAACTGCTGCTTATTTTATGATAACGCCGCATTTTTTACCGGAGCCGATTATCAAAGCAAAGCTTCTGGCTATTTCAATTCTTACCGTTTTTATTCCGATCGTTTTTTATTTTTTATTGAAGAATTTAGGACTCGTAAAAAGTCTTCAATTAGCTAACGTAAAAGAACGGCGCTTGCCGATGCTTTTTTTCTGCTTGATCTTATTAACCGTTCTTAACTTTATTTTGGTGGGTGAAGAATATGCAACACTGTGGTATTTTTTCACCGGAATATTATATGCTTCCATCATTGCATTTACACTGAATATTTTTAAATACAAAGTGAGTTTACATATGATGGGAGTTGCCGGTTTAACTGCCTTTATTATTTG
>ENA-ORDG01001013-ORDG01001013.1-marine-metagenome-genome-assembly--contig:-NODE-1013-length-12048-cov-2.363378_pt1 | contig 12048 bp, 10 predicted proteins | sample MGYA00248629_ERZ508524 | MGnify/ENA primary metagenome ERZ508524 (study PRJEB26194, sample SAMN05421901) | marine metagenome | isolation source: East of Rio de Janeiro, Brazil, South Atlantic Ocean...
ACCAGCCATTGGGAAGTCACCAACCTGGTGCCCACGGCCAGTATCACATCGTGGCCGAACTCTTTTCTGGCAATGGTGTCGTTACGCAGCCAGAGAGCGCCCAGAGCCAGCGGATGGTGGTCGGAGATGGCGCCCTTGCCCTCAGCGGTGGTGACCACCGGGGCCTGGAGGTATTCGGCCAGTTTGGTCAGGGCTTCCCTGTCCGCCTCGCTGAAATCATGCCTCGGCTTGCGATCGATGATGCAGATCGTGCCCAGCTTGTCTCCACCTTCTGCGGTCACCGGAGCGCCCGCGTAGAAGCGGATCGATGGATCATCGAGGACCAGAGGATTGCGGCTGAAACGCTCGTCGTCCCTGGCATCTTCCACCACCATCACGTCATCGCCCTGAATGGCATAGGCACAGAATGCGACCGAGCGCGGCGTCTCGTCGACATCGAGGCCGACCTTCGCCTTGAACCACTGCCTGTCGGCGTCGACCAGCGACATGAGCGCAATCGGGGTGCCGAAGCGCTCTGCGGCCCGCCTTACGACATCATCGAATTCCGGCTCGGGCGGGGTGTCGAGCAAACGGTAGCCGTGGAGCGTCTGCAGGCGCTTTTTTTTAACGATCTTCCATGGTATTTCCAAACTTTAGGTCTTCTAGATTGGTACAGGGCAGCGGTTTCCGAACCATTAAGCGAGGACCTTCAGCAAGCCCGCCGATGCTAAGGTCTACGAACGCGCGCGGTCCTCTTCTTCCAATAGCCGCCTCACGCCGATTTTTCCAAATAGTGGCATTCAAGAAATCGCTCTGTCCCGAGCGCGTAAGAGCCCCAGGCAGCACAGTAATTGAGATTCAATTCGCAAGTCAGAAGATATCTGGCCTCGCTTGGAAAGACCCGCTGCGTAGCGCTCCGGTTTCGAGGAAAGATGGTAAACCATCCCTTAAAAACAATCAATTGCAAGCCCTCGAGGCACCATCGCCCCCCGGGATTGAAGCCCGAACCCGCATCGTGCCCGAAATCGGCATTGCGGAGCGTGACGGTTGAGAAAGATGAGAATGGTTGAAACAAACCGACCGCGATGAATTAACGAATCTGCATAGGTATTGTGAATAGAGGCTTCGCTTGATCTGATCCCAAGGGGACGGATTTGAGAACCCATGGAGAGAATGGATAAAAGCCCCACCCTCGTAACCGGCGGTGCAGGCTATATCGGTAGCCACGCCGTTCACGCGCTGCGCGACGCCGGCCGCCCGGTGGCGGTGATCGACAACCTTTCGACCGGCTTCCGCTTCGCGGTACCTGAGGACGTCCCTTTCTACGAAGGCGATATCGCCGACCGCGATCTGCTCGCACGTGTCTTTGCCGAACAGGGCATGGGCGATGGCAAAGGGGCTGTGATGCACTTTGCAGGCTCGATCATCGTGCCTGAATCTGTTGCCAAGCCATTGTGGTATTACGAAAACAATACGGTGAAGAGCCGTGGCCTGATCGAGGCTGCGGTGGCGGCTGGCGTGCCGCATATCCTGTTCAGCTCCACTGCCGCCACGTACGGCGTGCCCGATGTCTCGCCGGTGACGGAGCAGACGCCGACCGTGCCGATCAACCCCTATGGCTGGTCCAAGCTGATGACCGAGCAGATGCTTGCGGATACCGCCCATGCCCATCCGATCAACTTCTGCGCGCTGCGTTACTTCAACGTGGCCGGGGCCGATCCGCAAGCGCGCACCGGGCAGTCGACCGCGGGAGCGACACACCTGATCAAGGTCGCGGTCGAGGCCGCGCTGGGCAAGCGCGATGCGGTGAGCGTGTTCGGGACCGATTACGACACGCCCGACGGCACCGGCGTGCGCGACTATATCCATGTCAGCGATCTGGCGGCCGCGCATGTGCTGGCGCTCGATGCGCTGATCGCCGAGCCGGGCCGGTCGCTGACGATGAATTGCGGCTACGGACGCGGGTTCTCCGTGCTCGAAGTGCTCGACGCGGTCGACCGGGTGACGGGAGGCCAGATCGAACGCGTTTTTGGCGAGCGCCGTGCGGGCGACCCGGCAATGCTCGTCGCCGACAGTTCGCTGCTGCGCGCGACCGTTCCGTGGACGCCGCGTTACGACAATCTCGACAAGATCATCGAACATGCGCTGATGTGGGAAAAGAAACTCACCGAATTGCGCACCTCCTAGCGGCTTCAAGACCTGACACCGCGCAACACGTCGACCCGCAGTGCCGTCGACCGAAGCGACCAAAGTGAAATATCGAGCGCATCGGCTTGAGTGACCCTGCGTAGAAAATACTTGGACGAGAAGGCAGAACCGCTCCGTCTCCGCCATTTTCCGGCTCCTATGCCCGCTGGTTATACAACACGGCCTGTGAGGTAGCCTTTCCCCGGCCGGAAATACGCCATTGGCGACTCATGCTTTCAGAGATAGCGGCAGCCCCGCCGCCACCAGGACGACTTCGTCCACGACGCCGGCAATCCGCTGGTTGAGCCTCCCCGCTTCGTCCCGGAAGCGGCGGGCAAGGGCATTGTGGGGCACGATGCCGAAGCCAACCTCGTTCGCGACCAGCGCGATCGGATGACGGCATTCGCTCATTGCACGCTCGAGCGCGTCGACCGGTACCGGCAGATCGGCGAGAATGAGGTTGGACAGCCACAGCGTCAGGCAATCGACGAGGATTGCATCGGCCTTCACATCCGCCTCCGCGATCGCGGCCGGCAGGTCGAGCGGCGCCTCGATGGTGAACCACCGTTCGCCGCGATCTGCGCGGTGACGGTCGATCCGCTGGTGCATCTCGTCGTCGCGCGCTTCCGCCGTCGCGATGTAAGCGAGGCGTCCGTCGATCGTTTCGCTGCGGTGCTGCGCATAGCGGCTCTTGCCCGAGCGCGCGCCTCCTAGGACCAGCAGGCTCGTCATATGACATTCTCCCTTGCCAGCGCGATGAGACCGTCGATGTCGAGCGCCTCTTCCAGCGTGGCCGCGATATCCTCCAGCGCCGCGTCGACCCGGTCCGCATGCGGCTGCGCGTGCGAGGGAGCGTCGATCTTCGCCAGCAGTGCGCGGCGCAAGGGGCCCGATTCCAACAGGCCGTGGCAATAGGTCCCCATGACCGTGCCGTCGGCGCTCCGCGCTCCGTCCGCATGGCCTTCGCCCAGCATGGCAAAGGGGCGCGTCGTATCGGGGCCGGTGGTCTGGCCGATGTGGATTTCGTAGCCCTCGAACCCGGCGTCGAGAGCCCTGCCCTGCATCTGGCTCACCCGCTTGTCGTCGGTCAGCACGGTTTCCACATCGAGCAGGTCGAGCCCTTTCACTCGTCCCGCCGCGCCTTCGATGCCGAGCGGATCGTCGATGGAGCGGCCCAGCATCTGGTAGCCGCCGCAAATCCCCAGCACCGTGCCTCCGCGCCGGTGGTGGGCGATGATGTCGATGTCCCACCCCTGTTCGCGGATGAAGCCCAGATCGGCAATGGTCGCCTTGGAGCCGGGCAGCACGATCATATCGACCACCGGGATCGGCGTGTCCGGCGGCACCATCACGAGTTCGACCGAGGGTTCGGATTTGAGCGCATCGAGATCGTCGAAATTGGCGATCCGCGGCAGGATCGGGCAAGCGATGCGTTTGGGCCCCGCTGTGCCGGTGGCTGCGCGTTCGAGGACGACCGCATCCTCGCTCGGCAAATGATGCGCCTTGGCCAGCCACGGAACCACGCCATAGCCGCGCCACCGCGTCAGCTGCTCTATGGCCGCGTAGCCATCGGTGAACAATGCGGGATCGCCGCGGAACTTGTTGACGATGAAGCCGCGGATCATCGCCGCATCGGCAGGGTCGATCACGGCGCGCGTTCCGGCCAGCGCCGCGATCACGCCGCCGCGGTCGATATCGCCGACCAGCACGACCGGGACCTCGGCGGCGCGCGCAAAGCCCATGTTGGCGATGTCGCCCGCGCGCAGATTGATCTCCGCCGGCGATCCCGCGCCTTCGACGACCACGATATCGCACCGCGCCGAAAGCCGGCGATAGCTGTCCATCACTTCGCCCAGCAGGGCGCCCCGCGCCTGCCTGAACGATCCCGAACCCAGCGTGCCGCGCATCCTGCCATGGACCACGAGTTGCGAGGTATGGTCGGCCTGCGGCTTGAGCAGCACGGGGTTCATGTCGACATGCAGCTCCGCCCGCGCGGCCACGGCCTGCAGCGCCTGTGCGCGGCCGATCTCGCCGCCTTCGGGCGTGACGGCGGCATTGTTCGACATGTTCTGCGGCTTGAAAGGCAGCACCGCGATTCCGCGATTGGCAAGCGCGCGGCACAGGCCCGCCACCAGCACCGACTTGCCCACGTCGGAGCCTGTCCCCTGCAGCATCAGGCCAGCCATGCAAATGCTCCCGCAATCATGAGGGTGATGAGCCAGGCGAGCGATGCGATCCGGATCGCCCTGCGAAGGTCGCCGGGCGTCGCCTCGCCGCCACTGCCGATGAAGGGCTTGTCATGCCCGACCCCGTCGTAGCTGATCGGCCCGGCAAGGCGAACGCCGAGAGCGCCTGCCATCGCCGCTTCGGGCCAGCCAGCATTGGGCGATGCGTGGTGGGCATGGTCACGCCACAGCGTGCGCCAGCCGCCATGCCCGGCGAGGCAGATCAGGATCGCGGCGAGGCGCGCGGGCAGGAAGTTCGCGAGATCGTCGATCCGCGCGGCCGCCCAGCCGAAATCGCGCCACGGCTCCTCGATATGGCCGATCATGCTGTCGGCGGTGTTGATCGCCTTGAACATCCAGACGCCGGGCAGGCCCAGGAACGCGAACCAGAAGATGGGCGCGATCACTCCGTCGCAAAAGCTTTCCGCCAGGCTCTCGATCGCGGCGCGCGCCACGCCAGCCTCGTCCAGAGCGGCCGTATCGCGGCCCACGATCATCGCCACCGCCTGCCGCGCGGCAGGAAGATCGCCTGCGGCGAGCGCGCTCGATACTGCGCGAACGTGGTCGATCAAGCTGCGCTGGGCGATGGCTGGGAATGCGAGAATTGCGACGACTGGCCAGCCGTTCTCTCCCAAGGTCTGCCATACGATGGCTTGCGCCGCCCACGCGACCCCACCGGCAGCCGCTATAACCGCAAGCACGGTCGCGACCCCGCCGAGCCGCCGTTGCCATACGCTGCGATCCGCCCGGTTGAGGATGTCCGCGCTTGCCGAGATGATCCGCGCAAAGCCGCCGACCGGATGCCCCACGCGCCGGTAGAGCCAGCAGGGCCAGCCCAACGCCGCATCCAGGGCCATCGCCGCCGCGAGCACCGGATCAGCCATCGCCCAGCGCCCTCGCAACCCGCTGCATCTGCGCTTCGTTTGCCGGTACGCCGAAGCGCAGCCAGTCGGACCGATTGGCGAAGGGCCGGGTAAGGATATGATGCCGGGCGAGGCGATCGAACAGCGCACCCGCATTCTCCGCGCGGACCAGTCGGAACAGCGGCGATGCCCCGTACGGCCCCATGCCATGTTGCGAGAGCATCCGGTCGAACTGCGCGGCGCGCGTGGCAAGCGCGGTGCGCGTCGCGTCGATCCATCCACTATCGGCGTAGGCACGTTCGCCGATAGCGAGTGCCGCGCCAGACAAGGGCCAATCCCCCAGCAGGTTGCGCAGTGCGGAGATGACGTCCGGCGGCGCGATCGCGAAGCCCAGCCGCACGCCCGCCAGCCCGAAGAACTTGCCGAGGGATCGCATCACGATCAGCTGGCGCGCGCGGTCGACTTCGCGCGCGATGCTGATCTGCGGCATGGTGTCGACGAAAGCCTCGTCCACGATTAGCCAGCCGCCAGCCGTCTCCTGCAGCGCGAGCCATTCGCGCAGCATCGCGAGCGGTGTGACGCGGCCGTCGGGATTGTTGGGATTGGCGATGACGAGCGCATTCGCCGGGTCGTCGGCGCGGGGCGCTTCCACCGAATGCGCCTCCGCAAACATCGCGGCATGCGTGCGATAGGTCGGCTCAATATAGCGCCCCGGCAGGCCGAGGATCGCGGCAATCAGCCGCAGCCCGATCTCGCTGCCCGGCACCGCGCAGCAGAGCGAAGGATCGACGCCGAAATACTGCGCGGCCACGCCCTCCAGCCGGACCAGCGCGGAAGGATCGGGCAGGGCGTGCCAGTCGGGTGCCAGATCGCCCGGCACCGGCCAGGGGCACGGATTGATCCCGGTCGACAGGTCGAGCCACTCCTCCCTCGTCCCGCCGAACTGCGCGCAGGCGTCGTCGAGCCTGCCGCCATGCCAGTCGAACGCGCCGCTCATGATGCGGCGAGCCAGGCGAGCAGCAGCAGGGGCTCGACGATCTCGATCCCCGCGCCGTGGCTGTCGCCCGATATGCCGCCCAGGCGTGAACGGACCCAGAGCGCCCACAGCCCGATGGCTGGGATCGCCACCAGAAACGCGGGCGCAAGCCAGCACAGGACCGCGGCGATCATGATCCAGCCCGTCAGATCGAACCAGCGCAGCGCGCTCGCGAACTGCGTCCCCATGCCCTCGTGCAGCGGCGGCAGGATCTTGGCCCACAGCAGAGGGCCCATCCGGGCGATGCAGCAGATCGCGGGCAACACCCAGAGAGCGTCGCCCCTCGACAGCGCCGAAAGCAGCGCAAGCTTGGCGCATAGCTGCAAGCCGATGGCGACCACTCCGAAACTGCCGATATGCGGATCGGCGAGAATCTCCGAGATCCGGCTGGCGTCCTTGTGCGCCCCGCCCGATGCATCGGCCACGTCGCCCAGGCCATCGAGGTGAAGCGCGCCGGTGATCACCGCCCAGACGATAAGCCCCGCCGCGCCCGCGACCAGCGGGTCGACCAATCCGCCCGCCCACACCGCGCCCCACACCGCCAGCCCCACGATCACGCCTGTCAGCGGAAACCAGCGCATCGCGCCCGCCATATCGCGCATGTTCGCGGCGACCGCGGGGAGCGGCACGCGGGTCATGAACTGGATGGCGAGGATGAGCGATTTCATGTCCGCAGGCCGACGATCTGTCCGCTTGCCGGTTCGCTCCCCTCGCCGCGCCAGACGCGGATCGAGAGCAACGCGCCATAGGGCAGGTTGAACGCCCAGACACCGCGATGGTCGAGCCCGGTGAGAACCGAAACCGCCGCGCGCATCGCCCCGGCATGCGAGACCACGATGGCGGTGCTTTCAAGCTCGGCGATGGCATCGCGGATCCTGCTGCGAAGGTCGCTCCACCGCTCGCCGTCGGGCGGCGGGTTGGCATCGGGATCGGACCAGAAATCCCTGAGCTGGCAGGGGGCCAGCGCAGCCGATGGCTTGCCGTCCCACACGCCGAAATCGAGCTCCCTCCAGCGCGGATCGATCCGAAGCGGGAGCGCGCGGGCATCGGCAATCGCGCGTGCGCCATCGCTTGCACGGCTGAGGTCCGATGAGACCACTTCTGCCGCGCCCAGACCCTGCGCATGATCGATCAGCGCACTATGCGCGCCCGGGGCCGCCGGTTCGTCATGATGGCCCAGCATCAGCCCGGTGCGCAGCGGTGGGCCGTGGCGCAGCAGGTGGAGGTCGAATGGCTTCATGTCGCCCCTGCCACCGCAGCCTCGGCAAAAGTCGCCATCCGCTCATGCGCGGCCAGCGCGGAGCGGACGATCTGCACCGCCACCGCCGCGCCGGAGCCTTCGCCGAGCCGCATATCGAGCGCGAGCAGCGGCTCAAGACGAAGAGCGCCAAGCAGGCGACCATGCGCATTCTCGGCAGAGCAATGCCCCGCGAGGCAGTGATCGACGATGCCTGGTGCCTCTGCCGCGAGCGGTGCAATGGCCGCGCAGCCGATGAACCCGTCGAGCATGACCGGAATACGCCTGTACCGCGCGGCGAGCACCGCCCCCGCCATCGCCGCAATCTCGCGCCCGCCGAGCCGGCGCAGCGTTTCAAAGGCATTTGTGCATGCAGTGCCATGCAGGGCCAGCGCAGCCTCCACCAGCGCGCGCTTGCGGGCGAGGATCGCATCGCCGACGCCCGTGCCCCGGCCCACCCATGCCTCGGCCTCGCCGCCTAGCGCGGCGGCACACAGCGCTGCCGCAGGAGTGGTATTGCCGATGCCCATCTCGCCGGGAACGAACAGCTGGCATCCATCCGGCACCGCGGCTGCCCCCCGGTTCAGTGCGTCGAGGCATTCCGCCTCGCTCATCGCGGGTGCGCGCGAGATATCGGCGGTCGGCCTGTCGAGATCGAGCGCGATCACCGCGAGGCTCGCCCCGCAGGCATGGCTAAGCGCGTTGATCGCTGCCCCGCCATGTTCGAAGTTCGCGACCATCTGGGCGGTCACTTCGGTCGGAAAGGCGCTGACGCCTTGCGCTGCGCAGCCGTGATTGCCCGCGAACACCACCACGTCGATCCGATCCGCCGTAGGTCGGGGCGTGCCCTGCCAGCCCGCCATGAAGACCGCGATCTCCTCCAGCCTGCCGAGCGAACCCGCCGGTTTGGTCAGCTCCGCCTGCCGCGCAGCCGCGGCGGCGCGTGCCTGCGGATCGGGCGCGGGCAGCGTGGCGAGCGCGTGGGAGAACGCGGCAGGATCGGCGAAAGCGATCATGTCGCGACCTTCCCCTCGGGCGGCACGCGCACGATGAAATGGCCCTTCACACCTGCCGGCCAGTTCGCATAGGCAACCTTGCCGTGCTCGCTTTCAGCGTGATGCACGGTGTATTCGAGGATCGCCTCGGCGCTCTCGCTGTCGGGCGCGAAGTCGCCCAGGACATAGCCGATCTTGCCCGGCCCGCGCACATGCACGGTGCAATGCCGCTGGCAGGCGAACAGGCACGGCATCTCCTCGATCGCGATGTCGGCGTAGCGCTCGCTCGCGCCCTGTGCCTCGCGCAGCGCCTGCGCAAGGCGCGCGCCGCCGCGCTGCCCGCCGTCGTCTTCGCGACGATCGGCGGACAGGCGGCAGGTGCTGCACACGACGACAGACGCGCCGCTGCTGGCAGGCGCCAGCGTCACAGCCGCGTCCTCAGGCCGATATGAACGCTGCGGCCGAGCGTGCCGTACCCCTTGGCGGTGGCGTAGTCGGTGTCGAACAGGTTCTCGACCCGGCCATAAAGTATCAGCGGCCCGCTCACGTGCAACTCGCCGCGCAGATCGGTCAGCAGGTATTCGTCAAGCACATCGCCGCCCGCCCGGTCCGTGGTTTCGCCCGAATAGCGCAGCGCGATGCTCAGCGAATGGCCCTGCCGCGCCTGATAGCCGATCGCGGCATTGGCGAGGTATTGCGGCACGCGCGGCAATTGCTGGCCGAAGGTGGAACCCTCCGTGCGATCTTCGGCCTCGACCCAGCTGAAATTGGCGCGCGCGAAGATCGGTCCGAACAGCGCGTCGCCCGCGACTTCGACACCGCGTGCATGGCTTTGGTCGATATTGGCGTAATAGCCGAAGCGCTCCACATCGCTGCCGGGAATGAAGCATTCCGGCGGCAGCGGGGCCGAGGTCGGGCAGTAGGCGAAATCGATCAGATTGTCGGTGTCGCGCTCGAAATAGACCGCCGAGAACGTCACACGCTCATCCAGCAGATCCTGCTCGATCCCCGCTTCCCAGCCCTTGGCATGTTCGGGGTCGAGGTCCGCGAAGCCATACTGGCTGAACAGCTGGTAGAGCGAGGGCGCCTTGAAGCCTTCGGAATAGTTCGCCCGCAGCCGCGTGCCCCCATCCCATGGCTCGAAGCTCGCGCCGGCGCTGAACACCGTGTTCTCGCCAAAACGCGTATGATCGTCGTAGCGCACCCCGCCGTCGATCGTCAGCCCGGCCACCGGCGTGATGCGCGCCAGCGCATACAGGCTATTGGTGTCCGCCTGCGCGCTCGTCGTCTCGACCGGCGCGGTATTGTCGCGCGGAGAGGCGGTGCGCATGCGCTGTTCCTCGCGCTCCGCTCCGAAGGAGACCTGCACCATGTCGGACAGCGTCAGGTCGCCCTGATATTCGTAGCGGCGCGTGCGCCCCTGCGCGTCGAAGGTCTTGGTGCGGACCGATCTTGCAGGATCGAAATTGTCGCGGTCGGTCCGGGTCTCGATGAAGGCGAGCCGGCTGGCGAGCCGTCCATCCAGCACGGTCGCGTTGATCCCGGCATAGGTCGCCCAGGTCTGCGTCACGCCAAAAGCGCGGCTGTCACCCGAAAACCCGTCGAAATCATTGCTGCCATGCGAGTAATAGCCGCGCAGGTCGGCCGAGAGCGTGGGGGCGATCCTGGCGGTCAGCGTGCCGCTGGCCGACTGGCGCTCGAACCCGTCGCGCTCGGTCCCGCTGGTGCGCGCGGATATCCCGTCGGTGGTGAAAGTGCTGCCCGCGATCCGCCAGTCGAGCAGCTTGCCGCTGCCGCCGACACCCGCACGCGCATTCAGCGTGTTGCGCGATCCGCCTTCGATCGAGACGCGGCCTTCCAGTGGCGCGGTTGGGCGGTTCGTGAGCACGTTGACCACGCCGCCGATGGCATTGCTGCCCCACAGGATCGACTGCGGCCCGCGCAGGATCTCGATCCGCTCGATATCGTCGGCGAACAGGTTGCCGAAATCCGCGCCGCCATCGGTGGTGGAGGCATCGGCCAGCCGCATCCCGTCGACAACGAGGACGGTCTGCCCCGGATCGGACCCGCGCACACGCAGCGAGGTGGCAGTACCGTAGCCACCATTGCGGCTCAGGCTGATACCGGGCGTACGCAGCAGCACGTCGGACACCGCGATCGGCTGCTCCTGCTCGATCCGCTCGAGGTCGAGCACGGTGACCGAAGACGACACCCGATCGGTCTCGACCGGCGTCCGGAGGGCGGAGACGACGATGGTATCGTCGGCATCCTCCGCATGAGCGGCGGTGGAAAGCGATAGAACGGCGGCGAGCGCCAGGATAGAAATACGATAGTTTTCGGGCATGAACATTCCCCAGAAGTGACACGACGCTCCGCGCGGATCGTGTCGGGGGGAATGACGGGAACAAGCACCGCGAGGCGCACGCACCAGCCATCCCGTCCGGCACGCGCCGCACGAGGCAATGGCTGTCGTTTCTCGAGGAAGACCCCGTTCGGCCGGCACACCCTGTCCGGACGAAGAACGACGGCGTCAGGCAGGTCTCCTGGCTCGCGGGTCGATGCCGGTCGTGCCGCCTTCTCGGGCCGCTTGCGCGCCCCAATGGCATGATGGCCGATGGCTCTCCGCTCACAGTTGCAGGGGCAGCCACGGTCTTTAACCGCGTTCCCTTTCAATCCCCTCTCGGGGAACCTGAAGCTTGGCCGCCGGATATGCGGAGGCGACGCGCGTGGCAAGCCCGTAGTGCAACCGCGAAGCCTTGCCTGCGCTGCCGATCATCAATATCAGGGGCGGCGTAACGGGTGCCCGCAAGGGCTTAATCGGGAAGTCCGGCAGGCTGGCATCGCCAGCCCAATCCGGCACTGCTCCCGCAACTGTAACCGGTGAGCGGACCGCCATCGCGCCATTGCAAGGGCATCGCGCCCTTTCGAGAAGGCGGCGGTATCGCGTCGAACCGGCAAGTCAGGAAACCGGCCCGTTGCCGTCGTTCTTCGCCCGGGCGGGATGTACCGGTCGAAAGAGGGTCCGATCCCTTGGTGGACGACACCTGTGTGTGCGTTGAAGAGGGAGGGCCGTCATCCGGCACTCGCGATCCTGTTTGTGCGCCATGGCCCCCGGTCATGGCCTTCTGTCCCGTGGCCCTCGCCTTTCCGGCAGGCCGCTCCGGGCAACGCATCGTTGCAACTTCAAGGGAGTCCAATGATGTCCGATCTATCCATCACCGCCCCGTCCGATCACGCGATCCGGCGGTTCGATATTCTCGTCTTCGCCGCGCTTGCCGTGGTCATGCTGGCGACACGACCGCATTCGCTGAGCGAATTCGTGCACCTGCCCGAAACCAGCCTCGCCAGCTTCCTCGTCGCCGGGTTCTACATCCGCCCGCGGCTCGCCTTCCCGGCGCTGTTCGCGCTGGCCTTCGCGATCGATCTCGCGGTGATCGGTGTCGAGGGTGGGGAGAGCTTCTGCTTCACCCCTGCCTACTGGATGCTGCTGCCCGCCTATGGCGTGATGTGGCTGGCGGGCCGCTTC
>ENA-ORDG01001014-ORDG01001014.1-marine-metagenome-genome-assembly--contig:-NODE-1014-length-12043-cov-3.367959_pt1 | contig 12043 bp, 10 predicted proteins | sample MGYA00248629_ERZ508524 | MGnify/ENA primary metagenome ERZ508524 (study PRJEB26194, sample SAMN05421901) | marine metagenome | isolation source: East of Rio de Janeiro, Brazil, South Atlantic Ocean...
GCTCGCCAGAAACTTCCTGTCAGCCGTAAGCCTCGCTGCCGCCGTCGCATTCTGGCTCTGAACGAGTCTCGACCCTAAGAACGATCATACATCTTTCTCAGTACACTTTGAGAACCAAATCCATCGACGTTCTGCCCTCGAGCATCGAACCGATGCTCCACTCCTTTACGCAAGCACTGCGACTGTTTCCACGGAAGGACAAATGTCTGCCAGATGCGCTTGCTCTGCGCGCCTATCTCGGACTTCAAGGAATCCGCACAACCCTCGTGTTCGGCATTCAGCCGTCACCATTCATGGCACATTGCTGGATACAGCATCACGACACGGTCTTGGGACAAGATTTGGAGGCGGTGGCGGATTTCCGTGCAATAAAGGTTGTGCCGTGAATACCTCATACCGCATCGACCTACGGCGGAGAGCGGAAAGTTCTGCGGAAGCTCAAATTTCAGATCACCGACCGCCGGGCATCCAATTAAATCATAGCCCAGATTTGAACGTTGCCCGCGCTGAAAATGGGCAAGTTCTAATTCTGGGAGATTGTTTTCCATACGATGGAACGAAATCGTCATGCAGTAGGGGATCAAGGGGCGCGGCCGAACATATTCACGATGTCGCGCGGAATTATTGGGGTAGGTTCGTTATCGTCGCCCACGATCCTGACGGGGGCCTTACCGCCATATATCGCGATCCGTCTGGCATGATTCCGTGCTACTATTCCGTTGAACCCGAGCGCGTGGTCGTTGGTACGAGCGCCGTCGAGATGACAAAAATTCTGGCAAGCCAAGCGCGCATTGATTGGAAGGGCGTCGCCGATTGCCTCATGGCCTCTGATCTCCGGGAGCATCGCACCTGTATCGAACAAATCATTGAAGTTGCGCCAGGAGAGATGGTTGTAATTGACACGGACGGTCCCCATCACCAGTTGTTCTGGGATCCATCTGCATTTCTTGGCAGGAACGACGAGTATAGCTTTGAAGAGGCGGCGGAAAATCTACGGAAAGTTTTGAACCAGGTATTGGCTACGTGGTGCGCTCGCTATCCTCGGGCAGCGGTCTCCGCATCAGGAGGATTTGACTCCTCAGCCATTGCTGAATTGGCTACCCGACACGGAACTGTCGAACTTCTTCATTTCTACACAAGATCGCCTGGCGGTGATGAACGAGCCTATGCGGAACAGCTGGCCAACCATCTGGATAAAACTGTCCGCTGCGAATGCTCCGAAGCCGACAGCATCGATGTTACCGAAAATCGGTCCGGTTTTCGACCAAGACCTTCTGCGTGTTCGTTCACGCAGGTTTTTGATGATGCTTCAGAGAGATTTGCGACCGCAATCGATGCCTGCGCTCATTTCAATGGAGGTGGCGGAGACAATGTCTTCGGTAAGCTGCATTCTGCATACCCGCTGGCCGAACTTTACCGACATACCGGGCTCTCGCGCTCGCTGGTTTCGACGGCAATCAACATCTGTGACGTGACCGGCGTTGAACTATGGTCGGTGTTCCGGCAGGCGGCGCAGGCCATATGGAATCCAGGCCGAATAGCCGCTTCTTGGCCGCGACAGACCGAACTTATGGCATCGTCGGCTATATCTATGGCCAGCAACGAGTCTCATCCATGGTTGCTGTCAGCCAAAAGCGCTGGGCCTGGGCAGAAGCAGCATCTGCGAAACATCGCACGTGGTATCGCAACAACGGACTATTTGAACATCCGCAGCACTCGACCCACGATCTACCCGCTTCTCTCCCAGCCTGTAATCGAACTATGCCTGTCGATTCCGACCTGGTTTTGGTTCATGGGCGGGCGAGATCGCGCACTTGCGCGTACCGCTATGCAGCCTTTTTTGCCCATGCCCATCATCAACAGAAGCACTAAAGGCGCGTTCGATGGGCTGCTGTATCAGATATTTGCGCTCAATCGCGATCAAATATTCAGGGATTTGAACGACGGAACGCTTGCCTCTCACAAACTGATCGACATGGATCAGATCACACATCTCCAAACGCAGGATGCTATTTCTGCGTTCCAGCGTGATCGAATTCTGCAACTGCATGAGACAGAAATCTGGTGCCGGAATTGGTGCTGATTGTTGGATTTATAGAGTTATGGCGAAAGCTGCTTCTGCAGCCATGCTATATTCCTACGGTATATCGCCAGACGATGGGCCGGATGCACTTTTACGTGTCCTTCGTCAGGATAGACAAACATTTCGATTGGCCATCCACGTCCCTTGAGTTCGCGATATGTGGTAAGAGCCATACGGTACTCGCCGGATGAAGCCTGAATAAGCATTGGTACAGGACGTGCTCTCGGTGCATCCATTAGAGACCCCTCCCGCCAGAACCCCGGATTTGCGGCGAAGGAAGTAGGATAGCCAATCTCTACGTAGAAATCGTGCAAGGCTTCTCCGGCCAGCGCCAGCGTCGAAGGCGCCTCACAGCAGGTGCTGAGAATCGCAGCTGAAAATAGTGTCGAGTTCGACAAAGCGAAAGTTGCAGTCGATGCGCCATCGCTCAAGCCTGTGATCGCAACACGATTGGCGTCTACTAGGCCTTCATTCACAAGTTTATCAATAATTACCTTCAGCGAGGACAGATTGCTTCTGCGATCGGCCCAGCCATTTATGCTTGCTTTGAGAAGCTCAATTTGGTCCTTGGGCTTGTGCAGTGATCCGTACCACATGGGGCGGTTGAAGCTAAGTACAGCGAAACCTTGTGCCGCCATGGCCTGGATTGGATATTCGTCGCCAGTGCCGCCGCGGAGAAAACCACGCGAGTCGTATTGAACAATGACGAGCGGCAATCTTTTCCGTTCTCTAGGACTTGGAGGAAGGACGAGATCACCGAAGGTCGAAATGTTGAATTCGTTAGACCATTCCAGCCGCCTGACTGAGCCCGAGGACAGCTTGTCAAACCACGGATTCGGATCGAAAAGGGTGCGTCGACGTCCATCGCTCGGCGAGACCGCGATGATCCTGCGCGGCTTCGTCGATGTTTCTTGGGCGCAGACAAGCTGCTGCTGCCACGGTCGACAACCAAACACAGCGTCGATCGTACTTAGGAACCGGCGCGGCTTCCCGTTCCCAGGTGACCACATGAAGAATTCTGTACGGTTATCTCCAATGCCGGTATATCGTTGATATAGAAGGTGGTTTCCATCATCTGACCACCACATCGCGACTATGTTGGAACAAACATCCCATCCGCATGCAATATCATGCTTTTCGACCTTCACCTTCAATGCCGTCTCACCGCTGACACTGTCGCTTTCGCGGGTGGTCCAGGCCAGACGCGAACCATCGTTCGATTCCGCAAATCTGATGCTTCCTGCAGGTCGCGAGGCAGATGGATGCAGCGCGCTCACATCATCGGGACGGACGGCTCGGCCAGCACTATTTTGGACGTCTATCGCCTGATCAATTGATGGAATATCGGACGAAACAAACGGGCGGTCACCGGACAGCGGCCAGAAGCGACCGTCATAGTGGTAGCCTTGGCGCCCCTCCGCTTCGATTGAAGCAAGGGCCTCGATCTTTCCTGGACGGCTTGAAAACAACACGGCTGTACCATCAGGCGACCACGAAAGAGCTTCAATGTCTACTGCGCTCGAGAGCAGCAGATGTGACGACGCGCTAGCCAGTTCATATATCCAGATTTCAGATCGGGTTCCGGCGATTTTTGTATATGCAAGGCTCCCACCGGATGGCGACCAGCGCAAGAGCGCCGCTTTTGGCCCTCCGACCGGGATATCGGTAATTCCGTAAATGTCACCCGTCGCTGGTGCGATGTCCCCACCATCGTCAATGACCTTCGTCCTATTCTTTGAGTCCAGCGGGACGAGGGCGATCGCGGTGCAATAGCTATCGTCCCCCACGATGGCACGCCGAGCGCGTACGGCCAGGAACGCCCCTCCCGGCTGAAGCTCAAAGGCGTATGATGACGGCGAGACCCCAGGGTCGCCGAAATCCGTCAAATTGACGAGATCTTCCGCAGATATCCCTCGCTTGCCTTCTTGCCCGAACATCTCACGAGGCGCCAATTCGCACCGTTTCGATTCAGCGAAGGCGGTCTCCGAAAAGGAACCGAATGCGAGAGCCGCGACAAGGCTCAAGCCGGTTGTTGCACGACACCGGGCCATATATTCACTCAGAGAAAGTTGGATGATATTCCGCGGTCGGCTCAGAAGTCCTTGGCTATTGTGAGGCTTATGAACCGGCCAATGGCGGAGAAATTCGTAGAGTCGTAGTTTGCGTAATAGCTGTAGCCGCCGCTCGGAGCCGCGTATGGGGGACGCTTGTTAAAGACATTCTGGGCATTCAACGTGAAGCTTATGCCGGAGAAATTAGCGTAGTCGTCCGGCAAGGTATAACGCAACGACAAGTCGACCGTAGTTTGTGATTCAAGATCGACGTGAGGTTCGGTCCGATTATCGGTAATTCCGGCAATATGATTGATATAAACAGCGGCCGCCGACCCACCATTGGTCCAACCTACGCTCGCGCGACCCTTGAACCTGGCGGGATTAAAAATTGTCCCGGCAAGCGGCATCCAGCCTGCATTCGATGTCAGTTCCTGCTTGGACCAAAGCCAGGCGCCGTTGGCGTTCAGAAGCAGTGTCGAACTTGGGCTTACTGCTATCCGGTAGTCCAGCGAGATATCAACACCTTCAATACGCTGCCGAACTGCATTCGTGTTCCTGTTATGGAGGATCGCGACGACGTTATCGACCTGCGACGAACCGGAATAGTTATAGAACTGGGCAGAGTAGGCGATGATTTGATCGATATCGGTCTGAGAAGGGCTGTAGGCGACAAAATCCGAGAAACTTTCGTCCGATAGGGCCCGAAAAATGGCAGTTCCCGCGACGGGCTGCACGACACGGTCTTTGTAGTCGACATTGAAATATGTCGCTTGAAAACTGAATCCATCCAGGAAATTTGGACGGATCGCTGTCGACACTGACCATGACGTTGCTTTTTCCGGTTTTAGATTTGGGCTTCCGCCAATATCGACGAGCAATGTCGAGCCGCTGGGAAAGCGATCTCCACCAAAATAGTTCGCGGGATACAGGTAGCTGTAGTTGGTCGCGAACTGATCGTAGAGACTTGGTGCCTTGAACGACCTCCCCCACGTACCTTTAATTTCGATTTCGTCCGAAATCCCGTAAATGACCCCGAACTTGGGGACCGCGACCGAGGCGATTTGGGGGTAATGCTCGAAACGCAGTGCTGCGTTGAACTCCAGCTTTTTCAGGAAATTTATATCCTGAGCCGGCCCGACGATCGGGATCGAAATTTCCGTGAAGCCGTAATAGCTCTCAACTGAGCCGCGAGAATCCGGCAATGCGGCCTCGTCGCGAACAGCGATATGCTGGTTGTATCGATAGCCGCCGCCCGCCACAACCTTCACGGGGTTGCTGTTAAGCTCGGCGACCGACCCTGTCGCGAAGGCTTCCACATTGATCAGCTCATTGCAGTAGCAACCGCGGGTATGGCTCATGGTGGTGCCATTCGATACCCACGCCTGATCAAACCGAATACGGTCACGTCCATAGGTGCCGGATACGGTTACGTCCCATCCACTTCCTGCGTCGATTTTTATGCTCGGTGATACAGAATAGGAGGTCGTAGTTGGCATATTCTCATAAATATACTCAGCCGATTCGCCATATGATCGAAAAGTTGTTCGCCGACTATATGTTGCATCGACTGAAAAATTTACTGTGTCGGAAAGGGCCTGCGTGGCAGAAAGGAGACCACTCGTCTGACTCACTCTGGGATAGAGAGTGTTGCCGTCTGGCATGTATGCCGTATAGGTCCGATCCTTCGCGTCAATCTGGGAATTGTGATCATAGCTGATTGCCGCCATCACATTGCCAGATTTCCAACTTTTTCCCGCAACTGCACTGTACTGCTGTCGGAAATTCCCTCCACCTGTCGCGCCCCCGATTGTGCTCGAAACCGATATGCCTTCGTAGTTACGCTTGAGGATGATGTTTACCACGCCGCCGACAGCATCCGTGCCGTAAACTGCTGATGCCCCATCCGGGACAATTTCGACCCTATCGACCGCAGCAAGCGGAATGGTACTGAGATCAACGGCCTGAACGACGGACCCATAGGACAGGCGATGGCCGTTCAATAGCGTCAAAGTGGCATCGCCGCCGAGTCCGCGCAGATTGGCGGATGAGCCAGATGAGAGATCGAGGTTGTTCACCCCGACTGCGCCGGACAGTACACCCGGGTTTTGTCCGCCGCCGAAATTCTGCGGCAACGTTCGAAGCGCCTGCCCGAGATCGGTTTGGCCTGCAAGCTTTATGGCGTCAGCGTCTAAGCGGATCATGGCCGAAGCGGAATCCGCTGTCTCAATTCGCGACCCGGTCACGATGATATCACTTTCGCCGTTTCCCAATCTGTCGCTTTTTGCCGAACGGACGTTCTCGCGAACGATCAGGGCTCCTTCGGCGACTTCAGCCGTCAGCTGTGTTCCAGCAAGTAACTGTCGGGCAGCCTCTTCAATCGTGAATGTTCCTGAGAGACGCTTTGACCTTTTGCCCCGCAACGGATCGGCGGGCGCAGAGAATTCCAAACCACCTTCGCGCGCGACTTTGCGAAGAGCTTCCGTAAGCGATTGGGCTGGAAGATCGAAGGCGACAGACTTGTCCGCCTGCGCCGAAGCCGGAGAAACTGCGACCAAAGCACTGACTGCAATGCCTACAAGAAAACCGCTACGAACCGCTCGCATGCCTATCCCCCAGACCTGATGAAAAGCGCATCCCTGGATGCGTTCAGTGGGTCAGACGGGAGAAATTCCGAAACTAGCGGCGGTGACGCTACTTCTTGAGGATGATCTTGTCGTTGCCTTGAAACTCGACGGTCAGACCGAGAGAACGGGCAAGATGTTTGGCGACATTCTGCGGGTTGCGGATATGCAGATCGGCGCTGACGCGCATGTTGGCGATCTCGGGTGTATCGGCAACCAGTTGTACCTGCGAATAGAGGTTAGCTTCAGCCAATATCGAACCAACGGTTTCGTCATTATAACTCTTCACGCCAGTCACCCATTGCCCTTCGTTTTCCGGCGCCGGTTCAGGAACAGCCGGTGCTTCCTGGCTAGCAGCCGGAGAATAGCGAAGTCTTTCACCGGGTTCGAGATATCGCTTCACAACCGGGCCGTCGACCCGTTGCGGCTGACAGGGCGGGGTGACGGCGACCTTTCCTTCGAAGAGCACGATGTTCACCTTGCATTGAGCCCGCCGTTCCACATCGAACACCGTTCCAAGCGCCGTTGTGGAGCCGCCGTCAGCCATTACGGTGAACGGGCGGGAGCGGTCATGCACCACCTCAAAATGAACCCGCCCGTGGTCGAGTTCGAGATCCCTTCGGTCCGATCGCATCCACACCAGCAGGCGGCTGTCGCTATCGAGCGTCACCACCGATCCATCCGCAAGCGTGACCTTGCGCACCTCTCCCCTTTTCGTGCTGAACACGAGGGGGTCGTCTTGCACGCGACCGCCTCCTACCGCGACCTCTCGCTGTCCCTGGGGCTGAACCGCTTCCTTCTTGAAGCCCAATACGCTGATGACCAGCAGGCCTATCACCGAGGCGGCGATCGCCAGCTTCCAAAGCCCTTGACGAGAAGGGCTGTTTTGGACCTCGGGTTCGCCGGAGCGGAGACTCTCACCGGCGGCATCGAGTCGAATCATTTTCGCCTCGGCTTCGTCGAAGGCTATCCGATGTTCGGGAGCCTCATCGCACCAGCGCATCGCTGCGGCTCGCCTCGCCGGATCATCTTTGGATTCGAGCACCCAAAGTGTCGCCTGCTCCTCGATCGAGAGCTTGGGATCATGCCCCTCCGTCATCGGTCGTCCATCCTTGCCATCAGATGGCCCAATGTTTTGAGCATGTTCCTCTTCACCGCCCACTCGCTCAGCCCCATGCGCTTTCCGATATCGCGAAAACTATAGCCGTCAACGCGGTTGAGGAGGAATATCTCTCGATCAAATGGTTCGAGTTCCAGCAGCAGTTTTTCACAAAAGGCCAGGTCCTCGCGCGCGGCCAAGGCGCGGTGCTGATCTGAATCGCCCGGAAGTTCAGCAGCGTCCGACAGGGGGCTTTTCAGTTTTGCCACGCGGGTAGAAGAACGGTCTACCCAATCGCGCAGCAGGTTGGTCGCGATACGCCGGAGATAGTGCTGCGGCGAGGTCAGCATCTTTGCCGCGCCGCTCCGAACGAACCGAAGAAAAGTTTCCTGCGCAAGCTCATCCGCTTCCGCGCGCGTGACCGAGTTTCGGTAAAAATACCGCACCAGCCGGGGATTCTCCTCCTGATAGAGGCGGACGATCAGATCATCGTCATCGGCCGTATGGGCAGCATCGCTACCCGTGTGGGCATCATTAGCCATGGCATTCGCTCGCCGCCGGACGAGCCGACAGTCCCGATGTAACATTGCCATCGACCGCGTCGATCACCGCGGCCGCATTGCCCTGATCTTTCGATTGATCTCTTCGCCCCATTCGCCGCACCTATGTCCACTCGGAGCGACGGCCGAAGCCGGATGTTGGAAACCTGTTCAACGAGCAGGCGCATGCGCCTTTACCGTTGCCGGCTGGACATACGCACATGCCACCCGGCCGAAAACCGACCGAGTTCCGTTGAATTGGGGTTTCCACGCCCCACTCCCAGATTTCATGGGAGCACAGGCATTTGTGCATGGGAACTGTGCGGAGGCAAGAGCTATTTGACAGCCGGTGCATCGAACACCACGCGGCGGAGTTCCCTTTAACGACATCGGGAGGCGAGTCGTCCTGCCACTGCAAATCAATGCGTCAGCGGGTGTGGCACCCATGCCCGGACGGGAATGCGTGTCGCATAAACCTTAAATTTCCTGATCAGTAGATATGGACAAATCGTCGAATATTCGATAAAACGCCCATATTCACTGGACATAAAATATGTTGAAATATGAGGCTGAAGAACGCGAGCTGCTGGACGGCCTGATCGATGCGATTGGGACGCTACCAGATGGCCATGCCGAAATCGATGGGCTCGAGGTTGCGATCGGACCGCGTGGCCGAGTCGATGCGCTGGTCGACGCCCAGATCGGCGGGCAGGCGGTCCAGCTCCTGGTCGAAACGAAACGTGAGGCCTTTCCGCGCGATGTCCGCGAAACCGTCTGGCAGTTGCGCAACCACCTCGCGCACATGCCGGCCAATCGCGAAATCCTGCCTTTCTTTATCGCGCGTGCCATCTCCCCTGGCGCGCGTGATATTCTGCGCGAAGAGCGGGTTGGTTTCTACGACCTTGGCGGATCGCTCTACATCCCCGCCCGCCATGCCTTCGTCTATGTCGATCGCCCCGTCCCGAAGAAGAATGCCAAGAGCTTCGGCTCCCTGTTCCAGGGACAGAAGGCGCGGGTCGTCCAGGCCGTGTTTGATCGCCGATCCGAATGGCTCAGTGTGAAGGAACTGGCAGAATCGACCGAAGTGTCACCGGCTACCGTCTCAGCAACTCTTACCGAACTGGAGCGACGTGAATGGGTCGACGTCGAGGGTGCCGGCCCCTCCAAATTGCGGCGCCTGCGCTCAGCCAAGGCGCTGATCGACGCATGGTCCAGCTACGTCGCCGACCAGAAGCCGCCGAAACTCGCACGCTATTATGTTCCCGGCAGCAACGCGCTTGAACTCGCCCAGCAGTTGGAGCGGGCTTGCCGCGATGCCGACGCGGCCTATGCCGTGACGGCCGAAGCAGCCGCCCAGCTCTATGCGCCTTACCTGTCGAGCATCTCACAGGTGAAATGCCGGATCGAACCAGGCCGCCGGCAGGAAGAAGCGCTGGAACGGCTAAATGCGCGCCCCGTCAGCGAAGGCTGGAACCTCGGGCTTCTCGAAACCCGCGCCCGGGGCGACGTCACCGTGGCAGAAACCGTGCAGGACGTGCGGCTCGCTTCGCCGCTGCAAGTCTATCTCGACTTGCTGCAAGGCTCCGGCCGTTCCCGTGAGATGGCCGCGCACCTGCGGTCGGAAAGGCTTGACGCGTAATGCCCAAGCCCCAGACGATCGGCGGCTACGGCACCGCCGTAACCGAGGCGTGCGAACGCGTGCTGGTGACCTTGCTGCGCGGTCTCGGCCCATGGAAGGATTCGGTCTTCCTGGTCGGGGGACTGGCGCCCCGATATCTGGTCACCGCGCGCCCGCCCAAGGTGCCGGCCCACGCCGGGACCGGCGATGTCGACATTGTCGTCGATGTCGGAATCCTCACGAACACCGACGCCTACAGCACGCTCGAAGAGAATCTGAAGGCGATGAAATTCGAGCGCGCCGAAAACGACAAAGGCGCCAAGCAGTCCTGGCGTTGGCAGACCGAGATCGATGGCGGCGCCAGGATGATTCTCGAATTCCTCGCGGATTCCCCGGAACTGGGTGGCGGCAAGGTCCAGGAGCTGCCGACCGAAGGCAATGTCACCGCCATCAACATCCCGCATGCGTCGATGGTGTTCGATCTGCACGAACGGATCGAGATCACGGCGGATCTGCTGAACGGCGGCGGCCGGGCCACCGAGACCATCCGCTATGCCGACATCGTCAGCTTCACCTGCCTGAAGGCATTCGCTTACGACCAGCGTCATGAGCGCAAGGACGCGCATGATCTTGTCTATTGCATCGAACATCATGACGGCGGGCTCGAGGCCGTCCATAAAGCATTCCACCAGGCACTCGAAGGCACGCATGCCGACGTCATCCACGAGGCGATTGCTCGTCTCACAGCCCGCTTCCGCGATCCCAATCCCGACGAGAGCTATCTGCGCGATGGACCCGTTGCCGTCGCCCGGTTCGAGGACGACGATGCCGATGTCGATGTCGACGAGGATCTTCGCAATGCCCGGCTTCTCCGCCAAAGGCGCGCCGCGGATGTCATGGCCGCATTCCTCGGTCCATGGCTGAACTGACGAGCCGCCAGCGTCTGCGCGATTAAGTCCTCGATTTTTCTCCCGGCTGCCGCCCTTTGGGAGCCGCCTGTGTAGGCGTCGCCGGACCATGGCATGTGCCAGGTAATAGCTAGCTCCTCAGCGGTGTGGCGCTGGTAGGAGCAGCCCGACAAACAGGCGGTGCCGGGACGTTCCATTACCCCAACTTCCGCCGGCAAATGACGCAGCTTTAGCGGCGGGCGAACAGCTCATCAAAAAGACGTCCGGCTTCTTCCCGTCCCTCTGCCGTCAGTTCGACGGAGCGGGCCTTGCCGACCGGATTGGTGATGAACCCGCGCTGATGGAGCCGTTCCATCGCATCCCAGTCAAAGCCTTTCCAGGCCATCCCTGTACCGCGCAAATTGTACCACAACAGCGCGAGCACTGCCGCGTCGATCCGGCCCGTGTCGATATCGTCACTCATCCCAGGCCGACCTTGTATCGATCCAGAAGCTGTCGCATGGCGCCGGATCATGCCCTGCCCACATCAAGATGATCTCGCTTATCACGGAAACAGCAGTTTCGCGAGATCATCCATCACCTTGTCTATCCCTGCCCTTGTCCGCGCCGACAAGCGGATGAAGCTGCGCCGATGATCGTCAGGGTGCGGAATCCGGTCGAGCATTCCGGCCTCAACCATTTCAACCGTCCTGCGAAAGCCCGTCGTTTCAGACAGGCCTGAGAGACGTGCAAATTGTCTGAACACCTCCTCCATGTCCTTCTGCTCGATCATGTAAAGATCGAGAAACATCATCCATACCGGCCACTGGCGTCGACCGAGGCCCAGCTCACTTTCGGTGAAGCCGGGTTGTTCGACCAGGGCATTGCAGATGCGACGGCGGACCATCGCGGCTCAACCATCTTCGGCCGGCGAACCGCCCAAATCCGGCAGGATCCGGCCCGCACGATAGTCGGCGATCAGCCGTTCCTGCTCGGGGCGAAGAACATCGATCGCGCCTTGCGCTCCATCGCCTATGGCATTGAGCAGCAGAGATGGGCATCGCCCTTCATGGGTTCCCAGGTTTGGGCGATGCGCCTGATATCCGGCGAGTGTCATGAGAGACCGGGGCAGGGATCGCGCA
>ENA-ORDG01001015-ORDG01001015.1-marine-metagenome-genome-assembly--contig:-NODE-1015-length-12026-cov-3.555695_pt1 | contig 12026 bp, 10 predicted proteins | sample MGYA00248629_ERZ508524 | MGnify/ENA primary metagenome ERZ508524 (study PRJEB26194, sample SAMN05421901) | marine metagenome | isolation source: East of Rio de Janeiro, Brazil, South Atlantic Ocean...
GACTAATTTTTGTTTCAGTTTTTACTTTTAAATTATAATCTGGCTTTCGTATTTTTAGATCATCAAAGAAAACTGAATTCAACCCTTTTGTATAATTTTGACTAGTATTGACCATTACATGATCAAAATTCTTATCTAATATATGAAAAATTCTACTCAATCTGATAATTTCAGGCCTTGTTCCAAAAATAGACATTATTTTTTTCATTGTTATACAGACCAATCTTAAAAGGAATTAAAAAGTTTTTTTAACTGTCTTCAGAATGTAGAAATCTCAATAAAATCATTTCAACATAAAATTAAAAACTCCGCAAGTAGCGGAGTTTTTTATTATAGAATTCCAACTTCTTGTATACATTCTTTCATGCGTTCAAAAGTTCTGTCGATATGATTATCTAATCCAATAGAAAAGCGAATTAATCCGTCACTCAATCCCATTTCGGCTTGCTCTTCTTCAGGAATTTCAGAGGAAGTTGAAGTTCCCGGAGCGCTAAATAATGTTTTATAAAAGCCTAGACTTACCGCTAAATAACCCAAGTTTTTTTCCTGCATTAATTCCATTAAAGTATTGGCTTTTTCTAAAGAACCTACATCGATGGTAAGCATTCCACCAAAACCATATTCATCATTCATCATTTGCTTGAAAGTTTCGTGACCGGGATGATTTTCTAAACCAGGATAAACCGTTTTTAAACCTAGTTCTTGAAATTTTTCAGCTAAATACATCGCATTTTCACTGTGTTTATGCATTCGAATATGAAGTGTTCTCAGGTTTTTTAAAATCGAAGCTGATCGAAAACTATCCATTGTAGCTCCTAATAACATACAAGCTCCGTCGTTTACATTCCGCAATTGATTAATAAATTCTAACGAACCACAAATCACACCGCCAACAGTATCGCTACTTCCGTTAATAAATTTTGTAAGCGAATGAATGGTAATATCGGCTCCTAATTCTTTTGGGGTAATAGAAAGTGGAGAAAACGTATTATCGACCACCAACTGTAAATTGTGCTTTTTAGCGAGTTTTGCTAATGCTGGTAAGTTGGCAATTTCTAATAGCGGATTGCTAACCGTTTCACAAAAAATAACCTTGGTTTTGGGAGTAATCGCAGCTTCAATTTCTTCTAATTTGGTAATATTTACAAAAGAGGTAGCAATATTTAGCTTCGGAAGAAAATTCTTCATAAACGCATAAGTTCCGCCGTAAATCGTTCGGCTAGAGATCATATGGTCGCCGGCATCACAGAGTTGTAAAATCACCGGTGTAATGGCTCCCATTCCGCTGGCAGTAACGGTTGCAGCTTCGGTCGCTTCCATCGCCGCTAAAGCTTCTCCTAAATAAAGGTTGCTAGGGCTGGAGTGTCGAGAATATAAATAACAACCTTCGGCATTTCCTTCAAACGTGTCGAACATCGTTTTTGCTGAAAGAAATGTATAGGTAGAAGAATCTGAAATCGATGGATTTACGCCGCCAAACTCTCCAAAATATTGAAGATCCTGTATTTTATCTGAAGGATTATATTTCATTTGAATTCGTTTTAATATTTCTATCAAAATTGAATTAATTCAGAAATAAAATCAATAGATTTAAATCAACTTAGAAAATAATTCATTTAAAAGATATATTTATAGATTTAAATTTTAAGAATTGTTTTTTGAATTCTTTAATGCTGAAAAATTTTCGTTATGAAATTGGATGAAATCGATAAAAAACTTCTGAATATCCTTCAACAGAATGCAAAACTCACGACCAAAGAAATTGCCTTTCGGTTAGAGATGTCAAATACCGCGATTCACGAGCGCATTAAACGACTAGAAAGGGAAGAAGTGATCTCGAAATATGTAGCGCTGCTCGATACAGAGAAGATCAATAAGAACTTTTTAGTCTTTTGTCACGTAAAATTAATTCAGCATAACAAAGAGCATATCACCAAATTCGAAAAAGAAATTTTAAAGCTCGATGAAGTTTTAGAATGTATTCACGTTAGCGGTGATTACGATTATATTTTAAAAATTTATGTGAGTAATATGAAAGAATACCGAAGTTTTCTAATTAATAAACTCACGACCATTAAAGTAATTGCAAGTACACAAAGCACTTTTATGATCAATCAGGTGAAAAATAATACATCGATTTCGCTTTTGTAATTTATAACGGCTTTTTGCCTTCTAAATCTTGTTGATTGAATTACTTATCGTATTTTTGTTATCGTTTTAAAAATCAACAAAACTAAATTATGAGCACTTACGACGTTGCAGTCATTGGTTCTGGTCCCGGAGGTTACGTAGCCGCTATTCGTTGCGCGCAACTTGGGATGAAAACCGCAATCATAGAAAAATATTCAACCAAAGGAGGTACTTGTCTAAATGTAGGCTGTATCCCGTCTAAAGCTTTATTAGATTCTTCTCACCACTACGAAGATGCAGTAAAGCATTTTGAAGAACACGGTATCGAACTTACCGGCGATATTAAATTGAACCTTGAAAAAATGATGGAGCGTAAAGCTTCTGTGGTTGAACAAACTACGAAAGGGATCGATTTTTTAATGGATAAAAATAAAATCGATTCTTATCAAGGAGTTGGTTCTTTTGAAGATAAAACGCACATTAAGATCGAAGGTGAAGAAACAGTTACTATCGAAGCAAAACATACCATTATTGCTACGGGTAGTAAACCTGCGAGTCTTCCGTTTATCGATATCGATAAAGAAAGAATTATTACTTCTACCGAAGCTTTAAAACTTAATGAAGTACCAAAACATTTATTAGTTATTGGGGGAGGAGTTATTGGTTTAGAACTTGGTCAGGTTTATAAGAGATTAGGAGCTGATGTTACAGTAATAGAATATATGGACCGTATTATCCCAACAATGGATAAAGCGCAAAGTAAAGAATTAACCAAAGTGATGAAAAAGCAAAAAGTGAAATTTGCAGTTTCTCACAAAGTTACTTCTGTTGAAAATACCGGTGACGAGGTGGTGATCAAAGCGACCGATAAAAAAGATAAAGAAGTAGAATTTAAAGGCGACTATTGTTTAGTTTCTGTAGGAAGAAAGCCTTTTACCGATGGTTTAAATGCTGAAGCTGCCGGCGTGAAAATGAATGATCGCGGACAAATAGAAGTAGACAAGCACTTAAAAACTTCTGCCGATAATATTTACGCAATCGGTGATGTGGTAAAAGGAGCAATGTTAGCGCATAAAGCTGAAGAAGAAGGTGTTTTTGTTGCTGAAACAATTGCCGGTCAAAAACCACATATCGATTATAATTTAATTCCTGGAGTAGTTTACACTTGGCCAGAAGTTGCTTCTGTTGGTAAAACTGAAGAGCAATTAAAAGAAGATAAAGTTGAATATAAGAGTGGGCAATTCCCGATGAGAGCTTTAGGTCGTTCTCGCGCAAGTGGTGATACCGACGGTTTTGTAAAGATTTTATCAGATAAAGAAACAGATGAAGTTCTTGGTGTTCATATCGTAGGAGCTCGTGCGGCAGATTTAATTGCTGAAGCGGTAACTGCGATGGAGTTTAGAGCAAGTGCAGAAGATATCGCTCGTATGAGTCACGCGCACCCAACCTATTCTGAAGCTGTGAAAGAAGCTGCTTTAGCTGCAACAGAAGATAGACCTTTGCATACTTAAGAAAAAGTAAATAAGCATGATAAAAAACCTCACAATTTTATAAATTCGTGAGGTTTTTAATTTTAAAGTAAGATGAAAAAAATACTTGCCTTTGCCGGTTCTAACAGTAAAAACTCGATTAATAAAAAGTTGTTGAATTATGTAGTGGGACGAATGGAGAATCACGAAGTAAAAGTCTTAGAGCTTAACGATTATGAGTTTCCGATGTTTGGTGTAGATCACGAAAATGAAAAAGGATATCCGGCAGATATTCAGGTTTTAAAAATGCTTATAAAAGAAGTCGATGCTTTAGTAATCGCGGTAAACGAACATAATCGCGGACCTTCAGCTTACTTCAAAAATATAACCGATTGGCTTTCCCGAATGGAGCTCAAGTTTTTACAAGACAAAAAAGTATTATTAATGAGTACTTCTCCCGGTAAACGCGGCGCGGCATCTTCTTTAGAATACTATAAAAATGTTTTACTACGCTTCGGTGCAGAAGTCGTTGAGAGTTTTAGTCTGCCATCGTTCAATGAAAATTTTGATGTTGAAAATAATAAAATCACCGATGAAATTTTGTTACTCGGTTTAAACGATGTGGTTTCAAATTTTGAACAAGAATTACAAGAATAATTTTCAGCTCATAAATAACTTAGTTATTTTAACTGTAAACTGTTAACTGAACACTGCCAACTGAACACTGCCAACTAAACACAGCTAACTAACTACTCCCAACTAAAAAATGCGTACCCCAAAAAAGATCTCTTTTTCACTTACAACAGAATTTAAACAACAATTGCTCAATTGGGCTAATCAATTTGAAGAAGTCGTTTGGTTAGATTCGAATAGCTACGAGTTTTCTAGTGTAGAATATGAAGCAATTTTGGCGGTGGAAGCCTTTACAGCTTTAAAAACCGATTACGTTAACGGATTTGATAAATTACAAGAATACCAGCAAACTACCAAAGACTGGATTTTTGGTTACTTGACTTACGATCTTAAAAATGATGTAGAAGCCTTGTCTTCTAAAAATTTTGACGGATTAAATTTTCCCGATCTTTATTTTTTTCAGCCTAAAAAGATATTTCTATTGAAAAAAGACGAGGTTGAAATGCATTACCTTGGGATGGTCGATGACGAAATGGAAGAAGATTGGCAAGCCATTTTAAACACTTCTACAATTCATCAAACTGAAAAAGAGAATACTTCAGCAACTATAAACGCTAGATTAACTAAAGATGAATATATAGCAAGAGTTGAAAAAATGTTAGCGCATATTCATCGAGGCGATATTTATGAAGCCAATTTTTGTCAAGAATTTTATGCGGAAGATTTTTCACTACAACCATTATCCACCTATTTCGATCTTAATACGATCTCAAAACCGCCATTTGCGGCTTATGTAAAGTTAGAAGAATTTCATTTGCTTTCGGCAAGTCCTGAACGTTATCTCAAGAAAACCGGAAATAAAGTTATTTCTCAACCCATTAAAGGTACCGCCAAGCGTTTACAAGATCCTGCGGAAGACGAAGCTTTAAAAGAAAGTTTAAAAAACGATCCTAAAGAAATTTCAGAAAATGTGATGATCGTCGATTTGGTGCGTAACGATTTATCAAAAACCGCTAAAAAAGGAAGTGTTCAAGTAGAAGAGCTTTGTAAATTGTATACGTTTCAGCAAGTACATCAACTAATTTCAACGGTTACTGCAGAAGTTGCTGAAGGCATTCCACAGGTTGAAGTATTACGAAGCACTTTCCCGATGGGTAGTATGACGGGAGCTCCAAAAATTTCAGCGATGAAAATTATTGAAGAACTCGAAGCTACCAAACGCGGTTTGTACAGTGGTTGCGTGGGTTATATGAGTCCGCAAGGCGATTTCGATTTTAATGTCATTATTCGAAGTATTTTGTATAATTCAACAAATAAATTCCTTTCTTTCTCCGTCGGAAGCGCAATTACCGCCAAATCTGATCCTGAAAAAGAATATGAAGAATGCTTAACCAAAGCCGCTGCAATGCATCGGGTATTAGAAAAGTAATGTAAACTTCCTGCAAGGTTTTCAAAACCTTGTAGGTTTTAAACGATTTAAAAATATACCTACAAGGTCAAAAAAGACCTTGCAGGATAATAAAATATCAATTCCTAATTCTGTAATTTAAGTTACTTAATTATCGTAAAGAACTTGCTATCTTTGAGGGCAAGATGCTTCAAGAATTTCAGCAACATATTAAGGCTAAGTTTCCGTTTTTATTGCAAGGAAAATGTTTGTTAACCATTAGCGGTGGGATAGACAGTGTAGTTTTAGCTCATTTATGTAAAGCCTCTTCAATTAATTTTAGCTTAGCACATTGCAATTTTCATCTTCGCGATGAAGAAAGTGATCAAGATGAGGTTTTTGTGAAAAATTTAGCTGAACAATTACAAGTTGAAGTGTTTACGCAATCATTTCAAACCGAATTATACGCTAAAGATCATCAACTTTCAACTCAATTAGCCGCGCGAGAATTGCGCTACCGTTGGTTTGAAGAGTTGGCTGAAAAATACCATTTCAATTATATTTTAACCGCGCATCACGCAAATGATAGCCTAGAAACGTATTTGATCAATACGACTCGCGGCACGGGTTTAAACGGTTTAACAGGGATTCCGCAGCAAAACGGTAAAATTGTACGTCCGTTATTGTCGTTTAGTCGGGAGCAAATTCTGCAATACGCGAAAGAGCATAAAATCGAATGGCGGGAAGACAGTTCGAATGCTTCCGATAAATATGTACGCAATAAAATTCGGCATCATATCATTCCGCAGTTAACCGAAGAAAATCCTAATTTGTTGCAAAGTTTTCAGCAAACGCAGCAAAACTTACAGGATGCGGCGAATTTGTTAGAAGATTATACCACGATCTTGTTTAGCCGATTGGTGGAAGAAATTAACGGAAAGTATTTTTTAAATGTTCAAGATGTAAAGCAAACGCCGCATACGAAAGCGGTATTATTTCAGTTATTAAATTCATTTGGATTTACCGAGTGGAACGATGTTTATAATTTATTAGAAGCGCAAACCGGAAAACAAGTATTCTCTAAAACCCATCGTTTAATAAGAGATCGTGAAGTTTTGATCTTGAGTGCGATTAAAGATCAAGAGGATCAACTTATAAAAATTGAAGAAAATCAGGACGAAATTAAATGGGATCATAAGCAACTTTCCCTAGAAAATGTTAACGAAATGGGAGCGTTTAGCCAAAACATTGCTTATCTTCCCGCGCAAAAAATAAAGTTTCCTTTAACTTTAAGAAAATGGCAAGCGGGAGATCGTTTTCAGCCGTTTGGGATGAAAGGAAAAAAGAAGCTGAGCGACTTTCTAAAAGACGAAAAATTGTCGCCGCTAGAAAAAGAAAATACTTGGGTGTTAATTTCTGATGAAAAAATTGCCTGGGTCGTTGGTTATCGAACCGATAATCGTTTTAAAATTGAACCGAACACAACAACTATATTAAAACTTACCCTAACTTATGAGAAATAGTATTTTACTTGCATTTCTTGTTTTATTTACATTTTCTACACAAGCTCAATTCGGTACGACAGAAGTCGTAAATCCGGTAGAATGGAGTGGAAGCATCGAAAAAAAATCTGATAATTCTTACCAATTTATTTTAGAAGCTGAAATTGAAGAAGATTGGCACGTATATTCTCAAGATACGCCCGAAGGCGGCCCTCAACCTTTATGGTTTAATTATTTGGAGGAAGGAAATGGTTACGAGTTAGATGGGAAAACCACCGAAAGCGAATCTGAAACAGAATACAGTGAAATTTTTGGGGTCGATGAAATTTTCTTTGCTGAAGAAGCCACTTTTAAACAAAATATTAATTTAACCAACGAGCAGCTTTCAGTTATAAAAATGGAGCTGAAATATCAGGTTTGTAAAGAAAGTTGCATTGGTGAAGAATATTACGTGATATTTGATCTGAAAGAGAATGAAGTAAAATTTCTTCAAAATTATGATGAATTTCAAGCTTACGGAGCCACAGCAGAAAAATCTTCCGCAGCAGAAAAAGAAGAAGTCTCAGAAGCGAGCCAAGTTCAACAATCTGGTAAAAATGTAGATGAAAATGTTGCCGAAGAAGAAGATAAAAGCACACTTACCATTTTCTTTTTAGCTTTCTTTTCTGGGTTTTTAGCCTTGTTAACTCCGTGTGTTTTCCCAATGATCCCAATGACGGTTGGTTTTTTTACTAAACAAAGTAAAACTAGAAGTAAAGGAATTAAGAATGCATTATTATACGGTTTCTTTATCGTCGTAATTTACGTATTGCTAGGGACGTTAGTCGTAGGTATTTTTGGAGCAGATTCATTAAACGCGCTATCTACCAATGCGACTTTCAACATTATTTTCTTCATTTTATTAGTAATTTTTGCAATTTCATTTTTAGGAGCATTCGAAATTATGTTGCCTAATTCTTGGGCTAATAAAGTAGATCGTCAAGCAGATCGTGGCGGTATTGTAGGTATTTTCTTTATGGCACTAGCCTTAGCGATCGTATCGTTTAGTTGTACAGGTCCGATTGTAGGAACATTATTAGTACAAGCTGCTTCAAAAGGTGGTTTAGCACCGGTGATTGGGATGCTTGGTTTCTCGTTAGCGATTGCTATTCCGTTTGGTTTATTTGCTTTATTCCCAGCATGGATGAATAGTTTACCTCGTTCCGGTGGTTGGTTAAATACTGTGAAAGTATTTTTAGGTTTTCTAGAGTTAGCATTAGCTTTTAAATTCTTATCGAATGCCGATCTTATTTTACAAACTCACGTTTTAGAGAGAGAGATTTTCTTAGCAATTTGGATCGCTATTTTCGGAACTTTAGCGTATTATCTCTTCGGAAAAATGAAACTTCCGCACGATTCAGAATTGCCACATATTTCCGTAGGAAGACTTTTATTAGGTTTATTAACCTTAGCATTTACGGTTTATTTAATTCCCGGACTTTGGGGCGCGCCTTTAAAAATTTTAAGCGGTGTAACGCCACCGATGAATTATAGCGAATCTCCGTATGGCGTGGGTTATAAAAAACTAGGTTCTGGCGGTGCCAGCAACGATGAGTTTCCTGAAGATGCTTATTTAGGTCCAAACGATATCGTGATGTTTAAAGATTACGAAAAGGGAATGAAATACGCGAAAAAGAAAGACTTACCGGTTTTACTCGATTTTACCGGACTTGTATGTGCCAACTGTAGAAAAATGGAAGAACGCGTGTGGAGTGAACCGCAAGTGTTAGGAAAATTGAAAAACGATGTGGTATTAATTTCTTTATATGTCGATGTGAAGGATGAATTACCGGAAGACGAGCAATATACCAGTAAAACCACCGGAAAACGTATAAGAACCGTTGGTAATAAGTGGAGCGATTTTCAGATTGAACATTATGGTGTAAACGCTCAACCTTATTACATTTTATTAGATCACAAAGAAAATATGCTGAATAAACCCGTTGCGTACACACCAGATGTTGAAGAGTACGCTGCTTGGTTACAAGAGGGAATCGATAAATTTAAAAACTAAATTTATTCGGTATCACAAGGTTCGGTCGGTTGGCCGCTAACCTCAAAACTTAAGCCGTCTACCAATACATAAAATTTTTGCTGATCGGTATAAATCTCTACAGGTTCACTCGTTTGGTGAGCCTGTAATGTTTTACGTTGGGTGGTTAAAAAGTTATTTTCTTCTTCAGTGATTCCATAATTAAAGGTCACTAATTGATGATAATTATTTTTAAACTGAAGTTTCCAACGAAAACGCTTCCCTTTTTTACCGTCTTGCACTAATCGATACTGAATGTTTTTGTAGCAATTGGTAGAAGTCCAGTTTTTAGCAAGCGTACTAAAATTAGAATAAGCGATAAACCCTAAGAATAAAACGGCGCTTACCATCAATAAATCGCGTAATTTTAACTTCATACTTATTTAATTTTTTGTGTTGAAGTAGAATCTTTGGCTGTTACCGCTTTCTTTTCAACTTCATCTTGTTGAACTTTAAATTGAGGTTTTACATAATTCGTTGTTGCTTTTCCTACATCAAAATAACTTACGAGTTGTAAACCCTTTTTATACGGAATTGAAATAGTATCACTATCGGTAGCCATCCCATATTTTTCAATAATAAAAGTATTGTTTTCCTTTTCATTTAAAGGCACTCTCGCATAACTAATCGTTGCCGGTAAAGTTTGCCAATTTCGCGTATCTGCTTTTTCTGTGGCGGCACCGGCAATATCTGCTCCGGCTTTAACGATACCTTCTGCATCATCGCCTAAAAGTTCTTTTGCAATCGCACCTAAACCTGCGCTGGTAGCTTTTTTTGCACCGAGTCGTAATGCAATATCTACGGCTTCTCGTAACATTCTATCGTGCAAAGTTTGCTTTGCAATAGGATAAAAATCTTCTACTAGCTGAAAGTTGGTTTGTTGGTTATTAAACTTTAATCGAGCGCCTTTGTAAAAACTTTCTCGTTGTACATATTTTGGGATGGCAATAGAAGTTATACCCAAATTGGTTCCCGGTGGAATGGGAATAAAAATTGAATTTTCAGCATCATCGACCGCTACAAAAGCTCCATCTACCGCAGTAATTTGAGTTTGATCTTTTGCAGGTCCTAAACCGTTTTCCCAGAAAATAACGGCTTCGGCAGGATGCGAAGTAATTTCTTCCGCAGTTAAATTAAATTGTTTGCTATAGGTTTGGTATTCTTGTGTAAAACCTAATTGTTTAGCAGTTCTAACTAAATCTTTTTGTAATTGAAGCGGAATTTGCACTCCGTAATAAGAATTATCGTTTCCAGCATATAATTTTTCAGCATTACGGTAAGCGATAAATGCATTATTAATATCGCCGGTCGCTTCATATAAAAGCCCTTGAAGTATCTGTGCAAAAGCGTCTTCGGTATATTTATTTTTGTTCTTCTTATATTTTTGGTTGAGTTCAAGCAGTTTAATATTGATACGTTTTGCTTCCACCAAAGCTTCATTAGGCATTCCTAATTGAAAATAATTGAGCGCCATATAGTAATGGATCATTACTTTTTCAAAATCTTCACCTTTATAAGGCGCTGCCATTGGGTTGGTGAGTTTGGCTGCAACTGCCTGGCCGGCATTGGTGTTAATTCTGTCATCAATTAAAATATAGGCTTCTTCGAAGAGATGATTACTTTCTTTATAATTACCGTTCATATGTTCTACTTTTCCCTTTTCCATCAGGTAGAGTAGGCGGTTTCTTTTTTTAGAAAGAAATTTATTGTCTTCGATCAATGTGGCCGCTTTCGCGAAATTTCGGTAATAAACTTCATTCTGAAATTCGTAAGAACGGTCGTTATAAGTGATTCCGCAGGAATTTAAACAAAAGATAAAAACTCCTACGGAAAGACTTTGAAACCAAATTTTGGTTGGTATGCGCATAAAAATTAGGCTTAGTTAACCAGTTTCTTGATTTTTTTATCACCAATCCAAACTTTTTCGTTGGTCTCTAAATTAGTTAATTCTAAATCTACTTGGTAATAAATAGCTTTATCTTTTTTGTATTGATCGACGATCGAATTGATCGTACCTTGTAACATAAAATCTGCTCCTTGCTCTAAACCAAAACTTTTCATACTAGAAGCTGAAGAGTAATTTTGCTGGTCTGCACGTTCTGCTCTAATTTCTTCACGCATTGCTCCGGCTTGTACCAAGCGCATTCTACTACTATTAATTACCGCTTTTTCAATGTCTTTAGAAAAAGTTTCGGTAGCAATATGTTCGTGCGATTTATTGGTGATCATCCCAACAATAAGTACAGGCACTTCGCCACCATTTTGAGAAATATAGGTGTTGTACCAAGGGTGAGCCATCATCTCACTGGTAATTTCTTCTGCAGTAAGACGAGAATCGGTGTCGTTCCATCTACCGCTAAGATCGGTAACGGTATCTTCACTCACACGAGTAACTTTTTGTCCGCAGCTTAACACGGCAAAAGAAATTAAAATTAAAAAAGCATAAAGCGAAAAAGATTTTTTCATAATGATCGTTTATTATTGATTTTAACACTTCTAAATTAGTTAATATTTTATAAAAAATAAGCACTAAAAATAAATTTTAATCATTTTAAAATGAATTGGTTAACGCTTATCAGTCTAAACAAGGGATTTTTTGTGAATCTAATTTGTACTATCTTTAAGCGATTTCTAAAAAAAATAGTTGAATGAACACCCACTTAAAAAATTTCACCCTAGTATTTATAGCTTTTTTTTCACTTCAGTTAGTTGCTCAAAGTGACTATAAAGTAGAAGATAATTATACCAAACAAGAAATCGATATCGAGATGCGCGACGGTATAAAATTACATACCACTATTTATTCGCCAAAAGATACTTCGCAAGAATATCCG
>ENA-ORDG01001016-ORDG01001016.1-marine-metagenome-genome-assembly--contig:-NODE-1016-length-12025-cov-2.533646_pt1 | contig 12025 bp, 6 predicted proteins | sample MGYA00248629_ERZ508524 | MGnify/ENA primary metagenome ERZ508524 (study PRJEB26194, sample SAMN05421901) | marine metagenome | isolation source: East of Rio de Janeiro, Brazil, South Atlantic Ocean...
GGGAATGAAGGCTTTGGCGGCCGCTGGCACCACCGCGTCACGGAAATCGGTCAACAATTGCGGCATCACCATTTCATACAGCAGCGCCGCCGCGCTATCCGCCTCGATCCCGCAATCCCACCGGCGCAACAACCCGGCGGCCTTTGCGGCATCGGGGGACAGCTTGGCCGGGATCAGCGCGATCAGCGACCGGGCCGGCAGCGACTGAACATCATGTTGCAGCGCGACGCTGTCGGCGACGCTGTGCCGCGGCTGCGCGTTCAGCACTTCGGAAATGCGGTTATACCGAAACGGATCGCTCCAGTTGAAGCTGATGATCTTCTTGTCATAGGGATAATCAGTCGGGATGTTCATCTGGTTGGCCGACGCGAACCATCCTTCCTTCGGATTGTGAACATGGGGCATCTCCTCCACCGGCAGGATGCCTGTCCAGTCATAATCGCCGTCGCCGGGCGCTGGGAAAAGGCCGTCATGCTTGGGCCGGATCGGCGTATAGCCGATGGTCTGCCATCCGGTATTCCCATCAATATCGGCATAATGGAAATTGGTGGGCGAGGTATGGATGCGAAACGCCCGGCGCAGGCTGGTCCAGTCCTTCGCCAGATTGATAGCGATGATAGCAAAGCGCATATTGCCGCCGGGCAGCATCGACACGGTCGCAAAGGCACTGGCGCGCTGGCGTTCGGGATCCTGCGCGACAATCGGCCGGCCCTGGGCATAACGCTGCGTGACTCGCTGCGGCGGAGCATCCTTGACGCTGATCTCGTCCTCAAAGGTCTCGAACCGCTTCCATTCGCCCTTGTGCCAATAGAGATTGGGGTCTTCCTTGGCGGTGCGCAGGATGAACAGGTCGGTTTGGTCGATATGGAAATTGGTGCGGCCGAAGGCGAAACGGTCCGTATGCCCCTGCATGATACCGGGTAGGCCAGGGGCGCCGCCGCCGATAACGTCAAGGCCCGGCGCGGTCAGATGCACCATATGCCGCGGGCTGAACCCGCCAATGCCCAGATGCGGGTCATTGGCCAGGATCGGCCTGCCGGTGGCGCTGCGCGACGGCGCGATGGTCCAGGCATTGCTGCCCTGCGCGAAGCGATCGGCCCGGCGTTCGGCCGGATCGAGAGCGGCTTCCTGAATGGCGTCGAACGGCACCGGCCGCGCCGATGGCAGCAGCACGCCCAGGTCCGCTTCGCTGATCGCCGCGCAATCCAGGCCTTCGGGCACGCGATAGGACCAGGCCGGGCGAAGCGGCGCCATCAGCTGATCGACTTCCAGCACGCCCCTTGCCTGCATCCGGGCGCGGCGCACTTCGTCGTCGGCGTCCCCCATGCCGATGCCGCGCGCGCGGACGAGATCGCGCACGTCCCAGCGCATCGGGCGCAGCCCCAATATGCCATATTCCAGCGGCATCTGCGCCGGGTCCGCCTCCAGTTCCGCGATACGGGCGTTGACGCCGGCGACATAGCCTTGCGCGCATTCCAGCACGCCGGGCGGCAGGGTGGCGAATTCGGCATCGATGTCGCCGCGATAATGGAACAGGCGCGCCGCCTTGTCCGCGGCGACGAAGGCCGCGCCGAAGGCTTCGGCCATGCGCCCCATGTCACGGCGATGGTCGATGTCGATCTGGAAAAGCCGGTCGCGGGCGACGAGATAGCCCTGACCAAAATAGGCGTCGTGCAGCGAGCCCGCCCGCACATGCGGCACGCCCAGCTCATCCTCCACGATGTCGATCGGCGCGCGCAGGCCGGTCAGTCGGATCCTGCTGGACCGCGCCTGAGCCGTCTTCTGCGCCCAGCCGAGGCTACCCGGCAGGGCGAGAGCGGCCGCGGTGGCCATCAGGAATGCACGACGCTGGATCAACACAGCCTCCCTTTGTCTGTCCGATTGAAATGCTGGAGCGCGAGAGGCGCCAGACCTATCGCAGGATGGCCATGCGGGGCTATAGCAAGGGGGGCGCTGGCCATAACTTGGGGCTATCCATGATCCACGATCCGCGCGCCTCATCCCGCCATTCCGTTCGGCTATACCTTTATGCGATCAAAGTAATACCAAATCTATTGACCAGCCGCTGCCGCCCTGTAACCTTCGCGTAATGGAACCGGCCGCGTTCCGCCAGCCGGGCGGGAGCGGCACGGCGCCAGGTGGCGACAAGGCAGAGCCGGCAAGGCGATGCGCTTGGCCCCGCAACCATGGGATGAAGAAAGGGTCGGGCCAGACGGCGCTCTGACGCCGCGCACGCAGGCAATCGCGTGCAGCTCCACCCCTCGCGACAGGGGGTTATTATGGGTGATTTCGGAAAGTCTCGCCGGCCGATCGGCCATCGGCACAGTCTGGGCCTGGCGATGACCGCCCTGGCCCTGGTCCATGCAGCGCCCGGCGCGGCCCAGGAAGCCGCGACGCCGCAGCAAAGCGCCGAAACGACGGGATCGGACCAGATCATCGTCACCGGCACGCGCATCGTGCGCGACGGCTTCCAGTCGCCCACGCCGCTGACCGTGGTGTCGCAGGAGGAAATCCTCAACCAGTCGCCGACCAACAACCTGGCCGATTTCGTCAATCAGATCCCTTCGCTGGCGGGCAGCACGCGTCCGGCGAATTCTCGCCTGGCGATCAGTTCGGGCCTGGCGGGCATCAACACGATGAACCTGCGCAACCTGGGCGAAGTGCGCACGCTGGTGCTGCTCGACGGGTGGCGCTCGGTCGGATCAACCATCACCGGTCTGGTGGACATCAACACCTTCCCCCAGTCGCTGGTGAAGAGCATCGAGATCGTGACCGGCGGCGCGTCGGCCGCCTACGGGTCGGACGCGGTGGCGGGCGTCGTCAACTATGTGCTCGACAAGAAATATGAAGGGTTCAAGATCGACGCCGATACCGGCATCACCGACAAGGGCGACGGCTTCAACTACAGCTTTTCGGGTGCGTTCGGGAAAAGCTTTGCCGGCGGGCGCGGCCACATCCTGATCGCGGGCGAATATGCGCATCGCGATGGCATTTTCGAGGTGGATCGCGACTGGAACCAGATCGGCTACCGCACGCTCGCCAACCCCAACTATACCGAGACCAATGGCGAGCCGGCCAATCTGGTGGTGCGCGGCGCGGGCACGTGGAACGCGACTCCGGGCAGCATCATCCGCTCGCAGGTCGGCGGGACAAGCACGCTGCGCGGCACCTATTTCGATCAGGGCGGTGTGGTGCGGCAATATCAGTTCGGATCGCTGACCGACAGTTCCCAGACGGTGGGCGGCGACTGGCAGATCAACGACACGTCGCGCCGGATCGGCCTGGACGCGACCGACGACCGGCGCGGCATCTACGGACGGCTGAGCTATGAGCTGGCCGACTGGATCGAGGTGTTCGGCGAGGCGTCTTACAACTGGAACAAGACGCTGTTCAACTCGGGGCCGCAGGCATCGACCTTCACCCTGGCGGCGGACAATGCCTATCTGATCCAGGCGCTGGGCAGCGCAGCGCTCGCTGGCGTGACGTCGGTGACGCTCGGCACGTCGGCGGCCGACCTGCCCTATCGCAAGAACAACAGCAGCCGCGAAGTGCAGCGCTACGCGATCGGCGCGGGCGGCGAGTTCCAGATGTTCGGCAACAAGGCCGTGTGGGACGCCTATGGCCAATATGGCCAGACCGACACGCATGAGTTGCTGCGCGACATCATGAACACGTCGCGCATGGCGCTGGCGACCGATGCGGTGTTCGCAGGCGACGGGTCGATCGTCTGCCGGTCGACCCTGACCGATCCGACCAATGGCTGCATCCCGCTCAACCGCCTGGGCGTCGGCGTTGCCGATCCCGCCGCGGTCGAATGGGTGCTGGGCGATCCCTATCGCAACCAGCGCTTCAAGCAGACGGTCGCCGGCATCAACCTGTCGGTGACGCCCTTCGCCACCTGGGCGGGCGATGTCAGCGTCGCGCTGGGCGGCGAATATCGCAAGGAAGAAGTATCGGGCTATGTGCCCGAGGAATATCAGAGCGGCTGGTCGGTCGGCAATTTCCGGGCGACCTTCGGCAGCTACAATGTCAAGGAAGCCTATGTCGAGACGGTGGTGCCGCTGGGGCTGGGCGCCGAGTTCAACGGCGCGGCGCGCGTCACCGACTATTCGACGTCGGGGACGGTCACGACCTGGAAGGCGGGCCTGACCTGGCAGCCGATCGAGGACATCCGCCTGCGCGGGACGCGGTCGCGCGACATTCGCGCGCCCAATTTGAACGAGCTGTTCCAGTCCGGCACATCGCGCACCAACACCTTCAGCACCAGCACGGCGGTCGGCGAATATGCCGGCGCCACCTTCCGCGAGCTGACCACCGGCAACCTGTCGCTGCGGCCGGAGAAGGCGGACACGCTGACGCTGGGCGCGGTGTTGCAGCCGCGCTTCCTGCCGGGCTTCTCCTTCTCGATCGACTGGTTCCGCACCAAGGTGTCGGACGCGATCAGCCAGTTCTACGCCGACGACATCGCGCAGCGCTGCACCGAGGGCTATCAGGATTTCTGCGCAGCGATCATCCCCGATCCCGAAGGGGTGCGCGACTATTTCGTGTCGGCGAGCCCGTTCAACTTCGCCCGGGTGAAGGTGCGCGGCATCGACTATGAAGCCAGCTATCGCGTGCCGCTGGACCAGATCTTCAACAGCAGCGCCAGCAACCTGACGCTGCGCGGGACGGCGACCAACTATCTGGAAAATCTGGTCGACAACGGCATTTCCGTGCCGGTGGACACGGTCGGCCAGAATAGCGGACAGTCAAGCACGCCGGACTGGATCTTCCGCCTGTCGGCGACCTTCGACACGCCGACCTATTCCGTCACCGCGGTCGGGCGCGGGGTGAGTTCGGGCACCTACAGCAACACCTATATCGTTTGCACCACCGACTGCCCGACGAGCACGGCGACCAACCCGACGACCAACAGCAACCATATCGACGGCACCTTCTACACCGACCTCAACTTCACCGCGAAGATCAACGTCGGCGGGTCGGACGGGCAGCTGTTCTTCAACATCACCAACCTGTTCGACAAGGACCCGATCCTGCTGCCGGAAACCGGCCTGTCGGCCAATTCGACCTATAGCGACCTGCTGGGCCGCGCCTTCCGCGTGGGCGTGCGGTTCAAGACCAACTGAGCAGACGCGCTTGCGAAAGAGAAAAGGGCGGAGAACCGGCGGTTTTCCGCCCCTTTTCATGTCCAGGCGACATGCCGAATATGGACAGCGAAAGCGACACACGCGAAAAATGAAAGGTCGTTAGTTAGCTAACTAATCTTTATTGCGGCGGGCATTGGACTGGTGTGGGGCGCAGCAGCCCGCGGCCGGCGGTGGCGCCGGTGGTCTGGCTGTCGCGGACCGCAAGCGCGCCGTTGACGAACAGCCGGGTCACGCCGACGCTGAGTTCGCGCGGATGCATATAGTCGGCGCGCGGCGCATAGCGGGCGGGGTCGATGACGACGACATCGGCATAATAGCCGGGGCGCAGATAGCCGCGATGGTCGATCTTGTAGATGTCGGCCGTCCGCCCCGTCGACTGGCGCACGAAGGTCGCCAGGTCGATCACCGGCCGGTCGCGGACATAGCGGACATATTTTTCCGGGAAGGTCGCGAACATGCGGGGATGGCCGTCCGACCCGTCCGACGAGGTCACGATCCAGGGCTGCCGCATCAGCAGGTCGACGTCCGCCTGCGCCATGTTGAAGGAGGCGACGGCGGTCCCCCGGCCCTTTTCCTTCTCGATGCTCTGGCGGATGATTCGCAACGCGGCGTCGCGCGGGGCGAGGCGCCACTGGGCTGCAACCTCCTCCAGCGTCTTGCCGGTCCAGGGAAAGCCTTGGGCGATCAGCAGCAGCGACTTGGGGCCGCCGCGCCGGCGCATATTTTCGCTCATCTCGGTGCGGATTCGTGCCAGGGTCGCCGGATCGTCCAGCCGCCTGAGCAGCGCTACGCCGCCGCCATCCACCGCCCAGCGGGGCAGCAGCGACGCGTCGAGGCTGGAGCCGGAGGCGAGCCAGGGATATTGATCGGCCGTGACGTCCTGACCCGCGTTTCGCGCGGCGTCGATTTCCGCGATCACGGCCGGCGCCTGTCCCTGCACATCGACGCCCAGCGCCTTCAGATGCGCGAAATGAACGGGCATGCCGGCCTGGCGGCCGATCGCAATCGCTTCGCGGACCGAGCCGAGCAGGCCGATCGAATAGCTGGATTCGTCGCGCTGATGCGTGTCGTACAGCCCGCCGCGAATGGCGGCTTCGCGCGCAACGGCGACGACCTCGTCGGTCTTGGCAAAACTTTGCGGCGCGTAGAAGAGGCCGGCGGAAAAGCCGGTCGCGCCTTCGCACATGCCCTTGGCCACCAGCGCCTTCATCGCATCCAGTTCCTGCGGATTGGGGGCGCGGGCATCCTGGCCCAGGACATGCTGGCGCACCGCGCCGAAGCCGACGAAGGGGATGAAATTGGTGCCGACGCGCGACGCTTCGATTCTGGCGGCATCGGCGCCGACATCGGGCGTGCCATAGCCATCGACGCCGATGACCACGGTGCTGACGCCCTGATCGAGCCAGGCGGCATTGACGCGCTGGGCCGGGTCGGGCGAGCGCAGGAAGCCATCGGCATGCGTGTGCGCGTCGATGAAGCCGGGCGCGACGATCATCCCGCGCGCGTCGATCCGCTGCGCCGCCTGCATCGGCGCGGCGCGGCCGACATAGACGATCCGGTCGCCCTTCAGCGCGACGTCGCCGACATAGGGCTTGCCCGCGCCGCCATCATAGATGGTGCCGCCGGCGATCAGGACATCGGCCTGCGGCGCCGGGGCAGCGCCGCCCGCCGCGACCGCGCCGGCCAGGCCGCCCGACAGCAGCAAAGCGCGGACCGCGCGGCGAAAGGAACGGCGGGCGAGCGAATGCGGCATGAGCGGGGGTCCCTTGCTGGGTAAACCAAAGCGGCACCATGGCGCGGACAGGCGCGCGCCGTCCAGAGGCGCTCGGTTGCGCGGGCCATAACCCGATGGCATAGGGGTAAGATGCCGCCGGGTCGTTGAACCAGAAATACAGGCCGCAGCCAGAGGGGACCGACCGATGAACCTGCGCCAGATCGAGATTTTCCACGCCGTCTACCTGCACGGCACGGTCAGCGCCGCCGCTCGCGCGCTCAACGTGTCGCAGCCCGCGGTGACCAAGGTGCTGCGCCATGCCGAGCGCTCCATCGGCCTGCCGCTGTTCGAGCGGGCCAAGGGGCGGCTGATCCCGACGCAGGATGCCCGCACCCTGTTCGACGAGGTCGCCGACATTCAGGAGCGCGTCCGGTCGCTGCGCCAGGCGACGCAGAATATGCGGCACGGGCGCGGCGGACTGCTGCGCATATCGGCCCTCCCTTCGCTGGGGCTGGGCGCCATTCCCGATGCCGTCGCGCGCTTCCTGCAGGGGCATGAGGACATCATGTTCGACCTGCAGACGCTGCATCATGATGAAATGGTGCGCAAATTATATGAGCGCGAGACCGACATCGCGATCAGTTTCGAAGTGCCGCTGTCCGCGCCGGTGGCGCATCAGGTGGTGGGCGAGGGCGAGCTGGTCGTGCTCTATCGCGAGGAGGATATGCCCGATGCGCCGAGCCGGCTGCATCTGGAGGAGCTGCGCGATCACAAGTTCATCAGCCCGGTGCAGAGCGGGCCGATCGGCCGGATGCTGTCGAGCGAATTGAAGCGCCAGGATGTCGAGCTGAACGAAGTGGTGTCGGCGCGGACCTATTATATCGCCGCCGCGCTGGTGCGGGCGGGCGTGGGCATGGCGATCGTCGACAATTTCACCGCCCATGCCGCGCCGGCGCCGGGCCTGTCCAATCGCCCGCTGCAGCCGGCCATCACCTTCGACATCAACGCCGTCTATCTGCAGAACCGGCCGCCGTCGCGAACGGCGTCGGAGTTTCTGGACCTGCTGTCCGAAGTGATAGAGAGCCTATAGTGCCAGGTTATAGCCTATGCGGGCATGGATATTGGGGCGGCCGGCGGTCGGGCGATAAGGTCCGCTTCCCATCATCATCCAGGTTCGCATATTCATGATCGCCACCCCCTATCTCCTCTATCTCGGCCACAGCAATGACGAGATCGGCATCAAGACGTCGCGCGGGCTGGCGGTGTTCCGTCCCGACATCTGCGTCGGCGAGTTCCGCCATGACGATTGCGGCCTGACGCTGGGGCTGCCGCGGCTGGACTTCGCCGCCGCCTGGGACGCGGGCGCGCGCACGCTGGTGCTGGGCATCGCCAATGCCGGCGGGCGGCTGGGCAACGACCTGGTCGAGGATGCGCTGGCGGCGATGGAGGCGGGGCTGGACATCGCATCGGGCCTGCACCAGCGGCTGAAGGACGAGCCGAGGCTGGTGGCGGCGGCGGCGCGGCTGGGCCGCACGCTGCACGATGTGCGCGATCCCCGCCCCGACATTCCCGTCGGCACGGGCCGGCGACGCGCGGGCAAGCGATTGCTGACCGTGGGCACCGATTGTTCGGTGGGCAAGATGTACACGACCCTGTGCCTGGCCCGCGCGCTGCAGGCGCGCGGCGTCCAGGCGGATTTCCGCGCCACGGGACAGACCGGCATCCTGATCGCGGGCGACGGCGTGCCGCTGGACGCGGTAGTGGCGGACTTCATTTCCGGGGCGATCGAGCAGATTTCGCCCGACCGGACCGATGGCGGCTGGGACCTGATCGAAGGACAGGGATCCTTGTTCCATCCGTCCTTCGCGGGTGTGTCCACCGGCCTGCTGCATGGCGCGCAGCCCGACGCGCTGGTGCTGTGCCACGACCCGATGCGCCGCACCATGCGCGGCCTGCCCCATTATCAGCCGCCGCGCCTGGACGATTGCCTGGAGGCGAACCTGCGCGCGGCGCGGCTGACCAACCCGCAGGTGCGGGCGGTGGGCATCGCGCTCAACACGGCGGCGATGGACGCGGCGCAAGCGGCGGACCTGTGCGCGCGCACCGCCGACATGTTCGGCTTGCCCTGTTCCGATCCCTATCGCATGGGAGTGGACGCGATGGTCGACCTGCTGCTGGCCATGGACGCGCCCGCCGCCACGGAGACGATCTGATCCTCATGCGCCGCACCCTGACCGTGATGGGCGAGACATTCCCCCTCGCCACCCCCTTTCGCATTTCGCGCGGCGTCAAGACGGCGGCCGAGGTCGTGACCGTGACGCTGGCGCAGGGCGATGTCGTCGGCCGGGGCGAATGCGTCCCCTATCCCCGCTATGGCGAGAGCGTCGCCGCCAGCATCGCCGAGATCGAAGCAGTGCGCATGGCGATCGAGACGGGGGTCAGCCGGCGCGGGCTGCTGGAGATATTGCCCGCCGGCGCGGCGCGCAACGCGGTGGATTGCGCGCTGTGGGACCTGGAGCTGGGGCTGGCGGGCAGCAGCCTGGCGGAAGCGACCGGGATCGAGACGCCGCTGCGCCCCATGGCCACGGCGATGACGGTCGGGCTGGACACGCCCGAGCGGATGGGCCTGGCGGCCGCAGCGCTGGCCGACGCGCCGCTGATCAAGGTCAAGGTCGACGCCAATGATCCGGTCGCTCAGCTGCGCGCCGTGCGGGCCGCCGCGCCCGCGCCGCGCATGATCGTCGATCCCAATGAAAGCTGGACGATCGCGCAGGTGGACGCGATGCAGGCGCTGGCCGAGGCCCTGCGCATCGACCTGCTGGAGCAGCCGCTGCCCGCGCAGGAGGATGCGGCGCTGCGCGGATACCGCTCGGTCATTCCGATCGCGGCCGATGAATCGGTGCATGTCGCCGCCGATCTCGACACCCTGCCCGATGGCTATGGCGTGGTGAACATCAAGCTGGACAAGGCGGGCGGGCTGACCGCCGCGCTGGCGCTGGCCGAGGCGGCGCGCGCGCGGGGGCTGGGCGTGATGACCGGCTGCATGATCTGTTCGTCGCTGTCGATCGCGCCGGCCTGGGCGATCGCGGCGCGGAGCGATTTCGTCGATCTGGACGGACCCTTGTGGCTGTCGGCCGACCGGGCCGGCGGCGTCACCGGCGCGGCGGGCTATTTGCAGCCGGCGCAGGCGGGCTTCTGGGGCGGGCTTTGACGATGGGACCGGCGCGCCGCTGGTTCGCCATTCCGCTGTGGCGGCGCGTGGTCGGCGGGCTGGTCATCGGCGTGCTGCTGGGGCTGTTCTGGCCGGCCGCCGCGCCGGGAATCGCGTTCATCGGCGAGCTGTTCGTGCGGCTGATCCGCATGCTGGTGGTGCCGATCGTGTTCGTGTCGATCGCATCGGGCGTCACGGCCCTTGCGGACCCGCGCCGGCTGGGATCGGTGGGCGGGCGCACCGTCCTGCTGTTCGCCGCGACCACCGCCTGCGCGGTGTCGATCGGCATGGCGCTGGGGTTGCTGGTGGAGCCGGGGGCCGGCGCGGCGCTGGGCGGGGCGGCGCCCCATGCGCTGGGCGAAGCCAAGTCGCTGCACGACCAGCTGGTCGGCATCGTGCCGGTCAACATCATGACGGCATTGGTCGAAGGCGACATGCTGGCGATCATCTTCTTTGCGACGCTGTTCGGCTTCGGCGTCATCCTGGCAGGCGAGGAAGGCCGGCCGATGGCGGCGGTGCTGCAATCGGCCGGGCGCGTGCTGTTCCACCTGGTGCGGATCGTGATGGAAGTGACGCCTTTCGGCGTGCTGGCGCTGATCGCGCAGGCGGTGGCGGACAATGGCGTCGCGGTCTTCACGAACATCGGCTGGCTGGCGCTGTGCGTCGTTCTGGGCGTGGCGGCGCAGATTCTACTGGTGCACCTGCCGCTGATCCGGCTGGTCGCGCGGCGATCGGTGCGGCGCTTCTTCCGCGCGGCGGTGGACCCGCTGCTCGTCGCCTTTTCCACCGCATCCTCGGCCGCGACGCTGCCGGTCGCGCTGCGGGTGGCGCAGGAGGAACTGGCGATCGAGCCCGCCATCGCGTCCACCGTGCTGCCAATCGGGGCGAGCATCGGCAAGGACGGGACGGCCATGTATGTGGGGCTGCTCAGCGTCTTCAGCCTGCAGGCGCTGGGCGTGGCGCCCGATCGGGCGATGCTGGCGATCATGCTGCTGACGGGATCGCTCGCCGCCTTCGGGACCGCGCCGATCCCCTCGGCTTCGCTCTTCATGCTGGCGGCGGTGCTTTCGGCAGTCGGCGTCGCGCCGGAACAGACGGCGCTGGTGGTCGGCTTCGTGCTGCCGTTCGACCGGCTGCTCGACATGACGCGGACAGTCGCGAGCGCCAGCGCCAACCTGACCGTCACGGCCGTGGTGGCGCGGCAGGACAGGACGCCGCCGGCCGGGACGGACGATGCCGTCGCGGCCGGCAATGCCCTGATCAGTCGAGCGCCTTGACGATTTCCTCCACCATCTTCTTGGCGTCGGCCAGCAGCATCATCGTATTGTCCATGTAGAAGACTTCATTGTCGACGCCGGCATAGCCAGCGCCGCCCATGGAGCGCTTCACGAACAGCACCGATTTGGCGTTGGCGACGTCGAGGATCGGCATGCCGTAGATGGGCGAGCTCTTGTCGGTCTTGGCCGCGGGGTTGGTGACGTCATTGGCGCCGATGACGAAGGCGACGTCGGCCTGGCCGAATTCGCTGTTGATGTCCTCCAGTTCGAAGACCTCGTCATAGGGGACATTCGCTTCGGCCAGCAGCACGTTCATATGGCCGGGCATGCGACCCGCGACGGGGTGGATCGCATATTTGACGCTGACCCCCTCCTTCTTGAGCATGTCGCCCATTTCGCGCAGGGCGTGCTGCGCCTGGCTGACGGCCATGCCATAGCCCGGCACGATGATGACGCTGTCCGCCTGGCTCATCAGGAAGGCCGCGTCCTCGGCGCTGCCGCGCTTGTAGGGGCGGTCGACCGCCGCCGCGCCGCTGGCCGCGCCACCGCTTTCCGCGCCGAAGCCGCCGGCGATGACGCTGAGGAAGCTGCGGTTCATGGCGCGGCACATGATGTAGCTGAGGATCGCGCCCGAGGAGCCGACCAGCGCGCCGGTGATGATCATCGCGCTGTTGCC
>ENA-ORDG01001028-ORDG01001028.1-marine-metagenome-genome-assembly--contig:-NODE-1028-length-11917-cov-8.112331_pt1 | contig 11917 bp, 10 predicted proteins | sample MGYA00248629_ERZ508524 | MGnify/ENA primary metagenome ERZ508524 (study PRJEB26194, sample SAMN05421901) | marine metagenome | isolation source: East of Rio de Janeiro, Brazil, South Atlantic Ocean...
CCGGGAGTCCAAACACACCACCACCCTCATGTTTTTATCCCCCTAAAAGTGTCCCATTATCGCTGAACGCCTACAGATCCGACAAATGAAATTGCCCTGGATACCAATTGGGATCATGGTAGTTTTGGTCATATGTGCGGTTTTCGCCCCTTTGTTAGCGCCACATGATCCCTTAGAAATCGACTTGCTGAACTCGCGAATGGCCCCTGGTGAGGATTGGTCTTACCCTCTGGGTACCGATATTATGGGAAGGGACATGTTGAGTCGGATGATCTACGGCGCTCAAACAGCTGCTAAAATCAGCATGCTCGCTCTGGTTGTCGGAATGATGGTTGGGACTTTTTTGGGACTGTGGGCCGGTTATAAAGGCGGCTGGTTGGATACGATTATCATGCGGTTCGCTGATGCTGCCTTAGGCTTCCCCACCATCCTGGCCGCACTAATAGTTGTAGTCATCCTTGGATCGGGAATAGAAGCCATTGTACTGGCGATGTTCATCACGGTGTGGGCCCGGTTCGCCAGGATGATCCGGGGCGACGTGCTGGCCGTAAAAGACCAAGATTTCGTCACCTTGGCTAGGATTACCGGCGTGAGCACACCAGTAATCATATGGAGACATATCTTCCCCAACACCGTCAACACGTTAATGGTCGTTACCAGTATCCTGGTTGGACAAGTTATCCTGCTGGAGGCCGCCCTCAGCTTCTTGGGATTGGGGCTTGAACCTGGCGCCGCAGCCTGGGGTATCATGGTGGCCGAGGGAAGAACCGTTATTCTCCAGATGTGGTGGCTGGCGCTTTTCCCGGGCGTGGCGATTACCATTCTGGTACTGGCTCTCAATTTTTTTGGTGATTGGCTGAGAGACAGCCTGGATCCCAAACTCAGGCGTCTACAGTAATCTCCGGCCAGAGATCGCCTTGGCACTGCTTTATCAAAGCATGATTGGTCTTTCACAGACCCGGCAGTGTGATGGGTTGAAACATATTCGCGACTCCCATCTATACAATAGATGGTCGCTTCTTAACCTCTGCGTAATGGCTACTTTCCCGTTCTCACCGTCGAGGTTGAGTGGGTATCGTTAGCCGCGCCTGTTGGTGGTTACACGGGTTAAAGGAGCGGATCTATTACGGTTGGTTCGTAGCCGTAGCCGCGGCTGGCGCGGAGTTTGGGAACGCGGCCTCGGCGATAGCCATTCTGACCGTCTTCGTCAACCCTATGACCGATGAGTTCGGTTGGAGCCGAACTCAGATCTCGGGCGCGACCAGCGTGGGCGCGATCTTTGGAGCCGCATTGGCGCCATTTACCGGCAGATTGGTCGACCGGTTCGGTTCAAGGTTGATTTTAGCCGTGGGTGGCTTGGCGGTCGCAGCCTCTTGTTTCTACTTGGCTGCCGCCCAAACGTTAGTCGGATTCTATATAGCATTTAGCATCGCCCGAACCGCCGACCAAGGCATGATTAAGATTGGCACTCTGCCGGTGGTGGCAAAGTGGTTCCAGGTTTATCGTGGGCGGGCTATGGCTATGGTTTCGTTCATTGGCCTGCTGGGAGTGATCGTCATGGCCCCGGTCGTCCACATGGTGATCGACGCCTGGGGATGGCGGGTTGCCTGGGTGATGTTGGGAAGTATCATGATTTTGATCGGCGTCCTTCCCAGCGTATTGATTGTCCGCCGCCAACCCGAGGACATGGGCCTGACGATTGATGGGATCACAGCTGCGCCATCACCAGACGGGGTCCTAGATCTGAATGAGGACAATCCGACCGGTGGAGGTACCGACCAAACTTGGAGCCTACGTCTGGTAATACGGACTCCCACGTTTTGGTTGATCTTGGTTTCGCTATTCGTGATAAGTATCGCCAATGCCGGCGTGGTATTGCACTTGATACCGCACCTCACTGAGCAAGGATTGAGCGAAGGTTCCGCGGTTGGCGCCATCAGCGTCTTTTCCGCCTCTGCTGCCGCCGCAACCCTGCTTCTAGGAATTCTCACCGAGCGGGTTTCTCCTCGGCTGATGATGCTTTTGGGCTATATGCTGGCTGCATCGGCGATGTTCGTGCTAATTAACGCCGACACCATATTAGAGGCCTATTTGTTCGCAGTCATACAGGGAGCTGCCGCCGGCGGAATCAATGTTTTGGCCCCGATATTGCTAGCCAGTTATTACGGCCGATGGGTGCTCGGTTCAATCTATGGGATTGTCAGGTCTGCCCAGGTGGTCGGTTTCGCCACTGGGACACTTCTTTCCGGTATCGTTTACGATGCTACCGGCAGCTACCGAAACGCGTTCGAATCCTTCTTGGTAATAGCCGTGGTCAGCTCGACGTTGATGTTACTCGCACGTCGGCCCACCCTGATGACCACCCGCCCTGGTTGATCAATCGAGCAGTGGCGAACCGCCGTGGCCCCGGTCACCAGTGGCCCTGGGTAATTAAGTTGACCGGACGGGTTGGGATTTGTAGGCCTCTTCAACAAATCCCGGCTGTTGAGCCCATCTCACGGTTTCTTCATCGTTGACCAAATCCACTTTCGCACTCTGCGATGTCTCCAGACCGAGTGGGTGATATACCAACTCGATCAGATTACCGTCTGGGTCACTGATATACGTGAAATGTTCGTTTGTGTCTTCCCGACGGCCTTGTTTGGCGTCGTCACCACCCAGACTAGTCGGGAATGATCCGCCAGCAGTTCGGGAGTAATCTACTCCGCCGGAATCCAGGTGAGAGAGCATCTCATCCCAGTCTTCCACCTCAATTGCGAAGTGAACGCGAGGTACTTGTATCACCTCAGGTGTGTCGCTGGTGTGTATCTCTCCGGTTCCTATCCGCAGTTGGAGTTGTCTTTCATTGAGCGCAGGACCTCGATCCAAAAATTGTGCGCCGAGCACGCTTTCGTACCAATCCCGTGTGCGTTGCCGGTCGGAAATCTGGATATTGATATGATGAATCATGGTTATTTTAGACATCTGAAACCTCCATTCCTTCCATACCACTCGAACTATTGGCCATTATCAGGGATGGTCTCGTCCCTTGGCAAGCAAGGTTCGGAGTTATGCGCATATGCTGGCTCCCGCCTTCGTGCTGATTTCGGTTCAGATGAGGTATTTGGAGGATATGGCGGTACCAAAGTGCCTGTCTTAGCCTTGGTAACGACCCGTATAATTCAGTGGCGCACAACTGATGCACTGTACCTAATCGAGTCCGATCGGAGGCCATTCAATGGCAGGTCAAAGGGGAATTCGGATCCGGCCGAAACTCAAGATAAAATGCGATCAGTGCGGGACCGACTTTGCTCCGTTTAGGTCATATGACTGTGGACGATGGTCCAAGATTTTGATGTTTCCTCGATTCTTTGTCGTTGAATTGTTCAAGATGCTAAATAATGGGCAAGTCTTTTCGGACCATTATTTTGATTGCCCAAGTTGTTCAGCGGGAATGCAGCACAAGATGGATGATTTTCGGTATTAGCACTCAATGATAATGGCCATTTACGATTGTTTAGCAGCAGAGGAATGGGACTGCAATTTCCGGGCTGGTCCTATCGCCCATTATTGTGATTGTTTCGATTAATGTTTCTGATTCCATGCATCAAGAAGTTCGGAAATTGCATCTGGTTTTACTTGGTTCCGTACACGGAGCCCTAGCGGACCAACGGTGTTGTATTGTTGCACCATGCGGCATGGGAAAACCGACTTTTTGGTCAAAAAGTGACCTAGCGGTGATCGAAACATTTAGGGGGTTTATAAGTCGCCACCATTCAAAACGTTATTAGACCTCTATTGTAGAGAATCAATCCCGCGCCCATAATCCTCCAAACCCAGGCGAGGAGACGAACCCGTGTCCGAAGTTTCAACCGAAAAGCCACCCATTTTGGAAACTCCAAGCTTTAGACAGAGCGGACCGTTTATATTAGCTAGTTTGACTGGCGGGCACGGGCTGTTCCACTGGTTCTCCCAGAGCCTCAGTTTCATGTTACCCGAGATTCGGGACACCTTCGGAATCAGCACCGGCCAGGTGAGTTATATGGCCGCCACCCGAGAATTAGCCTCCGGAATAGTGGCCATGCCGGGCGGAGTATTCACCGATATGGTACGTCCCCATTGGGGATTGATTTTAGCCTGTTGCATGGCTATTTTCGGATTGGGCTGGGTAGTGATGGGCTTTTCACCCATCTATCCGGTGGTGTTGGTGGGTATGGTGCTGGTCGCATTATCCACAGCACTGTGGCATCTACCAGCCATAGCGGCTATCTCTCGGCGCTTCCCAGAGCGCCGAGGCACAGCGCTATCCACTCATGGAGGCGGCGGAAACATCGGCGACGTGATCGCCATGGCGATCACCGGATTCCTATTGGGGTTTTTAGGTTGGCAGGGACTAATAAAGATTTATGCGATTATCCCGCTATTCTTAGCCTTCGTAGTGTTTTGGTCCTTCCGAGATTTAGGGTGGGACAACGAGACTAATTCAGATTCAGTCAAACCAGATCTGTCTCGACAGTTGGCCCAAACCAGGGATCTGTTCAAAAACCCCGGATTATGGGGCATCAGTCTGGCCTCAGGGGTCCGGAGTATGGCATTCGTCAGCTTCATGACCTTCCTACCCCTGTATCTTAATGATGAGTTGGGCCTTACCGGGCCATCTCGAGGCTTTTACCTGATGCTGCCTTTGATTGTAGGCATCCCTTTTACCCCGCTAATGGGTTACCTATCAGACCGGATTGGGCGAAAATTGGTGCTGATACCTGGGATGATTTTGCTGGGGTCGTTGACGTTTATGTTGGTCCCATACGGGCAGGGTCTATCTATGATCATGCTGCTGATCGGATTGGGCACCTTCCTGAACAGCGACCAACCATTGCTGATGTCCGCAGCTCTGGATACGACTGGGAGAGAGGTGGCGGCCGCTACTCTGGGATTCATGTCTTTTTCCAGGATGATTTTAGCCGCCGTCGCACCCCCCATCGGTAGCATTTTCTACAATATCAACCCTGACCGGGTGTTTATTTACATCGCCGTATTGTTCGCCATAGCCATCGGTATTTTGATTATCACGCCTATTCCCAAACCACAAAAACATATTCAGTAGCCGTTTACCCGGTGTTCGGACGGCAGATGTCTAGCACTAGTGTTCAACAGGCGCAAACCTCGTGGACAGATGCTGACTCAGGTCCGAAGGAAATAGCGGCCCTGAGTGATTGAGCAGAAAAAGTCGGCTAAATGGGTACCGAATTTCTCTCGGCGCGAGATTTGACTTGAATTAAAACTAAGAGGTTTGACTAGACGTATAGAAGAGCTTGTTAAAGTCGGCAACAACGCGGTCCACTATTTCCGCGACTGACATGCGAAGATTGAAGCCGTGACTATATACTCAGGGATCCCATACATCCCTTGACGGTATGCGCAACCGTGCACATCAACCAGAAACGTAGGTGGGTCGCTAAGGCCCAACTTGATCGAGGGGTAGCCCAGTGAGGCGGTAGTTCCTATTTCGTCGAACCACTGCGGGAAGGGTGTTAGTTTCTCACGAACAATCTTTTTGCTTCAACAACTGGGTACTGGTTCGCTATTAGGCGGAAAAAACCACCGAAGCCAAAGAAACTCCGGAACATTCGTAATCGCCCTGTTCGCGCTCCTATCTTTACGCACTCCCAACGTCTATTGAGCGATTCGCATAGCCGAGTTAGGTCCCGATTTGCCGGTATCCTATACTGATGCCTGTCATACAATACACTGAGCATCACGGCCTCATGTACATTGCGAGGCGTTCCTTCAGTTCAGCTAGAGCCTTTACTCCTATGCCACGGATATTCAGCAGATCTTCTTCAGACATTGAAACCACGGTCTCGATGTTATGTATACCGGCTCGCGATAAACAATTGAACAATCGAGGTGAAAGCCTTAGCTCATCAATGGATGACACAGACACCGGTTCTATGGGCACCGGTGCCTTGTTTGATAATGGTTCATCTGGTTGGGTGTAGGAAGGAAGGATTCGTGCTTTTAGGAACTTCAATGCTCTCTGGACCGGGGTCTTGATAGAGCCCATCGATACACCTCCAATATCCACCGATTATGGCTGCCTTATGGCAAAGTTATTTATAAGGACTTGGAACGGCCCAGACTCTATGTCGATTTGGGCACCAGAATAGATATTCTGTTACGTTGTCGGCATATGCATCAAAATACTAAAGTATTATGACGATTCTGGCAATTTAAGGTCCTTTAAGAGCAATTAAGGCTTTCCAAAGGGTTGAAGTGGTTAGGATTAGGGCTGTTTATCAGGGTGAAATCGACAAGCGTATAGCTGGCCAGGCAATGTTTGTTATATCAGGTATGTAGAATCCATTCCCGGAACATTTCTGTTAATCCACGGAACGTGGAGATAATGAAATTCTTAGCTGACCCGCGGAAGCGGAGGCAGTGGGTCCTAATCCTGATAAAAGAACTATTTTACGTAAGGTCGAGGGCCATCGGCGATACCCTGGCCTTTATTTAACAGCCTCGCTTCCGACTTACCAATAGCCGGACTCATAGCCACATTTGTGGAACATTATACTCTCAAATTCGCCTCCCCTTATTACCTTATACTTCCCCAGTGGCAGAAGACCCAATTGATGAAGAAGAGGAGTTCGATCAAGGCGAGTTTTAAGGAAAGTTATCGACTAAAAAACGTTGTTGACTAATAAGAGGTGAAGAGACATGGCGCGCGAAATTACGATTGCGAAGTTCAAGGATGTGGCCAATGGTTTGCAGCCCGGCCAGTTTTCAATCGGCGAACGCGAAAACGTGAGCGGCCTTGATGGACTAGATCCTATCTACAAGGACCTGCTTGATCGTCCAATCACTATCACTCTTGGTCTAATCGGACCAGATGGGCGTGTAGGCCTGACACCGATGTGGTTTGACTACGAGGGTGATTATGTCCTGGTCAACACAGCTACCCAACGGCGTAAATGCGGTTGGATTCGGAATAACCCTCGACTCACCATCCTCATCGTCAACCCGGACAACCCCTATCACTGGGTGCAAATCAAATGCACAGTGGAACACGAGGAATTGGAAGAGGGCCCCAACGGCGATCGGGTTACGCAGCAGTTAGATAAAATCTGGGAGAAGTACACGGGTAACGAACCACCTTACGGGCTACGGGACCCGAGCATTGACGAGAAGAGGGTGCTCTTCGTATGCCGAGTTGACCGCATAGCGACCTTCGGGAAGCCTTGAACCGCCGCACTGTTGAGAGACTATAACGCCGCTCTAAGAAGCTAAGGTAAGCCGCAGTGTGAAAGGGATGGCCTTGCCAGTGGCCATCCAGAAATTGTTCAAACAGATGGCTTTCAAGGCAGGACAGGTACCCACGAGTCCCTCAAGTAATTGTTACATTCATGAAACCAAACCGCCACCGATATAGCCAGTCCAAGTTCTCGGTATAATTTGACGCTCCCTGATCTCTGCGTCTGTATATCCACTGCGGATAATTTTTGGCAAAGCAGTAAGGTTTGAATACGATATCGCCGAACAAATCGGCCTTAAGAATATTCAAGGGTTGGCGGATGGTAGTTCTTGCCGGAATGGCCCACGGGTTGAACTCCACCGCAGTCAATAAGGGATACATGGTGTTCTTGTTGCCTGTAAGCGATGCATTCGGGATAGGCCGTATTGGGGGATCTATCGTATTTTCCTTGGCCAGAGCAGGAGAGGGCCCCTTCGGGGCCGTGGCCGGTTGGTTAATCGACAGATTCGGTCCAAAGCCGATATTTTTTGTCGGATCGACAATGGTGGGCGTCGGTTTCTTATTACTTGGTCAGAGCGTAAATATATTTACCTTCTCTGTTATATATCTCACTCTGATTACCGTTGGAAGTGTCCTAGCCTTCTCTAATGCAACGTCTGCCCTAGTGAACAATTGGTTTGATGCCAAGCGGGCATTCGCGATGGCTTTTTACCAAGCAATCAGTTCGATCATTCCTGCGATCTTGGTGCCTGGCCTGGCTTTTTTGATCCTTAAGGAGGGTTGGGATACCGCGGCGATGGTTTGTGGGGTTTCGATTTTGTTGTTGGTGACCCCCATGACGCTGTGGATACAAAATACCCCTGAAACCCAAGGGTTGCTGCCGGATGGGAGTGACGTCTCACGGAAATCAATACCTGAAGAGCCGACCATACCTGGTTACATAGTAACCGGTTACGATCTATCTGGGGCGTTCCATACGGTTTCCTATTGGCTTCTGTTTGTTGGAAGTATCTGCCGGCTGACTTCTAAGGGTGGATTCATGGTCCATTTCATTCCCATACTGATCTGGAAAGAAGTAGACCAAGGATTGGCGAGCATATATCTTGGCTTATCGTTATTTTTAGTGGTCCCGTTTTATTTATGTTTTGGATGGCTAGCTGACAAATTCCCGAAGAATATTGTGCTTGCTACGACCACTATGTCCGGTTCAGTAGCAATGCTGGTTTTAGTCATAGCCCCTACGTCAAATCTGACGATATATATCTTTTTAATAATGTTCGCGATCTCTGAGACCGGTGGTTCAAATAATTGGGCCACAATAGGCGATTATTTCGGTCGTAAATCCTACGGACGACTGAGGGGGCTTACCCAATTTGGAGCAACACCCGGTGTGTTGTTCGCACCTATCTTCGCTGGCTGGTGGTTTGACAAGACATCTTCATACGAATTCCCCTTATGGTGCTTCGCTTTGTGTGGTGTCATTGGAGGAATTTCCTATCTCTTAATGCGAAAGCCGTCTCAAATTCCCGACGGCCGCCAACGCAATAGTCGAATATAACCCGAATGCGAAAACGGTCGGACGGAATAAAGAGGCGGGCTAGAAAATACAACTGGGTTAATGAGGGGAATTTAGCCTCAAAACATGGTCGGGGTGGGGAGAATCGAACTCCCGACCTCCTGCTCCCAAAGCGTATTGTACCGTATCTAAACACCCATCTTTAGCCTCAAAACTATTCCATATGCATCCATAGTTGTCCATGGGTGTACAAGCGGAACTTGAAAAAATACTTGAAAACCCTGAGCACGACTCAGGCACGGTACGTACCTTAGATAATCAAACAAGCGGGACATAGAAAAAGTTAATCCCTTCATATGCAGCATAGAATTCTTCTTCCCTACGATATATCCCCAATTAATAAACCCTTCTCCCATATTACTGAGAGAAGGGTTTAGTTTTTTCCCGGACGGAAGAGGGTGTTAAAGCGTGTCTTCCGGACTGGCTGTAGGCCACTACCATCTCGTCACGAGGCATAACGGATTTGAAGTACTAGTATGGACCTGTTCACCAACGTCCACTGATGTCCATCTGGCCTCAATTCCACCATTCACTATTCCACGTAAGTGTTTCACGTCTCATAGATGTACACCCGTGTGGCTGTCAGTTTGGCTGTCAACTCTCCGTTACAATCTAGACTTTTAAATCAGACGCCATCTACGATCGCCACATTACCGACAGAGTTGTCTGTACGGCCCGGCAAGATAGCTTGGTATTGCTCACTTTCTTCCCATGAAATTGCCGCGGCCCTGTCGGGGAACTCGATTACGACGTTTATGTCTCCGAGTGCCTCACCTTCTTGATACGATACTTCACCCCCGCGGACGAGGAATCGTCCACCAAATGCGTTTACGGTGGCTTCTACTTTCGAACCGTAATCAGCCATGAATTTTTCCCTGTTGGTGAAAGTCACGTGCGCTATTGCATATGCTTTTGGCATCTCGTTGCAACTCCTATATTGTCGGTATGGCTAGGCGAATAGGATACTAGAAAAGAATCGCACTGACACGGGTTGCCTCACTGGTTTTGGAGCCTAGTGGTACGCATGCTTTTCTATTACACCAGGTGCGGAATTAGACCAACCTGTCTACCTATCCCAACCTATCTCACGCCTGAGATATTATCTTGTTACATTCCGTTGTAATGCGTTCGTGACCGATCCGTGACCAAAACGAACACAGAAGATTAGCCCGATGATATTCATTTATATTCACCAATAAGTCGTAGTTTCAAGGACACTACACTAAGGCCGTAGTGCTAGTGATATGGAAGTTAGGTAGCGCATGGCGGTAGTCTACACGGTTAACTAAATGTGTAAAATATGGCCATGAAAGTACTCATGATAGTTTTCTCGATATGTTTGATTTTTCTTTTATCCGGATGCGGCCAGCCGGTTGGTAAGGATGTCGAGCGGTATAATCCCGAACTCGATAAAGATTGCACCCGCTGTGATTTGCGCGGTGCCGACCTGGTCTTGGCCGACCTGACCGGTGCCGACCTGATGAAGGCTGACCTCTCCGGTGCCAACCTGATAAAGGCTGACCTCTCCGACGCTAATCTGTCCGGTGCCAACCTGTTGTTGGCCCTCCTGGTCGCGGCCGACCTGACCGGGGCCAACCTGACCGGTGCCAACCTGACCGGTGCCAACCTGGCCGATGCCGACCTGATCGGGGCCGACCTGGAGGGTGCCAATCTGGATGGTGTAATCGGTGCCGATTTTAGTGGTGCTTTGAACGTTCCGCCTAGATATCTAAAAGATTAGTAATCATCGAACCCTGATATTCCCGATATAACCGTCCACAGTTCCAGGCTGAGTTCCACGTTCCCGAAGAAAAATCCGATGGCCCATTCCAAGGGCTTGTCCAGCGATACCGCCAGCCCTTCGGCTACCACGCCTTCTGACCTCGCCCCGTAACCTTCACGCTCCGGCTGCCGATACCCCTACCCTTAAAGTACCCCACCCCCGGTGCCTTCCCGATGGGGGTGTCGCTGAACCGAGAACCTACTGATTAAGAGTTAGTAGGAAATCATTGTCAGGCGTGGTCATAGGTATTTTCTAGTCTCAGATTTATGCCTGAGAGTACATCTGAGCATCCCTGAGTATAATGTAAACAAGACCAAAACAAGACCAGGATCAAAGGCTGGAAAAAGATGCCTATTCGACTAGCCAGCGGAGTCTTAATAGTATTCGCCATATGGTTATCAACGATAGCCTGCGATTCGAAGAGTATTGGTTCTGGTAAGAAGTTCGACACGGCAACATCACCACCCTCAACACGTTCGTATGCTAACGCTAGGGCAACACCAAGGCCGAAGGCAACTCCTACGCCCGACATGGAAGCGGCAGTCCGGTATTACACAGAAAGCTGGTGGGGTTTAGTCGAAATCCTTGGTACGGCGGGAGGTTGGTACTCGAAGGATCTCTCCTTCGATGAGGCTAAAGTTAGGCTCAACTCGGCCGTCTTTGATATTATAGACGCTTACTTCGCCCAGATTGAATATTATGGCATCGACGTGTATCACCTGTACCCGTATTGCATCACTACAGTTAACCTAATCCTCCTAGATAGCTTAATGAATCAGGCCGATCACCCGGCTTCGGCATACGCCCCCACTAAAGAAATAATCGAAATAATTGACCGGGCTCAAGACAGCGAACTTCAGGCAGCTTCGTGGGAAGAACGGTCGCCCCCGTACTCTACCCGCTCAATTGAACAATGCGAAGAATATTTCGATTACGTTCAACTCCACGGGTATACTCCTTCCCCGGTCAATTGAACAATGCGAAGAATATTTCGATTACGTGATCCGTATTTTACGTATGATTCAGCGAACGCATTAACTGAATACATACGCAATTATTACCGTATGACCGGGTTAATTACGTAACACTAGCCAGGTCGTTGGGTAAGAATTGTAATTCCTGACTTTCGCCGACTTAATCCTCGACTTTTCCCGACTTCCTAAGAAAGTCGGTCGACTTAACCGTAGAGAAATTACGGTAATAACCGTGGCGTATACGGTTTGTCGTGGTTTGCCGTATACGGTTTCCCACGGTTAAACCATACGGATAACCACACGTGCTCTGTTGGCAACCAGCAAAAGTGGGACACTTTCGTAAAGGAGAGATC
>ENA-ORDG01001031-ORDG01001031.1-marine-metagenome-genome-assembly--contig:-NODE-1031-length-11893-cov-3.924848_pt1 | contig 11893 bp, 9 predicted proteins | sample MGYA00248629_ERZ508524 | MGnify/ENA primary metagenome ERZ508524 (study PRJEB26194, sample SAMN05421901) | marine metagenome | isolation source: East of Rio de Janeiro, Brazil, South Atlantic Ocean...
GCAAATCCATTACCAAACCAGGTGGTGGGAATGATATATTTACTGTAAACCGGCCGTTCAACAGAGAGAAATAATGGCGGTTCATGGTATTCGTTTAATAAACCTGCAGTTGGAAGAATTACACCGCCCTGGAAGCCCCAGTTGCCTGCGTGATAGTTTACGAATGCTTGCTCCAATTCCAGTTCACCATGATCATCAGCTACAAAGTTATGTTCTAATTCTACTTCAGATTTAAAGGACCATTTCTCCGTCCAGTTATAACCGTAGTAGATAATGAAGCGGTGGAAATCCATGGTATTTTTGGTTGATTCACCATTAGCATTACTAGCTTTATTCCAATGGAGTTCACCATATCCACCAATAGTTGACCCGGGCTGAAAAAAATCATCCTGCGCAATTGCCATATTAATGATTCCAAAAAAGACAATTGTAAATATTGTTTTCATTTTTAATTCTTATTTATTATTGATTATTAAATATCAAGCATTTGCTTAACTATATTAATTTAAATGAGACTTGATCTCATTTGCAAGATAAAATTATTGAATTATTTTTTATTGAAGATGATAGATAGTTTTAATTTTTCCGGTTCTTTGGTGAGCATTTGATGAAAATTTATTAGCCCCTGTTTTTGTTGATTCCAAAGCAGGAGATCAACACCTTCATCAATGCTGCACCATTTGTATTCGGTATGCTCTGGTGACAGGTTAATTATTGTGGATTCTACCTCTACACCAAAAACGGGGATGAGGTTCATGCGATTTTGCTCTGCCTCAAAAAAATGATTCACCCGATCAACTGTCCACATTGAACTGGGCACAAGCCCAGTTTCCTCTTTTAATTCCCGGGTTGCTGTTTCATGAGGTTTTTCATTTTTTTCAATTTTACCGGTGACGCATTGCCAGATACCGGGATACATTTGATTTTCAGACCGTTTTAATAATAGGAATCCCGGTTCTCCATTATCCCAGCGGAAGATATGGCAATCCACTACCCGTACGACAATTTCAGTCTTCACCTATTACTAATTCCTTCTGGACTGAAGTTTTGCCAATAGACGTAATATTTCCAGATAGAGCCAAATGAGTGTTACCAATAAACCAAAGGCGCCATACCATTCCATATATTTGGGAGCACCCATCTCAGCACCTTCCTCAATGAAATCAAAATCCAGAACCAAATTTAATGAAGCAATTATGACTACAAAAACGCTGAAACCAATGCTAAACAAAGAAGTGTTTGCCGTATTCATAATAGACAACCCAGAGCCAAAAATACTCATGATAAAGCTAATGAGGTACATAAAGGCAATCCCGCCTGTGGCAGCTACCACACCCAATTTAAAATTTTCGGTGGGTTTTATAAGTCCGGATTTATAGGCTAAAAGTAAGGCTGCCAGAATTCCAAAAGTTAGAAAAACTGCCTGACTTACAATCCCGGGATACTGCATTTCAAAAAATCTGGAAATCCCTCCCAGTGCCAAGCCTTTTAATAAGGCATAGCCGGAAACGGTATAGGGAGCCCAGGTTTTTTTAAAAATGGTAACAATTGCCAGGATAAATCCGCCAATCATACCAAATATCATCAGTCCCGGGGATGGATTCGACCAGGTATAGGATGCAGCCGCCATGAGCAGCAGAAGGGACATCGCTGTTTTATTTACAGTGCCTTCAATAGTCATTTTCTCATCGCTCGTACTGACGGCATTTTTAAATGTTTTTGCAGATAGTGCTGGATTTCCAGAGCGCATACTTAAATGTGGATTCACTATTTACTCCTTTCTATTAAAAAATAATTTTAAATAAGCACATAATTTACTTGCATGATAAAATAAAACTCTCTACATTTCTTGTAAGCAAAACACTTACAATGTAAAGTTTATGTAAGTTTTAGATTTTTAAAATATTTTTTACGTAATATGGTATGATTGATTATACTTTCTTTTGAGGGAGGGAAAGCTTTACCATATTACTTCTTTACAGAGGAGGAGGCAAAAACCCCGTTTTTAACGGGGTTTTTTTATATAAAAAAAAGGCTCCCCTTTTCAGGGGAGCCTTACCGTTTATCAAAGCCAATTGCAGGAATTTTGAGGAGTAAGTCGCGGATGAACAGAAATGTTCTTTGACTTACAATTCAAATCTATAGCATTTTCTATTACCTGATTATTGATCTAAATCACGTTCCTGAAAATAATTGATATTTTATTTTTTCCCAGTAAGAATTAATAATCCCACTAGAGTAAACCCGCCGCCAATTAAGATTGGAATCCCAATAACTTCATTGAAAAGAACATATGCCAAAATTGTGGCTAAAATGGGTTCTCCCAATGGGGCAGACGCAACAATTGTGGGCGATACAAAGCCTACAGCATAGTTCATAAATCCATGACCGAAAATAGTTGGAATGAGACCTAATAGAAATAATCCGCCAAATTCATAAGTTGAAAAACCGGTAATGGGTGTTGCGGTTAAAAGGGATATACCCAATAAAGTTATAGCGGCAGTAGTAAAGAGGGTACGAGAGTAGCTAATGGCACCAACTGACTTCCGTACATTTTCTGAAATAATGAATGCCATTCCAAGAAATAGAGAACAAAAAACTGCCAAGAGATTCCCCAAGGTATAATCGCTGGAGAAATCAAACTGGTTTACTACAATTATGAAAGCTCCCAAAATAGCCACTGCTAATCCCAACACCAATTTAGGATTATGATTGCGCTTGAAAAAATACTTTTCAATAAGAAAAGTGAAAATGGGTGCCAAAGTTCCCAGAAAAGTTGCATTTGCAATAGTTGTGAGTTTTAGGGAACCAAAAAATAATGCAAAGTGGATTCCCAGTAAAAAACCTCCCAACAATGTTTTATTTCTGTTTATTTCCGTTAGTGGGGGTTGTTTTCTAAAAATACTTATTATCCATAGAATGAGTGCACCAAATGCCATCCTCCAGAACGAAATAGCTACAGCTGGTACATTTTCCAGGTAGCGGGCAATAATGGGGGAAGTACTTACCGCCAGCATCGCTATAAATAATAAGAGAAATATCCGTAAATTCAATGCAGTAACTCTTTAACCGCTGCAACCAACCTTTTCACGTCTTCTTCAGTATTATAAAAATGCACAGAGTAGCGAAGAGCGGTGATATTTCCCCATGAAAATACCGGAATCTGGATCTTATAAATTTCCATTAAGGATCGTTTAAATTGCTGGGGATCATCAATAGGTAACTCAATGGTTGCCATTTGCCCCAGCCAATCATCAGGACAAATCGGTTCACCATTCAACAAGTCAAGAAACTGGTTTCGTGTTGAAATTACCAACTTTCTATTTAACTTGCTCCTTTCCTGCCAATTATTATCATTCAGGAATTTAATGGCTTCAGGAACAACTAAAAATGGGGTCATATCTCGAGTACCCTGCCATTCATGTCTATTCAGAAACAGCGATGTTTTGGAAAGTTCCCCCTCCCATCCCCAGCTAATCACCGGCGGCATTATTTCGTCCTGCAAACTTTTTCTTACATATAAAAAGGATGTCCCCTTGGGAGCACACATCCATTTATGACAGGCACCAGTATAAATATCAGCATCCAATTCAGTAATATTCAACGGCAAATGCCCTGGAACATGAGCTCCATCAATAATGGTGAGGATATCCCTGTCTTTGGCAAACTGAATAATGTCCTCCACAGGAAAAATCATGGCAGTCATACTGGTAATATGGCTGATAAATATGACCCTGGTTTTATCTGACATATAACTGAAAAATATATTCAGGAATTCGGCTTTAGATTTTATTGGAAGTGGTAGTTCTGCCTTGATAAATTTTGCTCCAGAATCTTGGCAGACCTGCTGCCAGGTGAAATCCAATGCTCCGTAAATATGGTTGGTACTCAGCACTTCATCGCCCGCTTTCAATTTGAGACTGCGAGCCACTGCATTTACCGCATGAGTGGGATTGGGATAATACACCAAATCATCCCCCTCACAGCCTAGAAAATTTCCCAAGGCTTTCCGGGAGTCTGCTAAAAGTGGGAAAATATCTGATTCTAAAAATTGAACGGGATCCTTTTCCATTCTAATCTGCCAATCTTTGAGATTATCAAAGATTAATTTGGGACATGCGCCGAATGATCCATGATTGAGGTATGTCAGGGCTGGATCCAGCATAAACTGGTTTTTCAAGGGAGACTTTAAAATGTCAATATTTTTATTTGCTGATTTTCAGGGAATCCTGAGTTTTCACATGAATTGTGCGCTGGGGATACGGGATTACAATATTCTCTTCAGTGAATTGTTTATAAATAGCAGTGTTTAACTCATCTGTAATTCGGCCTCGATCCTCTGGTTTTTCTATCCAGAAAAGCAGTTGAAGAGTGATACCTGAATCTCCAAAAGACCGAAACCGCATACGGGGCTCAGGGTTTTTACATACATTCTCACTGTTTTTTGCAATACCCTCAAGTACCGATCTAACCTGGTCAATATCTGAACCATAAGCCACACTAATAGTTATTCGAACACGCTCCTTTTCCTTAGGACCGCCACTTTCATTAATAATTTTAGAATTGGCAATGAGTGAATTGGGCAGGGTAATTTCAATATCATCCCGTGTCATGATGCGGGTACTCCGCAGACCAATATGTTTCACATAACCCCGTTCACCACCATCCAGGTTTATATAATCCCCAGGTTTATAGGGAGTGTCTGCCATAATAAAAAATCCGGCAAACAAATTTGCTACCGTATCTTTAGCTGCTAAAGCTACAACCATTGCAACGATTGTGGTAGAAGCAAGCCAACCGGTGACATTAAAACCCCAACTGATAAATATGAAGTATACAGCAACCATAAAAATGATTACTTTTCCTACATTATCAAATAAAGGCAGGGTATGGGTCTGAAGGATGCTTTTACCTTTGTTTTGTTGATTATACCAATTAATAAAATGCATAAATGCTTGAAAAAGAGCAAGGGACCATATTAAAATAGCCATGGATTTAAAAATTCCAATAAAAACAAATGTAATAATATCTGGAAGTTGTAGGAGTGTTATTGAAATGCCCAATCCCACAAAAAGAATACTGTAATAAATAGGACGGTGGAGAATTTGAATGATGCGGTCGTCAATGGTACTAGCTGTCCGGCTAGCCAATCGGGAAAGGATTTTCGTTATAATCCAATCAGCTAATTTGGCAGTAACTAATGACCCAATGACATAGAGCCCAGCCTGAAAAACAGTATTTTGTATGAGTGTATATAGTATTTCTAAATAGTCATTCATAGTAGAAAATTAGGACTGAAAACTACCAAAATAAAAACATTCTCCTAACCTCTTTTTCGGAGAAATACCTGAACCTTGCCCTTTACACATACTTCATCTCTGGCAGAAATACCTTCTACAGAATGCCAGCCTGAATATTTCCCCTTTTCAATTAAGGCTGCTTCAGCAACAGAAATTTCATTTTCATTAATCCTAAAACTAAAGGTCACATCAGATTTTACCATTTTAATAAATTGTACATTAATGGCTTGTGAATAAAAATCTGTCTCTATGCCCTTCCTTAATAAAATCTGTTTCAGAAGTATTGGAAAAAAGGGGTCCATGGCGCTGGAAATAGAACCGCCCCAGATAGATTTATTGGGATTTCGATTCCAGAAGGAATGCTTCAGGCGAACATCCATGTGGTGAAAATCATCTGATATTGAAATAATTGAAATTCGGTTCACCAGAAAAGGAAACCAAAGATTCAGCATTCTTTTCAATTCTATGGGCTTCAATTCAGAAGAATGATATCGTTTTAAAAAATATTGTACTGGATTCAAATTCATGCTGTTGCCAATGTCATTCCTTCTAAATCCAATTCCGGTTTTTGTCCGGATATTAAACTGGCTGTAATTTTTGCTGATCCGGTGCACATGGTCCAACCTAAATGGCCGTGACCTGTATTAAAATAGAGGTTGTCCATTTTACCTCTACCAAAAATTGGTGCACCATTTGGTGTCATTGGGCGCAAACCAGCCCAATATTCCACTTTTGAAAAATCACATGCTTGAGAAAAAAGAGACTCAGCTATATTTACAATCTCGGTAAAATCTGAGGGTTTATGGCTTGTATCATAACCGGATATTTCAGCAACTGAAGTAAACCTGAGAAAATCACCCATGAGGGAAAATGCCATCATATTGTCTTCGTCAATTCCACTATGGATTGGCACCTTTCCATGATTGATAATTGGAACGGTTATAGAATATCCTTTTACGGGATAAATAGGCAGATAATCGCCCGCCATTTTTGCAATAATGGGGCTGTAGGCTGCACAGGCTAATACATATTTATCACCTTGAAATCCGCCCTTATCAGTGATAATCTTTTTAATATTGCGTTTATCATTTTCAATATTTTCAATGGTAGTATTAAATTGAAACGTTGCACCTTTTTTCTTACAAATATCAACCATGGAAAGGGTAAAATCTCTACAGCTTCCTGATTCATCCGAAGGGCAGTAAATTCCTCCAAATAATTTTGATTGAGCTCCAGACAAAGCGGGTTCTTTTATTAATAGTTCCTCACGGTTTAATATTTGGAGATTATTCATAACAGGTTTTAACATAGCCAGTTTTTGTTTTCCTTCCAAAAACGATGCTTTGCTGCGGAAAAAATAAATAAGCCCTTTTTTGTTTTCATGATATTTTATATTTGTCTCATCTATTAATTGATGAAAACATTGCTGCGAATAGCTGCTGATCCTGTGCTTTCTTAGCGTATTTTCTGCCATTCTTTTTTGAGTACACTGGCGGATAAATTGAATTCCCCAATACCACATAACTGGGTCCCATTGAAATTTAAACCGGAATGCCCTCTTCTTATCATAAAGAGAATTAAATAAATTACCGGGCAATTTGGGAGTGGTCCAGGCATAAGAATGCCCCGGGGCAATGAGTCCTGCATTGCCAAAACTGGTCTCCAGGGCAGGTTCGGGCTGGCGGTCAATTACTGTAACTTTGTGACCGGCTTTAAGAAGTTCATAAGCGGTGGTTACACCAATAACACCTGCACCAAGAATTAGAATATGCATGAGAAAAAAGAAATCGGTTTTAATTCCTCTGAAACTGATTGAAGAAGGAATTAATTTTTTGGAATATTTGTTCCTGATCTGGATTATTGATAAATAAGTTATGATTTGCCTGATGGACTATAAATTTTTCTTTAATTTCTGATGAAATATTATCATATACTAAAGAAATATTTGACTGAAGGGATAAGATATCTTTTGTAGAATGTATAATTAAAGCGGGACATTTCACAGCAGGAAGTTCTTTCTTAACTAAATTGGTAAGTTTACGCATTTCATTCACAGCCGACATTGGCCACACCTTATATCCTAAATAATCATAATTATTTCTTACAGCTTTGGGGTAGGATTTCCGTTTATCTCTAAATGGAACGATTCTATGAAATATAGGGGTCAAAACCCGAGGACCTATGAAATCTTTAAATTCTAAAACGGTGGATGCGAATACTGCAGCATTTAAAGGGAAAACCGAACTGAGATGCAAAGCCAGATCACTTCCCATACTAATTCCAATTACAAATACATTGTCACATTGAGATGACATTTCTGCAACACCCTGTTCCGTAAATTCTATCCAATCTGTGAACTTTGTTCGGTTACAATCTTCAGGAGTGGTTCCATGACCAGGAAGATTGTTGGCTATGGTATAAAAACCCTGTCCACCCAGATATTTGGCTAAATCTCTGGTTTCGTAGGTAGTATTGGTAAAACCATGAATGATATAAACCCCATCCTTACTTTCAGTATTGAATTCGTAGTTTTTATTATCAAAAAATTCCATTTATTCTATTTAATTTTTCCTTAATTATTTCCAGCCATTATTGCATTACAAATAATTGATAGAATTCCTGTTTACAGCAATTAATAGATAAGACCATCAATTAACCACGGATGTAATATTATTATTAAAAATAGATTGTAGAAATTATTTAATTGAAAAAAATAGTTGATTTTCTAATCATTGGTGGCGGCTCTGCAGGATCTGTCCTTGCCAACCGACTGAGCGAAGACCCTTCAAATGAAGTGTTGGTTTTGGAGGCCGGGCGACCCGATTATAAATGGGATTTCCGTCTGCATATGCCCGCTGCACTTACCTATCCCCTTACCTCTAGAATGTATAACTGGTGGTATGAATCCGATCCGGAACCCTTCATGAATAACCGCCGGATCTATCATCCCCGAGGGAAAGTGTTGGGAGGCTCCAGCAGCATTAACGGCATGATCTGGATTCGAGGGAATCCCCTGGATTATCAAAAATGGGCGGATAATGATGGTCTAGAGAATTGGGATTATGCCCATTGTCTGCCATATTTTAAAAAATTAGAACAACGGTTAATTGGTGGCGATGATTACCATGGCGATGATGGCCCCTTATATTTGACCACCCCGGAATGTGAGAATCCACTCTTTGATGCCTTCTTTAAATCAGTGCAGGAAGCGGGTTACCCCTTTACCTCAGATGTAAATGGTTATCAACAAGAAGGCTTTGGAAAATTTGACCAGACCATTTACCGCAGCCGGCGTTACAATGCAGCCCGAGCCTATATCCATCCGGTAAAGCATCGACAGAATCTCACGGTCAAAACTAAGACGTTGGTGATCAAAATTATTTCTGATGGCAAAAAAGCTATCGGTGTAGAAATAAAAAAGGGTTCTGGGATTGAACGCATTTATGCCAATGAAATAATTTCCTGTGGCGGAGCCATTAATTCACCCCAGCTTTTGCAGCTCTCCGGAATTGGGAATACAGACCATCTCTCTAAACTGGGAATTACAATGGTTCATAATTTGCCGGGGGTGGGGCAGAATCTACAGGATCATCTGGAAGTCTATGTGCAATGGGCCTGCAAGAAACCGGTAAGTTTGTACCCCATGCTGAATCCTCTGCGAGCGCCAAAGATCGGTTTCGACTGGCTCTTCAGGCGGAAAGGTACCGGCGCATCCAATCATTTTGAAGCAGGCGGATTCATCCGCAGTAATGATAAGGTGAAATACCCCAATCTACAGTTCCACTTCCTGCCCATCGCCATCCGTTATGATGGATCAGCGCCCAATGAAGGACATGGCTTCCAGCTGCATGTTGGTCCAGTAAGTTCTGATGTGCGGGGGGAAATTAATATCAAATCTTCCAATCCGGAAGAATATCCCAGTCTAAAATTCAATTACCTGTCAACAGAGCAAGACCGCAGGGAATGGTGTGAAGCTATCCGCTGTACCCGGAAAATTATTGATACCGATGCCATGTCAGAATTTATGGGCAAGGAGATAGCACCGGGTAAAGATGTGCAAACGGATGAAGAGATACTGGACTTTATCGCCAGAGAAGGAGAATCAGCCTACCATCTCTGTGGCACCTGCAAAATGGGGACAGATGAAATGAGCGTGGTAGATGAAGACTTGAGAGTCCACGGAGTTGAAAACCTGTGGGTAGTGGATGCCTCCATCATGCCCACGGTTACCAACGGAAATATTTATTCACCGGTGATGATGATTGGTGAAAAGGCGGCGGACTGTATATTGGGGAATACGCCACTGGAGCCAATAGAAATTAATTTTTACCAGTATAATAAATTAGCGAAGGAAGAGATTGAGTAGTGAGTGATTTACCAAAACATGCCAAGGTGGTGATAATCGGCGCAGGGATCGTAGGGAATTCGGTAGCCTATCATCTGGCTAAACTGGGATGGAAAGATATGGTGATGATTGACAAAGGTCCCCTGCCCAATCCCGGTGGCAGTACCGGCCATGCCTCAAATTTCATATTTCCGCTGGACCATTCAAAAGTCATGACCCAGCTTACACTGGACAGCATGGCGCAATACAAGGAATTAGGCGTATTTAGGGAAAGCGGTGGTATAGAACTGGCCCGGAAACCGGAGCGTATGGAGGAACTGAAACGCCGCATGGCTTCTGCCAAAGCCTGGGGGATTGAAGCCTCATTGGTAACTCCCAAAGAAGTGAAAAAATTATTTCCCTGGATCAATAAAGATGCCATCATAGGCGGATTCCATAGCCCCACAGTTGGGGTGGTGGACTCGCTCCGTGCCGGCACTATGATGCGGGATGCCGCCAAGGAAATGGGGGCATTATCCGTTTTTACCCACACCGAAATAACCGATGTTGACATGGAAGACGGCAGGGTTATCGGATTACAAACCGCCAAAGGGAATATTTCTGCTGAATATGTGATTATCTGCTGCGGGGTATGGAGCCCCAAAATTGCGAAAATGGCTGGTGCTTCCATGGCCCTCACCCCTATCGTTCACCAGATGATTGATGTGGGACCTATTTCAGAATTTGAGCACTGCACCCAGGAAATAGAATATCCCATCATCCGGGATATGGATACTTATATGTATGAACGCCAGGTGGGCAACAATCTTGAAATTGGCTCATACGCTCATAAACCCATTATCATCAAATCTGAAGAAATCCCATCCATCGAAGCGTCAAAACTGTCTCCCACTGAGCTGCCCTTTTCTGAAAATGACTTTGATCAGCAGTATGAAGATGCAATGGAATTAATTCCGGAAATGCTGGATAAGGATGAAGTGGAGATCCAGTATTCCATTAACGGTTTAATTTCTCTTACCCCAGATGGCGAACCACTACTGGGTGAAACGCCGGAAGTGAAAGGGCTTTGGTCCGCAGCTGCTATCTGGATAAAAGAAGCGCCTGGTGCCGGCCGATTGCTGGCTGAATGGATGACCCATGGTGTTTCAGAAATTGATAGTCATGAATTGGACATATCCCGTTTTTATGACCATGCTAAGACGGATGAATATGTAATTTCCCGGGCGGAAGAGAGTTTTAATAAGATATATGGCATTGTACATCCTTCTGAACAATGGGAACTGACTCGGGGCATTCGCAAAAGTCCCATGTATGAGCGGGAAAAAGAACTGGATGCCGTATTTTTTGAATCCGGTGGCTGGGAACGCCCTCAGTGGTATGAATCCAATAATAATCTGCTGGAAGAATTTGATGGACAGATCACCCATCGACCCAATGAATGGGACAGCCGTTGGTGGTCACCCATTATCAGCGCAGAACATTTAGCCATGCGCAAACGGGCAGCCATGTTTGATCTCAGTGCTTTTTCCATATTTGATATTGGTGGGTCTGGTGCTCTGGACTATATCCAGAATTTGGCGGTAAATCAAATGGATGTAACGATAGGCAGATCGGTTTATACACCAATTTTAAATAATAAGGCGGGGATGAAATCTGACCTTACCATTGTGCGGATGGGTGAAAATCAATTCAGAGTAATAACCGGTGTAGCTGATGGCCCCCGAGATAAAAAATGGTTCACCCAGCATCTGCCGGAAGATGGCAGTGTTCAGTTAATTGATCAAACAACGGAAATTTGTACTATCGGTGTCTGGGGCCCCCGAGCACGGGATATTATTCAATCACTTACCGATGCGGATATGTCCCATAAGCAGTTTAAGTTTGGCTGGGCCAGGGATATTAGTCTGGGTGACATCAAGGTCTGGGCATTCCGGATTTCCTATGTGGGGGATCTGGGATGGGAAATTTATATTCCAATGAAGCATGGACAAAAGGTCTGGGATCTAATTGCAGAAGCGGGTAAACCCCATGGCATAGTTCCTGCGGGAATTGGAGTGTATGGCACCACCGGCAGGCTTGAAAAAGGCTATCGTTTATTTGGCGCCGAATTAGAAGGTGAATACACGCCTATTGAAGCAGGACTTATGCGGCCCAAAGTAAAATCCCAGGGTTTCATCGGTAAGGATGCCTTGGTAAAACTTCGTGAAAAAGACCCCCTTACTACTATGTGTACCTTAACCGTAGATGG
>ENA-ORDG01001032-ORDG01001032.1-marine-metagenome-genome-assembly--contig:-NODE-1032-length-11887-cov-5.214733_pt1 | contig 11887 bp, 6 predicted proteins | sample MGYA00248629_ERZ508524 | MGnify/ENA primary metagenome ERZ508524 (study PRJEB26194, sample SAMN05421901) | marine metagenome | isolation source: East of Rio de Janeiro, Brazil, South Atlantic Ocean...
TAAATAACTCTAAATTTACCTTCAGGAGTTACTTCAAAAAGAACCGTGATCTTTCCTTGATAATTATCTTCAGCAACCGCATCTGGTAGCTCAAAATTAGTCATTACCTTAGCTCGAATTTGGTTGTAAAAGCAATTTTCTTGCTCGCTATAATTTACATTTTCACATTCGGTAAAAACAGGAAATCGTTCATCTTGTTGCAAATTATCCTGAGCGTAAGCACTTACAAATAAAAAAGCACTCAAAACAACCATTAAAACCTTCATATCAACCTTTATTTTGTCGGGAAAGATACGTAAATTTTTAAGTTATGATAAGTGCTCTTAATAGATTATCAAGTAAAGTTCTACTGAATATCTAATAAAATAGGAAGTGAATAATTTACATTAACCGCTTGACCGTTTTGCTTACCCGGTTTCATCTTTGGTAAAAGTTTAGTCACACGTTTTGCCTCGTCTGCTAATAGTTTATGAGTAGATCTTGCTTTCACATCGACAATATCTCCTTCTTTATTAATCGTGAAGTTCACATAAATTTTTTGCTTCCCCTGAAGGCCAAGCTCTTCTCCTAATCCGCTATCGTATTTTCGAACCACTAATTCTCTAATTTTTTCTGAAAAACATTGAAATTTCTCTTCTCTAGTTTCGTAACGATCACAACCTGGAAATACAGGAATTTCTGAAACATTAGTTACCGCATAATTTTTATTAACATCAGGAATTTTAGCTATCGGCTCATCGGTAATTGGATCGTCTAAATTTAAATCACCTTCATCTACAGTTGGCTCTTTATTTTCAAAAATATCTTCCGGATCAGGCTCGATCTCGTTTGGTTCTGTAGGTATTGGTTCAGGTTCTTTTCTCTCAATTTTTTCTACCTTTTTCACCTGCTCTTTTTCTACAACTAGAGGTTCATCGTAAGAATCTTCCATCATAAAGACATCTGTTTTTACCGCTTTGTCTTTATAGGTTTTCTTTACTGAAGTTTGCTCAATAAAGAACAAAGCTACCGCTAAGGCTACAATCAAGCCTAGCTGAAAATAAATAGAATTGCTTTTAATTTTAGGTTTTTCGTTAAAGTTTCTCATAATATTAAATTTTTAAGTTAATACTTAAAGAATAACAGCTACTATGCCAAACTTTAATACATAAAAAAACCTCTAAGAAAACTTAGAGGTTTTTTCTATATAAATAAGAAATATTTAATCTTGAACTTGAAAAACAATTGGTAGTGAATATAAAACCCCAACAGCTTTACCTCGCTGTTTACCAGGAGTCATACTCGGTAACATATTTACTACACGTTCTGCTTCTTTTTGAAGTCTCGGGTGTGGAGCTCTTGCTTGAACCCCTACGATCTTACCTTTACTATCAATTTTAAATCTTACGTAAACTCGGTTAATACCACTTAGCCCTAATTCTGCACCAAGATCTGTATCGAACTTACTATTTACAAAGTCTTTAATTTTTTCACTCATACAAGCTTTACGCTCGTCGTTAGTTTTGTATTTCTCACAACCAGGGAAAATTGGCACATCTTCAATTGCGGTAAAAGGTACATCTGCGATCGGCTCTTCGCTTGGCGCTTCTGCAACTTCAGAAACCTCAACAATTTCCGGCGGCTCTTCGGTTACCTCGGTAGATTCGATTACTTCTTCTTCTATCTCTACATCGTCTTCTACTACCTCAATAACTTCTGGTGCTGGTGGCGGTGGCGGAGGTGGTGGCGGTGCATCTGGTGGCATCGTCATTGTTACCTCTTCTTCTTCAGCAAGTTGATCGAACTGAACAACTTCCTGCTCTATCGCCTCTTTTTCGTATGTTTTCCATTCGATTGCTCTCCATACGACAAGGAGCATCAAAATAAGACCAAGTTGAAAGTATAGCACGCTATTCTTTCTCATGTCTTTTTTAGGATTCTTCTTTGGTTCCATAATTTCTTATTATCGGATTGCTAAAGTAATTATTTTTTATAAAAATCTAAACTATAATCTGCTTTTAACTTTTTTCAATTGCGTTTTTAAGGCAAAAATTAAGGAAAATGCTATCAAAACTCCTAAAGAGTTAGCTAACATATCTAAGCTATCTATAGTTCGATAAGTGGTTAAACTATCTTGTAAAATCTCAATAAAGATGCCAAAAGCAATTATTAGCAAACAAATAATACCTAAGGATCTAATTTGAACTGAAAGCCACGCTTTTCTACTAAAATAATACATATACCAAATAAGTGTTAAACCAAAATAAGCAATGGTATGCATATACTTATCTGAATGTTCGAACTTAGGTGCCGGTATATCTTTTAAATTAATAAGCGAAAGAACAAGTATAACTAACGTATAAACTACCGAAAGCAGCAAAGCCAGTTTAGGCTCCAATAAGTTCTTGATAAGCTGCTTCATCTAAAAGATCTTCGATCTCGTCTGGATTAGAGATTTTAATTTTAATCATCCACCCGTCACCGTAAGGATCTGTATTTACATTTTCTGGCTCGTCTTCTAAAGACTCATTAAATTCGATGATTTCACCTGAAAGCGGCAAGTATAAATCTGACACTGTTTTTACAGCTTCAACTGTACCGAAAACCTCTTCACGATCTAAGGTTTCGTCTAATGTTTCTACTTCAACATAAACGATATCACCTAATTCTCCTTGTGCAAAATCGGTAATACCAACAGTTGCTACATCTCCGTCAATTTTAACCCACTCGTGATCTTTTGTGTATTTTAAGTCTTTAGGAGCTCCCATATTTCAATTTTTAGTTGTTTGTTATTTATTAATTTCCAAAGTTATATCTCAATGTAATTCCTGATCGTATCGTTGTTTGCGGAAATGCGGTTGAAATTGCATATTCTGAAAAACTATGATCGTAATAAAATATAGCCGTTAAATTCTTAGACAAGGCGTAATCTGCCGTAAAATTGATGGTCCAGATATCTTGCCCGGCTGTGGTTTGACTATTATTAAGGTCCAAATATCGTATTATTGTTTCATTTCTCCTAAGAGAAACGTCTGCTTTAAAGTTTAAATCGCTACTTAATATTCTTGGTTGCCCTGCAATTCTGGTTGCGATCTTTAAATCTTTTACCCGATAACCTAAACCTAAGGTATATTGATCACCCTGAACTTCGGTTAGTAAATTATTATCAAAACTTAAGGATAGTGCGCGATCTTTACGGATTTCAGCTAAAATTTTCACTGAACTTTTCAGCTCCATATCTACCTTAATTAATGGTGAAAATTGCTCAACTAAATTAACGGTAGAAATTAAATATTCATTTTTAAAATTACCGGATTGATCTTTATTCAATTCGCTGTAAGGAGCGTTTCTATTATAATCTAAATTACTCTGAAATTGATTTACATTATAAATCGAACTATAACCGTGTTGCAAGCTAAATCTTCTAAATCGTTCTTTAAACCAGCCAATACGCATAAGACCGGTGTATTTTAAGTTCCAGTTAGGTAGTGGCGTACTTTTAGTGAAACCTAAACCAACTTTCTCCGGACTTTGATTGGTATATGCTGAAAGAAAAGATGGAAGTAAAACGGCCTGACTATTACCTCCAAAACCAATCGGGTAACCTTGTTCATCTAAGTTATCTGGATTACTGGTATCGATACCTGCTTGTTGAGCTAAACGATTAGCCACCGTAAGTCTATTCTCTCTAAATTGCTCAAAAGTTTCTGAAAACTCTTGTGTACTTCCACTAAACGCAGTACCAATCATCACATTAGTAATGCTAAAACTACCATACGTATTTGGCGTTAACGATCGATATTGTAAATCTTGCGGATTGATTCGATAATTCTCAGTATAAGTTTCAGAATAAGTCCTGTTTGCATTTAAATCGATGGTTAGATCTGGCAGTAAATCTAACTGAGCTTGAAAAGTTAACGTCTTCATCTCATTTTCTGTATACTGCTCGTTAAACTCTTGATACAAGGTTAACCAACCGTTTCTAGCTGCAATTTCACGAACATCGGCCTGGCTACCAAAAGTAAAGCCTGCGGTTGGTTTTAGTGTTCCAACAAAACCTATATCATTTGTATATCCCGGCAAGTAAATACCGTTGGTTTCTTGATAATTTACCGTAAGTCGTTTTATTGCTGTTGCGAGCCCAACAAATGTATTTACAGCTTTATCTCCTGCTGTTAACTTATCATTACTATTGGCTTCTTGATCCTGATTATCGTCTTTCCCGCTTCTAGAAAAACCTAAACGATTACCACTTTGAGAATTAGGTCTTCTCATCCTAGCGTTTCTATTATTACTATTAGGATCTGCTTTTTTCTTAAGCCCAATATAGTTGTAAAGTGTACCCATATCAAAAGTACCATTGATTTGATGGGTGTTAGAATTCTGAACACTATTTCCTAAATCGGGTATTCCCGGCAAACTTCTTCTAACCTCAGAACCTTTCTGCCATTGAAAATTACCCGTATAAGAGTATTGAGTTCTTATGAATTTTAATGCAGGAATTTTATCAAAAGGCAAATCATAATTCAATTGCAAGCTTTGGTAATGTTGGTTCGGCTGACCTATATCAAAAAAGCCATCCCAAACTCCTATAGAATTATCCTGTTCATTCTCATCATTGATATAATTTCTTACAATTCTATTATTTGTTGAATTAAATGTAAACCTCAACGATTCTGTTAAATTATGATTTACTGTATATTGCCAATCGAACATATAATTTCGCTGATACAACTTCGGAAGTCCTAAAGAACCCGGCGGAAGATTGATTTCTCGATATACCTGTTCATTATATTGTCTGGTAATATTGGAGCTTGCAGATAGACTCGTTGGCAATAAATTCAGATTAAAATCTTTTATTGCTCTAAAATATTCGCTACTATCTAAATATTTAATATTCTTAAAAGGCTCTATCTTAAACGGCTCAAAACCATAATCGTATGTTGCCCCAACATTCACATTTTGATCTAATGACTCTTCAATCTCAAAATCTCGATGATCTACTTGATTATAAGTACCCGAAAATGCAAAATTCTCTACATCATAAGGCATTGGTTTACGCTCCTCTTGATTTTGTTGAGCCACTCGCTCCTTCCTTAAACCAATAACACTTACGCTTTGTCTTCTTGTATAATCTTCTGCTCGTTCTTGTAGTTCGTCTCTTCTACTTTGATCTTCGGTATTATCTAAAAGTGTTTCTAATTCTAAATCTAAATACTCAGGATCATATTGCGGAGTAATTAATTCTTCACCACGGCTATAACTCAACGGAACGTTAACTCCCCAAGTCTTAGGTAATAACTGCCCCATATTAAAGTTCGTAGCGACATCATATTGTTTAAGATCTTCACGACTACGTTGGTTAGGACCTTGCTCAATAGAACCAAAACCGATAGTACTTCTTCTTCCGGTGGCTGAAATATTTGCAAAATCTGCAAAATTGGTATCCATATTTACTACAGCTGCCCAACCTCCTTGATTTTTAAGATCTGAAAGGCGTAACTCATTAAACCACACTTCTCCCGAAGCATTTGTATTTCCTGTGTTTTTTACCCCTAACATTAACAAACGAATGTTCCCAAAACTAGGATTACCTTTAATACCTACTCTTAACTCACCCGGATTAGAACCAACCGAAGGTTGTAAATCTGAAGTAAAGAAATTTAATTCGCCTTGATTGTAATTACTATCACCAATAATTATCGATTTTATCTCCTGAAGAAGCGATAGTGACAAATCTAAATCATTTGCTTCTGGCCAAACATCACGCTGATTAACAGAGTTTAAATCACTCACCGTTAACGGAATTTCAACCTGATAGAAGTTATCGGTAAAATCGGTTCCCATTCGGATGAAAGCCGTCAAATCTCCGTCTTGGATATTAGCTGCCGGAGCCGGTAAACTTTCAGCGTGTAAAAACATCTCTAGATTTTCATACTGTCGCATATCGATCTGAAAGTTTTTATAAACCGCTCTAGAATCGTTAGGCTGCAAACCTTTAACCGTAAGTGCCAACGATTGCTCATCTTCTCGAATCGTTTGGTTATTATTCACCAATTCTTCTCGAACTACTCCCGGCGGAGTTACATAATCTGAGGTTTGCTCTTCACTTACCGCTGTTACTTCTAAAATTGTTCCCGGCGTATTTTCTGGATCGCTACCATCGGGTACTAATGCTTGATTGTATCTTCTGTAATCTCCTCGAATTAAATTTAAAGCTCCAAATCTTAAAACAACATCATCCTGAAAACCAGATAAGAACATTCTCATAAATCGTATCGAACGCAAATCTGCAATTCCGTTTACCGCAAATTGACTATCGGTTCTTAATGGCACTTTAAATTGAACCCATCTTACCGGAATCTGATCTCCGTTTTGCATGGTCGTATTTAAAGTTTTTACATCGGTAATGTAATCTTCATTAATACCGGCGATAGAGCTTGTATTATTATCGACGCTCATATCTCTAAAAAGAGGCACTTCATACTCGAAGTAGCTGTCGATGGTATTCATTGTGTTGTCTCGATTTACATCTTCTGCAGATGGCAATGTGGTATTACCTCTGTTATTCTGCCCTACTTCTGTTGGAGAGTTTCCTTGCGTACCGTTATACCATAAATAACGATCTAAAATACCACCTTCACGCGCTAAATAGTATTCATAATTATCATTTGCAGGATCATCCAGACCAGAAAAAGCAGGAAATTTCGTGCGTTCTTCATCATCACTCAAACCATCTAAACCAATATCTTGGTTCGTTCTTTCTTGTCCTTCAGAATCGAAAGCATAAACGAGTGATTGACTTGATGGCACCTTACCAAATGCTGTTTCTAAAGTTCCTTCTGCAGAACCATTATCCGGGAGACCATTTTCATATTGCTTTCTTCCGTCTTTTAAAATGTCTTCGGAAATGCTTCCTAAGTTGAAAGTAACCCGACCTTCATTAATATTTTGATTTTCATCATAAATAAACGGATCCATCACCCAAAATTCTATAAACTCGACGTTTGACTGCTCAAAATTGGTGGTTGTGATTTCTCGCATAACCCCACCAAAATTTTCTTCAGGATTGGGTAAATTATTTCCGCCGGAAGCTGCCGGATTAAAGTTATATTGACCGCGTTGCCCGGGATAGTAAGCCATGTCTAAGGTATAAATTACCTGAGCTTGCCCTTGTACAATATCGGTATTCGGATAAATTTCATCTATAAAAACTCGACGAGTTGCGTAAGTTGAAAGATCTTGATCGCTAATGCCGCCAGGACGTTGATTGGTATAAAAAATAGGATCGATATTATACCAGTTTAAATGCGCTCGCTTATAATTTACAGCCAGATCGTTATTTGCCAATTCACCACCAAAACCTACCGGCGCACTCGATAAAAACCAAGAAAGTGGTGATAATACAGAAATAGAAGTTTGCGAAGCTTCAAAATCATCGACATAACTTGTTGCTTCTCCATTAAAATTATCGCCTTTTGGAGAACCCGGACGCAAGTATGCAAACTCTCCTCGAACCGAAAAGTTAGATTCTACATCGGTATCGATATTAGGAAGTTTATTTACTAAACGAGTAAAGAAAGGAACTTCTGTAGAGTAATTTACATTAAAACCGTACATCGAGTTGTTTATAGGCTCATAGCTGTAATTGGCTTTTTGCGTTAAAGGTCTTTCATTTAAATTTACATAGGTCGCTCCTATTAAAAAGTCTTCACTGAATTTATGCTGAACATCGATACCGGTAAAACGCTTGGTTTGCTGCCCGAACATCGCATTATTTTCAGTAGAAACTTGTATTGGCGTATCTGAAGCTAATAATGCTTCATCTAAAATTTTCACGCGCCCTAATTGGTAATCTACCGTATAATCTACGCCTTCTTGAAGTACTCGCCCACCGGCTGTTACAGTAACCGATCCCTGCGGAACATTAAACGCCCCAATTGGGATACCATCTTGACCAGACGACTTATAACTACCTTTTAGCTGAAATTTATTCTTTTCTGCTTGTTCTTGTTCAGCCTGAGTTTTGGTAGTTGTATACAAAGAACGGAAAACGTATTGCGACTGGTTATCGTTATACGTGTTTGGATTATTGTAATCTTCGGTTCCGCCGTTTGGTGTATTATCTAATTTGTTGAATAAGTATTCTCCAAAAGGTTCAACAGTGGTAAATATAATTCGCCCATTTTCAACATCGATGGTTTGCTGCGGCACAAAATCGAAGAAACCATCACCGCCTACCACCGGGTCGTTATTCATATTTAAATTATCTAAATTAAATACGCGTAACAGGTTCGTATCTTCTACATCGCCGGGCAATGGCGTTGCACTTCCTTCTGCTTGAGAAATATAGTTTAATGGCTGCGGATCTGTATATAGAATATTGAATCTAAAGTCTTCACGCTCTAATTGATAAGCACCTAAACTATAGATGTTTTTCATCATCAAGTCCCAAATTGGTTCATTTACATTTGTAATAGGACTTTTAAGCATTTTTACGACTAAGTTTTGGTTCACCGCTACTTGATCGTTAGGATTGTTAGGATCTGCACCTTGCTGCGCGGAAGTCGCTTGCACTCCATCGTTCGCAAATTCTCCTACCTGAAATACTTGACCGTTAACCGTATATTGGTAAGCAACTGCTAAAATCTCGTCGTTAGTAATTCTTTGATTTAATGAAACATAACCTAACTGCGGGTAAAGTGTATATTCATTAGGCTGAAGTTGTCGCGCATTCTCCAACTTTGCATAATCGACACCTTCATCTACATCACCAGAATTAGGACCAAAACCCTGATCGACCGTTGATATATCTCTAATTGCTGAAGTTAACACCGTTTGTTGCGGACCGTTAATCCCTAACGGGTTAAAATCGTTATTTGCGTTACTTGGGTAAGAACCCGGAGTTGCATTTACAAAGTTTGCAAAAGCAGGGCTGTTATTCGGGTTTCCATCAGAATCTAACAACACTCCGATATTTTCAGGATTAGATTCTCCTAAATCTTGAATTGCAACAATATTTCTTGCATTGGTTAATGCTTGAGTATTGTTGGTTCTATTGGTTACCCAAATTTGAACTCTGGTTACCTGAATATTACTCGTTATAAACGGATAGTTCTGTAAAGCGTTGTTATACTGATCTCTAAAATAATGAGATAAGAAGAAGTGCTTATTTTCATCGTAATCTAAGATAAACTTCTCAAACTCCTGCACTGCGCCACCACCTTGAATATTGGTGGTTTGTCGTTCTGAATTTTGTTCTGAAAAAACTCCGGTAATCGTTGTTCTACCAAACTGTAATTGTGTTTTTACCCCAAATAAACTTTGCGAACCTTGAATGAGCGAGTTGTTAATTGGCATATTAACGTTACCCACTTCAATTTTTCTTACAATATCGTCTTCAGTTGGCGTATATTCTAATTTGATCTGGTTTTGAAAATCGAAAGTCGATTCGGTATCATAATTTGCAGTTACCTGTAAACGTTTACCAACCTTCCCCAATAAACTCAAGCTAATACGCTGTTCAAAATCGAAGGTTAAACTACTTCTGTTTCTGGGAGAAAGTGAAGGATTATCTTGTTTTGAATATAAAACTCCTAAATCTACTTCAACAGAACCTTGTGGAATTACTTCAATTTCTGTTCCGCCGAAAACAGATTGAAAAAATTCGTTATCTACATAAAAAATGGGTAGTAAATCTCTTTGTTGCGCTTCAGCATCTTCATCTCTACCCGAAACGGCATCAGATTTTTGTTTAAAATAATCTTTCATTTGCTCTTCTAGCACCAACTCCTGAAATTCTTCACGAGTAAGCACCATTGGCAAAGAAACATTTACATCGCCAATCGTTTCGGTATACAAATAACGATCTAAAATAGGATCGTAAGTATATTTTGAAACGATACTGTTAGGGTTTTGCATTGTAATTTGCCCTAACTTATAGCCGGTTTTGGTTGAATCTTGCTCGGTAGTATTCTCTTCTTCTTGAGAAAAAGCACCCATCGTTACTAGAAAGAACGCAAGGCTTAAAAAAGAAAAATTATAATTGAAAAAGTTATTTTCTCTCAAGGTATTACAGGTTTTTTAAAGCAAGTTTAATGATGGTTTCTACAGAAGCTTCAGCATCTTCCTTAATAATTCTGTTCACCACTTTTTCTGATTGCTTTTTAGTATATCCTAAGGTTTCTAATGCAGATAACGCTTCATCTTTCTGTGTATTGCGTGAAGACGTTATAATTTCATTAACATCTTCAGAAACTTCACCTAACTTATCTTTTAGATCGATAATTACCCGTTGCGCAGTTTTAGCACCAATGCCTTTTACACTTTTTATAATATCTACTTCTTCGTGAGTAATTGCTTCTACCACTTGCGCCGGAGTAAGCGAAGAAAGCATCGTTCTTGCTGTACTTGCCCCAATACCCGAAACCGAAATTAACTTCTTAAAAATTTCACGCTCAGACTTTTGCATAAACCCAAATAAGGTATGCGCATCTTCACGCACTTGCATATAAGTGTAAATAAAAATGTTTTCTTCTGAAGTGATTTGAGAAAACGTATGTAAAGATATATTTAGAAAATACCCAACTCCACCACATTCTACGATGATATCTGTTGGGTTCTTTTCAACTAGTTTACCCCTTAAGTGTGCAATCATTGGTTAAGCAAAAGTTAAAAATCCCTCAAATGTAGGAAAATTATTAAGATACCAAAATCGACATCTTTAGTTTAACACGCTTCACTTTTAAAGTGTTACCGGCATCGGAGTTTTTTTCTCTTTTCCTTGCGCATCTACCACAGCAACCGCTGTCATATTCACCATTTCTTCTACACTAGCTCCTAACTGTAAAATATGCGCCGGTTTTTTAAGCCCCATCATAATTGGCCCAATAGAATCGGTATGATTTAATTCTTTAATAAGCTTATAGGTACCGTTAGCAGAATCTAAATTAGGAAAGACCAATGTATTCACCTTTCGTCCCGCTAATTTTGAAAACGGAAATTTACTCTGTAACATATCTTTATTTAAAGCGAAATCTACCTGTAATTCACCATCAACAATAATCTCTGGAGATTGCTCGTGAAGTATTTTAACTGCTTCTTTCACTTTTGAAGCATTCGGGTTTTTAGAAGAACCAAAGTTGGCGTAAGAAACCATCCCAACCACAGGATCCATCCCAAACATTTTCACGGTATGTGCTGTCATTTGCGTAATACGCGCCAAATCTCTAGCATCGGGATCGATATTTATAGAAGTATCGGCGATAAATAAAGGTCCGCGTGAAGTGTTCATTAAATTGGTCGCTGCAATTCTAGAAACACCTTTCTCCATCCCGATTAACTCTAACATAGGTCTAACCACACCCGGATATGCTCTAGAATAACCGGTTAAAAGTGCATCGGCATCACCTTCATTCACCATCATGGCTGCAAAATAGTTACGCTGACGCATTAATTTATGTGCATCGAGTTGCGTTACTCCGTTACGTTGACGAGATTTCCAGAAAACATCGCCATATTTTACTGTATTATCTTTCTGATCGTCAGATTTTGGATCGATAATTTCTACCCCTTCGCTATCAAATTCTAACTCATTCATTAACTCTAGAATCACTTCTTTTCTTCCTAAAAGAATAGGTTTAGCGATTCCTTCATCATTCACAATTTGTGCAGCTTTAAGCACATCTAAATGATCTGCTTCAGCAAAAACTACACGTTTCGGATTTATTTTAGCGCGGTTAATTAATAATCGGGTAATTTTATTATCGTTACCCATACGCTCGTAAAGCTCTTCTTCGTAACGACGCCAATCGTAAATTGGCTCTTTTGCTACACCGGTTTCCATCGCTGCTTTTGCCACTGCCGGCGGAACTTCTGTTAACAATCTTGAATCAAAAGGCTTCGGAAT
>ENA-ORDG01001037-ORDG01001037.1-marine-metagenome-genome-assembly--contig:-NODE-1037-length-11843-cov-2.790753_pt1 | contig 11843 bp, 8 predicted proteins | sample MGYA00248629_ERZ508524 | MGnify/ENA primary metagenome ERZ508524 (study PRJEB26194, sample SAMN05421901) | marine metagenome | isolation source: East of Rio de Janeiro, Brazil, South Atlantic Ocean...
GTGTAGCACCGCGGTATATTGCGGCATGGCGGGATCATCCTTGTTGGTGATCACCATCTTGCAGGGCAGCGGACGCGCGCCCTCCTCTATCCAGAGCTGCCAGTCCACCCTCTCCTGCCGGAAGGCCAGGTGCAGGCACTTGCGATCGCCGATCGTTTCGGGCCGCACCACCAGCGCGCCCTGCACGCGCGAGCGCAGCGTCTGATCGGTGCCCCAGGTGAACAGGTCGGCCAGCGGCAGTTCGATGCCATATTCGCGCCGGGCCTTGTCGATCGTCAGCCCGATTGACGACGCTGCCGGAAAGCTGGCATAATAGCCTGATCGGGGGGAGAAGATCGTGAAGGCCTTGCCGTCATAATACATCTCTCGATGCTGGATGTCGGATTGGGTGACGATCTTGAAGGCATTGGGTCGTTTGGCCAGAATGTCGAAGGTTCCGCCGAACTGGATCTTCTGCCCGGTCATCAGCACTTGCTCGGTGGACGCTTCGCCGGTGATGCGGAACGCGCCGAGCGTGAGCAGATAGGCGCTCATCTTGTCCATCGCCTGCATGGCGGCGGGGTCCATGGAGGCGGCAACCTCCTCCGCCGTCTGCGCGAAAGCAGGCCCCGCCGCGGCGAGTGGCAGGCATAGCGCCGCCGCCAGCAGCGTCGATCTTGGTCTGAAGCCGCGTGAACCCGAACATGCCATGAGGTTTCTCCCTTGGAAAAATCGGCACGACTATCGATCCGGACGTGGCCGGGCCCCATCGGGATTAGTGCCGAGTTCGCCGGGAAATGATCCTCTGTGAAGCGGACCCTGCCGTCCTTGCGACGCGCCGACCCGTTTCATGTCCCCATTGGACTGTCGAACACAGAGCGCGCGCATGCCTGCGCGCAGGCGCAGCGATGCTCGTCGTTACGCCACCGAACGCACACAGGCCGCTGCACGAGCACCATTCTCAGGAAAACGGCGCGCCCTTCCTCGGGTGAGTCCCGATGGCGTCCGGTTGGCGATCGGTCCATCCCAAGGACGTCATGCGCCACGGAGCCCCTGAACTCTTCCTGGCGCATCACGCCCGTCTGCGCCCTGCCTTCGTCAAGACCGCGCCGTCCTCCGTCGGCCCAAGGGGCGTTTCGTAACCTGACTCGTGCCAAGGAGACATGTTGTGTCCCAACAGGAATTCAAAGGCGTCATCAAGCTGGATATCCGGGATTCCAAAGCGGATTGGGAACCCTTCCTGCCGCCGCGCGCCCCCGAAGGCGCACCGAATGTTCTGATCATTCTGTACGATGACACTGGCCAGGCGGCCTGGCAGCCCTATGGCGGCGCGATCAACATGCCGACCCTTCAAAAGCTCGCCGACAATGGGCTGACCTATACGCAGTGGCACACCACCGCGCTCTGCTCGCCCACGCGTTCCTGTTTCCTGACGGGGCGCAACCATCATCTCAATGGCATGTCCTGCATCACCGAAGCGTCCAACGGCTTTCCCGGGTGGAGCGGCCGCATCCCCGAAAACTGCATGACGATCGGCCAGATGCTTCAGGATAACGGGTACAGCACCTTCTGGCTGGGCAAGGATCATAACGTGCCGGAGCCCGACATCTGCTCGGGCGGCCCCAAGTCGGAATGGCCGTTGCAGAAGGGCTTCGACCGCTATTACGGTTTTCTCGGCGGGGAGACCAACAACTGGTATCCCGACCTTGCCGAGGACAACAAGTTCATCGACCAGCCCTATCTGCCCGAGGACGGCTATCACTTGTCCAAGGACCTGGTGGATCAGGGCATGCAGATGATCCGCGACCAGAAGGCCAGCAATCCCTCCAAGCCCTGGTTCATGTGGCTGTGCCCCGGCGCCAACCACGCGCCGCATCATGCGCCCAAGGAATATGCCGACAGGTACAAGGGCAAGTTTGACGAGGGGTATGACGCCTATCGCAAATGGGTGGTGCCCCGGATGATCGAGAAGGGCATGCTGCCGGCCGATACCAAGCTGGAGGATTTCAACCCCCTCCCCGAGGACCAGGCCAATCCCGGCGATTTTGTGCGCCCCTGGGACGAGCTCAACGCCGAGGAAAAGCAGCTCTTCTCCCGCATGGCGGAAGTCTATGCCGGCTTTTCGGAATATACCGACGAACAGGTCGGGCGCCTGATCGACTATCTCGAACAGAGCGGCCAGCTGGACAACACCATCATCCTCTACTGCTCCGACAACGGCGCGTCAGGCGAAGGCGGCCCGAACGGTTCGGTCAACGAAAACAAGTTCTTCAACAACTATCCGGACTCGCTGGAAGAAAATCTCAAATATCTGGACGTCCTGGGCGGGCCGGAGACTTATAACCACTACCCCACCGGCTGGGCAGCGGCCTTTTCGGCGCCCTACAAGATGTTCAAGCGCTACTCGGAATATGCCGGCGGCACCGCCTGCCCGATGATCATTTCGTGGCCCAAGGGCATCAAGGCTCGGGGCGAGGTCCGTAACCAGTACCACCATGCGGTGGACCTGGTGCCGACCCTGCTGGAATGCATCGGCATCGACATGCCGGAGACCTTCCGCGGCGTGAAGCAACATCCGCTCTCCGGCGTTTCGATGAAGTACAGCTTCGATGCGGATGGCGACACGCGCAAGAAGCGCCAATATTATGCGATGCTCGGCACGCGCGGCATCTGGGAAAATGGCTGGAAGGCCGCGGCGATCCACGCTCCGCTGACCGGCAAGGGCAATTTCGACAAGGACGAGTGGGAACTCTACCATGTCGACGAGGACCGTTCGGAATCGATCGATCTGGCCAAGGAGCATCCCGAGAAGCTGGAAGCGCTGATCAAGGCCTGGTTCGAAGAGGCCGACGCCAACAATGTGCTGCCCCTCGACGACCGGAGCGCCGCCGAAGTGCTGGGGACCGAGCGTCCCTCCACCGAGGCGCCGCGTGAACGCTACCTCTACTATCCCGGCACCGCGCCGGTTCCGGAGGGCGTGGCGGTCAATGTGCGCGGACGTTCGTACAAGATCATCGCTGATGTCGAGATCACCGACACGACCGAAGGCGTGATCTTCGCCCATGGGTCGCGCTTCGGCGGGCACGCGCTGTTCATCAAGGATGGCAAGCTGCACTATGTCTACAACTTCCTTGGCATCAAGCCGGAGCAGAAATTCTCGTCCGACAAGCTCACCCCCGGCAAATATGCGCTGGGCATGGAGTTCATTCGCGAGAAGACGGGCGAATATGGCGAAGCGCTGGGCAAGACGACGCTCTACGTCAATGAGGAGGCCGTCGATTCGGGCGACATGAAGACCCAGATGGGCAAGTTCACGCTGTCCGGAGACGGACTATGCATCGGACGCGACAGCGGCGATGCGGTAAGCGAGGAATATAGCTCGCCTGGCGAGTTCCGGAACGGCCATATCTACGGCGTCGGCGTCTCGGTCGAGAAGGAACAATATTTCGATCTGGAAAAGCTCGCCGCCGCGGCGATGGCGGTGGACTGACCAACCCCGCAATTGGCAGGATCCAAGATGGATGGGAGCGTGGTTCGCTCCCATCCTTTTTTCGTTCAGTGGGCGGGAATTGCCCGATCGTCAGTCCAGGTTGAAAGCCCAGGCATGCCCGAACTGGAGGTAGAACACGGCGCCCGACGGGCCATAGGCCACGTCCACCCCGGCATCGAGGCCGAGCTTACGGGCGATGCGATAGCGAAATCCCACGCCGCCGGCGATCTTTGCGCCCGAATCCTCGAACAGCCGTGCGCCGCCCGCATCGGTGAAGCCCAGTCCGGCAAAGCCCAGCAAGGCCCAGCGCGGGCTGATCTGGCGCGTGACTTCCAGTTCGGTGCTGACGGCGGTTTCGCCCTGATAGCGCCGCGCCTCCACCCCGCGCAAATTGACCGAGGAGGCGAAATAGACCGGATAGTCGCCGCGGATGGCGTCCACTTCCACCTTGGCGCCCAGACGCCATTTGGACGACAGCGGGTGAAAGCCGTAGCCATGGACGTCATAGATCTGGAAATCGCGATCGCTGCCGAAGGCGCCGTCGTTGAACTTCCCCTCGGCGTAGATATTATAGCCCTTCGTGGGCGTAAGGGCATTGTCGCGGCTGTCGAAGTGGACACCAAAGCCCAGCGCCCCGGTTTGCAGCTTGCGGTCGAAGTCGGAAAATCGATCGGGTAGATCCTCGACATTGAGGTCGATGCTCGATCGCAGCTTGCGGAAATCGAGCAGCGGGCCGAGCGAGAAGCGGGGATCGGCCAGGTGCAGCCGGACCGACGCGAGCGCGCCATATTCATATTTGTTCGTATATTCCAGGCCCGAAGGCAGGATGTCCGGATACGCCTTGAGCGTTATCTTTCCGCGCCCGACCCCGAACTTGTAGCTGAGCTTGCCGTCAAATGCCGATCCGGACTGGAAATACCCATATCCATAGGAGCCGTTCCCGGTCTTGACTGCGCCCAACATCCGCCGGGTCGTCCGCTTGGGATCGTCCTTGGACATGGTGATGAACTGCCCCACGATGCCAAAGCCGCCGTCGACAGCCGGCTCGGTGATGATCACCGGCATGGGAAAGAAGCCGCCCTTGGCCAGGAAGTTGGAAAAATCCAGCTTCCCGTCCGTCTCGTCGAAGAAGGTGCGGTGGAATTTGGATTCCGTCTCGACCGGGGTCGCTGGCTGCGCGGGATCCATCGGCTGGGACGCACCGGGGGCGGGCCCGGCATCGTCCGCGACCGGGGGTTCCCCTGCTGCAGAGCCAGCCTCCTGCGCCCACGCGCCAGGGGCCGCAGCCAGGAATGTCAGGGCGGCCGCCGCCGACCTGCAGGGCAGATGTCTCATGGCTCATCTCTCCGGGGTGAAACGGAATTTCGAGGCTTCAGGATCGACGACTGCGCCTGCCCGAGCCATCGGTAGAAGCCCTGAGAAACGGGCCGGGTAGATTGACGAGGGGCGCGCCCGGAGGCGATCAGAACATCAGGCCAAGCCCGATTATACCGACATTGGCATTGGCTTCGTCATCGATGAAAAGATGTTTGAACTCGATCTTCGCATAGATTTTCTCGCTGAGGTTCTGCTCCCAGCCCGTGCCCAGGCCGACCGCGTTGCCGCACTCGCGACAGTCCTTCGACTGCCAGTTCATGCTGACGAAGATCTTGCTCCGCGGCAGGACTTCCGCGCCGGCGCGGCCGCCAATGCCCCATGCCACGCGCGTGCCATCGGTCAGCAGCTTTTCGGCCGTGGCTTCGACCCCGACGAAGACCGTCTCGGTGACATCGACATCGTAGCCGAGTGCGAAGCCGCCGATCGCATCGGTCGCCTCATCGTTCCAGCTCCCGCCGCCGGTCGCCTCGACATAGGCTTCGTTCGCCTGCGCCACGCCGCTGGCAAGGCACCAGGTCGACGCTAGTAGAACCGCTGCCCAACGCATCGCGAACTCCTTCTTCCCACCTCTGGCGCCCGCCCTCCCCGCACGATGGCCGACGCCAGTGCGGAACGGGCATGCTGTCGAACCAGAATGGCATCTGCTGCGATACCTTCCATCGGGATAAACACTGAGTGTTCGATCAGACGACAAGCGAAGGCAGGTGATCCGGTCGATGGCGACGAAAGCAGCGCGGGCCCAGGGCCCGGGACTTTAATCGCATATCCTAGCGGAAATACGGATGGAGGGTCGTCGCCCTCGCTCCTATCCGATCGTCTGTTGAACGGGCGATGGTCGCCACGCATTGTGGGAGCAAGCAAGATGCAGACCCTTATCAAGGCCGCAGCGATCGCTTTGGCTGCATCATCGGCGGCCCCCGTCGCCGCGCAGGAGCCGGGGGACTGGCATGTGACGCTCCAGCCCTACATCCTCATACCCGCGATGAACGGCGACGCTGCGGTTCGCGGGATCGACGCCGAGGTCGATGTAGGCCGCAAGGACGTGATCGATAATCTGAACATCGGTTTTCTGGGCTATATCGAGGCCAGCAACGGCCAATTGTCGTTCGGCGTCGATACCAATTACATGAACCTGGATGCGAACGACGACGACGCTGTAGTCGCCGCCAATGTTTCCCAGACAGCGATCCAGCCCATGATATTCTATCGCGTCTTGCCCTATCTCGAACTGATGGCCGGCGCTCGCTACAATTCGCTCAAACTGGGTCTTGAATCGCCCATTCCCGCCATCGACGGGGTGGATCGCAAGAAGGTCTGGATCGATCCCATTGTCGGTGTACGGTTCAACGCTCCGATCTCCGACACCGTCTCCGCCGGCGTGCTCGGCAATGTCGGCGGGTTCGGCGTAGGGTCCGACATCTCCGTCCAGATCAGGCCGATGATCAACTTCTCCGTCGCATCGAACATCTCGATCGATGCCGGTTACCAGTTCATCTACATGGATTATAAGAGCGGATCGGGAGACGACCGGTTCGTCTATGACGTCACGACGGACGGTCCGATCATAGGGGCGACGTTCCGCTTCTGAAGAAGCGGACCAGCCTCCTCGCCCGCTCCATAGTCACCCGCAGGGGAAGGAGGAGAATCCCCGATGCTCCCCTGAAGCGCTCTGTCCTACTCCGCAATTCCACACTCCGTTTGTCCCTGTGGACGTAGAGCGAGGAATGCAGCCATGCCAAATTCCAACGACCCCAAATTTCCGGTGCATGTAGACCGCAATCATCTTCCGGAGCCGGAATGGGACTTTCCCAACGCCGATATCAAGGTCTTCGCCAAGGACAGCACGCCCGACTTCCCGCCGATGAAGGAAGCTCGCGAAGGCGCGCCGAACATCCTGCTGGTGCTGCTGGACGATGTCGGTTTCGGCTGGCCCAGCGTCAATGGCGGCCTGGTGCGCATGCCCGTGGCCGAACGGCTGGCGAAGAACGGCCTGTTCTACAACCAGTTTCACACGACCGCCCTTTGCTCTCCCACGCGCGCCGCGATGCTGACCGGGCGCAACCATCATACTGTCGCGACCGGCGTCATCCAGGAGATGGCGACCGGCTATCCCGGCTACTGCGGCATCATTCCCAAAAGCTGCGCGACCTTCGCCGAAATGCTGAAGCATGCCGGTTATTCCAGCGCCTGGTTCGGCAAGAACCACAATGTGCCGGACAATCTGACCAGTCCCGCAGGACCGTTCGACAATTGGCCGACCTATCAGGGATTCGACTATTTCTACGGCTTCATCTCGGGCGAAACGGATCAATTCTATCCCTCGCTGCTGCGCAACACCACGCCGGTGGAGCCGCCCAAGCGCCCGGAGGAAGGCTATCACCTGACCAAGGATCTGGCGGAGGAATGCATCGGCTGGATCCGGCAGCAGAAGGCCATTGCGCCCGACCGGCCGTTCTGCGCCTATTTTTCCACCGGCGCCGCCCATGCCCCCCACCAGCCGCCGCTCGACTGGCGCGGCAAGAACAAGGGGCGGTTCGACATGGGCTGGGACGAATATCGCAAGGTCGTCCACCAGCAGCAGCTGGACGCCGGGATCATCCCCGCAGGCACCAAGCTGACCGAGCGGCCCGAACAGATCCCCTCATGGGACAGCCATCCCAAGGACCAGCAGGAACTTTTCGCCGTCCAGGCCGAAAACTACGCCGATTTCCTGGAGCATACGGACTTCGCCGTGGGCCAGGTCATCGACGCGATCGAAGCCATGGGCGATCTCGACAACACGCTGGTCATCTACATCCTGGGCGACAATGGCTCGTCGGGCGAAGGGTCGCTGGTCGGCACGCCCAACGAGATCATGAGCCTCAACGGTCGCCAGCCTTCGATCGAGGAAGCGATCGGCTTCAAGGATCGCTGGGGCTTGCCGGGCACGTCGCCGCATTATGCGGTGGGCTGGGCCTGGGCGGGCGATACGCCGTTCCAGTGGACCAAGCAGGTCGCGTCGCATTTCGGCGGCACGCGCAATTCGATGATCGTGTCCTGGCCGGCCAAGATCAAGGAAGGCGGCGTGATCCGGTCGCAATTCCACCACGTAATCGACCTGATGCCGACGCTGATGGAAGTGGCCGGCATCAGGGAGGCCAAGGAAGTCAATGGCTATGTCCAGAAGCCGATCGAGGGCGTGAGCTTCGCCTACACCTTTGACCAGGCCAACGCCGACGCACCCAGCAAACGCAAGCTCCAATATTTCGAAATGCTGGGCAATCGCGCCATCTATGCCGACGGCTGGATCGCCTCGTGCCGCCACGGTCGCCTGCCGTGGGAAACGGCCGGATCATACAGCTTCGCCGACGACAAGTGGGAGCTTTACGACATTACGACCGATTTCAGCCAAGCGGTCGACCTCGCCGATCAGCACCCGGAGAAAGTCGATTTCCTCAAGAGCGTCTTCATTTCGGAAGCGACCAAATATAATGTCCTGCCGATCGACGATCGCTTTTCCGAGCGGCTCGACGTCACGTTGCGACCTAGCTATTTCCACGGCCGCAAGCAGGTGACCTTCTACCCGGGGATGACGCGGCTGCCGGAAGGCAGCGGCCCGCGTCTGATCGGTATCCCCTTCACCCTGACGGTGCCGGTGGACATCCCCGATGGTGGCGCGGAAGGCGTGCTTTTCGCGCTAGGCGGCGATGCGGCGGGCTTCTCCCTGTTCCTCTGGGAAGGCAAGGCGCGCTTCCACTATAACTTCTTCGGCATGAAGCGGACGGACGTCATCTCCCCCGAAGCACTGAGCGCGGGCAAGCATGAGATCGTCGTGACCTTCCTGCCGGAATCCGAGGAAGCGGGCTGTCCGGCGAAGGTGGGCCTGTCGATCGACGGCACCGTGGTTGCCGGGGGCGTGGTGGACGAACAGGTGCCGCAGCGATGCGGGACCGAGTGCATCGACGTCGGCATGGATTGTATCTCGCCGGTCTGCGCCGATTATGAGGATCGGGGTCTGTTCCCCTTCACCGGCACGATCGAACGCGTCACCTTCGACTTTGCCGACGTGAAGGAGCCCACTGGCATGGAACGGCTGAAGCTGGCGACGGCGATGGATTGATCGCCATCGAGCCGGAACAGCTTGCGGCTGTTCCGATTGTGGAGGGGCGGGAAGGATTTTCCCGCCCCTTCGCGCTTCGATATGCCATGCTGTTCCGTCCCCGACCACCTACCGCAGCAGATAGGTCGCGAGCAGCCAGCCCGGCAGGGCCGCAAGCGCGAGGAAGGTGCCGAGCGGCGCGCGGGCCGCCGCGTGCGATGCGCGGCCGCTCGCCAGCATGACCACCAGCCCCAGCATCGATGCGCACAGCAGGATGAAGGGCAAAGCCTGCCACCCCATCCACGCGCCGAGCCCGCCCAGCAGCTTGGCATCGCCCAGACCCAGCCCCTCGCGCCCGCGCACCGCCCGATAGGCTAGCGCGATGACCAGCAGCGCGCCATAGCCCGCCGCCGCGCCGATCACGCGATCGGTCAGGGTCGCATCGGTCGCATAGAAGCCCAAAGTGAAGCCGAGAAACGCCAGCGGCCAGGTGAGCGCATCGGGCAACCAGAAATGCCGCCAGTCGAGGACCGCAAGCGTGAGCAGCAGCCAGCCGAGCAGCGCCCAGGCGACTCCGCCGAGGTCGGGCGCAAAGCCCAGCGCCAGCGCGCCGATGATGGCGCAGCCCGCCTCGACCCGGCCGTGCAGCGGATCGATGCGCGCGCCGCAACTGCGGCATCGGCCGCGGCTCGCCAGCGCGCTCAGCATCGGGACCAGGTCGCGTGGGCCGAGCGTCCGGCCGCAGCTGTCGCAGGCCGATCGCCCGCGCATCACCCCCCGCCCCTGCGGCCAGCGCAGGATCAGCGTGGCAAGGAAGCTGCCCAGGATCGCTCCGGCCAGCGCGCCGACCAGCGCCGCCACCGGATGGATCACAGCGTGCCTTCGACCTTCAGCAACTGAGCGTCGCCCGAAGCGACGAAACCGGCCTGGCCCAGCGTGCCGGCAAGCGTCGCATCCGTCGTCTCGATCCGCATTTCCGCCACATAGCGGCCCGATCGCCAGACACGCAGGGTGATCTTCTCCAGCCCGGACTGGCTGACCAGCGGCAGCACCAGCGCATCGCCGTCGCACGCGGCGACGCCCGACAGGCCCTGCGACAGGTTGAGACCGGGGAACTGCCCGGCCAGGCGCGCGCGCACGCGCCCTTCGGCATGGCCGCAACGATCGCCGCTGAAATAGCCGCTGACATCCTCCATCATCAGGCTGCTGACCGGCAGCGGCGCGAAGGTGCGGCCGAGCGGCACGGCGCCCGTGACATCATCGATCCCGATGCGGCCAAAGCCCACGGTGATGGCGCCGCGGATGTCGTCGGGCAAGCCGTTGGTCCGTGCGACGTCGAAGCGCGCCCGACCCATCAGCAGCGAAATGGGCGACAGGCCCGCGCGCACGCTGCCCAGCGGCATGTTGCCCAGCATCAGCTGGTCGATGCCGCCGCTCCAGACGGTGCCGCGCACGTCGCGGGCGGCGACGCCCAGCCGCTCCAGCCCAGCGAGGCCCAGCGCGAGCCGCATCGGCAGGAACAGCAGCAATCCCAGCAGCAGGACGAGGATGAGGAGGATGCGCATCCGGCGCGACAGCGTCAGGCCCATCATTGCCCCTCTCCCCGTTCCAGCACGGCCTGCACCGAGACGCTGCCGGCCGTGGGAGACGGTCGTGCGCTCATGGTGACGACGCGGACGCCCTGCGCCTCCAGACCCGAGAGCCAGGAAAAAAGCGCGATCGGCCGGACGGACGCGATCGCGATTTCCATCCGGTCATTGCCCTGCGCCTGCGCGCGCTCCAGCGTCAGCCCTGCTTCGCCCGCGCTTTGGCCGACATATTGGTCGAGCGGAACGCCCGATCCCCCGCCCGCCGGGTTGCGCGGCAGCGCCTTGAGCTGATCGGCCGCGGCGCGGATGGCGGCGTTGCGATCGGTCGCCTCGACCAGGGCGGCGCGCGCGTCGCGCTGCGCCCGGTCGAGCGGCATGGCGATGCCGAACCAGAGGATCACGATCGCCAGCAGCGCGAACATCACGCCCAGCATCCATTGTTCCCGGGTCGAGCGTTCCGCCCAGTAAGTGGCCAGCCTGTCCATCATGCGCGCACCGTGATTTCCGCCAGCGTCCGGCCGCCCGGATCCTGGGACGACGTGGCCGTAATCGTAAAGCCCGCCGCCTGAAGCGCGAGCAGCACGATATTGATGTCTTCCGCCTTGGCCGACGCCAATGTCGCGCGCACCATGCCGTCGGGATCCCGCGACAGGCTGGTCAGTGCGACCCCCGGCGCATCCTGCATCGCGGCGAGCAGGGCAGCGACGGGCGCCGTGAAGGCGCGCCCGCCCGCACCGCGCGCGGCCAGTCGGCTTTCCAGTTCCACCTGCGCCTGCGCGGCGTCGGTCGCGTTCGGCAGGACCTGCTGCGCCAGCGCCAGGCTTTCGCGATCGAGCCGGCTCGCCTCCATATGCTGGCGCGCCGCGCTGACCAGCGTCGTCAGCAGCAGGATCAGCAGGATGCAGCCGGTCCAGAGCGCGATCCGCTGCAGCGCGCGGCGGTCGAGGACGGGGCGCACCCGCTTGGCGAAATCACCCTGGCGCAGGTCGAGCGGCGGCTGGTCCAGCGCGGCGATCGCGCGCCCTTCGATGATGCCGGGCGCGACATCGCTGATTGCGGCGTCGGCGACCAGTTCGGGCAACGCCATATCTTCGGGCAGCGCCAGATCGACGCCGCGCAGCACGCTCGTGCCGCCGATGACGGCGCGATGGAAGCCGGCTTCGGGTGCTTCCAGCAGCAGCGGCGCGGGCACGATGATGTCGGGGTCCAGCCCATGATGCTGCGCCCAGAGCAGCCAATGCTGCATGTCGCTGCGGCTGGCGAGCGCAATCACATGCGGCGTGGCGGGGTCCTCATTCTCGTCGGCGGCGGCGAACAGCTGGTCGGCGGG
>ENA-ORDG01001043-ORDG01001043.1-marine-metagenome-genome-assembly--contig:-NODE-1043-length-11782-cov-6.231867_pt1 | contig 11782 bp, 10 predicted proteins | sample MGYA00248629_ERZ508524 | MGnify/ENA primary metagenome ERZ508524 (study PRJEB26194, sample SAMN05421901) | marine metagenome | isolation source: East of Rio de Janeiro, Brazil, South Atlantic Ocean...
CTCGGCGACATAATCTGGCCGGCTATTCCGATTCTGGTTTGGTTGATCGCCATCGGAGAGGGCATCTATCTGCTGAAAGGCAGAGATGATGATCTGCTGAAACCGATTCTCAATATTCTCGATGATGTCTCAACGCCCATCACTGAGTGGCGGAACTCGCTGACTTCAATGTTGAATCGAGGTTCGTCATCACTCAACTCGATGATGTCATCACTCCCCTCGATGATCCGAAAGGTGCTCGCGACATTCCACGCGGCAATCCAGAAACATACGCCGCCATTCGTTCTACGGCGAATCTCCGTTCTACAGGCGACCCGAATCGCCATTCTAAGTATCATCATAGCCTTACCCATTCGATTCCTCGCCTGGATAGGTAGCCGATTCCTAAGTAGCAGGTCATTACGTCATTTAGAACTCTATGGCAGAGAGAGTCCACTCGGTTCCTGGATCGCCTTCGCCCTGCTGTTCGTCGTTCTTCTTTCATCCCTCGCCTGGCTACCGGTAGCTGACGGCCCGAACCAGGCATTCGTTAAGACATTACAAGTCTCGAATGTGCTGGTCACACTCTCGATCTTCGCTCTGATGGCATTCTCGCTGAATCTGCACACCGGCGTGACGGGAATGGTCAATTTCGGTGTGATATTCTTTGTCGGAGTCGGTTCGATCGTCGTCGGAATCCTCAGTGCTCCTTCCGACCTTCACGGCTATGATTGGCCGGTCTTCTGGGCGACTCTCGTGGCTGTTATGATAGGCGCCGCATTCGGATGGCTACTGGCTTACCCGACGGCTCGGCTGCGGATGGATTATTTCGCCATCGTGACGATTTCGCTGGGCGAGATCCTCAGGGTTCTGCTGGCCGGCGAGCCCTTGCTGCGAGCCGGCTCATGGGGCTCGTCAATCGGAATCTCACGCTACACGCTTCCCGGTGAGACTTGGTGGTTCTGTGCTGGAGCGGCTCCGATGAAGGCGCCACTGGCAGGCCCAGATGGAATTCTTGGCACAGCAGACGATGTCATCACCGCGATGAGCGCTAGAGATTGTGCCGATGTTGTCGGTATCGGCAGCGCTGCTGAGAGAATTGGCGACTTGATGAATCTCGGACAACCTGCCCCTTACATGATGCTGCTCGCAATCATCGGAGTGGTCAGCCTCATCGCAATCTGGTGGCTACTCGAAATCATCCTCGCTTCGCCTTGGGGCAGGATACTGCGCTCCATCCGCGAGGACGAGGAGGTCGCCCAGCACCACGGTCACGATATCCTCACTCACAAGGCTGCGAGCCTCGCACTTGGCGCTGCGATCGCAGCCTTCGCAGGAGCGCTCTGGGCCTGGAAACTGACCGGTTTCCAGCCCAACCACATGATGCCGGCCCGCTCGACATTCCTAGTCTGGGCCGCCTTCATCGTCGGTGGAGCCGCCAATAACAAGGGAATGGTGATCGGCGCATTCATCATCGTGCTGATGGAATTCGTCTTCAACGTCTTGGTAGCTGGACAGGGTTCTTCTGACTTGCCCTTGCATGTGACAGCGGAGAGAATCGACAGTCTCTTCGAATGGCTGGTGAGGGATTCTTGGGCAGTAGTCGAAGTATTCATCATCGTCGCAATCATCGGTTTACTCTTCGATTGGAAGGGCATCAAAACAACCGGTTTGTCCGGTGCGGCGGTTTTCACATTCACAGCTCTGGTGATGGGGGAGCGCTCGATCGAGGAGACCTTCATCGGCGGCGACATCGTGACAAACATGGCTTATGTCAAGGTACTTCTCGTCGGTTCCCTGATCCTGTTCTCTCTCAAATTCAACCCCAAGGGTCTGCTGCCTGAAGTTCCGAGCCGGCCGCCGAAACCGGCGGTCGAAAATCCGACTCAAGAAGGAGGTACCTGAGATGCCCGAGACAGTTCTGAAGGTTGAGAATCTGCGCAAGGAATTCGGCGGACTGATCGCCGTCGGCAACGTCTCCTTCGAGATTGGTGAAGGCGAGTTCGTAGGACTGATAGGACCCAATGGCTGTGGTAAATCGACCACTTTCAACTGCATCAGCGGCCTGCTGGAGCAGACCGCTGGAAACATCGAGATTTTCGGACAGAACGCAGCGGATATGCGCCCCGATGAGATCCAGAATCTCGGCTTCACACGCACATTCCAACACACGCGACTATGGCGAAGAATGACCGTCATCGAGAATCTCATGGTCCCGCCCAGAAACCAATTCGCTCCTAATCGCCTCCTCGCCATATTGTCCCCAAGAACACGCAAAGCCGAGGCGGAACGCCTCGCTCGCGCCTATGCGGTCCTAGATCAGTTGGAGGTGCCGCACATGGCGCACAATCTCGCAAGCGAGTTGTCCGGCGGCCAGTCGAAACTCGTCGACATCGGCCGCTCGATGATGGGCGATCCACAACTCCTCTTGCTCGATGAACCGGTTGCAGGAGTAGCCGGTCCATTGGCTCTCAAGATCTTCAACAACCTGCGCAGAATCGTCACCGAGACAGGTATCTCGGTTCTGGTGATCGAGCATAACATGGATTTCATTCTCAGACAAGGAGTCGACCGCATCATCGTCATGAATGAGGGGGAGATTCTGATGGTCGGCACACCCGAAGAGGTCCGGTCGAACCGCGCGGTCATCGAGGCATACCTCGGTGCGGCAGGCGAAGACGAAACTGAAGGTGCAGACGAGGAAACGGAGGCGAGTGAATGAGCAAGCGTGTTCTCGATGTCAAAGGCCTCAACGGCGGCTATGGCTCGGTACAGATCCTCTACGATATCGATATCCATGTCGATGAGGGTGAGTTCGTCACCATCATCGGACCGAACGGCTGCGGAAAGTCGACTTTCATCAAGACGATATTCGGTATCGCCACCCACTATTCGGGCACCGTCGAGCACAATGGCGAGGATGTATCGGGCTGGCGAACCGACCAACTCGTCAATCGCGGCATCGCTTATGTCCCGCAAGTGGACAATGTCTTCCCTTCACTGACCGTGCATGAGAACCTGCAGATGGGTGGTAATGCTCTGCCTACCAAATTGCTCAACGAAAGAATCGAGAGAGCCCTGAACATGTTCCCCGACCTACGCAATCGCACATACGATCTGGCCGCTTCTCTCTCGGGTGGAGAGCGACAGATGCTGGCGATTTCTCGAGCTCTCATCTCCGACCCGACATTCCTCCTGCTCGATGAACCGACAGCGGCTCTCAGCCCGCTCTACCAGCAGCAGATCATCGAGCGTATCGACTCTCTGCGCGCCGATGGTATCACCGTGCTCATCGTCGAGCAGAACGCGCGACTCTCCTTGGCGCGCTCTGACCGCGGTTACATCATCGCCAGCGGCAAAGTCGTTCACACTGGCGATGCCAAGCACATTCTAACAGACCCTGAAATCGGCGAATACTTCCTCGGCTCGCATTGATTCCTCAACGCGCGAGGACTCGCTCGACAGCGAGCGCCATGTAATGCAGCGATTCCTGCATACGGTGACCGTCCTCGACCTCGATCAACTCGACATCATCGAATTCCTCGGCAATTCGTCGAGAGTTTTCGATGGGCACGATTTCATCCGACTTTCCGTGGATGATGATCGTCGGATGAGGCATTTCAGGCCATGACATCGAGTCGGCAGCCTGCATGAAATCCCAGCCGAATTCGACCTCTCGGTCGAACCCATGATGAAAATACGGCCGAGAACCCCGTTCTTCCCACTCGCGACAACCAGCCTCGCCGACCGTCGCTCGAAAATTCTCAGCCAAGCCGAAGGCGGGTGCTAGCAGAACCAGCCGTGGAGTGTTTGAGCCATTCCCCTCAACCACAGCAGCAGCATTGGCGAGAGCGAGAGCCCCGTAGGAGGAGCCCATCAGAACATCGAGGTCGGGACCACCAACGATGGCATCCCGAGCAATCGCATCCCCAACCGCTCGAGTCTGTTCGGCAATCGTCCAACCATAGGCATTCATCTCAGGTGCGAGGACATCCCAGCCGAGTTCTTCTGCCAGATACGTCGGTTTCGAACCACCCGGACTGCCCTCGAGCCCGTGAGCCCAGAGAACCCGCATCAGAATCACTCCACAGCACAGAACGACAGAGCCATGAATTCCGAAGCCGTCGACTCACGGCGCATCGCCTCAGAGCCCGAATCCAGTACACGGAGGTGAAGTTCGGCGGTGACGTGAACGGTAGCGTGGAAGAGGTGTCCTCCCTGCACTACGTGGTCATCGTCAGACAGCACGACATGGATGTGGCTGAACGGCCCATCCGGCCCCGGCGCGAGGTTGCCCTGCGTCGACAACAACTCCATCGAATCCGCATATTCTTGAGTCTGGTAAACGCCTTCTCCATCGAGGTAGCCGATGCGAATATCGCGGACTCGACCTATTCCGCTGGTGATTGCAGCACATTGGATTCCAGTTTCTGATAGGCTCTGCAAAGCTGCGTGCATCTCCTCTCCGGGATCCAACCTCACGAAGACATCCTCACCGGACCGTACATGCTCCATGGCAGCGGATGGAAGGGCTTCGCTTCAAAGCGACCCATCTCTTCTGGATTGTACCAGATAGGTGGTCTTGATTGGAAAAGTGCGTATTTTCGATTTTTTCGCAAGGTGCTTTTCCTGTGGGCTCGGCGCCAATGCGATTTCGGTTGCAGTGGAAGCCTTCAGCCTCGCATTTCGACGCCGTCAAACGCCTTTCTTCTACAGTGGAAACAAGGGGGTGGCATTTTGCCTGCAAACTGTTCATAGACTGCGTCTTAGCACTTCCCTCGCCCGGCGGCGATAATCCATGAGCATGGCAGCGATAGATTCCTCGGCGCGTTGGCGCACTTTCTTCTCCGAAGCCAAAGAATCGGAGATGATTCTTCTGCTTTCGAAGCAATCGGATACGCCGGTTCTTGAACTCACATTCCATGATCTTCAGGCCTTCGACCCGGAATTCGCCGAAGACGTCCTCGCCTATCCTCGCAACATTCTCAATTCTGGACGAAGGACTCTGAATGAGATCTGCCGCGAGCGCGGCGAGGACATCGACTGTATCCTGCGCGTGGGCGAGCTTCCAAGAGACAGCCGCCGTGATCTACGCGATGTCGGCAGCAACGACATCGGGCAGCTGCGTAGCGCCGAGGTCATTGTCACCAAGATTAGTGAGATAAAGCCGCGAATCCACCGCGCTGTCTTCCAATGCGAGGCTTGCGAGCACACCGTGGAGATGATTCAGGATAATGAACGCGAACTCAAGGAACCGCTTCGCTGCCCGCCTGAGACTGGTTGCGGAGCCTCGGCGGGGCGCAGTGGCGAGACCAGATTCAATCTGGTGATGAACATCTCGAGGATGGTCAACAATCAATGGATCGAGGTTCAGGAAGTTCCCGAGAACGTTCCCAGCGGTGCCCAGCCGTCCCGCGCTCACGTTCTCGTCGAAGGCGAGTTGGTCAACAAGCATCTGCCCGGTCAGAGGGTTGTGGTGAACATCATCCCAGTAGTTCATTCGGAGGTGAAGCGGAATCGCAAAACTCCGATGTTCGACATCATCTATCACATGGTCAGTTCAGAGCATGAGAGCACACCTTTCACTGAGATCAAGATAACCGATGAGGACCGCGAAGCGATACTCGAAATCTCCAGTCGCTCCGATCTTCTACAACTCATGCAGCGCTCCATCGCGCCTTCGATCTACGCCACTGGCGTCATGCATTATGTCAAGCGATCACTGGCTCTGCAACTCTTCGGCGGAGTCTCGCGACTCAATCAAGATAGTACGAGATTGCGTGGCGACATCCACATTCTGCTGATGGGAGATCCAGGTGTCGCCAAGTCACAATTGCTGATCTACATGTCGAAACTCTCGCCGCGTGGCATGTACGCTACCGGCGGCGGTGTCACTGGCGCTGGCTTGACCGCCGCCGCCGTGCGCGACGATTTCAGCGGCGGCGGTCGCTTCGCTCTCGAAGCCGGTGTCCTGCCACTGTCAGACAGGGGTCTCGCGGCCATCGACGAATTCGACAAGATCAGCGAGGAGGATCGTCGAACCATGCACCCAGCGATGGAACAGCAGCGTCTCGATATCTCGAAGGGCGGCGTCAAGGCGACCCTGAACACCCGCTGCTCGATTCTCGCTGCAGCGAATCCGACCCAGGGTCGCTTCAGTAAGCGAGGACCGAACGAGAGTGTGATCCACTCCTTCAAGGAGACCGGTTTGCCACCTGCTCTCGCTTCGCGCTTCGACATCATCTGGATGCTCAGAGACGAGGCGCGCGTCGAGGATGACGAGAGGATTGCACGTCACATCCTCGAGGTACGAACCAGAGGAATCAGCGAGGCGAAGATCGATGAGGCGATGGAATACGACATTCGAGAGGCCGAGGAGGGTTTGATTTTCGCCACAGGATACGATGAATCAGAACACCTGACGATAGAGTTCCTGCGCAAATACATCGCCTATGCGAAGAGGAATATCCATCCTGATCTGAGTGTTGACGCTAAAGCGTTGATTCTGGAATATTACACCAATGAGAGACAATCCTTCAATCGCGACGACCAGTATGGCGAAGTCGATGTCATTCCAATCACTCCGCGTGCACTCGAGGCATTGATTCGATTGACTGAGGCCCATGCGCGGATGTTCCTTCGCGAGGTGGCGAATGCGGATGACGCGAAGATGTCGATCGCTGTCTTCAGACATTGGCGCGAGGAAGCGGGGATCGAGGATGAATCGGAATTGATCTCGGGAGTATCGGTTCAACAGCGGAATGCGGCTCAGGTGATTCGAGTGACGCTTCGTGACATAATCTCGGAGAGGGGCGTGGCATCGATGAATGATCTGCTGAATCGAACCGCTTCGAAGGGTATTACAGAATATCAGGTCGAGGACATGATCTCGAAGATGCTGCAGAGTGGTGAATTGTTCAGTCCTCGCAACGACGAGTATTCATTCGCCCGTTGAGCCTATGAGCCATGACTCACCGCCTCGTGGCGTGAGCGCATCGCAACCCTTGGGCGACATCCGGCGCCCTTCGAGCCTAGACCAGATCGGGCTCGGCTTCATGTGCGGTCTCGAGATTCACCAGCAACTCGCGACCGGCAAGTTGCATTCGCGGATGCCGAGTCGGCTCTTCGACCTCAAAATCGATGAGATTCCAGCCCAATGGAATCGCAACAACCGACGCCTCCGAGCCACTCAAGGCGAGGGTGGGCGCGTCGATGTCGCAGCCCGCTTCGAGGCGCGCCGCAATCGCTCATTCGTCTATGTTCAATCGCCGAACGCAGGCCTCATCGAGATGGATGAGGCTCCACCACTCGGTCACGATTCGAAGGCGATCGATGCGACCTTGACGATAGCGGCGATGATGGACGCCAAGCCGGTACCGGTTCTACAGGTAATGCGCAAAACCGTGGTCGATGGCTCGAACACGAGTGGCTTCCAGCGCACGACTCTAGTGGCGACCGACGGCATCCTGACGACTGGGACGGGTGAGGTCGGAATCGATGTCATTTGTCTCGAGGAGGATTCTGCGAGAAAACTCGACACCCGCTCGACCGAGCACGGCGAGGTCGTCATATACACACTCGACAGGCTCGGAGTGCCCCTTGTGGAGATTGCGACAGCGCCCGATGTGCAAAGCCCCGAACACGCTCAAGAGACCGCACTGGCCCTCGGAACCCTACTGCGTGACACCCGCATGGTTCGACGCGGACTGGGTACCATCAGACAGGATCTCAACGTCAGCCTCGCCTGCGGAGACCGCGTCGAAATCAAGGGCTGTCAAGACCTTGACTGGATTCCTCGAATCATCCGTCTCGAGATGGCCCGCCAACTCCACCTCTATCGACTCGCTAACGATCTGCGTCAAGAGGCGAATCTGCCCGAACTTCCCACGGACCGACGCGATGACCAGATTCCAACCGAGAATCGCGTCGCAAAGGCAGCCTCAGCGCGTATACCCATGGAACTTCATGAAGTCACAGGACTGTTCGACAATTGCTCATCCAAGATGGTCACCGACTCCCTCGCCAGAGGAGCCAGCGTCAAGGCAGCGATCCTACCAGGCTTCGCCAACCGAATCGGCAGCAAGGAAATGGACGAAGAGAACGCCCAATTGCCTCGCCTCGGCAGAGAGTTGGCAAGCGCAGCGAAACTCGCAGGAGTCGCGGGCATCTTCCACTCCGACGAATTACCAGCTTACGGAATCGAAGCAACAGAAGTCGAAGCCATCCGCAGCGACCTCGGCCTCGCAGAAGCAGACGCCTTCGTACTCTGTGTAGCACCCGAGTGGCAGGCCGACCTGGCCCTCGAATCGGTCATCACTCGAGCCAGAAAAGCCTACCACAGAATCCCTCAGGAAGTCCGCAACGTGGTCATCCGCAAGGGCTCTCCTGAGGACGGAACGACCACCGCCATGCGACCCCTGCCCGGCGGAGCGCGAATGTACCCCGAGACCGACATCCCCACTCTGACCCTCGAAGAGCAGCGTTGGTCCGACATTCAAGCCAACCTGCCTCTCAACCGTGAACAACGCAGAGACCGCCTGACCGCTTACGAAATCTCGCAGAACCAGATCGAGGCTCTGATCGGCGCCGAACTCGACGATGTCTTCGCAACCGCTCTCGAAGGCGGCCCATGCGGATGCCCACCCCTACCAGCCAAAGCCACAGCATCAGCACTCCTCGACAACACGCGAGAGCAGATCGCCGAGGGAACCGGGCGAACAGCCGAAGACGTACCGTGGCCAGTCCTCACACTGTCATTGCACGCCCGCGAGCAAGGCGTCATCACCAGAGAAGGAATCGTCCCGATGGCCCGCACCCTCTGGCAGAACGGTCCATCCCATAGCGAAACCGAATTCGATTACCGCCTTGAATGGTTCACCACGCAAGCCGAAGAAGCAGGCTTCACACCAGCCGACACCAGTGCGGTCGCCGATGCCGTCAAGGCCGTCATCACGAGCCGAGCCGACTTCATCACAGAGCGCGGAATGGCCGCAGTCGGCCCCCTGATGGGAATGGTGATGGCAGAGTTGGGCGGGTCTGCCGACGGTGCTCTCGTGAGCCAGATCCTCAGAGAGAAGATTTCAGAGATTCTGAAAGATTAGACTCGACTAACTTCATAGACTGATGAACCAGCCCTCAGGCTCCATGTCAGACAAACTCAGGACCGCATCGATTCTGGTCCTCGTCGCCCTCGTTTTACTCGCACCAGCGATACGCGATGCAATCTCTGAAGAATCTGCAAAATACGTCAACGATAGCGAATCGGCACACGATGGACTGCCGTCTGAATGGAATGATGAACAAGTCATTTGCGTGTTATTCCCAGACGATTTCCCTCACTCGATATACTCGTCTGGAGTGACAATGATCGACGCCGACGGCTCGGCAATCGGCGTGAATGAAAACTACAACGTGACCGGCGCCTGCGTCGGCGGATTTTCCGGATATAGCGATGGCATGGAATTCATGCTCGATGCGACCCGCGTAGCAGGTGGCCATTTGGCAGTCGGCTACGAGGTCGGTGATTGGGGGCCATACGTTCACACAATCGGAGGGCTCAACGATGCCGAAGTCACGGGCGACTTCAGTGGAGCATATTGGGAATTGCACCACAACGGCGAGATGTCATGGCTGGGAATCGGCGATGTAATCCTCTCAGAAGGCGATGTGATCCTCTGGCGCATCGGCACTTGGTGAGTTCTGCCGCTCAGCAACGCTGAAGAATGACCTGACCTCCAGAGAAACAGGGTTCCGGTATGTACGACTTCCACAACATCGCTCTGACTCCGGCCGAGACCCTTCTGCTCAACGCTGCGATTCTCTCCGTCATCGTCTTCGCTCTGCTCAAGGCCGAGCGTCGTTTGGATGAAAACAGCGGGTGGATCATGCTGGCGCTGCTGGCTGTTTTCGCATTCGCAGGCCGCATCCTCTTCGAGCCTCTGCCGAACATCCAACCGGTGACGCTGATCGTTCTCCTCGCGGGAATCTATCTGGGTTCTCCTCGTGCCTTCGCCCTCGCTGGCGTGGTTGCGCTGTCGACCAATGTCCTGGTCTTGGGACACGGTCCGTGGACTCTCTTTCAGGTGATTGGCTGGGGTGCGGTCGGCTGTTCCGGTGCGCTTCTGGCCGACCGACTGCTGATTGAGGGAGAACTTCAACTCAACAGGGTTGCAGCCCTCGCCTTTGTCTCGGGTTTTACTTTCAACTGGATCGTCTCTTCGAGCATCCTGCTGAAGACCGACCCAGCGATGCTCGCCCCGTATCTGCTCAATGGGCTGCTATTCGATCTCTACCACGCTGTGGGCAACCTCGTCTTCGCTGCGTGGATGGCAGCTCCTATCGGTGATATGCTGCTGCGCCATTCCATCGCACCGACGAGTGAGACGGTGAGTGAGATTGTCACGAACTGAAGAGATCACCATGGTCCTCGTGACGCGTGCGGACCTCAAACTCTCGAGAGGCAAGTTGGCGGCTCAATGCGGGCACGCTGTTGCGGAATGTGTTCTGCGCGCGCGTAAGGTATCGCCTCGCACACTCGACCGTTATCGCAGGGATGGCGGGCGCAAGATCGTCTGCAAAGCGCCCGACGAGGACTCGCTGCGGCGCATCCTCGGCAGAGCAAAGTCAGCCGGCCTTGTTACCTACCTCGTCAGCGATGCCGGCCACACCGAGATCCCAGCAGGAACCGTCACGGTCGTAGGCATCGGCCCTGGGCCGCGCTCTTCGATAGATGCCATCACCGGTGACCTGTCATTGGTCAATTGATTTCCCAGGTCAACCAATCACATTCGTCAATTGATCCTCCCTAGCAGCAGAGGCCTACGAGAAGGCCGAATCGCCAGGAACAGCAGGTTTCCCACGAAACTGAAGAAGCCCCCACAGAGGGATTCCTCTGAGGGGGATTGAGAGTATCGGCGAGGCTGGGAGAGAAAACTCCCCCAGCCTGCCTTACGTGTATCTGTATCAATAATTATCTATCAATCAAAGATTTTCATCGATCTTAGTTGCAACCAATGCACCAAGACCTACTGAAATACCAGTTACGAGCCAATCCAATAATGTCGGCAATAGATCGCCCATTTCATTCATTAGCATAGAAGCCATGTCCGTTGATCCTGTTGCACCAATATAGCCGCTCATTGCAACTACACCAACTGCTGTAGCCCAAACATTACCAGCCTTGGAGTGAATGCACCATAGTATTGCACCAGCAGCAACTCCGCCAGCGATAGTCATTGCATCAAACTCCCAAGCTGCCATTGCTACACCGCCCGAAGCCTGAGCGTATGTTACATGGTCGGCATTCATTTCAGCCATCATAATTAGAGCCAATGCGCCACCGATTATTTGCATTACTAATTTTGTCCCATTAGCCATCCAAGCATCAGCGTCACCAAGGTCTCCAGTCATAATGTGCATCCATGTCACTGGTGGCAAAATGTGTGCACCAGCGAATGCCATCCATGCAACACCAAGTGCTGCAACGGCCATTATTCCGCCCATTCCTATTCCAATTAGTTCGGTATCGCCTCCGACGTCCCCGGTCCATACGGTATAACCCATAACTAACCAGGTAACAGCAAAAGCCGCACCCATTTCATTCATCATATCTTTCGTATCCATACCCATATTTATTCTCCTCCCGCTCAAGCGAGCAGTTACTGCGCTATTCGGTGGGTATATAACAAAAATGGTCGAATTCCGGAAGCAGTCTATCATTGTTTCACTTTTACCGATTCGCCGGTGTGCTCCAGAACACCTGCTTCCACAGCGCGCATCGAGTGTGAATCGGCTGCAGAAATAT
>ENA-ORDG01001047-ORDG01001047.1-marine-metagenome-genome-assembly--contig:-NODE-1047-length-11757-cov-2.729709_pt1 | contig 11757 bp, 10 predicted proteins | sample MGYA00248629_ERZ508524 | MGnify/ENA primary metagenome ERZ508524 (study PRJEB26194, sample SAMN05421901) | marine metagenome | isolation source: East of Rio de Janeiro, Brazil, South Atlantic Ocean...
AAAACCACTGGGGTCTCCCCACGGGGGTTCAAATCCCTCTCCTGGCGCCATTTTTACCCCTTCACTGACCCCATCGCCAGCCCTGCCAGCGCGAGCCAGGTTTCCCAGTCGCTGGCGGCAACCTCCATCTCGAGCCGCGGCCCGCTTACGCGCAGCCGCAGCACCCCCTCGCCGTCGCGCAGCGCGCCGTTGATCAGCAATTTGGGATCGGACATGGGAAGCTCCGGTAGCAGGATCAGGCGAAGGTGATGACCGAGCGGGCGATATTTCCGCCCTTCATCTCGGCGAACGCCTCCTCGATCTGGTGAAGGCCGATGCGGCGGGAAATCAGCTCGTCCAGCCGCAGCCGGCCGGCCATGTAGAAGTCGACCAGGCGGGGAATGTCGACCGGGAAGCGGTTCGACCCCATGTTGGAGCCCTTGAGCGATTTTTCCGCGAGAAATTCATAGCCGTTGAGGCTGACCTTCTGCCCGACCGGGATCATGCCGACGATGGTGGCGGTGCCGCCCCGTCGCAGCATGGTGAAGGCGTCTTGGGCGGTCTTTGCCAGGCCGATCGCTTCGATCGCATGATCCACGCCGCCGCGCGTCATTTCGATGATCCGCGCGACCGCCTGGCCATCGGATGCGTCGATGAAGTCGGTCGCGCCGAAGCGCCGCGCCAGATCCTCCTTCTCCGCGATCCGGTCGATGGCGATGATCCGGCCGGCGCCCGCCAGCGCGGCCGCGTTAATGGCGCACAGGCCGATGCCGCCGCAGCCGATCACCGCGACGCTTTCGCCGGGGCGGACCTGCGCGGTGTAGGTGATCGCGCCATAGCCGGTGATGACGGCGCAGCCCAGCAGCGCGGCGCGGTCGAGCGGCATGTCCGGCCGGATGCGCACGCAGGCATTTTCGTGGATCAGCATCTGTTCGGCGAAGGCGGAGAGATGCAGGAACTGCGTCATGGGCGCGGCCGAGTCGCCAAGGCGCGGCTCGTCCGTCTTGGCGCGCTGCGTCTCCGGGCTGACGCAGCGGCTGATATGCCCCGACACGCAATGGTCGCAATGGCCGCAAAAGGCGGAGAGGCAAGTGACGACATGATCGCCTGGTTGAACCGAGCGCACTTCGCTGCCGACCGCTTCGACGACGCCCGCGCTTTCATGGCCCAGGATGGTGGGCAGGCGCGTGGGATAGCTGCCTTCGTAGAAATGCAGGTCGGAATGGCAGACGCCGGTGGCCGCGGTGCGGATCAGCACTTCGCGCGGGCCGGGTTTGGAAATGGCCACGTCCTCGATCGACAGCGGGCTTCCCACGGAACGCAAGATGGCGGCTTTCACGTCTCTCTCCTATCGCTATGGCAGCAGATTACTAAAATCGGCACGCTTTCCAACATCAAAAAGCAAGCCGCAGAAAATTAAATTTGAAATGTGCGTATGTTTTTGGCTTGCAAGTGCCGCCGACCCTGCGCATCAATGGCGATGCGCGATCCGTCGCGCCCAGAAGATGATGGAGAAGGTGCCCGGTGGATTTCGAACTGAGCGAACGGCAGCGCCATTTTCGCGACCGCGTCCGCGATTTCATCGAATCGGAGATACGGCCCCGCGCCGGCGACTATGCGGATCAGGCGCATGGCGCGGATCGCTGGCGGCCCGTGCCGGTGATCGAGGAATTGAAGCCGCGCGCGCGGGCCGCGGGCCTGTGGAACCTGTTCATGCCGCCGCGGTCGGGCCGCAGCCATGTGGACGACAGCTTCACCTTCGAAGGCGAGCAGCTGACCAACCTGGAATATGCGCTGTGCGCCGAAGAAATGGGGCGGGTGAACTGGGCGAGCGAGGTCTTCAACTGCTCGGCGCCCGACACCGGCAATATGGAAGTGCTGCTGCGCTATGGCACGCGGGAGCAGAAGGATCGCTGGCTCGCCCCGCTGATGCAGGGGGAGATTCGCTCCGCCTTCCTGATGACCGAGCCGGCGGTGGCGTCGTCCGACGCGACCAACATCGAATGTTCGATCCTGCGCGATGGGGACGATTATGTGATCAACGGCCGCAAATGGTGGTCGTCGGGCACGGGCGATCCGCGCTGCAAGGTCGCGATCGTCATGGGCAAGTCCGATCCGCACGGGTCGCGCCACGGCAGCCAGAGCATGATCCTGATGCCGATGGATGCGCCGGGCGTGCGGATCGAGCGGATGCTGACCGTCTATGGCTATGACCATGCACCCCATGGCCATGGCGAAATCCTGCTGGACAATGTGCGCGTGCCCGCCGCCAACATGCTGCTGGGGGAAGGACGCGGTTTCGAAATCGCGCAGGGGCGCCTGGGGCCGGGCCGCATCCATCATTGCATGCGGACCATCGGCGTCGCCGAGGAAGCGCTTGCCGCCATGGCCGCCAGGCTGACCAGCCGGGTCGCCTTCGGCAAGCGCATCGCCGACCATAGCGTGTGGGAGCAGCGCATTGCCCGCGCGCGCATCGACATAGAGATGAGCCGCCTGCTGTGCCTGAAGGCCGCGGATATGATGGACCGCGCGGGCAACAAGGCGGCGCAGCTGGAAATCGCGATGATCAAGGTGCAGGCGCCGGCGATGGCGCTGCAGATACTGGACGACGCCATTCAGGCGCATGGCGGCGGCGGCGTGTCGCAGGATTTCTTCCTGGCCCATGCCTGGGCGGGGCTGCGCACGCTGCGCTTCGCCGATGGGCCGGACGAGGTGCATGCCCGCGCCATCGCCCGGGCCGAATTCGGCAAATATGCCGCGCCGGCGCCGCGCGCCTGACGGGCGGCCGCCAAGGATCGACAAGGAAGAGGAAGAGATATGAGCCGGGAAGCCGTCATCGTTTCGACCGCGCGCACGCCGATCGGCCGCGCCAATCGCGGGGCGTTCAACAATTGCGAGCCCGCCATGCTGGCCGCCCATGTCATGGCCGCCGCCGTTGAGCGCGCGGGGATCGATCCCGCCCGCATCGACGATGTCTTCTATGGCACCGGCAACCAATATGGGCAGCAATTCTTCAATATCGGCCGCCTGGCCGTCTTTGCCGGCAAGCTGCCGCAGTCGCTGGCCGGCTTCACGCTAGATCGCAAATGCGCATCCGGGCTGACCACCGTGGCGTTGGCCGCGCGATCCATCATGGCGAACGACACCGATGTCGCGCTGGCGGGCGGGGGCGAATCCATTTCGATGACGATGAAGCCGGGACTGGTCAGGCCTGACTGGCGATCGCAGACCGTGCTCGACAATGAACCCGACGCCTATATGGCGATGATCGAGACGGCCGAGATCGTCGCCGAGCGCTATGGCGTGTCGCGCGAGGCGCAGGATCGCTTCGCCGCCGAAAGCCAGCGCCGCGCCGCCGCGGGCATCGCCGCCGGCCGCTTCGACGCGGAGATCGTGCCGCTGACCGCGGAGAAAATCCTGTGGAACAAGGACGGGACCGAGGCGGGGCGGGAGACGGTGACGCTGGCGCAGGACGAGGGGGTCCGCGCCGACACCAGCTATGAAGGCCTGTCCGCGCTGAAGCCGGTCTGGAAGGACGGGCTGACGATCAAGGAGGGGCGCAACGTGACCGCCGGTAACGCCAGCCAGCTGTCCGACGGCGCGTCCGCGCAGATCGTGATGGACCGCGCCACCGCCGAGGCGGAAGGCCGCCCGATCCTGGGCGTGTTCCGCGGCTTTCAGGTCGCGGGATGCCGCCCCGACGAAATGGGCATCGGCCCGGTCTTCGCCATTCCCAAGCTGCTCGATCGCGCGGGGCTGAAGGTCGAAGATATCGGCCTGTGGGAAATCAACGAGGCTTTTGCCAGCCAGGCGCTGTACTGCCGCGACACGCTGGGCATCGACCCGGAAAAGCTGAACGTCAATGGCGGCGCGATCGCCATCGGCCATCCCTTCGGCATGACCGGCAGCCGCCTGGTCGGCCATGCCCTGATCGAGGGGCGCCGCCGGGGCGTGCGTCATGTCGTCGTGTCGATGTGCGTCGCGGGCGGCATGGGCGCGGCCGGCCTGTTCGAAATCATCTGACCCTGCACCAATGGGGAAATCATCATGGACCTGAGTTTCACGCAAGAGGATGAGGCGTTTCGCGCGGAGGTGCGCGCCTTCCTTCAGGACAAGCTGCCCGCCCGCCTGTCGGACAAGGTGCGCAAGGGCCAGCGCCTGACCAAGGCGGACATGGAGGAATGGCACGCCATCCTCAATGCGCGCGGCTGGCTGGCCAATCACTGGCCGGTCGAATGGGGCGGCACGGGCTGGAGCGTGATGCAGCGCTTCATCTTCGAAACCGAGGTCGCGCTGGCCCATGCGCCGCGGATCGTGCCGTTCGGCCTGTCGATGCTGGCGCCGGTGCTGATCAAATATGGGTCGGAAGCGCAGAAGAAACATTGGCTGCCCCGCATCCTCGACGGGACCGACTGGTGGTGCCAGGGCTATTCGGAACCGGGCGCCGGGTCCGATCTTGCCGCGCTCAAGACCAGCGCGGTGCGCGAGGGCGATCATTATGTCGTGAACGGTCAGAAGACCTGGACCACGCTGGGCCAATATGCCGACATGATCTTCTGCCTGGTGCGCACCGACAATAAGGGCAAGAAGCAGGAAGGCATTTCCTTCCTGCTGATCGACATGAAGACGCCCGGCATCGAGGTGCGGCCGATCAAGCTGCTCGACGGCGATTATGAGGTGAACGAGGTCTTCTTCACTGATGTGCGCGTGCCGGTCGAGAATCTGGTCGGGGAGGAGAATAAGGGGTGGACCTACGCCAAATATCTGCTGACCTATGAGCGGACCAACATCGCCGGCGTGGGTGCGTCCATGGCGGCGTTCGAACGGCTGAAGCAGGTGGCGGCGACGCAGCGGCGCAACGGCCGCCCCCTGGCGCAGGACCCGCAGTTCGCGGCGCGCCTCGCCCGGCTGGAAATCGACCTGGAAAATATGAAGACGACCAATTTGCGCGTCCTGGCCGCAGCCGGGGCCGGACATGCGCCGATGGCGGAAAGCTCGATGCTCAAGATCCGGGGGACCGAGATCCGCCAGCAGATTTCTGACCTGATGCGCCGCGCCGCGGGCGTCCATGCCCAGCCTTTCGTGACCGAGGCGCTGGAGGAAGGGTTCAACGGCCCCGCCGTCGGCCCCGATTTCGCCGCGCCCGCCGCATCCCATTATTTCAACTATCGCAAGCTTTCGATCTTCGGCGGCTCCAACGAGGTGCAGCGCGAGATCATCAGCAAGGCCATATTGGAGCTTTGAGCCATGGATTTTTCGCTGGGCGAGGACCGGCAGATGCTGGTCGACACTTTGGGCCGGTTCCTGGCCGGCAATTTTGACTGGAAGACTCGCGAGACGGTGATCGAAACGGCCGAGGGCTGGTCGCGGCCGGTCTGGGCCCAGCTGGCCGAGCTGGGCGTGATCGGCGCGCTGTTCGACGAGGCGAGCGGCGGGTTCGGCGGATCGGCCTTCGACATCGGCGTCGTGTTCGCCGAGGTGGGGAAGGCGCTGGCGGTGGGGCCGTTCCTGGGCACGCTGCTGGCCGGCCGCGCGCTCGCCGCGACGGGCGAGACGGCGCTGCTGGAGCAGGCGATCGCCGGGGAAGTGACCCTGTCCGCCGCGCTGGACAGCGACGCCGCGCAGGGCGTCGCGGACGGGGAAGGCTGGGCACTGACGGGAACGCAGCCCGTCGTGCCCTTCGCAGCGAGCGCCGACCGCATCGTCGTCGCCGCGCGGACAGGGGAGGGGCCTTCCCTGTTTCTGATCGAGAAGGGTGCGCCGGGGATCGAGATACGCGATTATCCGCTGATCGACGGCGGCGCGGCCGGCGAGCTGATGCTGGATGGCGCGGCCGCGACGCTGCTGGGGCAAGCGGGCGAAGCGGGAGCCATCATCGAGGAAGCGGTCGCCGCGGGTCTGGTCGCGCTCTGCTGGGAAGCGGTCGCGATCATGGATTCGCTCAAGGTCCAGACGCTGGAATATCTGCGCACTCGCAAGCAGTTCGGCGTCGCCATCGGCAAGTTCCAGGCGCTGCAGCATCGCATGGCGACGCTGGCGCTGGAAATCGAACAGGCGCGATCGTCCGCGATCAACGCGGCCGATCGCTTCGCCAAGGGGCGGCTGGAACGGGAGAAGGCGGTGTCGGCCGCTAAGTTCACCATCGGCCGCGTCGGTTCCCTGGCGGCCGAAGAGGCGATCCAGATGCATGGCGGCATCGGCATGACCTGGGAATTGCCGCTGTCCCATTATGCCAAGCGGCTGGTGATGATCGGCCATCAGCTGGGCGACGAGGACATGCATCTCGAACGGTTCATCGCGCTGGGCCAGGACGCATTGGCAACGGCGTCCTGACGCTGCCGAGGCGGCAGGGATGAAGCAAGACGCCCCCCTCTCGCTTGCGGGAGGGGGGCGTTTCGTATTGCCGGCGGTTCAGAAAGGCGGCAGGGGCGCGGCGGGTCAATAGCCCGACAGGCGGGCGAGACGATCGGCGTGGAAATCGCTGTCGCCATAAAGTTCGGCCAGCACGCGCTGCCGCTTCATGTAGAAGCCGATATCATATTCGTCGGTCATGCCGATGCCGCCATGCATCTGCACCCCCTCCTGCACCGCGAGCAGGCTGGCAAAGCCGACCATGCCCTTGGCGACCGTCGCGGCGCGATCCGCCGCCTCTGCGCCCTGGTCGAGCAGCTGCTGCGCCTTGAGCACCGCCGCGCGCGCGACCTCCAGCTCGCAATAAAGATGGGCGGCGCGATGCTGCAGCACCTGGAAGCTGCCGATCGCCTGGCCGAACTGCTTGCGGTCGCGCAGATAGGCCATCGTCATGTCGGCAGCGCCGTTGGCGAGCCCCAGCATTTCCGACGCCGCGCCGGTCCGCAGCACGGTCAGCAGCGCGTCGAGCGGGCCGCGGCCGCCATCGACCTCTCCGATCACCGCGTCGCCATCGACCTGAACATCGGCAAAGTCGAGCCGGGCGGCGAGGCTGGCGTCGGCCAGGCGGCGCGGCGACGCGGTCGCGGCGTCGCCCGGCACGGCGAAGAGGGTGATGCCATCGACATCGTCGGGCGCGCCGCTCGTGCGCGCGGCGACGATCAGCAGATCGGCGACATGGCCGAAGGGCACGAAGCGCTTCGTGCCGCTGAGGCGGAAGCCGTTGCCGGATCGCTCCGCGCGCAGGCCGACATGGTGGGGCCGATGGCGCGCGGCTTCGTCGATCGCAATGGCGGCGATGCTCTCCCCCGCCAGGATCGCGGGCAGATGGCGGCGCCGCAGCGGCTCGCTCGCGCCCTTGAGCGCGGTCACCGCGCCCACGGCGGTCGAGAGGAAGGGCGATGGCGTGAGGTTGCGGCCGATTTCCTCGAGCACGATCCCGGCTTCGACATGGCCCAGGCCCAGGCCGCCATCGGCCTCATCGGCGACGATGCCGGTAAAGCCCATCTCGGCGAAACGCCGCCACAGATCGGGGGCATAGCCCCTTTCGTCATCCGCATCGCGCAGCGCCCGCCGGTGCGCCACTGGGGCGGTGTCGGCGAGGAACGGGCGCGCGGTGTCGGCGAGCATCACCTGCTCGTCAGTGAGGAACATGGGCATGGGTCAGGCTCCGGGCAGCGCGAGAATGCGCTTGGCGATGATGTTGAGCTGGATTTCGGACGTGCCGCCCTCGATCGAATTGGCCTTGGTGCGCAGCCAGGCGCGCGCGGCGGCGCCCTGGCGCGATTCGTCGCTGTCCCACTCCAGCGCCGCCGATCCCCCCGCCGCCATGGCGAGTTCGTAGCGCTGCTTGTTCAGCTCCGTGCCGGTATATTTCATCATCGAGGGCTGGGCGGGATGCGCCTTGCCGGCCTTGAGCTCGTCGAGAAACCGTTCCGACATGGCCCGGAATGCTTCGGCCCGCAGGTCGAACTGGGCGATGCGCGCGCGCAGGATCGGGTCGGCCAGCCGGCCGTCGGCCTCCGCGCCCAGATTGGCTAGCGCGATCTTCGACAGGGAAATGGCGCCGCCCTGCGTGCCCATGCCCGAAATCATCTCGCGCTCATGCCCGAGCAGATATTTGGCGACGTCCCAGCCGCGGTTGATCTCGCCCACCAGCTGGTCCTTGGGCACCTTCACATTGTCGAAGAAGGTTTCGCAAAAGGGCGAATAGCCCGAGATCAGCAGGATCGGCCGGGTCGATACACCCGGCGAATCCATGTCGAACAGCAGGAAGGATATGCCGCGATGCTTGTTCGTCGGATCGGTCCGGACGAGGCAGAAGATCCAGTCGGCCTGATCGGCATAGCTGGTCCACACCTTCTGCCCGTTGACCAGGAAATGATCGCCCATGTCCTCCGCGCGGGTGGCGAGGCTGGCGAGGTCCGATCCTGCATTGGGTTCAGAATAGCCCTGGCACCAGCGGATCTCGCCGCGCGCGATCCGCGGCAGATGCTCCAGCTTTTGTTCTTCCGTGCCATAGCGCAGCAGTGCTGGCCCAAGCATCGAGATGCCAAAGCTGTGCAGCGGCGTGCGGCAGCCAAGGTCGGCCATTTCCTGCCGCACGATCTTGGCCTGATCGGGCGACAGTCCGCCCCCGCCATAGCGCGCCGGCCAGTCGGGCACGGTCCAGCCCCGCGCGCCCATGATGTCGAGCCATTGCTTTTGCGCGGCGCTGCTGAACCGGGCCTTGCGCCCGCCCCAGCAGACATCCTTGTCGGACCGCACCGGCTCGCGCATTTCGGCCGGGCAATGGGCCTCCAGCCAGGCGCGGGTTTCGGCGCGGAACGCGGTCAGATCGTCGCTCATGCCGCCACCTTTCCGGCGCGCGCCATCAGCTCGATCTCATGACCCTCCGGGCCGAGCAGGAAGGCGACCCGGCCACCGCCATAGTCGAACGGCCCCCGGTCCAGCGTTGCCCCATGGGCGATCGCCTGCGCCAGCGACGCGTCGAAATCGCGCGTGATGAAGCCGATCGGGCCATGGAGCGACCCGCTCTGCAAGGCGCGGCCGTCGCGCCACTGAAACAGGACCAGCGTGAAGCCGCCGCCCGGCGCGGTGAGCATGATCTCGCGAAAGGTCGGTCCTTCGACCTGATTGGTGCGCTCCATGGCGAAGGCGCCGGTGAAGAAGGCCTCAGCCCGCTCGACATCGGCGGTGACGATCTTGAAGAAGGCGAGCGTGTCGCGCGCGCGGGTGGCGGCCTCAGCCATTGAAGCGGCCTCCCTGCGCGGCCTTGTCCTGGAGCAGGGTCGACAGGCGGAAATCGGTCAGCCGATCGGCATGAGTCTGGAGGCCGGCGACGATCACGTCCAGGCCGACCTGGTCCGCCCAGAAGGTCGGACCGCCCGTCCAGGCCGGCCAGCCATAGCCGTTCAGCCAGACGATATCGATGTCCGAGGGGCGCTGGGCGATGCCTTCCTCCAGGATCAGCGCCGCTTCATTGACCATGGGGTAGAAGAGCCGCTCGCGAATCTCCTGATCGCTGATCATGCGCTGTTCCTTGCCCGATTTGGCGGCGAAGTCGGCGATGATCGCATCCACGTCGGGCGATGGCGTGCGGTTGCGCTTCTCGTCATAATCGTAGAAGCCCTTGCCGGTTTTCTGGCCGCGCCGCCCGCGCTCGCACAATACTTCGCGGATCGTGGCGCTGGAGGATTTGTCCGGGTCCCAGCCCAGGTCGAGCCCGGCAAGATCGCCCATCTGGAAGGGGCCCATGGGAAAACCGAAGTCGAGCACGACCTGATCCACCTGCGCCGGGCGCGCGCCTTCCATCAGCAGCGCATTGGCCTCGCGCGTGCGGGCGGCCAGGATGCGGTTGCCGATGAAGCCGTGGCAGACCCCCGACACGACGGCGACCTTGCCGATGCGCCGGGCGAGCGCCATGGCGGTGGCCATGACCTGCGGCGATGTCCTGGCGCCGCGAACGACCTCCAGCAGCCGCATGACATTGGCGGGCGAGAAGAAATGCAGGCCCACGACCCATTCGGGACGAGAGGTCGCCGCCGCAATTTCGTCGACATCGAGATAGCTGGTATTGGTGGCGAGGATCGCGCCCGGCTTGCAGATGGCGTCAAGCTTGCCGAACACGTCCTTCTTGATGTCCATGAGTTCGAACACCGCCTCGATCACCAGGTCGCAATCGGCGAAGTCGCCATAGTCGAGCGAGGTCGACAGCAAGTCCATGGCCTGATCCACCTGTTCCGGCTTGATCCGCCCCTTGGCGGCGGTGGCGTCGTAATTTTTGCGGATGATGCCGACGCCGCGGTCGAGCGCCGCCTGTTCGCGCTCGACCATCATGACGGGAATGCCGGCGGACAGGAAATTCATGGCAATGCCGCCGCCCATGGTGCCCGCGCCGATGATGCCGACCCTGGCGATCGGCAGGGGCTGTGTGCCTTCGGGCAGGCCGTCGATCCGGGCGGCGGCGCGCTCGGCGAAGAAGACATGGCGCAGCGCCTTCGACTGGTCGCCTTCGACCAGCGATTTGAAGAGGCTGCGTTCCTTTGCGATACCCTCGGCAAAGGGCAGGGTGGTGGCGGCCTCCACCGCGGCGATGCATGCTTGCGGCGCATCCTGCCCCTTGATCCGCCGCGCATTGGCGGCGCGATAGGCGTTGAAGAAGCCGGGCGGCGTCTCGGCCAGCTTGTCGGTCCGCGCGCTCGACACGGGATGGTCGTCGCCAATGACGGAGCGCGCAAAGGCGATGGCTTCCTGGTCGAGCGCGGCGTCATCGACCAGCCGGTCGACAAGGCCGATCTGCTGCGCCTTCGCGGCGGAGATGGGCGCGCCGGTCACGATCATCGGCAGCGCTTCGGCGACGCCGACGACGCGCGGCAGACGCTGCGTGCCGCCCGCCCCGGGGAGCAGGCCAAGCTTCACTTCGGGCAGGCCCAGCTTGGCCGAAGCCGCGGCGATGCGGTAATGGCAGCCAAGCGCGACCTCCAGCCCACCGCCGAGCGCGGTGCCATGGATCGCGGCGACCACCGGCTTGCCGCATTGTTCGATGGCGTCGATGACGGCGGGGAGGCTGGGTTCCATCGGAGGCTTGCCGAATTCGGTGATGTCCGCCCCGGCAAAGAAGGTGCGCCCGGCCGCGCGAATGACGACGGCGCGGACGGCTTCATCACCCGATGCCTGCGCCATCGTATCGGCCAAGCCGGCGCGCACCTGCGCCGACAGGGCGTTCACGGGCGGGTTGTCCGCCGTGACGAACAGAATGTCGCCGTCGCGCTTCGTGCTGATCACGCTCATCACCTCTCCCCATATGCATCGATCGTTTTGCCCGTCGCGACGGCAGGCCGTCCGACTCTGAATGTGCATACCATATCTTCGGAAATAAGGTCGCAGATCAAGATGTTTCTTATTTTCCGAGTTGAAGAAGGCAGAATTTGCGCATAGCTTTCGCTGCAACCGCCTACGTGAAAACAAACCTTAAGTAGGAATATGTGAGATGGATGCTGATGATCCGACAAGCGCGTCGCTGGCTGAACCCAGGGCGCAGACATGGCCCGCTCTGTCGCTGGCTGAAGCGGTAGAGCGGTTGTGCGCGCCGGGATCGCTGTTCGAGCTGGAGGACGTAACGGTCAGAGGCCTCCAAATGCGCACTTGGAAAAACCAGCCGCCCAACCTGGCTGCGCTGGCGCGCCACGTACGCACATCCTTCGCCGGCAATGAGTTCATCGTCTATGAAGACGACCGGGTCAGCTATGAAGGCTGGTTCCGCGCCGTGGCCGCGCTGGCGCATCGGTTGCAGCAGCAGGGCGTGGGGAAGGGCGATCGCGTCGCCATTGCGATGCGCAACCTGCCCGAATGGCCGGTGGCCTTCTT
>ENA-ORDG01001054-ORDG01001054.1-marine-metagenome-genome-assembly--contig:-NODE-1054-length-11675-cov-4.232454_pt1 | contig 11675 bp, 8 predicted proteins | sample MGYA00248629_ERZ508524 | MGnify/ENA primary metagenome ERZ508524 (study PRJEB26194, sample SAMN05421901) | marine metagenome | isolation source: East of Rio de Janeiro, Brazil, South Atlantic Ocean...
TAGCGAGTTCCTGAAATTTAGGTGTCGAACGATAAATTTAGAGGAAGCTTCGTAAGCCTAGACTTTTGTTTCTTTTGAGCAATGCAAAAGAAAAGCACATGAATTGAAGTTGAAGTTGAAGTTGAAATTGAAATTGAAATTGAAATTGAAATTGAAAGATTCCTCCTTCGTCGGAATGACAGCTTGTAGTGCGGAGACTTTAGAGGTGAGGGTGAGGTTGTAGAGTGTAAATTGTAGATTGTAGACTGTAGTGGTTGGGAAGTTGGTCCTTCGACAGGCTTAGGGTGACAATTTAGAGAATAGAATATAGAGGTTAGAGTATAGACTTTTTGACAACCACCCCGCCCTATCGGGCACCCCTTCTTCGAAAAGATGGGATTTTTTGTTAGAAATGAATGGTTAGTTTAGAAGTACTGTTTCTCTGAATACTATTTTAATTACGTTTACTATTACCACCAATTCATCGATTTTCCTGCAAAGATGATGATTAAAGCTAAAATTACTAAAATGGCGATACCTACCCCCAATTTATGGGTGAAGCTTATATTCTTTTTTATCCCTTTTATTTCTTTGCCACCATCCCAATTTTTCTCTTTCTTCTCTGTGTCCTTCATCGTAATTTGTTTTGATCTTTAGTTTTATTTTAAAATTACAAAGCGAACTGCATACTAATGACTATATTTTTGTTAAGTTTTTTCCAATTAATAAAAATTTATAGATTAATAATTTTTGAAATATTCGAATATTATATCTGTCAATGCACTTTACAGTTTAGCAATTAAGAATGGATCTCGTTACATCTATAATAGTGAAAAATAAAATGTTTACGTAACGATCTACCCACAGGTTAATTCTTGAGATTAGAGATCAACAACGAATTTCTTTCAACATTAACATAATTTATATTTTGTCTAAAAATCTTTAGCTATAATTAACTACGATCCTCTTTAAAAGCACTTAATTTTATAATCAACATTTAATTATACGCTTATGAAAGATCCAAGAACTAAATACCCACAACCTCCTTTTGATACTCCACTTCAAAATGAACCCGGCACTAATCAAAAGATGTCTCCTAAGCCGGAGTATGGCGAGGACACTTATAATGGAACTCAAAAACTAAAAGATAAAGTTGCTATTATTACCGGAGGAGATTCAGGAATAGGCCGGGCTGTTGCCTACGCCTATGCGATTGAAGGGGCTAAAATAGCGATTGCCTATTATAATGAACATGAAGATGCTCAGGAAACTGCCGCTACCATAAAAAAACTAGGGGGTGAAGTTTATCTTTGTGATGGAGATTTACAAGATGAGAAACATTGTATTCATATTATCGAAAAGACTGTGGAGCATTTTGATCAACTCGATATCTTAGTTAATAACGCTGCCTTCCAAATGGCTAGAAGTAGTCTCTCTGAAATTTCTGCGGAAGAATGGGACAAGACCTTTCGAACCAATATGTATGCCCCTTTTTATTTATGCAAAGCAGCAGAACAATATTTAGCTCCCGGCAGTAGCGTTATTAATACCACCTCGGTAAATGCTTATGCTCCTAGTGATAACTTAATACCTTATGCTGCTACCAAAGGTGCTATTAAAAATTTTACCGCAAGTATGGCACAACTATGGGGCGAAAAAGGAATACGAGTAAATGCAGTAGCTCCCGGACCTGTTTGGACTCCTTTAATACCCGCTACTTTACCACCCGAAAAAGTAAAAAATTTCGGTTTAAAAACTCCTCTTAAACGTCCCGGCCAACCTGCAGAGATGGCTCCGATATATGTGATGTTAGCTTCAGAAGAAGGGAGTTATATTTCTGGTGCAACGATTGAAGCTACCGGTGGGAGATATACGCTTTGATAAATCACAATTAAATTTATATATCAAACTCACTTGTTCAATTCGTCCAATAAACGTTAGAATAATAATAAAATTTAGGCAATTCATGTGATAGCCTTGTTAATTGTTTTTCTTTCAACTTTCTTCTAATTAACTTCATAGCACTCGTTAACCGCTAAAAACTTCTTTGAAAAAATGAGCCAAAAAGAAAAACAAAATGCCACCGCCCTAGAAAACCAAGAATGGATAGATTCCCTTACTTGGATTATCGAAAATAAATCGGCCAAACGAGCCGGCGAGCTTTTGGAAATCCTTCAAAACGAAGCCAAAAAACATCAGGTAGCATTGCCTCAAGCATTAAGTTCTCCCTACCAAAATACCATTCCTTCTGATCAAGAAGAGGATTATCCCGGAGATGAAGAACTCGAAGATAAAATACTGGCGTATATTCGTTGGAATGCGATGGCGATGGTGGTAAAAGCCAATAAAGCTGATTCCGGGATTGGCGGACATATTTCTACTTATGCTTCGATTGCACAATTATGGGAAGTAGGATTTCATCATTTTTTTAAAATCGATAAAAATGAAGTTGCCGACCAAATCTACTTTCAAGGGCATGCTTCCCCTGGGATTTACTCTCGAGCTTATCTCGAAGGCAGGCTCACCAAAAAGAATTTAGAAAATTTTCGGCACGAAGTACAATCCAAAGACGGACTCACCTCCTACCCGCACCCACATTTGATGCCCGAATTTTGGAGCAATCCCACTGTATCGATGGGTTTAGGCCCCATTCAGGCCATTTACCGGGCGAGATTCAACAAATACTTGCATAACCGTAAACTTATAGAAAACAACAACAGCAAAGTTTGGGCTTTTTTAGGTGATGGTGAAATGGATGAAGTCGAAGCCCGCGGTGCCATCAACATCGCTTCTCGCGATAAACTGGACAATCTCATCTTTGTTGTCGATTGTAATTTGCAACGTTTAGACGGCCCCGTTCGTGGTAACGGAAAGATCATTCAGGAACTCGAACAACTTTTTAAAGGCGCCGGCTGGAATGTTATTAAACTCCTGTGGGGAAAACAATGGCAGCAACTCATCGATAAGGATAAAAGTGGAAAATTACTAAAAAAACTCACCCAGATTACCGATGGGCAATTACAAAAATACGCCTATAGTGACGGAGAATTTCTTCGTAAAGATTTCTTCGGAAGCGATAAAGACCTGTCTAAATTAGTAGAAGATTATTCCGATGAAGAATTGAAAAGCTTTACTCGCGGCGGTCACGATTTGCATAAAATCTACAACGCCTATAAAACTGCAACCGAAACCAAAGACCAACCCACCATTATTTTAGCACAAACCATTAAAGGTTACGGTCAAGGAAGCGCAGGCGAAGCCAGTAATGTTTCGCATAAAACCAAGAAATTCAACAAAGAACAATTACAACATTTTCGGGATTTTTTCAAGGTTCAGGTAGAAGATAAAGACTTGGAGAAAATTCCGTTTATCAAGCCGAAAAAAGACAGTGAAGAACTCAACTACCTTCAACAAAAACGAAAAGAGCTCGGCGGTTACCTTCCGCAACGAAAGGATAAAAGTCCAAACTTGGAAGCGCCTGATGAAAAACTTTTTCAAAGCTTTTTAAAAGGTTCAGGAAAAGAAGATGCCGCCACTACGATGGCCATGATCCAGATGCTTAGCAAACTGATGAAAGATAAAAATTTTGCTAAGCTTATTGTTCCCATCATCCCGGATGAATCCAGAACTTTCGGGATGGAATCTTTATTCCGTCAGGCAGGAATTTACGCTCCTGAAGGTCAGAAATACGATCCCGTCGATAAAGAAAGTCTACTTTATTATAAAGAAGCTAAAAACGGAGCTATTTTAGAAGAAGGCATTACCGAAGCGGGCTGTATGGCAGAATTTATTGCTGCGGGAACCACTTACCTTACCCACGGCATTAATACGATTCCTTTTTACTTCTTTTACTCGATGTTCGGCTTTCAACGCACAGGAGATTTAATGTGGGCCGCAGCCGATGCCGGTGCTAAAGGATTTTTAATGGGTGGTATTTCGGGTAGAACCAGTATCCCCGGCGAAGGTTTACAGCATCAAGATGGGCAAAGTCATTTGTATGCTTTGGCTTTTCCTAATCTACGAGCTTACGACCCTGCATTTGCCTATGAGCTTGCCCTTATCGTTGAAGAAGGTATAAAGAAAATGTATGTCGAAAAAGAAGAACTCTTTTATTACATCACCATTAGCAACGATAACTTTCCCATGCCTGAATTACCGGAAAACGTCGAGAAAGAAAACATTATTAAAGGCCTTTATAAATTCAAGAAATCCAAAACCAGAAAGCAAACCAAAAAAGCACATTTATTTGGTAGCGGAGCGATTATGAAAGAAGTATTGGAAGCCGCTCAACTCTTAGAAGAACAATTTGATGTAGGCGCAGATATTTGGAGCATTACCAGTTACAAAGCCTTATATGACAATGCTATTGACACCGAACGCAATAACCGCATAAAAGCACAGGTAAACAAAGAACCTACTTTTATAGAACAACAATTAAACGATGAAAAAGGAACTTTTGTAGCTGCTTCCGACTATGTTAAAGCATTACCCGAGACCATTGCTAATTATTTTCCAGATAAGTTAATTAGCCTTGGTGCCGATGGCTTTGGTAGAAGCGATAACCGGGAAGCCTTGCGCGGTTTCTTCGAAATTGATGCCAAACACATCGCTTACGCCGCGCTCTATGGATTAGCGCAGCAAGAACAAATCAGCTTAGATGAATTAAAGAAAGCTGCCAAAAAATTGGATATCGATCCTAAAAAAACAAATCCCAGAACTTCATAATTAACTAATCATGGCAAAAGAAATTAAAATACCACAAATCTCAGAAGGTGTAGATACCGCAATTATTTCAGAAATATTAGTTGCGGAAGGAGATACTATTGAAGAAGACCAAGCCGTCGTTTCCGTAGAAACCGATAAAGCCACCGCCGAAGTTCCTTCTACCGCAGCAGGAACCGTTAAAGAAATTAAAGTAAGTGAAGGTGATGAAGTAAAAGTAGGCGCGGTAGTCGTTATTTTAGAAGCTGATGAAGAGGAAGATGAACAAGAGGAAGAAGATACCTCATCAGACGACCCAAAAGAAACGGAAGAAGCAGATCAAGACCCTTCCGATGAAGAAAAAGAAGACGAGGACGAAAAAGAGGAAACGGAGGATAATGATGAGGAAGATGAAAGTGACGATGAAGACGAGAATAAAAAAGAAGACCAAAAAAATTCAGAAGAAGATTCCGAAGAAAAGCCCCAAAAAGATAGTTCTTCTAAATCTTCCGACAAGGTTTATGCTTCTCCGGGAGTTCGCCGCTTAGCGAGAGAATTGGAAGTTAACCTTCAAGAACTCGAAGGCAGCGGTGAAAGCGGTCGTATTACCGAAAAAGATGTAAAAAACCACAAAAACAATAGCGGTGGTCAAAAAACCGGTTCTTCTTTAGAAAAGTTGCCCGATTTTAGCAAATGGGGAGCCATAGAAACCCAAAAACTCAACAACATCAAGAAAGCCACCGCCAAAAACATGACGGCTTCTTGGCAATCCATTCCGCATGTATTTCAATTTGGGGAAGCCGATATCTCCGGTATCGAAGCCTATATTGAAAAACATCAGGAGAACGTTGAAAAAGCCGGCGGCAAGTTGACTTTAACTTCGATCCTCACCAAAATTGTAGCGACAGCCTTACATCAATTTCCGAAATTCAATGCGAGTATTGATATGGAAAAAGAAGAAAAGATTCTGAAAAAGTACGTAAACATCAACATCGCGGTCGCTACCGAAAAAGGACTTTTAGTGCCAGTAATTAAAAATGCCGACCAAAAAAGCATTAAAGACCTATCGGTAGAAATCGCTGAAATTGCTGAAAAAGCGAGAGCAGGAAAACTTTCTAACGAAGATATGGAAGGGGGCAATTTCTCCATTTCCAATTTAGGAGGAATTGGCGGTACCAATTTCACACCCATTGTTTACCATCCGCAGGTCGCAATTTTAGGAATTTCCAAAGCCAGTACCAAACCGGTATATATTGATGGGAAATTTGAACCTAGAAGCATTTTACCATTAAGTTTATCCTATGACCACCGATTAATTGATGGGGCCGATGGTGCCGCGTTTATCAATTGGATTGAAAAAGCATTGGAAGATCCTTATGAAGCTTTATTAAACTAATTACAAACTGAAAGATATGGCAAGTAACGAGAAAGAATTGGTAGTGATTGGTGCAGGTCCGGGTGGATACGCCGCGGCTTTTCACGCAGCAGATTTAGGATTAAAAGTAAGCTTGATAGATCCGGAAGTAAATCCCGGAGGGGTTTGTTTGTATCGGGGTTGTATTCCTTCAAAAGCTTTATTGCACCTTACCAAAACCAAAGAAGAAGCTTTAACGGCTTCTGCTTGGGGAATAAAGTTTGAAGAGCCCAAAATTGACCTTAAAAAAGTTAAAAAGTGGAAAAAGAGCGTCGTTAAAAAATTGACCGATGGCTTGGGACAATTAGGTAAATCCCGAAAAATTGAATACATTCAAGGAAAAGCCAAGTTCATTGGGGAAAATGAACTGGAGGTCATCACGAAAGATAAAGAAACGACTCAGCTTACTTTTAAAAACGCGATTATTGCTACAGGATCATCGGAAGTAAATTTACCCAATATAGAGGTTGATCATCAAAAAGTATGGAATTCTACCGATGCACTCGAACTCAATGAAATTCCGAAAAAATTACTGGTGATTGGTGGCGGTTATATTGGGCTGGAACTAGGAAGTGTTTATGCAGGTTTGGGAAGTAAAGTTTCCATCGCCGAAATGACCGACGGTTTTTTACCCGGCACCGATAGGGATTTGGTCAACGTATTTGAGAAAAAGCATCCTTTTCAAGAGGTGTTTTTTGAAACTAAAGTTGAAAACTTTAAAGTGAATAAAAAAAGTCTGAGTGTTTCCCTCAAAGGAAAGGAAAAAGAACAGAAAAAAAGCTTTGATGCCGTTTTGGTGGCTGTGGGAAGAACGCCTAATACGAAAGAATTAGGCTTGGACAAGATTGGAATCTCCCCGAATGAAAAAGGATTCATCGAAGTAGATTTACAGCGAAAAACAAAACATTCCCATATTTATGCGATTGGTGATATTACCGGAGAACCCTTATTGGCTCATAAAGCAAGTCACGAGGGAAGAATTGCTGCAGAAGTGATCGCCGGTAAAAAAGGAGCCGGTTACGACCCCAAAATTATTCCCGGCATTGTCTTTACCAACCCTGAATTAGCTTGGTGCGGACTTACCGAAACTCAGGCCAATAAAGAAAACAAAAAAGTAGAAGTGAAAAAATTCCCTTGGTCTGCTTCGGGAAGAGCAGTCGCGATTGGAGAAAATTCTGGAGTCACCAAATTAATTATTGATCCGGAAACGGAAGTTATTCTAGGCGGTGGGGTTGCCGGTAAAGATGCCGGAAGTTTAATTCCTGAAATTGCGTTAGCGGTAGAAATGGGAACCACAGCAAGTGACTTATCTTTAACCATTCACCCCCATCCTACTCTTTCGGAAACCATTATGGAAAGTGCCGAATTATTTTTAGGAGGTGCTACGCATTTAGGATAATTGATGAATATATTTTTATTAAAGAAGAAGGGCTATTTATATCTATATATTTAAATGTTATACTTATTATGTCTATCTATTTTTATTGCATCAATATAATTTTCAATAGCGTCAAGTTTTTCAAAATTTATATAGGTTCTTCGTCTTAAAAATGAAAACTCATATAAAACGTACCATTTTTGGAGGAATTGCTGCTACCCTTATTACTTCTGTGGGAATGTTGCTCCTCGATCATATCTCTGGTTTAAAAGCCAAAGAACTTATAGAAAACTCTCTTCCTCGAATGAATACTTTTTTCAATACCATCGTTTTAGCGTCGGGAACGATTCTAACCTTATTATTAACCATCACCAATATCAGTTATGGCTCTAATACTACCTTAAAAAAAGAGTTTTATCATCGCTTTATTGCAGTGGCTAGATTAGATGCATTGGTTTTTATTATTAGTGTAATTACCTTTTTGCTCATCAATAACCCTTTAACCAAAGCCGAAGGAATTGATGTAAAGGTCTACACTTATTTGTATTACAGCTTATCGATTACTTCTAGCCTTGTTTGTGGAGCAATAGTTGCTGTAATTATTATGCTGTATGAAGCCATCACTACACTTATTAAAATTATTGGTCTTAATAAACAAGATCATCCTTTAATTCATAGCGATCATAAGGATGAATAATTCATCTAAAATATTTTAAGAGTTATAAACCTATTTAAATTTTATTTAAGTTCTAGGTAATCAAACTTATATTATAGTTTTATAAAATTTCTCTGCTTATCTATACAGTTAAAACTTTTACTTATATAGCACATTAGTGTTTGATTATCACACAAATACCTAATAATCAAAAAATTAAACTTAACACCTATGAACGCTATTGCTTTACCAGCATCATTTAATTCACTATAAAACAACTACTTAACATTTTTTAAATATAATTTTAAGAGTCTTTTGATGATTGATTATTTAACTTCGGAAAAATCAAAAACCAACAACTTATGAAAAAGAACTCATCTGAAGAGCACAATCCTAAGCAGGAAGATTTAAAAAGAAATACAAAAGATGCCGATGGAAAAGCAATGACCACTAATCAAGGACAAAAGGTCAATGACACTAATAACTCCTTAAAAGCCGGAGAACGTGGCGCTACCCTTTTAGAAGATTTTATTCTACGTGAAAAAATCACTCATTTTGATCACGAGCGTATTCCTGAGCGAATTGTACACGCCCGAGGAAGTGGAGCCCACGGTTATTTTGAATTATATGAAAGTCAGGAAAAATATACCAAAGCCGGTATCTTTACAGATACTTCAAGAAAAACCCCTGTCTTTGTAAGATTTTCAACGGTAGCCGGTAACAAAGGTTCTGCAGATTTGGCTAGGGATGTAAGAGGTTTTGCTACTAAATTTTATACCGAAGAAGGTATTTTTGATTTAGTGGGTAATAATATGCCTATTTTCTTTATTCAAGATGCGATGAAGTTTCCCGATCTAATTCACTCCGTAAAACCTGAGCCTGATCGTGAAATACCACAGGCAGCCTCTGCTCACGATACTTTTTACGATTTTGTTTCTCATACTACAGAAACCTTGCACAACCAAATTTGGGTAATGAGTGACCGGGCCATCCCAAGAAGTTTTAGAATGATGGAAGGTTTTGGAATACATACATTTCGACTGATTAATCATGAAGGAAAGTCCCATTTTGTAAAATTTCATTGGAAACCTTTATTGGGAGTTCACTCTATTACTTGGGATGAAGCGGTAAAGATTCACGGTGCCGATACCGATTTTCACCGCCGTGATCTTTGGGACGCCATAGAAGCCGGACATTACCCGGAATGGGAATTAGGCTTTCAGATAATACCGGAAGAAGATGAACATAAATTCGATTTTGATATTTTAGATCCTACCAAATTGATTCCTGAAGAAATGGTTCCCGTACAACGCATCGGTAAAATGACGCTGAACCGTAATCCAGATAATTTCTTTGCAGAAACAGAACAGGTAGCTTTTCATCCCGGTCACGTGGTGCCAGGTATAGACTTTACCAACGATCCTTTATTGCAAGGTCGTCTTTTCTCTTATACCGACACTCAACTTTCTAGATTGGGAAGTCCAAATTTTTCGGAAATCCCTATTAACCGCCCAATAAACGAAGTACATAATAATCAGCGTGATGCCCATATGCGGATGACCGTAAATAAAGGAAAAACCGCTTATTTCCCCAATTCCATTGGAGGTGGTTGTCCTCATTTAGCTAAAATGGCCGAAGGAGGTTTTACATCCTATGAAGAAAGAATCGACGCTAAAAAAGTAAGGGAACGTAGTGAAAGCTTTAACGATCACTTTAGCCAACCCGCTCTTTTTTACCGAAGCTTACAACCTTGGGAACAAAACCACTTGGCAGATGCTTATACCTTTGAATTGGGTAAATGTACTTACGACCATATCAAGGAAAGAATGCTTTATATCTTGAATCAGATTGAAGAAGATTTAGCGAGTAAAGTAGCTAAAGGTTTAGGGATGGAAATTCCTACCGAAATAGACACCCCTTTAAACCAAGCTATCGGTGCAGATGCCGATGTTGAAAAACACCAACCTCCACAGAAAAAAGTCTATTTAGATAAATCTGAAGCTCTAAGCCAAACCCATCTTTCCGGTAACAGTATTGTAAGTCGAAAAATTGCCACATTGGTAAGCGACGGATTTGATGGAGAAGCGTTGATGAACATGAAAAATGCACTAGAAGAAAAGGGAGCTATTATTCAACTTATCGCCACTCACGGAGGAACTGTAACATGTGATAAAGGTAAAAATCATCAAGTAGATGCCGCTCTACTTACTACAGAAAGTGTATTATTTGATGCGATTTTTGTACCCGGCGGAGAAGAAAGCGTAAAAGATTTATTAACTGAAGCTAAAGCCAAAAAGTTTATCAATGAATCTTTAATGCACTGTAAGGCAATTGCGGTAAGCAAGGAAGGAGAACAATTACTAGACGCCACGTATGGTAAAGATTTTAAGGATGATCAAGCGGTATTTATCAACCAATCGGCCGATGATTTTGCAAAAGCCATCGCCAATCACCGAAATTGGAACCGAGAAGAAAAAGCTAAAAGTATTCCAGCCTAATCACACAAAAAAAATGGGGCTATGAAATTAGCCCTATTTTTCTTATATTAATGGAAAAATCTAGCGGTATGCATATTTATCTAACTCTATTTATGGTAAGTACACTAGCGACTTTATTCATGACTGCGTTTAGTTATTTATATGCCTATGTAAGTAAAGATAATTTTAAAGAACCCCAATTATTAAATCTTTTACTTACCAGAATTTCGGGGATTTCAATTCGTAAAAAAAGTATAGTGGGTTGGATACTGCATTTTATCTTCGGAATAATTTTTACCGTTATCCTCTATCTTCTTTGGGAAAACTTTATCCAACCAAATTGGATAAATACTTTACTCATTGGTATTATTGCCGGTATTATTGGAAGTGTTGGGTGGAAAATATTCTTCGCTTTACACCCTAATCCTCCAAAAATCAAATTTGTTGAATATAGCTTACAACTTATATTTGCTCATATCGTATTTAGCTATACGTGTTTTGTGTTGTTAAGTAAAATCATTTAATAATTTATTATAAATTATTAAATGATTTATCACCTCCCTCTATAAACTTCATCTAGAGAGTGGCTGTATACAATTTATTTTAGTTCTATAAGAAAACTTAACTACATGATACCCTCCTTCGATAGACTCAGCGTGACATTTTAGAGGATAGATACTAGAGGTTAGAGTATAGACTTTTTTAGTGGGAAGTGTTTTCAGTAGGCAGTGTTCAGTTGAGGGTTTGTAGATTGTAGCACGTATACTGTAGATTGTATTGGGAAGTTGGTTCTTCGACAGGCTCAGGGTGACATTTAGAGAATAGAATATAGAGTTTAGAAACTAGAGCTTAGACTTTTTTAGTGGGAAGTTGGAAGTTGCAGGATGGGATGCTGAATCGAGTTCAGCATGACGATTAGTATTTAGTATTTGAATTTTGACTAACATCCGGCCTATCGAAGATGAGTCGTTAAATTTGAAGTGAAAATACCGTAAAAATTTCAGGCTGTTTGAGCGATAGCGAGTTCCTGAAATTTAGGTGTCGAACGATAAATTTAGAGGAAGCTTCGTA
>ENA-ORDG01001060-ORDG01001060.1-marine-metagenome-genome-assembly--contig:-NODE-1060-length-11638-cov-7.318658_pt1 | contig 11638 bp, 10 predicted proteins | sample MGYA00248629_ERZ508524 | MGnify/ENA primary metagenome ERZ508524 (study PRJEB26194, sample SAMN05421901) | marine metagenome | isolation source: East of Rio de Janeiro, Brazil, South Atlantic Ocean...
TTTTGCGACATTAGCCTGTTTATAGCTGGCACTAAAAAGGCGAAGGTTTTACCTGACCCCGTTTTTGATGACGCAATTATATCTTTGCCCTGAATAGCAGGCAGCATAGTGCGTTCTTGAATTTCGGTAAGCGTCGAAATATTTTTCGTTTCGAGCTTTGAAATAATTTTGTGGTGAACAGGTAAATCAGTAACTAGCAAGAAGGTATAGCCTTTTTAAAATGACATTCGGGCGCATTATCCCTTAATGCACGGTGCATTTAAAGGTTTATTGGAAAGGCTTATAAGTTTGCACACTGAAGGCAGGTACTTGTAACAATCGTTACTCAACGAAGAATATAAAGTTAAAGCAAAAATGTGAGTTAACTCAATGGCGCGCGCTTACCACAAGAGCATAAATGCTGAATGATAAGCGCGACATTGCGAAACACAATTAAATGAAAAGCACAATTAAACGCAGAGTTTAAAACTGCATTTCAGGTACATTTTCAGGAACAACAAGCTTTCCGCCCGTTTTCTCTTTAATTTCGTCAACGCTGACGCCCGGTGCACGTTCTTGAAGCACAAATGCGCCGTCTTCAACACTCAGCACTGCTAAGTCGGTAATAATGCGCGTAATACAGTTAACACCGGTTAACGGTAAGGTGCATTCGCCAAGTAGTTTTGGGTTACCGTGTTTGTCGGTATGGGTCATAGTAACAATTATGTTCTTTGCTCCAGCAACTAAGTCCATAGCGCCGCCCATGCCTTTAACGAGTTTGCCCGGTATCATCCAAGACGCAATATTGCCCGATACATCAACCTCAAATGCGCCAAGTACAGTAAAATCAACGTGGCCGCCGCGGATCATGGCAAAGCTCTCAGCGCTACTAAAAATAGATGCGCCTGTGATAGCCGTTACCGTTTCTTTACCAGCGTTTATCATATCAGCGTCAATTTCACTTTCAGTCGGGTAGCGTCCCATCCCCAAAAGACCGTTTTCTGATTGCAGCATCACGCTGATGTCATCTGGTACATAGTTAGCTGCAAGGGTAGGGATACCAATGCCTAAATTAACGTAATCGCCATCTTTAAATTCCTGAGCGACGCGCATTGCGATTTGTTCTCTACTAAGCATTACACTGACTCCTTGCTAACTACACGGCGTTCAATACGTTTTTCAAATGAACCTTGAATGACACGGTTTACATAAATCCCGGGAGTGTGGATCTCGCTAGGGTTCAATTCACCAGGCTCTACAATTTCCTCTGCTTCTACCACAGTGACTTTACCTGCAGTAGCGGCCATAGGATTAAAGTTTTGTGCTGTATGGCGATAAATACAGTTTCCGTAAGTATCTGCTTTCCATGCTTTTACAATGGCAAAGTCGCCAGTAATAGCATGTTCAAGAATATAAGGGCGACCGTTGAATTCTTTGACTTCTTTTCCTTCACCAACAGGCGTACCATAACCTGTGGCAGTGTAGAAGGCAGGAATGCCAGCACCACCAGCGCGCATTTTTTCCGCCAGCGTTCCTTGAGGTGTAAGCTCAACTTCCAACTCACCGTTGAGCAGTTGTTTTTCAAACAGGGCATTTTCACCTACATACGAAGACACCATTTTGGCTATTTGCTTATCTTCCAATAAAAGGCCTAATCCAAATCCATCTACACCGCAGTTATTAGAAACTACAGTAAGTCCAGATACGCCCATTTTCTTAATTTGGCCTATCAGTCCTTCGGGTATACCACACAATCCGAAACCGCCCGCAATAACTGTCATACCATTTTCAAGGCCAGCCATTGCTTCTTCGTATGAGGATACAACTTTGTTAAATCCCGCCATTCTCTATCTCCAATGCATTTGTTAAAAATAAGTATCGACATTGTTGCTTCATTTGTAAAATCGAATTAATCTTGCGATTAATAAGAACTATTTATTAATCGCTAAGACCAGTTGAAAAGTTTATGGATGTTTCATACCGTCAAATAAAAGCGTTTGTAGAAGTGGCCAAGTCATCAACCTTTGCTGAAGCCGCGGTAAATCTACATTTAACACAGCCAGCTTTGTCATCGGCAATTAAAAAAATGGAAGAGCAGTTAGGCGGTAAGTTATTCCAACGCAATACACGCAATGTAAGCCTAACACCAGAAGGAGAGGTGTTGTTTCCAAATGCTTTGAGGCTACTGCACGACTGGGACAATACTTTTTCTGATATTCAAAATTTGTTTGCTATGGCGAAAGGGCAGCTTACCATTTGCGCTATGCCGTCATTTGCCGAGTCTCATTTACCGAATATCTTGTCAGTATTTCATCAACGAATTCCAAACGTAAACTTACGAATTGTCGATGTAGTAATGGAACAGGTAATTCATGAAGTTACTACAGGCCGCAGCGAGATTGGGTTCTCGTTTGAGCCAGAGCGCAAAGATGGTTTAGTGTTTAAAAGCCTTTTTGCTGATGAGTTTGTTGTTGTGACCAACAAAGCACAATCAGCCCATTTAGGGGACAAGTTGCATTGGCAGGACTGTCTAAAACTTCCATTGGTAATGATGAATAGGGGATCTGCGGTACGCCACTGGACTCAATCTAAGCTAGCACAATATGGTGAGCTAAATATAATCGCGGAAACGGGGCAGCTATCTACACTAGGAAAGCTTATTCTAAATGGTTTAGGTATATCTATTATGCCGGCGATTTGTAAAGCGCAAATGGAGGGATTGGGGCTAGTAACAAAAGAAATTAGTGACATGCCTCTGGTGAAAAATATTGGAATAATTCGAAATGCGCGAAAAGGGTTATCGCTGCCGGCTCAATCTATGTGGGACATGGCCGTAGCGCATTATGAGTGAAATAATGCGCTTTATAGTTTCTAAGAAAAGGTTCGACCTACCACTTCTTCTTAGGTGCGAACAACTCGTCTAATTCGTCTCTTTCTTCTTCTTGCTTCTTGGCGCGATCTTTTTCGTTCACGCTCTTAAGGTTGCTTTGGATTTCGTGTAACCACTCGTTAAGTGTAGCAAGTTTAGACATTGAGTATTCGTCTTGGGGATTTTGATTTTCTAGTGCGTTTTTCGCCTTTTCAAAATACTGTCTGGCTGACCCAAGCATATTGGTTTGAAGTGCAGCGCGGCCGCGCTTAATCAATGTTTCTACATTTACTTTTACCTGCAAGCGTTCAAGCTGCTTATCTTCATCCATGAATACTTTAGAATCAATTTGCCCTTTGCTATGTTCTGAACGAAGAATAATGCGCAGTTTCTTAACGGCCTGAATGTATTGAATGATCATTTTGTCGTTGTCGGGTAACGCGAAATCGTTAGTGATACCGCTATTGTCCGAAAGAGCAGCGGCGGTTGCTTGCTCACTGCTTGAGATACGCTGTTTTAGTTCAGATGTACTCGATAAATCGTTCATTGCTTTCAAGGCATTTAGAATACGATTGTGAAGTATGCCCATAATGCGCGAAGAAACAGGCATGTTTACACAGGCGGCAATAACGTTCTCAGTTTCGTCGACAATAGTACGCTGTTTCGCAAGTTCAGTTCTGCGCTCAGCCTCTTGCTTTTGACGATGTTGTTGCATTGCATTGATAAAGATAGCTGCGATTAGCAAAACAACAATTAATATAATAATAATCACGTACATGCGTGTGTTTCCGTCTGTTTTTTATTTTTTATAACGTTAACGTATTACTACGTACGAGCGTTACTTTTTGTATTACTTAATGTTATCGGTCAATCTTACGGTATTTTTACTTCAAATACACTTCCACCGAGACTCCCGCCGTTGGAAAGGGCGATTGAGCCCACTTTATCTCCTTGAGAATGTGCGTTTGCAATTAACTTCGCAAAAAATAACCCCAACCCCGTTCTTCCTTGGCTTAACTCAAAGTCACAGAGCTCTTCGTGGCTTTTAGTTAACATCGCTTCGGGATAGCCACGACCATCATCCTCTATTTTAATGGTCATGAAGTCGTTCTCGTCTGCCTTGGCACTTACTATTATTTTGGATGTTCCATAGCGCATTGCGTTAATGATTACATCGTTTAATAACAAATAAATTAACTCACTGTCTAAGTACCAGCTAAGGTCATCTTCGATAGCGATGCTTATATCAATATTTTTCTGAGATACATATAACGCATTAGAGCCAACAACATCTTCAACCAAATCTTTGATGAAACTTTCGTCAACGGTAATGGGTAAACTTTCTAATTCAGCCCTGTACAAAGAGAGTACTTGAACAAGATTGGTGTTGAGCCTAGATGCTTCATAATGAACACTCGCAACCTGCTCTCTAGCTTTCTCGTCGTGAGGAGAAAGGGCGTCGCTGAGTGTTTCAATAGATTGAATAAGGAGAAAAAGTGAATTTTTCATATCGTGCACAGCAGCTGCCAACACCGATGAAAAATCAATTGTGGATGTAACTTGTTTACTGCTACTCATTATCTATCTAACACCGTGCTTTTTAATCACCTACCCATAATGTAGAAGAAATCGGACAAAGGCGAATAAATCCCACTCGAAAATGCAAAAATTCAATTATTTTCAACTTTATAATGCCAATTTCGTAATAGCAACTAGTAAAAAAAGGTGGTTTTGGTTATAACGGGGGGAGTACAGTGTCAGTCTATCGCATTAAACGGTGTAAAATATGAAGCTACAGCAACTACGGTATATCGTAGAAGTCCTCAATAACAATTTGAACGTGTCAGCAACAGCAGAAAGTTTATATACCTCACAGCCGGGTATCAGCAAACAAGTTCGCATGTTGGAAGATGAACTAGGTGTTCAGATTTTTGGCCGTAGCGGTAAGCATTTAACACACGTAACAGACGCGGGTAATGATGTAATCAATATAGCTCGTGAAATACTAGCCAAAGTAGAGAGTATTAAAGCGGTAGCAAGGGAGCACACGCTTCCAGATCAAGGTAAACTTAATATTGCGACCACGCATACGCAAGCCCGTTATGCATTACCTGATGTTATTCAGGGGTTCATGAGCAAGTATCCAAAAGTGTCATTACACATGCATCAGGGCACGCCGTCTCAAATTAGCGACCTGGCTGCCAAAGGCGAAGCCGATTTTGCTATCGCTACCGAGGCTCTTCACTTGTACAACGATTTGGTCATGCTTCCTTGTTATCACTGGAATCGCAGTGTAATAGTAAACAAAGACCATCCCTTGTCGAAAAAGGGCACTATCGATATTTCAGACATTGCCAAATATCCGTTGGTTACTTATGTTTTCGGTTTCACCGGGCGCTCTGAATTAGACCAAGCGTTTGAAAGAGCAGGGCTAACACCTAAAATCGTGTTTACCGCAACAGATGCCGACGTTATTAAAACCTATGTTCGATTAGGTGTCGGTATTGGTGTTATTGCGTCGATGGCGGTAAGCGAAGAATTAGATGATGATCTTGTGAAGATAGATGCAAGTCACCTGTTCGATTACAGCACGACGAAAATTGGATTTAGGAAGGGGTCGTTCTTAAGAAGTTATATGTACGACTTCATTGAGCGTTTTGCGCCTCATCTGACCAAGGACAAGGTTGAGAAAGCTATGATGCTGAAAAATAACGAAGAAGTGGAAAAAATGTTTAAAGGCGTGACGCTTCCAGTAAAGTAAACGTAGCGCTTGTTGAAAACGTTCATTAAAAAGGGGCTAATTGCCCCTTTTTTCATTCCATACATTGTCTAGTTAGAACGAGGCGCTAACATTCGATAATATTTACCGCGAGTCCACCTCTCGCCGTTTCTTTATATTTAGTCTTCATATCATTACCGGTATCGCGCATGGTTTTAATAACCTTATCTAGCGATACTTTTTGCTCACCGGTTCCGCGCAGTGCAAGACGAGAAGCATTAATGGCTTTGATTGCACCCATGGCATTTCGCTCAATGCACGGAACCTGAACCAGACCACCAACAGGATCACAAGTAAGGCCGAGGTTGTGCTCCATACCGATTTCCGCAGCGTTCTCTACCGAGGCAGCTGTGCCCCCCATAATTTCAGCTAACGCGCCTGCAGCCATTGAACAAGCGACGCCTACTTCTCCTTGGCAACCTACTTCAGCACCTGAGATTGACGCATTCTCTTTATAGAGAATACCAATAGCGCCTGCGGTAAGCAGGAATCGACTTGCTACTTCTTCATCAACAGGTCGAATAAACTTATCTACGTACTGTAGAACAGCCGGAATGATACCCGCTGCACCATTTGTAGGTGCAGTTACAACACGGCCGCCAGCTGCATTTTCTTCGTTTACAGCTAAAGCAAACAAGTTAACCCAATCCATAGTCTGCATAGGGTCATTTGTGTGTTCAGTTTGAAGTCGACGGTATAGTCCAGGTGCGCGGCGAACTACTTTAAGCCCGCCAGGTAAAATACCTTCGCTTTCGATACCTCGTTGAATACAAGCTTTCATTACTAACCAAATGTTGTGTAGCTGTTGCTTCACTTCGTGCTTGGGCCTGAAAGTTGATTCGTTACGTAGCATCAGTGAACTAATGCTTAAGCCGTTAGTTTTACACAGAGCAAGAAGGTCACCGGCCGTTTTAAAAGGGAAGGGTACTGATGCTTGCAGGCTGGCCGCATGCGCTTTGGTCGCATCGAAGTCTTCGTCTTTTATGATGAAGCCACCGCCAATACTGTAATAAGTTTGCTGTTTTACAAGCTCATCTTTAGCGTACGCATAAAACGTTAAGGCATTAGCATGTTTGGGGAGCGTTTTACGGCGGTGAAAAACAATGGCGTTTTTGTTAGGAAAGCGCACTAATTTCTGGCCATTAAGGCAAAGCTTTTCCGTGTTGCGTATTTCTTCAAGTTTAGTCTCGATGCTGTCCACATCGACAACGTCTGGAAGTTCTCCTAGTAAACCGAGGATAACAGCTTTTCCTGTTCCGTGGCCGATACCGGTTTGGCCTAATGACCCAAACAGTTCAACTTTCACGCTATCCACTGAATCAAAAAGCGCAGCTTCCTGAGCGAGCTCGGTGACAAACTCGGCGCCTGCTTTCATTGGTCCTACGGTGTGCGAACTCGATGGGCCAATGCCCACGCTGAACATATCAAATACACTGATCATAAACTTTCAAAATTAAAACAAAGTAATAGTAAGATCATGCATCCACCACGGAAAAACCACAATACAGAAAAGCTAATAAAGGGATTAGTTTTGCTAATACGCTGTAAAGTTTAATTTATAGTGCACACAAGAGCGGATAAGCAAATACAAAGGCTAAGGATGAATATGATGAGATAGATTGCGTAACATTGCCGCCGTTGCGCCCCATATCATGCGGTTTTTCCATGGGATAAAGTAAATTGGAAATGCCTTTTTATCGCGATGCGTCGTGTGAACTAAATGATTTCTTCTGTCTAAAACATGTGCGAGCGGTACTTCAAAAGCGCTTTCTACCTCATTTTTGTCAATAATCGGTGTAAAGTCAGGATTTACAAAGCCAACAACTGGCGCAATTTCATATCCGCTGATTGTTCGGTATCTAGGCAACATTCCTACTACGTCTACGTGAGTAGCGGGTAAACCAACTTCTTCTTCAGCTTCTCTAAGTGCCGCGTCAAAAAAAGAGTTGTCAGCTTCGTCGACCGCTCCGCCTGGAAAACTGATTTGACCTGGATGATGCTTGAGGTGGTGCGCTCGTTCGGTAAGCAGTAATTGAAGCGAATTCCCATAATCTATCAGGGGGATAAGTACAGCCGCAGGGCGCCCTGTTTTTCGCAACGGAAAATCTGGCTCGGTGTGAGGCTGCCTTAAGTGGTGAAACTGTGATAGAAATTCGTTCTTTGTCATAGATATTTGCTTACAACCTATATGCTTACCTTTGTGCTAGCACATTACATACAAATACTGTGCTATTGGTTAATTGATTCAAGTACTGGCAGTATTCTAGACACTTTATCTAGGGTTTCTTGATATTCTTCGCTAGAAACCGAATCTAGCACAATACCACCACCGGCCCAGCAATGTAATCGACGGTTCTCTGCCAATACGGTTCTAATGCAAATACTTGAATCCATGTCTTCACGAAAACCCATATAGAACACGCTGCCACAGTAGATATTCCGGCGGTGAGGCTCTAGCTCATCGATAACTTCCATCGCGCGGATTTTCGGTGCTCCAGTTATTGACCCCCCAGGAAATGCTGATGCCAGAAGCGATAAAGGCGAAGAAGATTCATTCAATTCACCAGTTACTGTACTTACTAAATGGTGCACAGCCTGATAACTTTCAAGAGCAAAGAGTGCGGGTACGTTCACCGAGTGAGGTTTGCAGTGCTTTGAAATATCGTTGCGCAGCAGATCTACAATCATGAGATTTTCTGCACGGTCTTTTTCTGCTGAGAGCAAGCTCTGAGCACTGGCGGCATCTTCTTCTTTGTCTTCAAATCGCGGGCGTGTACCCTTTATCGGTTTTGTTTCTACAACCCCATCTTTAACGCGTAGAAAGCGTTCTGGTGAAATGGAAGCAATACAGCCTTGGGGCAGGTTATAAAAAGCTGAAAATGGCGCTTGATTTTGATTGCGTAGCTCACAATATGCTTGCCACATATTCCCTTCAAACGCTGCGCTAAAACGTTGCGCCATATTTACTTGGTAGCAGTCACCGGCACGCAAATAGGCGTGTATTTTATCCAAACAAGCTTCATATTCCGTTTTAGACAAATTTGATTCGAACCGCGACGTTAACTTGAATTTTGGCTCAGGTGTTTCGTCGTTGAACGAAGAAAAAAACTGAGTCAGTGGTTGACTGTCAACGGAGCAATAATAGATGTAACCTGTTTTTGTATCTTCAATAAGTGAACGAAGATAAAGGCCAACCGCGAAATCAGGGGTTTCGTAGTCATCTTTGGCGATGCTTGGCATCGTTTCGTAAAAGCGCCCAGTGTCATAGCCTGCCATACCAGCCACACCGATAATAAAAGGGAGGTGCGCTGTATTTACACTGGCATGTATGTTCACATTTGAAACGCGCGCATGTAAGTGTGCTTGCACCGCTTCAAAGGGGGTCAATGTCAATTGCTGACGCTTTGAAGTGTTTAGTTCGATGAGTTGAACCTTATCACCTTTTGCTTCGATAACTGCGGAAGGTGAAAATGCCATAATATTGAAGCGTCCTTCACTTTTCGACGAACCAGAAGTATCGAGTAAAAGAGAATATGGGCGTGTAGAGACTCGCTTAAAAAGTGCATTGAAAACGGCTGTGTTCTCGTCACAATTTAGCGCTAATTTATCGGCTAATTCCTCTGCAGTGAAACGGGAAACATGAACGTGAATAGTATCTGCGTGTGACATAGGTGTTTTCTGTACTTCTTTTTATCGTGGGCGTTTGGTGCTTGAATTAAGCACAAACTTCCTTCTATTTTTAACTGGCGTTAACAAATAAGGGCTAATAACCGATCACATTAGGCTGCTTTTTCAGATATCCCTTCAGCATAGTTTTTAAAAATGACTGGAATTAGCCACAAGCACATGGTTTTACATGGTGCGTTGTCTTTAGATGCGCTAGTATACGCTTTTTTAGCTAGCTAAGACCACGAAAGCCAAATAAAAAGAGGATGTCATGACCGTTATCCGTCAACAAGACTTCATTGACAGCATTGAAGATGCCCTGCAATTTATTTCTTATTATCACCCGCTCGATTACGTTAAAGCCGTAGAAGAAGCCTATAAAAAGGAAAAGAGCCAAGCCGCGAAAGACGCGATGGCGCAAATTCTTATCAACTCACGCATGTCTGCAGAGGGTAAACGCCCTTTGTGTCAAGACACGGGGATCGTAACCTGTTTTGTTAAAGTTGGTATGGGTGTGACATGGGATAAAACTGACATGACCGTTCAAGAAATGGTTGATGAAGGTACACGTCGTGCATACCTTAATCCAGACAATCCACTTCGCGCCTCTATCGTTGCTGACCCTGCCGGTGCGCGCAAAAACACCAAAGACAATACGCCATCTGTTGTGCATATCGACATGGTAGCGGGTGAAAAGATCGAAGTGATGATCGCGGCTAAAGGCGGCGGTTCTGAAAACAAGTCTAAAATGGTAATGCTTAACCCAAGCGATGATATTGCTGACTGGGTAGTAAAAACTTTGCCGACGATGGGGGCAGGCTGGTGCCCTCCAGGTATGCTGGGAATAGGTATTGGCGGTACGGCTGAAAAAGCAGCGGTACTTGCAAAAGAAAGCCTTATGGACCCAGTAGACATCCAAGAGCTTATAGAGCGCGGCCCGCAAACTACCGACGAAAAACTTCGCTTAGAAATTTTTGACCGCGTAAATAAGTTGGGTATCGGTGCACAAGGCCTAGGTGGTTTAACGACCGTTGTTGACGTTAAGATTAAGTCGCTACCTACTCACGCTGCGTCAAAACCTGTAGCAATGATCCCTAACTGTGCGGCGACTCGTCACGCACATTTTTATCTAGATGGTTCGGGTCCAGCGGAGCTTACGCCACCTAAATTAGAAGATTGGCCAGAAGTAACTTGGGAAGTGAGCGAAAACACTCGCCGCGTTAACCTTGATGAAGTAACAAAAGAAGATATCCAAGAGTGGAAAGTAGGCGAAACGGTACTGCTGTCAGGTAAGATGCTTACCGGTCGTGATGCTGCTCACAAGCGCATTCAAACCATGATGGAAAATGGTGAAGGTTTACCAGAGGGCGTTGATCTAACTAACCGCTTTATCTATTACGTTGGTCCTGTTGACGCTGTAGGTGACGAAGTGGTTGGTCCGGCTGGCCCGACAACGGCTACCCGTATGGATAAGTTCACTGACATGATGCTAGAGAAAACAGGCCTTATTGGCATGATTGGAAAAGCAGAGCGTGGTCCAGCAACCGTTGATTCAATTGCTAAACACAAAGCGGTTTATCTAATGGCAGTTGGAGGTGCAGCGTACCTTGTATCTAAAGCCATTAAGAAATCTCGTGTCGTAGCATTCGAGGACTTAGGTATGGAAGCAATTTACGAGTTCGACGTAGAAGACATGCCAGTAACCGTTGCAGTAGACAGCACGGGTGCCAATGCTCACAAAAATGGTCCGGCCATTTGGAAAGCAAAAATTGAAGAGCTTGATGCCTCGCTATCTAAATAGTGAGGAAGGCAAAACTTAAGATGAGCCGTTCTGCTTAAGAAAACTAATTTGGTTTTTCATCACAATATAAAAAACGGGTGCAATAGCACCCGTTTTCATTTGTGTAGTTTCATTTTTTCAAAGGTTTACGTGCTAGACGTTTTGCCCCAATTTCATTTTAAATTTATACCAGTTGGTATATTTATCTGATTTTGTTTATAGTGCTGTACAAAATAACAGTATGAACGTGCACTATGTTAATTAACCTTATTTCTAGCGAACCCATTTCCTTTCTAATAGCCTTCGTAAGTGTGTGTGCTTTTTCACTTTATTCATTTATTCGAGGCCAGGCGAATGCCACCAAGATAGCGCAGCTTTCGCAAATCAATGAGCAGCTACAAAATGATTTGAATAGCGAGCGTATTGCTATTGCCAAGCTTCAAGCACAAAACGAAGCGCACCAAGCAAGAATTCAGGCGCTTCATGCTGCGCATGAAGATAAGCTTGCGTCTATGAATGCATCTGAACAACGTCTGCATACGCAATTCGAAAATCTAGCAAATCG
>ENA-ORDG01001063-ORDG01001063.1-marine-metagenome-genome-assembly--contig:-NODE-1063-length-11617-cov-10.608406_pt1 | contig 11617 bp, 8 predicted proteins | sample MGYA00248629_ERZ508524 | MGnify/ENA primary metagenome ERZ508524 (study PRJEB26194, sample SAMN05421901) | marine metagenome | isolation source: East of Rio de Janeiro, Brazil, South Atlantic Ocean...
GAATCTTTGCAGGAAAGAATTGGCAGCACCATCATCACTCCACACCCACGCGAATTATCGAGACTCTGTGGGCAGAGTGTAACAGAAATTCAGGAAAACAGAATTGCGACAGTACGACGATTATCCCAAGAATGGAATGTTGTGCTGTTGCTCAAAGGAGCACACACATTGATTGGAAGTCCTGATGGAAAAATATACATCAATCCCACCGGAAATTCCGCGTTAGCCACAGCCGGTTCCGGAGATGTCCTCAGTGGTTTCATCGGCGGTTTTCTCGCACAGGGAATGTCACCTTTGCATGCGACTTTGACCGGAGCATACCTGCACGGCCTTGCGGCAGAATGTTTTACCCAAAAAACAAATTCCAACTATATGGTCGCCAGTGATCTTTTTGAAGGATTAATATTAGCAAGAAACAAGCTCAAAAATTAGTTTTTTCCACCGAGTTCAGATCAAGAACGACTCTTCATTATTTTTCATAAATTTCCAGACAAGCTAAGAAAAATATTTTCAAAAAGATATTTTCAGTGACTCTTTTGCTGAAATATAATAGTATGTGCAGAATTTAGCTGTTTCATCCTATTTTCTGAAAATGTCAAATCAGGGTCTCTCAAAATTTTCTATCAGCAGTTTAATTTTCGGCTTCGGTTTTTTGTATGTTCCGATTCTGATTCTGATTGTATATTCGTTCAATGACAGTAGACTGGTTACAGTTTGGTCAGGATTTTCTTTCAAGTCTTATGTAGAGTTGTTTGAGGATCAGCAAATTTTGAATGCCGCCTGGCTGAGTCTGAAAATCGCATTTTTGTGCGCATGTATGTCACTGATACTCGGTTTAATGGCCTCCCTTGCGTTGGTACGTTTTGGCAGGTTCCGAGGCCATTTGACATTTGCAGGCATGATTACGGCTCCATTGGTTATGCCTGAAGTTATTACCGGCCTTTCTCTGTTACTTCTTTTTGTTGCAATGGAGCAAGCTTTAGGTTGGCCGGCAGGAAGAGGAATGCTCACTATTTTTATTGCCCATGTGACTTTCAGTACAGCCTTTGTGACAGTCATTCTTTCGTCACGATTACGGGAAGTTGACCGTTCAATTGAAGAAGCGGCAATGGATTTAGGCGCATCACCGTTAAAGGTTTTTTTCGTAATCACTCTGCCCATCATTTCACCGGCCTTATTGGCTGCGTGGCTTTTGGGTTTCACATTATCATTGGATGATTTGGTAATTGCCAGTTTTGTTTCCGGCCCAGGTTCAACAACCTTGCCGATGAAAGTCTTTTCCAGTGTTCGACTTGGTGTCAGCCCAAAGATAAACGCACTGGCCACCATTATCATTTTTTTGGTGAGCTTTGGTGTTTTACTGGCAGGTTGGCTTTCGCTCCGTTGGGAAAAGAAACGCAAACTGGAAACCTTGCAGTTAGCTGCTGAATCATCAAAATGATTTAATTTAAACACAACTTTTAGCATTAGATAAAGCGCATGTATATTGAAGAAAGTACCTCCGAACTTCAACACTTGGACAGTCACCATCATCTGCATCCTTTCACAGATCCGAAAGCCATTCTAAAAGAGGGCGCACGCGTAATTACACGTGCAGATGGAATATATCTCTGGGACTCAGAAGGCGAAAAAATACTTGATGGTATGGCTGGACTGTGGTGTGTAAATGTTGGTTACGGCCGTGAAAATCTGGCAAAAGTAGCCTATGAACAGTTACAAGTTTTGCCTTATTACAACAGTTTTTTTAAAACAACAACTCCGCCTGCAATTGCGCTGGCGAAAAAACTTGCCGAAATTACTCCGGAAGGTTTCAACCACGTATTTTTCACCAACTCCGGTTCTGAAGCAAATGACACAGTTCTGAGGACAGTCAGGCGCTACTGGCGATTACTTGACAAACCTGAGAAACGTGTAATAATCAGCCGCAAAGAAGCCTATCACGGCAGCACTGTTGCGGCTGCAAGTTTAGGCGGACAAAGTTTTGCACATGAAATGGACGGTTTGCCGATTCCTGAAATTGTCCACATTGACCATCCATATTGGTATGGTAATGGCGGAGACTTGTCTCCAGATGAGTTTGGACTTAAAACCGCTCAATGTCTGGAAACGAAAATTAAGGAGCTTGGTCCGGAAAAGGTGGCAGCATTTATCGGTGAGCCAATTCAGGGTGCAGGTGGTGTCATTGTTCCGCCTGAAACTTACTGGCCTGAAATTCAAAGAATTTGTGAGAAATATGGAATCCTCTTGATTGCGGATGAAGTCATCTGCGGATTTGGGCGTACCGGAAAATGGTTTGGCAGTGAAACTTTTGGGATAAAACCGGATCTGATGCCCATCGCAAAAGGGATGTCTTCAGGTTATTTGCCGATAGGTGGAGTTATGATGCATGACCGAGTAATGGATGTGTTGATTGAAAAAGGCGGCGATTTTGCCCACGGCTTCACCTATTCCGGACATCCTGTCTCATGTGCGGTTGCACTGGAAAATATTAAAATAATTGAGGATGAAAAACTCGTTGACAAAGTTGCCAACGAAACCGGTCCATACTTGAAAAAACGCTGGCAGGAATTCGAAAGCCATCCAATAGTCGGTGAAGTCCGTAACGTTGGTCTGCTTGGTGCGATTGAGCTGGTGGAAAATAAAGAAAAAAGACAGTTTTTTCCCAAAGAAAAAAAAGTTGGTGATGCCTGCAGAAACTTTTGTTTTGAAAACAATCTCGTTATGCGTGCTCTGAAAGACACGATGGTCGTCTCACCGCCTTTGACCATGACGGTCGAGCAAATTGACGAAATGTATGATTTGGTAAAACTGTGTCTCGACCTGACTGCAGATAAATTTGGGATAAAATAGCAATATACTCAAACAATTACGCGGTTTTTTCTAACACTTCAGAGTTGAATCCGTTCCCGCAGGAATGGTACTTCCTCCTGCGGTTCTGACTCCAACTCCCTTGCCGCAAGGTGACCTGAATACACTGCGGCGGCAATGGTTCCGGGAGCGAGACAGTCACCGATGCACCTGAGAGTCTTGATTCCGGCGCTGGTCAGCCTTTCTTGATCTGCTTCCAGAGCTTCAAACAGTTCTTCGTTCGGTATCCGTTCTGTTACAAGCAGCAGGCTGTCACAGGCTTTTTCGGTTCGCCTGTCCGTGAAGACACAGGAAAGTTCAACCATTCCGGCATGAACAGCTACAAGGTCAGTCTGCGGGGCAAGTTCCACTCCAAGTTCAAGCAGCTTTTTCTGAATTATATGCTGTTCCAAGGTATTGTGCGTCCAGGTTGAAATATCAGGTGCAGGCGTGACAAGTAAAACTTCGTGCCCTTCCCGCCGCAGTTTTTCCGCAAGAATTCCGCCCATGTAATAGTGGTCATCATCAAAAATAACAACTCTGCCCTTTACTGAAACACCGTCCATAATGTCATCTGGCGTAAATACCGGAATTTTTTCCAGTCCCGGAATTGGTTCTCTATGTCTTCTACCCATGCCGTCACGCCGCCATGTTGAGCCGGTTGCAAGCAGTACATGCGAATAACCGAATTGATCTTCCGCGCTGAACTCAATAATTTCATTTGCGCCTAGAGGGTTTCCACAGTAGATCGTGATTTCAGCCAACTTTTCCAGCATAAGAACCCTGTAGTCCCGGACGCGTCCCCATTCAGCAAGTCCTGGCAAACGACTTTCCCGGCTGACTCTCCCGCCTAGTTCAGCTAAAGTTTCGGCGAGTATTACTCGATATCCGCGCTGTCCCAGTGCAAGCGCGCACTCCAAACCTGACGGCCCGCCGCCGACTACAAGAACTCCGTCGTCGCTCTGACTCGCCTCAATTCTTTCAGGATGCCAGCCGCGTCTCCATTCCTCGCCCATTGTTGGATTCTGTGTACAGCGAATCGGCACCGAAAGTTCGTCTCCGGAAACACAAATATTACAGCCGATGCACTCCCTGATTTCATCTGCACGGCCTTCCTCAATTTTTTTCGGCAAAAAAGGATCCGCAATTGAGGGTCGTGCCGCACCAATCATGTCCATAATTCCACGCCGAATCAGCGAGACCATCGTATCAGGCGAAGTGAAACGCCCCACTCCAACCACAGGTTTTGTGGTCATTGATTTTACGAAACTGATATAAGATTCCTGATAACCTTCACTCTCAAAACGTGAAGTTGCGGAGTCTCTGCTCCAGTCACTGATATTTACATCCCAAAGATCAGGTAGTTCCGCTAACATTTCTACAATTTCTCTACCTTCATTTTCTGCGGTAATTCCCTGCGGTCCCAAAAATTCATCAACAGCAAATCGTACTGCTACCGCGCATGTGTGGCCTACAGCATCCTTTGTGTCTTCAATTAATTCCCGAAAAAGACGCACCCGATTTTCCAGACTTCCACCATATTCATCGGTGCGTTTGTTGATACGACTTGAAAGGAAATGAGTCAAGAGTGTTCCTGCGTGTGCCGCATAAACATAAATCAAATCGAAACCTGCCTCCTTTGCTCTGAGCGCAGCCTTACGATGCCATTTGCGGAAGTTACGGATATCCGCCTTGTTCATCGCACGTGCCTGAACTGGTGCGTAGTCGTCATGGGAAATAGTACTTGGAGCTATTGGTGGAATGCGGCTGTAATGATTTGTACTGCAATACCCCCCGTGCTGCAGTTCAATCCCGGCCAGAGAACCGTGTCTATGAACCGCCTCAGTCATTTTTGCTAATGCGGGAATATCGCCGTCGTCCCAGAGACGTCCCTCTACCATCGGATCACATTCGGAGCTGGAATGGATGTAAACTTCCTCAGTACAGACCACACTCCAACCGCCTTCGGCTTTTATTCCCCGCATTTCGGCTAAACTATTTGGACGCAAATATCCCATCCCGTTGCAGTGAGGAACTTGATAAAATCTATTTTTTGCAGTCACAGGACCGATTTTTACCGGTTCAAAAAGAATATCGTAACGTGGGTCTCGTTTCATTATTAGTTGTTCATTATAAAGTCTGAAATCCTCAATTTGTCATTTCGACGATTGTGAGAAATCTTGCTGAAATTAGTATAATCGTTTAAGCAAGAATTTTTCGATTCACTCGAAAGCGCACGTATTTGGGATTTTTGAAAAAAACATCTTAGCTGAACTAAAAAAATAACATCCGCTTGCTCAGACCACAAGCCGCAAATCCGGAAGTATATTTAAGGGAACCTCTAAAAACTCGCTTTACAAGTAATTATAAGATAACTGAACCTTTCACAATCCGCAGGTTGAGTCGTTCCCTGAGCGGTGCAGTTTACACTGAGCGGAGACGTTTACCCTGAGCGGAGTCGTTTACCCTGAGCGGTGCCGTTTACCCTGAGCGGAGTCGAAGGGAAGGGAAGGGAAGGGAAGGGAAGCACAACAAAAGGGAAAACGTGCAATGGTGTAGGGGCGAAAAATCTTTCGCCCTTTCAAACAAGATGAGACGATTTGTAGGTTGGGCAAAGTGTAAAACTCCATCCTTTATCAGGTCTGTTATGGTCATGGTCCTTCCTCACTATTGCCGCATACCAACCACAAGTATCTACGAAAATACTTTGCATTATTTTCCATACAAATATTGATCATGATTTTGAGCAACTTCTGCATCTTCTCCTTCTGTAATACCTACAATATCAAACAAAGTATCGTTCTTTTTTGAAAGTGTTTGCACTTTATTAGGCTAATTCTGCTATCGTTTTCTGACCTTTGATTGCATCAAGTGCTATTCGTGCTTTCAATTCCTTGCTGTACTTTTTTCTGCCCATTTGGTATCTCCATTTGATTGAAAATACACCTTAGCACATTGTCTCATTTATGGGGTCCACTTCAGATCAAGTCCGGGATGACAAATGGGAAGATGGATACACAAAACAAAGGAACGTAATTCTTGATGCATTCATAAAATGTTGTCATTCTCGCGAAAGCGGGAATCCAGAAACTTGTAAGAATCTTAATGATATTAGAATACTAACATAAAATAGGTTTTCGCTTTGTAAGCAATGACACGACTATGGGACTTTTCACTGGTTCGTCAATGAATTGGCAGGTTATAATTATTCATGAAGGTTCAAAAAATATAGTTTGTTTTTTCAAAAGAGTTGATTTAACATTACATTTTTTAACTATTGTTTTAATCAAAACATAATTCATTAATTGCTGATTTGGAGGTAAAATGCGGATATTACTAAAAGGATTAATTGGCATAGCGCTTGGAATGGTCTTGGCGTTTTCGGTACAGGCAGAAGAGAAACTCATCAATATTTTTAACTGGTCAGATTATATTGGTGAAAACACTTTGGCAAACTTCACCAAAGAAACCGGAATAAAGGTTAATTACGATGTTTATGACTCAAATGAAATTGCGGAGGCAAAGTTACTGGCCGGAAGTTCCGGATATGATATTGTTGTGCCGACGGTTGCACCTTACCTCGCGCGTTTGATACAAGCAGGTGCGGTACAAAAACTTGATAAAAGTAAAATTCCAAATCTGAAAAATCTTGATCCGGAATTAATGGCACAAGTAACAGCCGCCGATCCAGGAAATCAGTATGGAGCAATTTATCAGTGGGGAACCACAGGAATTGGCATCAATGTGGAAAAAGTAAAGGAGCGTCTGGGTTTTGTTCCAAACAGTTTCGATTTGCTTTTTGATCCGCTAACAGTCGCAAAACTACAGGACTGCGGTGTGACAATTTTGGATTCTGCAGATGAGGTTCTGGACATTGTTGCCAACTATCTTGGCGGCGATCCAAATGCGGAAGACAAGGATATGCTCAAAAAAGTGGAAAATCAGATGATGAAAGTACGAAAATACTATCGTTACTTTCACTCATCGAACTACATCAACGATTTGGCAAACGGAGAAATCTGTGTGGCAATGGGTTGGTCCGGAGATGTGTTTCAGGCACGGGATCGTGCCGCGGAAGCGGAGAGCGGGTTTACGGTAGAATACATTATTCCGAAGGAAGGAACACAAATTTGGTTTGATGTACTCGCAATTCCTGCGGGCGCGCCTCATCCGGAAAATGCGCATGCTTACATAAATTATATTTTGCGTCCGGAAGTGATGTCAGGAATTACAAATTATGTTTGGTACGCAAACGCTGTTCCCGCCTCCAAAAAAACAACTGATCCGGAAATTCTCGCGGATCCCGCAATCTATCCCAGCGATGAGGTCAAGAGCAGACTTTTTGCGGGAGTTGTAAAATCCGCAAAGTATACCCGTCTTGAGGTGCGTTCCTGGAACCGTATTCGTACCGGACAATAAAAGGCTCAAGTTCTTCGTGATTTTAGGTTTCAGGATTCAGTTTCATGTTTAGCTGAATGCTGATTCCTGATTCACGGCTTCAGAGTCCCTACCTTTTTTCATAAAAACATGGCCAGTACCTTTGTCGATATACAAGGCATCAGCAAACAATTTGATGATTTTGTCGCGGTTAGAAGCACAGACCTGACAATTCAGCAGGGCGAATTGTTCTGTTTACTTGGCGCATCAGGTTGTGGAAAAAGCACTTTGCTCCGTATGCTGGCTGGATTCGAGACTCCAAGTCAGGGCAAAATTTTTATTGACGGCACAGATGTGACTTCAATACCTTCCTACAAACGTCCTGTGAATATGATGTTTCAATCGTATGCAATTTTTCCGCACATGACAGTTGAGCAAAACATTGCATTTGGTTTGAAACAGGAGAAAAATTCTAAAGCGGAAATCCGGAAACGAGTAAAGGATATTCTTGAATTAGTCGAAATGCCGGAACTTGCCAAACGCAAACCGCATCAACTTTCCGGTGGTCAGCGTCAAAGAGTTGCGCTGGCTCGAATTCTGGCCAAACGTCCCAAGCTTCTATTGCTCGATGAACCGATGGCTGCACTCGATAAAAAATTACGGGAACAGATGCAGTTGGAAGTTGTTGATATTTTGGAAAGTGTAAACGCAACTTGTGTGATGGTCACTCATGATCAGGAGGAAGCCATGACTATGGCCAGCCGCATTGCCATAATGCACGAAGGAGAAATCCTTCAAGTTGGCACACCGAATGATATTTATGAATTACCGAATTGCCGTTATACCGCAAATTTCATTGGCTCCGTAAATTTGTTTGAAGGCAAAGTAATTGAGGATAAAGCAGATCATGTCTTGATAGAAACAGCAGAGCTGAAAAAACCGATATTTGTTGATCACGGAATTACCGGAGCAGCGGGAATGAGCGTTTCTGTAGCGGTGCGTCCTGAAAAAATAATTCTGCAACGAGAACCATTAGATACTCCATACAACTGTGCATCCGGAAAAGTCCGCGACATTGCCTATCTGGGAAGTCATTCGATTTATCACGTTGAATTGGAAAATGGTAAAATCCTGCTCGTGCACCTCTCAAATCTGGAAAGAGGCGCCGGACAACCAACCTGGGAGGAAACGGTTTATCTTAACTGGCATCCGCACAGTGCGGTGGTTTTGACCCAATAACCGAGGATTGCATGTCAGCAAATTTCGATTTAGCAAAAAAGTCCTGGCTTCCAAACGGAAAATCCCTGGTGATTGCAGTTCCATATATATGGCTGCTGTTATTTTTTCTGGTTCCCTTCATTATTGTCCTCAAAATAAGTTTTTCAACGGCTGCGATTTCAATTCCGCCTTATACAGATTTGCTGAGTTATGTTGATCAAAGCTTAAAAATTACCATTGAATTAGGGAACTACCTCTTTTTAACCGAAGATAAACTGTATTGGGTTTCGTATCTCAGTTCGATTAAAATCGCTTTTACCGCGACGGTTCTTTGTCTGCTCATCAGTTATCCATTGGCTTACGCTATTGCCCGCGCGCAGCCGACTTGGCGTAATATCTTTTTGATGCTCGTTGTTCTGCCGTCGTGGACTTCGTTTCTCATCCGGATTTATGCCTGGATGGGTATCTTAAAAAACAACGGCTATTTGAATAATTTTTTAATTTGGCTCGGCGCCATTGATCAGCCGATACAAATGCTGAACACCAATTTTGCGGTTTATATCGGTATTGTTTACGCATACATGCCTTTTATGGTTTTGCCGATTTACACCAATTTGGTTAAGCATGATCCGTCATTGGTTGAAGCGTCAATGGATTTGGGCGCACCGCCGTGGAAAACTTTTTTGAGTGTTACTTTACCGCTTTCCAAAAATGGAATTGTGGCCGGTTCGATGCTGGTTTTTATTCCATCTGTTGGCGAATTTGTAATTCCGGAATTGCTGGGAGGACCCGAAACGTTGATGATCGGCAAAGTACTTTGGCAGGAATTTTTCAGCAACCGTGATTGGCCTGTTGCCTCTGCGGTGGCGATTATCATGTTGACTCTTTTGGTGGTTCCAATCCTGTTTTTTCATCATTTTCAATCTAGGGAGTTGGCAGAATGAGTGACAAATCATTTGAAGAAGCAAACATATTTCTCGAACAATATCCTGATATTAGTGAGTTTGACCTTCTTCTTCCGGACATGAACGCAGTGCTGCGTGGAAAAAGAATTCAGCGTAAAAAACTCAGCAGCATTTTTAAGAAAGGAATCTATTTTCCGAAATCAGTATTTGCTTTCGATGTAACCGGAGAAACGATGGAAGAAACCGGACTTGGTTTTGAAAGTGGAGATCAGGATATTCCGTGCTTTCCGGTTCCGGAAACCTTGAAACCGGTTCCATGGCAAAAAAAACGTGGACAATTGCTGCTCAGAATGTTTGAAGAAGATGACTCACCGTTTTACGGAAATCCACGCGAAGTTTTAAAAACAGTTTGTGAGAAATTAGCGGATTCCGGATTTAATCCGGTGGTTGCGCTGGAAATGGAATTTTATCTCACGGAACCAAAACGACGTTCCGGACAGCCTCCTCAACCGGCACGTTCTCCGGAAACCGGTGAAACTGAAGCCGAAGGGCAACTATTTTCCTTGAGCACGTTGGATGTTTACGAATCATTTCTGAACGATATTTCAACCGCCTCGCAAAGTCAAAATGTTCCGGCAGATACCGCGCTTGCCGAACTTGCACCCGGACAATTTGAGATTAATTTGCACCATGTTCCGGATGCCGTTCAGGCTTGTGATCACGCTGTATTGCTCAAACGAATCATCCGGAGCGTGGCTAGAAAACATAAAATGGAAGCGACTTTCATGGCAAAACCTTATCCGCAGGAAGCAGGAAGCGGAATGCATGTTCATGTGAGTTTGCTGGACGATTCCGGAAAAAATTTGTTTCAGGGAAAAGATGCTTTCGGAAGCCCGGAATTGCGCTACGCCGTACAGGGTTTGCGTTCAACTCTGGCTGAAAGCATGTTAATTTTCGCACCCCACGCAAATTCCTTTCATCGTTACCGGAGTGGAACTTATGCTCCAATCAATTCATCCTGGGGTTACAACAACCGCACGGTTTCTTTCCGGATTCCAGCAAACGATGGTCCGGACATGCGGATTGAGCATCGCTTGGCTGGTGCGGATGCAAATCCGTATTTGCTGGTGGGGGCTTTACTTGCGGGGATACACCACGGTTTAAGCGTGAAAAAAATGCCTCCTGCACCGATTGAAGGCAACGCCTATTTGCAGACAGACACCGAACTTCCACGCACGTGGGAACAAGCCCGGAATTGTTTTGAGCAGGCAGAAATTTTACCGCAGTATTTTGGCAATGATTTTTGCCGCTTATTTTCAAATTTAAAATTGGGTGAGCAATCCCGTTTTTTAAGCAGGATTGTCGCACATGAATATGACTTGTATTTAAAAACAGTATAGTTTGCGTTTTCTGCGATTTGTTTGAAATTGCCCGCAAGTCCTGCTAATCTCAAAGATATTTCATTTTTACTGTTTACTCTTTTGCTGTCCAAATCCTGAATCCTGAATCTTTCAATGCCTGCTTTCAAATCAAAAATTGATCTCCAGTCTGCTGACTTTAAGAGCAATGCTGAAAACATGAGAAAATTGGTTGATGATCTTCAAAAGAAAATCGAAATTTCAGCATTGGGCGGAAGTGAAAAAGCACGTAAAAAACATCTGGAGCGCGGAAAACTTTTGTCGCGTGATCGGGTTCGTTTGTTACTTGATCCAGGCAGTCCATTTTTAGAATTCTCGCCTTTGGCCGCACAAAATTTGTACGATGATGATGTGCCTGCTGCCGGAATAATTACTGGGATCGGCCGTGTTTCCGGAACAGAGGTGCTGATTGTGGCGAATGATGCGACGGTCAAAGGCGGAACATATTATCCAATGACCGTCAAAAAACATTTACGGGCACAGGAAATTGCGCTGGAAAATCATCTGCCATGTATTTATCTGGTTGATTCCGGCGGTGCGTTTCTGCCAAGACAGGATGAGGTTTTTCCGGACAAGGAACATTTCGGGCGGATTTTCTATAATCAGGCAAATTTATCGGCAAAAGGCATTTCTCAAATTGCGGTGGTGATGGGATCTTGTACCGCCGGCGGTGCGTATGTGCCTGCGATGAGTGACGAAAATGTGATCGTCAAGGAACAGGGAACAATATTTTTAGGCGGCCCTCCGCTGGTGAAAGCCGCAACCGGACAATCTGTAACTGCCGAAGAACTTGGCGGTGGAGAAATTCACAGTAAAATTTCCGGAGTCACGGATCATCTTGCGCAAAATGAC
>ENA-ORDG01001066-ORDG01001066.1-marine-metagenome-genome-assembly--contig:-NODE-1066-length-11603-cov-6.715860_pt1 | contig 11603 bp, 8 predicted proteins | sample MGYA00248629_ERZ508524 | MGnify/ENA primary metagenome ERZ508524 (study PRJEB26194, sample SAMN05421901) | marine metagenome | isolation source: East of Rio de Janeiro, Brazil, South Atlantic Ocean...
CAGCACGCTTCTGGTTTCGGTATTGGCTTGGAAGCGCCGATGTTTGTTGGAAGAGACGAGCACCATACCCAGTAGTATAGCCACTAATGATGCTAACGTAGTCAGCAATATCAGGATTGTTAAACGCTGCTTCTTCACACTTTTATTTTGCTCATAGCCAAGCCCGAACTTCGTGCTTTTCATGTCTCTAAAGCCTTCTTCAATCTGCATGCGCTGGCGATAAATAGCAACGACCTGTTTCGATAAGCTTCGGTGAGATTCTAGTGAAGTCGCTAACAGCCACGGGTCTTTCGCTCCTTGTGCATGGACTTTTGAGCGTTTTGAAGCTTTGCGTGTACCATCGGGGTTTAAAGCATGACGCCCTTTCGTTTTCTGTTTGAACAGAACTAGCGTACAGGCAAAGGGATTACCTCTTACTATTTGGCTGTTATCAAAACGCTTAGGCCGACAGGTTGCTTGAGCATAAAGGTGTCGAATACACTGCCACGTATTTCCTCTATCAAGCGAGTAAAAATGTGGCTTGCGGATACGCCCAACAATGTCCCATCCTAGTGCCTTAACTTCTCTAAACCAAGGCGATTTATACCCTGCGTCAGTAACGATAATAGGGCGACAGTGAGAAGGTAATATAGCGTGCAACCTCTTTAAAAATGTTTTGTGGGTGACGGGTTTCTCTTTGGTCTTGTTGCAGTGTACTTCTTGATAAAGTGTGATGGGCCGACCTTTCAGAGATATTGCCGCGCGTAAAAGAAAATGCGCTTTACGGTCGTCTAAATCTGACCAATCAATTGAAATAACAGGGCGTGATGTGCTGCCGCAAAATAGTTGGCATATAGATGCGTAAATAAACGGTGTTTCACTTAATAAATGCGGGTTTGAGAGCAAGCGGTCGGCACGTTTAATTCGATGTTTTTCAAAGGCTTTAGTGTTGATTCCTCGACCTATGCTGGTTACTGTTGCAGCGCTCCCATTAAGCAAGCTTTTGACGCACGCCGTTACCGCATCCCGACGAGTTTTATGCATTTTATAGCTGACAAGCGATACGACATTGTTCACAATAGATAGGGCATTCATGGTTGTTTGGTCTCAGTGATTTTTGGCGATTGATCTGATCACCAAACATCATGAATGTTCCTATCTTTTTTTATCTCACTGATATCGTTATATTATTTGTGGGGATACCTCAGACTCTGACCCCATTATTTGGTGGTTATTTAACGATGGTCATCTCTTCGATGAGGTTTGTTGCACCGTCAACGTATTCCATTACCCATAACATGTAGCGGCTATCTACATGGATGGTACGGGTTGTTTTCGGGTCAAAATCCCAATCAGAATTGACGCTCTCGAACGTACCGTCAAACAACAGACCGATAAGCTCTGCTTTTGCGTTGAGCGTTGCTGAGCCTGAATTACCACCTGTTGAATCTAAATCGGTAAGGAAGTTCACCGGCACGCTGTTAATAGCTTCTAACTTGTAAGGGCCGTATTTCTTGTCCTCAATAAGCGTAAGCTGCTTTTTAGGAGAGTCGAAAGGTGTCTCGCCTGTGTCTTTCTCAGTAATACCTTCAAGACGAGTAAACGGCTCGTAAATTAGGCCGTCTTTTGGCGAGCCGCCCATTACGTTACCGTAAGTGACGCGCAGCGTACTGTTTGCATCTGGATAAGCAAGGCTGCCCAAAGATTTTTGCCACTCAATAATGGCACTCATGTATTTAGGGCGAAGCGCTGCAGCTTTACCGCTTAGCGTTTTGCTCTTATCTTCAATAGCCATCTCGGTATCGAACAGGGCAACCGCAAGTTTAATGAACGGGTCGTTGCTATTTTCGAAATCAGCGCGGCTTGCAGTTAACCATTTCAAACGTTCTTCAGTGTTAGTCAATGAAGTCTTGTCGTAAAACGCCTTTAACTTCTTCTGAAGTGTTTTCCCGTCAGTATCACTATCAATGCCTACTGCTTTATCGAACGCGGCTACTCGGTTTTCTTCAGGCTGTTCAAGGTACATACTAATCATTTTTTGCCAAACGGCCTGATCAACGGCCGGATCAAAGCGACGCTCAATGCGCTCTACGCCTTCTTTCAGACGAATTTGATCGCGCTCCTGAAATCCAGATTCACGTTCTGCGTCCGGCTTTTCTTTTTCGATGGCATTGCGATAAAGGGTTTGGGCTGACGACAAGAGTTGTGCACGACTTAGGTTGTTGTACCAGAAGTTCTGCTTGTTCATTTGCATTTGTTCAGCACTAACCGCATCAAGATCGGCTAGTGCTTGCTTCATTTCACTCTTACCGTTTTTATCAAGCCATGCAGCTAGTTGCTCTTCACGCTCAGCGCGACGTGGAACAAGTCCAACGCGTTTAGCGCCAGAAAGCTGGCCCAACGTATTCTTGTGGAAGTTGTTAAGACCCGCTAACAATGCTTCGTATTTGATACGCGCATCGCTGCCTTCTTCAGATGCACTTTCGATAGTCTTGATCCACGCGTCTACCAGTTCAAGGTAAGTGGGATATAACCAATCAAACGTGTACGACACTTGTGATAAACGTGCATAGCGATTAGTAGAGCCAGGGTAGCCCGCTGCCATAACAAAGTCGCCGTCTTCAAGTCCAGCTGCCGAAACTTTTAAGAAATGCTCAGGTTTAAACGGCACGTTCTCTTCACTGTAATCAGCAGGTTTACCGTCTTTACCCACATAAGCACGATAGAAAGAGAAGTCGCCCGTATGACGAGGCCACATCCAGTTATCTACATCACCACCGTATTTACCAATTGAATCAGCAGGCGCGTAGGCAATGCGCACGTCACGAATTTCCATTTGCTTAATTAGCTTATACTCAAGGCCTTGGAAAAACGAAGGCACAGAGCAGCGGAAGCCCGCTTCAGACTCACATTCTGCAATTAATGCTTTGCGGTTCGCTTCAATGAGGTCGTAGCGCTCGCGTCCTTGAACGTCATCGCTGATACCGCCAATGACGTTGTCGGTTACATCAGAAAAATCGACCGTAACGAACATGCGTGTACCCGGCGCGGCCGGCAGTTCTTCACCAATTTCTTTTGCTAGGAAACCATCTTTTAAATAGTTGTTTTCTGGGGTGCTGTTATATTGAACAGAGCCGCGCGCACAGTGGTGATTAGTAACGGCCAAGCCTTTGTCAGAGACAAACGATGCTGAACAGCCACCTAATGAAACAATCGCGCCCATAGGAAACGCGGTTAGGTCGTTAATACTACTAGCAGGGATTGCTAAGCCTGTTTCTTTTAAATCGCCGGCAATTGAAGGGAGTTGTTCTGGCGTGAACATGCCTTCCTTAGCATTTACTTGCATTGCACTGCCAAGTAGCGCGGCAGAAAGACAAAATACACTTACTTTAGACATGGGTGATCCTTGTTCTTGTCGTTAATCTCATTGTTATAAGTCAGTCGTAATAAATACCAAGTTAACGTGTACGTCAACATTGTTACAGTGTAACGATTATATCCGGCTTGCCCTACTAAAAGGCGTATAGCGCACTGCGTGAATTTGTTAAAAAGTGTGACTAACCGCTACTGACAGCGTGGTTGGGGCGTTCATCGCAGAAATAGGAAGACGGGTAATTTGAAGGCAATAAAAAAGGCAGGGTGTGAACCCTGCCTTTCGAATCTTAAGAATCAATAGTTCGTACTTAAAGCACTGATACCAATGCTTTAGCAAGTGTTTCTACGTTTTCTTGGTTGATGCCCGCAATGTTCACGCGGCTAGAATCAACAAAATACACACTGTGCTTTTCACGCACTTCGCGCACTTGCTCTGGAGTAATACACAAGAACGAGAACATACCTTTTTGGTCGTTTACGAAGCTAAAGTCTTTAGGCGAGCCATTATCGTGAAGGTTTTGAACTAGCATTGCACGGAGTGATTTCATGCGATCGCGCATTTCGTTCACTTCAGATACCCACTCGTTGTTAAGTGCTTCGTCAGCTAGGATAATGTCTACCAACGCGCCGCCGTAGCTTGGTGGCATAGAGTAGATGCCACGTGCGATTGACTGAATTTGACCCTGAGCAATTTTACGGGTTGCTGAATCTTCAGTAATGATGGCAGCCAAACCAACACGTTCGCGATAAAGGCCAAAGTTCTTAGAGCAAGAAGCTGCAACGATAACCTCTGGTAGGTTTTCTACCAACAAACGCATGCCGTACGCGTCTTCTTCTAAACCTTCACCAAAACCTAGGTAAGCCACATCAATGAAAGGCAGGAATTCGCGCTCTTTTGCTACTTCTAGTACTTCATCCCATTGTGCATTAGTAAGATCAGCACCTGTAGGGTTGTGACAGCAACCGTGTAGAAGAACGATATCGCCTTTTTCAGTTTTGCGAAGGGTTTCCATCATAGCGTCAAAGCGAATGCTTGCTGACGCTTTATCGAAGTACGGGTAGGTTTCGATTTTAAGACCCGCAGAGCCGATAAGTGGAATGTGGTTCGCCCATGTTGGGTCGCTTACCCATACTTTAGCGTTGTCGTTACAACGGGCAAGTAGTTCTGAAAGAATACGCAATGCACCGCAACCACCTGGAGCTTGAACCGCTGCAACGCGGTCTGCTAATAGAACGGGGCTAGTCTTACCTAATAGCAAAGACAACATACCGTCGATAAAACCTTGGTTGCCCTGAGGCGTGATGTAGGTTTTGCTAGTTTCGGTATCTAAAAGCACTTTTTGCGCTTTTGCGACACTTGAAAGAATAGGGGTATTACCTTGCTCATCTTTATATACGCCAACACCTAAATCGATTTTGTTTGGGTTGGTGTCTTCACGAAAAGCAGCTGACAGGCCAAGAATTGGATCTGGGGCGAGATGGGGTAATACTTCAAACACGATATGTCCTCACGTTACGTTGGTATGCAAAAGATAGCAGGCTGGCATTATGCCACCGATGGTAGAAAAAACGACCCCTAAAGGTTGAAAATATTTCAATTAGTCGAGGAAAGAAAACGTAAACGAAAGTTTCATTTCAAAAACACCCTAAATTGAAAAAGAAAAAGCGCGGGTTTCTTGTGCTTCGCCTTTGTCTGAAAAGCGTCGTTCTTTCCAGGTCAGCGTATTGTTTTTATCTACTAATAGCAGTGTAGAGGTACGCGTTCCGTATTTTTCGGATTGAATAAAAATGGAAGACAACGCCTTTTCCCACTCATAGCCTACGCCCGTGTCGGGTAACAAGGCATCGTCAGCTTTATTGTCGTAACGTAAAATATCAAATAAGTCTTCATCATTAATGATGTTTTGTTTGGTGACATAATTGTTCAATGCGGTAACGCCCTGCGTGACTTTTGGCCAAGGTGTGGCAATATCCGCGTTAGACAAACCGTAGACACCAGTGTCGATAATGTGGGTCGAATTGTTTACGTTGTTGTAAACCTTAAGCGAATTTATATCTCCGAATAACAGGTTGTAGCCGTTGTATCGGTGGCGCGTTTTTTCTAGCGTTGCCAAGTATTGTGATTGTGCAACAGGCTTCATTTCGACTGAGTCGTGCTTCAGCCAGTTGGCGACTAATTCACCTCGCGATACCGCATTTTTATTGATGTTGTGTGGGTCCCTTACATTAGTAAGCGCCGCCACATATCCGTTACGCGTAACACCCATCCAGGTTCCATTAGCTTCTAAGTCTTGTCCGGCGAGCAAATGCGGGTGGCTTTTCCAGAATGAAGACGGCGCGGTTGGTCGTGCGTAAAACTCATCCCGATTCGCAGCGATGATAAGCGGGTAGTCATCTCGCATATTGTTTGCGATAAATAAAATACACATAGCTATATTAAGCCCATATTCTCTAAGAATTCAAAACGCTGCATTGTTAACAATTGCGTTACAAACCCATTTTGATTACTCTTCGCCAAATTGCGCACACTCCAACGTTTTACTCTGTTAATTAATATGCGGGTACAATATGGAAAGTAAAGCGCTTTTCGTTACGGCATTCCACTTCGAAGCCTCAGAAAATAAATTAGCAAATAGATAACCTAAGTGTAGTAAGCAGAGCATAATAATAATGACAGAAACCTCACACCCTCAAACCCACTCTCAACGGGCCAATAGTGTCAACGTTGGAGAGCATGTCCCTCGCAAGTGGCCCAACTGGTTGTCGTCGTTCGCAGCTTGGGTGCTGACAAAAAGGGGCTGGCGTGTAGAAGGTGAACTAATCAATCAGAAAAAAGCCATTTTAGCGGTAGCACCGCATACATCGAACTGGGACTTCTTTATTGGCTTGTTCGTGGTTTTTTCCTTTAAGCTAAACATTAATTTTTTCGGAAAGCACACCATCTTTGCGCCCCCTTTGGGCGCTATTGTTAAAAGATTAGGCGGTATTCCTATAGAGAGAAGTAAAGCGCATGGGGTGGTCACGTCTATTGCAAATAAGATAAAGGAAGCCGATCAATTAATACTCGCGTTAGCGCCAGAGGGTACACGGAGCCCCATTTATCCATGGAAAACAGGCTTTATGCACATTGCACGAGAAGCCGAAATTCCTATACAAGTCATTGGGTTGGACTACGCCAGAAAAATGATTGTGTTGGGGCCAATTATTCAGAAAGTGACTAACATAGATGAACAAATGCAAACTATTTATACGTTTTATGATAATGTTTGCGCAAAATATCCTAAAAACTGCATTACAAAGCCATAATCATTTCTATTGAAGTGGTAAGTACGCAACCGTATCAACTCAGAGTACTGGTGCGCACTCGGCTCGGTCGCAAACATCTATTTTCGGAGCTTCACCCGTGACAAAATTGGGATTCACAACCCGTCAGGTTCATTCTGATCGCATGCTAAATACGCCTGAACATGGTGGTGTTCACAGCAGCACGTCTAATTCAGTTCTTTTCGAGTTTAAAGATGCGCAGGGCATCATCGATGCGTTTCAAGGTAAACGAGCTGCTCATGTTTATTCTCGTTCATCGTCACCTTCTGTGGCGGCACTGCAAAATATGCTTAATGATCTGGAAGGCGGTGTAGGTACCTTGTGTTACTCAACCGGAATGGCGGCGATAAGCAGCTCGTTATTTGCTTTACTCAAAGCCGGCGACCATTTAATTGTAAGCCAATACCTATTTGGTAATACGCGAAGCTTTTTTGAAACCATTAAAGATTTTGGTGTGCAGGTTACCTACACAGATGTGACCGACATTCAGCAAGTCAAAGAAGCTTACCAGCCAAACACAAAAGGCGTTTACACCGAAACCGTAGCTAACCCTGTGACACAGGTGGCCGACCTTCACGCCATCGGTCAATTCTGCGAAGAGAAGCACATGCTGTTTATGGTTGATAACACCATGACGCCACCCCCTGTTTTTTACGCTAAAGATGTTAAAGCGTCGTTAGTGTTTTGCTCGCTGACAAAATACATTGCAGGTCACGGTAACGTTTTAGGTGGTGCTGTCATCGATACGGGTAACTATGATTGGACTAAGTTTAGTAACCTAAAACCGGCTTATCAGGTTGCAGATACTGCACAGTGGGGCATTACGCAAATCAAAAAGAAAGGTTTACGCGATTTAGGCGCTACATTGGCACCGCAATCAGCGACGGCCATTGCCCTAGGCATGGAAACCTTAGATTTACGTTTATCACGAAGTCAGCATAATGCTATGCAGTTGGCGACGTTCCTAGATAATCATCCCAAGGTATCTAAAGTCTTTTATCCAGGTCTTGCCGACCACCCTCAGCATTTCATGGCACGGGAATACCTAAACGACGGCTATGGCGCAATTTTGAGTTTTGACCTTATCGACGGTGCTGATCCAGTGGCGTTTTTAAACGAAATGAAGTTAGTTATTTGCGCCACGCACTTAGGGGATAATCGCACCTTAGCGCTACCAGTTGCGCCTACTATTTATTTTGAGAACACGGCAGAAGAGCGTGAGTTAATGGGTATTTCCGATACCATGCTGCGTATTTCGGTAGGTATTGAAGACACTCAGGATCTGATTGCAGATTTCGACACGGCGCTAAATACCATATAGATAAAATTTTCTTGTCGAGAAACACAAAAAAGGGGCGTTTGCCCCTTTTTTTATTTTAGATTAATTGGGTCTCAATATAATTGAAACACAATGGGTTTAGCAATTTTTTACTAGTCAAAACCTAGCGTAATTTGTCCACGAATTTCACCGCTTGGGAATGCATCTGAGTGGAAGTTAGTGTAAAGACCTCCGTCTGCCATAACATTCATTTGCTCAGCGGTTAACGTAGTATTAGCTGGCACAGACCACATACCGCTGGTTCCGGCAGTAAGTCCAATTAGAACATCTCCATTTACGCCCATTTCACCCTCGTGAATGTGAGCCATGTTTGCTGTCATACCGGTAATGGTAACGCTGCCTGACAGTGCACCTGTAGATGTATTCAAAGTAAATGCACCAGCGCCGCTTGCTGTTGTAGTTACTGCAGGCACTTCTTGTAGGCCGTTGGCAATGATGCCGTACACTTCAATATTATCAGGCGTGATTTGGCCGCGAATTTCACCACCAGTATTAGCTGCTGTATGCACATTCACATAATGACCACCTGCCAGTAGTTGCGTAGCTGTGGCTTCATCTAGTGCTATGCTTCCGTCTGTCATCCAAACGCCAGCGGTGCTTTCACTTTCCACAAGTCCTACAAGTACGTCACCATTTTCACCAGCAAACCCAGTATGAATGTGCGCCATAGTCGCATTTTCAATAGTGGTTACCGCCACAAGAGAAACGTTGTTGTTTGTGGTGTCGAAGAGCGCATAGCCAGACCCCATTGCCATGGTGTCAACTGCTGGTACCTCTTGGCTGCCGCTTAGTGAGAATGTTACTACCGCAGTTGTGTCGGGAACAATCTGACCACGCACTTCACCGTTAGGGTTAGCGGTAGTGTGAACATTTAAATACCACTCACCGCTAGTCAGCGCGTCTAAGTTGCTAGGTGAAATATTAGTTTCAGCGAGAACATAAGTACCATTACCAGCATCAGTCAGTGGGAAAGCAACCGGACCATTCATACCAATGCCGCCATCGTGTACGTGTACACCAGTAACATCCGTTAAGCCTGATACGTCAACACTTACGCTAAACGCCGGTAAGTCTTCGTCAATTTCGACCACTGCAGTTGCCATAGACATAGTAGTAACGGCAGGCACTTCTTGTGAACCACTTAAGTTTACATTGTAAGTCATGTCAGCATTAAAAGCTGGTGGAGGTGGTGCTAGGCCATCAAGCAACGCTAATTGAGGTAAATCGCCTTCCATTGCACCATCTAATGCGATAGCAGTGTAAATCTCACCATTCTCAAGCGTTAAAACGCCTGTTTCGATTGCCGCTGTTTTGGTGCCTGTTGGTGTAACCGTAACGACGTAGTCACCTTCTGCAAGACTTACGTAACCTGTTTCAACAAGCTCGCCAGTCTCATAGGCAATATCGGCAAATGCCGGGTCAACCGCATCAATTTCGCCATCTGCGGTTACGTAAATATCGACGTTACCCGCTGAAGGTGAAGCATGTACAATACGCACTTTCGCTTCAGTCGCTACGGAGCGGGGCATATCAACAAGCACATCAAGTTCTGGTGCAGCCAAAACGTTGTTTGCGATAGCGGTATAAGACATACCTACTTCTAGCGTCAACTCAGCATCGTCAATTGCCACAACACTGTTGTCGCTATCGGCTACAACGTCAATAAGATAGTCACCGGCTGCAACAGACAAATAATCTGTGGTGCGCGGGAACTGTATTCCGTCCACTAATACTATTTCGTTATTTGCTACAACATCAACCGCTGGTGCGTCGCTGATACCGTGCACAACGCGGATAGCAGCACCTGCTTCTGCATCCCAAATCTTGAAGCTTCCATCACCGTCCGCGGCCAGTAATGTTACTGGTGAATCGCCGGTACCTACGTTATTAGTAGCAGCGATAAGCAAATCGGCACCGTCTGCAAGGTTTACCGTACCAGAGTCGTATACAACCGTTGTCTCACCGGCCGGTGTAATACGAATTTGATAATCGCCCGCAGGTACTTGAATTAAATCGGTTGCGTCAGTAAATTCAGCAGTAACAAGCGGCTGCTCGGCAGTGATATCTGTATCTGGTGCCGTAACATAAATATCAACCATAGGTGCCATTGATGCTGCATGTACAATCTGCACTTGAGCATTACCCGCGTCAACTGCGGTTTCCATACTGGTCACTGTTAAAAGCGATAACGACTCATCGCCAACATTACCTACGGCAAAAATATCGTAGTTCATGTCAGCTTCTAAAGTAACGTCAGCTTGCAACACTTCAGCGTTTTCACCTGGAAGAATGCCTGTAACACCAATATCGTACATGCCTGTCTCAACTTCGAAGCGAGATGAAGCGACTTGGTAATCAACGCTTTCGAGATCGTTGAGTATGGCGTCGTTAGCAGTGATGTTTACCATTGGTGCGTCTGATGCTGCGTGAACAACTCGAACGTTTGCGTATTCTGGGGCGGGTGTGGGCTCTTGTACGACATCGTCGTCGTCATCCGAGCAGCCAATTAAAAACAGTGGTAATATTGAACATGCAAGGAGCGCTTTGGTCCTTCTCATATTTTGTATCCTCTTAATTGTGTTGTGGCAAACTCGGTTACGCTGAGCAAATAAGAGAAGATCAACCTCCTTGCAACATTAACGTAATGTAATGTTTTCAATAATTTCACATTTACTCTGTTCCTTGGCAGTTTGTTCTACAAAATAGAACGAAGCCTTCATGTTTTTGATATTTTCATCCCACCCGATTGCCGTAATATAGCCATATATTATCGAAACAACGAATATTGGAGTTCGGCATGAAAAAAGTACTGGCTATATTTTCCAGCCTAAATGGCAACCAAGGTAATTCTTCAAAGCTTGCAAACGAGTACCTTTCAAAAATTGAGAATGACGGTTCTGTGCACATTAACCGCGTGGATGTTGCCTCTCTAGCACTGCCTCATTTAACAGGTGAAGAAATGCAAGCGTGGATGACTGAGGCGTCTGAGCGAAATGAATCACAACAGGCATTGGCAAAAGTCTCTGATGACATTGTTGAAGCAGTAAAAGCGGCTGACGAAATTGTGCTAGCCGTGCCAATGTACAACTTTGGCATCCCATCGAGCTTAAAAGCTTACTTCGACCGTATTGCAAGAGCTGGTATAACATTTAAGTATACCGAGACAGGTCCTGTCGGATTGCTAGAAAATAAATCAGCGACTGTTTTTGCCGCGCGTGGTGGTGTGTATGCAGGTTCAGACTTTGATACGCAAACGCCGTATTTAAAACACTTTTTAAATTTTGTTGGTATCAGTGACGTTAAATTCGTTTACGCTGAAGGACTTAACATGGGCGAAGAGCAAGCAAACAAGGCTTTTTCTGAAGCAAGCGAAAAAATTATTGAACTAACCAACAACTAAACACACTAAATTAATGCAGTTAGCTAAAACGTAGGAAGTATGTTTTCAGCTAAAAGTGTGTTCCAAGTTGAGTGTGCTTGATTGCCCCGCGTGTTACGCGGGGCTTTTTTATGCGCGGCTTTTAGATTCTCGTTTGGTGTGACCTATAGGCAGCGTTGATATTCGCGGTTTTATTCGCTTTTGAGG
>ENA-ORDG01001069-ORDG01001069.1-marine-metagenome-genome-assembly--contig:-NODE-1069-length-11581-cov-3.871436_pt1 | contig 11581 bp, 11 predicted proteins | sample MGYA00248629_ERZ508524 | MGnify/ENA primary metagenome ERZ508524 (study PRJEB26194, sample SAMN05421901) | marine metagenome | isolation source: East of Rio de Janeiro, Brazil, South Atlantic Ocean...
TTTTCTTCTACTTTCGGGAAAAAATCGTCAGTAATTTCAATTTCTTGTTCAGAAACAAAATTCCAATTCAACAAAAAATGAGATTGAATCGATTTTACAACATTTCCTTTTAACCTAGAATGTGTATCTCGCCAATACCCGTTATCGTTAGGGTTTACATATTCATCAGAAACATTTACTCCGCCAACGTAACCAATAATCCCATCGATGACAACAATCTTTCGATGATTTCTATAATTGAGTTTTCGGGTTAAATTAGGAAACCAAACCGGCATAAACGGGAAAATCTCTATTCCGGCTTCTTTCATTCGTTTGATGGTTTTGTTGGTAATACCACTTGCTACATAATCATAGTTTACCCGAACATCAATGCCGTCTTTTGCTCTTTTAATAAGTGCTTCGATAAATTTAGAACCAATTTTATCGTCGTTAAACATATAATATTCAACGTGAATATGGTTTTTAGCTTCTTCTAGATCTTTAAAAAGTGATTCAAATTTCTTTTCACCATTAATAAGGATCTTCACGTCGTTACCAAAAATGAGTGGTTTTTTTTGATTATTCTGAAGCAGTTTAACAACGTTCACTTTGTTATTAAGGAAATCTGCTTGATAATTCTCTAACCGATAATCATTCAGCATTAATTTCTTTTCCCACTTTTTCACCGTTTCATTATCGAACACCTTTTTACGCTTAAACATTTTATCTTTTCGATATTCCTGACCAAAAAAGTAGTAAATCAAAAGGCCTAAAAACGGCAAAACGACCAATGCCAAAATATAAGACACGGTCGTTATGGGATTTCTATTATTCAGTATGATAAATATTGCCGTACCAATGGCAATTACATAGTTGATAATAATTAAGGTTAAAAAAATATTATTCTGTATAAATTCTAACATTATGGCTGGTAAGTGTAAACTCCTTTTTCCGGAATTTTAATTTCGTACAACTTACGAGATTTATTGTTAAGATGTGCTTCTCTTAACCAAGGATTATGAATTTTTAAGATTTTATAATTAATTCCGAAGTCTTTAGCAAAACGCGCAAAGTCTGTAACGGCGGTATCTACTTCAACATTTCGAGTAGAAATTGGTTGGTAAAGGTGTTTTTCTTCAAAATTGAAACCGTACTTCTCCGGATGGCTTAAAATTTCTTTTAATGCCAAAATTCTAAACACGTATCTACCGGTTTCTTCCCCTAAAAGTAAATCGTAATAATCGTTTACATCTTGACGCTCTTGCTGTTTACTAATACCATAATTTCCTGCGTTATAAGCTGCTGCTGCGAGCGTCCACGAACCAAAACGTTCTTTAGATTCTTGTAAATATTCGCAAGCGGCTTGGGTTGCTTTTTCTATGTGGTAACGTTCGTCTACATTATCGTTAACTTCTAAACCGTGCTCTTCTGCAGTCGCTTCCATTAATTGCCAAAAACCTGTAGCGCCGGCAGGAGAAACGATTTGTGTAAGTCCACTTTCGGCAATCGCCAGATATTTAAAATCGTCCGGGATTCCGTTTTTCTTTAAAATTGGCTCGATGATCGGAAAGTATTTATGCGCTCTTTTAATGAGCAATAATCCGTTAGATTGCCAATAAGTATTTACCAACAATTCGCGATCCATACGTTCGTGAATATCGGGATTTTCAACAGGAACTGCTTCTCCTGCAAAATTTATATTTTCAGGTAGCGATAAGGCGTAAACATTATAATCTTTAGTTGCTTTATCGTTTTCTTTATTAGTTGTACTTATGGCGTTAGAACCTTCAGTTTGTATCGAGCTTACCGCCTGTATACCCAAACCTGCAATTGCCACTACGCCAATAATCATTAATCCGTTCTTAACTTTCTTCATCTTCACAATTTTCAATAATTAATTTTCTACTAATTCTCCTTTTTCAATTAAAGAAGGCAAATGTTTATTAAACCATCTAAATCGGTTAATAATCATAATATGTGTACCACCTTCAATAACTATGCAATTTTTAATATTTTTTATAGGAAATACCAAATCTGCATCGCCGTGAATATGAATAGTACCTTCTAAAGGTTCTTCTTGATCCCAGCAAACCATTTTTTGTATTGCCCAATCTAAATACTGTTTATCGCTAACCGAAAGGTATTGTTTGTATAAATGTGCGCGCTTTCGGGTAAATTCTCCTACCGGTAACTTTTCTAGATCGCCTATTCTCCCGGCTAAACTGGTTGGTAAAATTTTATATAAGCCGGTTGTACGCGCTAACTTCATTCTTGCCGGTAATTCGTGTTTCGATTTTACGGTAGAAACTAAAATTAATCGCTTTACCGAAATTAGTTTAGCCATTTCTTGCACGATCACTCCACCAAAAGAAACACCAATAAGTACAGGATCGGTATGCACAACATCTTCTAACATTCTAGTAATGTAAGAATGCATACTTTCGTTATGGTAAGGTATCTTCCATTTTAACCAATGTATCACATATTCTTTGGGCAGGTTTATGTATTCAAAAATACTGGGATTAGCCGCCATCCCCGGCATAAAGTAAACATGTGTTTTGGGTTCTAGATCATCCATTTTAACAGCGATATAACAGTAAAACTGGTATTAAAAAACTAACTTTACTTCAAAAATAACAGTTCTTTCTGTATTTGATCTTATAAAATTTTTAAAATGAAAAAAGTTTTTCATCCTGCTTCAACAAGAGGATCTTCAGACTTCGGATGGTTAAAAGCCAATTACTCGTTTAGTTTTGCAAATTACTTCAACCCCAATCGCTTACAATTTGGCGCTTTACGGGTTTTAAATGATGATTTTATTGACGGCGGAATGGGTTTTGGAACGCATCCTCATCAAAATATGGAAATTATCACTATTCCGTTAGCAGGAGCGCTTCAGCATAAAGATTCTATGGGCAACGAAGGTATTATTCACGAAGGTGAAGTACAAGTGATGAGTGCCGGAAGCGGAGTACAACACAGCGAATTTAATGGTAGCAAAACCGAAATGGCGAATACCTTACAAATTTGGGTGTTTACAGAAACTGAAAATGTAGAACCTCGTTACGACCAGAAAAAATACACGCCTGAAGATCGCCATAATAAATTGCTTACCGTTGTTTCACCTAAAGATGATAATGATGGCAATGCGCTTTGGGTTCATCAACAAACCTATTTTAATTTAGGAAACATCGATGCCGGTAAAAAAGTGAATTACCAAGTACATCGGGAAAACCACGGAATGTATATTTTCTTGATCTCCGGTAAAGTGAAAATTGATGATCAAACGCTTGAAAAAAGAGATGCGCTGGGTATTTGGGAAGCAAATGGTACAGAAATTGAAGTAATAGAAGATGCACGCATACTTTTAATTGAAGTGCCGATGGAATAATTAAATACGAATGCTATGGAAGATTTTGAAATTAAAAACAACGATTTTTTAAGACAGTTTGAAGCTGAAATTGATGGCGATCTCATCAAGTTAGAATATTCTGAACAGGAACGTAAAATTTTTCTTTCGAAATTAGAAATATCAGAAAAACTTCAAGAACAAGGTTATCAAGAAAAATTTCTAACCAAGATCTTTGATTATATTGAAGAAAAAGGAAGAATTAGAATTGTGCCCACGAGTAAAGAAGTAAAAAAATTCTTTCGGGCTAACAAATCGAAATATTCAGATTTATTACCGGTTGGGATGAATATTTAAAATGAAAGACTTTCTAAACGATATTTTTGAATACCATCATTTTTATAATCAAAAGTTGGTTGCTGAATTTGGAACTCACCAAGAAAAAATTCCGCAGTCAACTTTTAATTTGTTTTGTCATTGCCTCAATGCTCATCAAATTTGGAATGCTCGAATTTTAGCGGAAGAAAAATTGGAGGTTCATCAACTTCACCATTTAAAAGATTTACCTCAATTAATTGATAAAAATCACGCTAAAACGCTTCAGATCGTTAAAGAGTTTGATTTAGCTCAACTAATCACCTATCAAAATTCTAAAGGAAAAAACTTCAGCAATTCGGTAAGAGATATTCTTTTTCATATCGCAAATCACTACACGCATCATAAAGGACAAATAGTTGCCGACTTCCGAAGAAATAAAATAGAACCTTTAGTTACCGATTATATTTTTTATAAACGGCAAGATTAAACCGCCACGTTCGAATTCGACTCCACTAAATCGAAACGTACTAAACCGTCTTCATCAATCTCAGTTAAAGTTACTTCGTGTAAAGTATTTACAAATTCCGGATTCCAAGGCATTTTTACTTTCACGTAATTTTGCGTAAACCCATGAATGTAACCTTCTTTATTTTCACCTTCAAAAAGTACGGTAAGCGTATTTCCTAGCTGACTTTCATAAAATGCTCTTCGCTTCTTAGCTGAAAGTCCACGTAACATTTTACTACGCTTTTTTCTCACTTTTAACGGTACGACATCTTCCATTTCTGCAGCAATGGTATTATCTCTTTCAGAATACGTGAAAACGTGTAAATACGAAATATCAAGATCGTTCAAGAAATTATAAGTTTCTAAAAACAACTCGTCGGTTTCACCGGGAAAACCAACAATTACATCAACACCAATACAAGCGTTAGGCATCGTTTCTTTAATTTGCTCAACACGATCTACATATAATTCTCGACGGTAACGACGACGCATTAAGCCTAACAATTTGTTGCTTCCGCTCTGCAACGGAATATGAAAATGTGGCACAAACGTATTGCTTTGTGCAACAAAATCGATGGTTTCGTTTTTTAATAAATTAGGTTCGATAGAAGAAATTCTTAAACGCTCGATCCCCTCTACTTCATCTAAAGCTTTTACCAATTCCAAAAAAGTATGCTCGTGATTTTTATTGCCAAACTCTCCTTTTCCGTAATCGCCGATATTTACACCAGTCAATACAATTTCTTTAATGTCTTGATCAGAAATTTCTTTGGCGTTCTTCAGCACATTTTCTAAGGTATCGCTTCGAGAAATTCCGCGTGCTAAAGGAATAGTACAATAAGTACATTTATAATCACAACCATCCTGCACTTTTAAAAATGCGCGCGTTCGATCACCAATCGAATAAGAACCTACGTAAAAATCGGCTTCATCAATTTCACAAGAATGGATTTGAGCGGTGCGAGTTTCAGCCGGCTGACTCAGTAATTCATTTAAATAACTGGTAATATTAAATTTTTCGGTAGCTCCTAATACTAAATCTACCCCTTCAACATCGGCCAACTCTTCCGGCTTTAGTTGCGCGTAACAACCAATGGCGATCACAAAGGCGTTTTCATTAAGTTTCTGAGCTTGCTTTACGATAGTTTTAAAACGTTTATCAGCATTTTCAGTTACGCTACAGGTATTAATTACATAAATTTCAGCTTTTTCGGTAAACTCTACACGATTAAAGCCTTCATTCTCAAATGAACGGGCAATCGTTGAAGTTTCAGAAAAATTAAGCTTACAACCCAGCGTGTAAAATGCTACATTTTTATTTGTATCTATCATAACAGCTCCTTTCCTAATCTTTTAGTATTATTGTGATGAATAACTTAGGCGATAAGCCTTATTACTCCTTACAAAAACGCGTGCAAATATAGTAATGAAATATGAGTTTTGCAGCAGGATTTCTATTTTTTGAAAGTTTGTGTTATTTCGAAACTTAAAATATAAAATAGTGAATTACAGTTTTTTAAAAAAGCGTCATTCTGAGCTTGACTCAGAATCACATCCGTTTAATACGTAATCAATATGATGAGACCCTGAAATAAATTCAGGGTGACGATAATTTTCAAATAATAAAACTTAATAAATTAAAACTTCGTGCTTCTAACTTCCCGCTTCCATCCCTATAAAATATTAGTTTTTGTATTTACTTTATTTTTAATTTCCTGCCAAAATACAAGTAATAACGATCGAGATCATTTGGTTTTTCGTTATAACGAACACGCAAATATTACTTCGTTAGATCCTGCTTTTGCTAAAGACCAACGAAATATTTGGCCTTGCCATCAGCTTTACAATAGCTTGGTTCAATTAGATGACAGCTTGAATATTCAACCTGACTTAGCTGAAAGCTGGACGATTTCTGAAGACGCTAAAACCTATACATTTTCTCTGCGGAAGAAAGTCTATTTTCACAAACACGAAATTTTCGGGAAAGACTCGACCAGAACTGTAACTGCAAAAGATGTGGTTTATAGTTTAAAGCGTTTGACCAATCCTCAACTCGCTTCACCGGGAAGTTGGGTGATGCAAAATGTGGAAACCATTTCTGCTGAAAATGATTCTACCGTGAAAATTCAGCTTCAACAACCATTTCCTGCCTTTTTAGGCTTGCTATCGATGAAGTTTTGCTCAGTCATTCCCACTGAAATGGAAAGGCTTGATTTTAGAAAAGATCCAATCGGTACCGGTCCGTTTAAATTTAAACGTTGGGAAGCTAATGAAAAACTGGTTTTTAGAAAGAATAATCATTATTTTGAAAAAGATAAAAACGGTGAACAACTCCCCTATTTGGAAGCTGTCGCTATTACGTTTTTACCCGATAAGCAAAGTGAATTTTTACAATTTGCGCAAGGAAATATCGATTTTCTAAGCGGTTTAGATCCTTCTTATAAAGATGAATTACTTTCTTCGGTTGGACAACTGAAAAAAAAATACGCTAATCGGGTTGAAATGCTTTCAGCACCTTATTTAAATACCGAATATTTAGGAATTTACTTGGATAGCGAAACACCAGAAATTAACGCTCGCCAATTACGCCAAGCCATCAATTATGGTTTTAATCGCGAAACGATGATTACCTATTTACGAAACGGAATTGGAACGCCGGCAGAAAACGGATTTATACCAAAAGGTTTACCGGGTTTTTCGGAAAAAAAATATTATGAATACAATCCGCAAAAAGCGAAAGAACTGTTAGCCGCTTACCAAAAAGAAACCGGCGATACTTCTCCGGAAGTTACTATAAGCACTAACTCTTCCTATTTAGATCTGGTAGAATATATTCAGCGAGAATTACAGAAAATCGGAATAAAAGTGAATATCGATGTGATGCCACCTTCCACCCTTCGGCAGCAACGCTCGGCGGGAAAATTAGACATTTTTAGAGCGAGTTGGATCGCCGATTACCCCGATGCTGAAAATTATTTATCGCTATTTTATTCGGAAAACTTCTCGCCCAACGGACCTAATTACACACATTTTAAATCGGCTACTTTTGATAGTTTATACGAAAAAGCCATCAATACTTCTGAAGCAAAAAATAGAATCTCTCTCTACCAACAAATGGATTCGATCGTAATGAAAGAAGCTGCTGTTGTGCCTTTATATTACGATCAGGTAGTTCGCTTTACACAGAAAAACGTAAAAGGTTTAGGCATTAATCCAATCAATTTATTGGATTTAAAACGAGTGAAGAAAGTCAAGGGCTAAATCTTTATTATTTACTTTTAAATATTGACTTATATTTAAGAGCTGTAATTTCATCACATATGTCAAATAGTAATAAAATAGCTGTTTTCAAACCTTCTAATCATAATAATGAGTTTGAGGTTATTTTAGACCAAAACAATGACACTATTTGGGCTACAGAACAACAAATTGCAGAAATATTTGATAGAGATAGAACTGTTATTGGTAGACATATTAAAAATATATTTAAAGAAGAAGAATTAAATAAAGAATCAGTTCGTGCAAAAATTGCACATACTGCAAAAGATGGAAAAAGTTACCAAGTTAATCATTATAATTTAGACGTAATCATCTCGATTGGATATCGAGTTAAATCAAATATTGCTACAGAGTTTAGGAAATGGGCAACACAAAAATTAAAAGAATACTTACTTAATGGATATGTTCTAAATAAAAAACTATTAACCCAAAAAACTAAACAAATATCGCTTTTAGAAAATCAAATTAATACTTTAAACGACGTAATACTCCAAAAAGAAACAAATCTAACTGATGGTTTTTTAAATATTGTCAGTCTTTACTCAAAATCTTTTGAATTACTGAATAAATATGATTCTGAAAATCTAAAAACAGATTATTTAAATAAAGAAATTATTTATGTAATAAACTATCAAGATGTTAAAGATGCTATTCTAGTTTTAAAAAAAGAGCTTATAAAAAAAGGAGAGGCTACTGAATTATTTGGAAATGAAAAAGACAAATCTTTTAAAGGGATTTTAGGAAGTATTTCTCAAACAGTTTTTGGCGAATTGGCTTACCCTACGGTTGAAGAACAAGCCGCGCAACTTCTATATTCAATTATAAAAGGTCATGCATTTAGTGATGGTAATAAAAGAATTGGTTCTTTCATTTTTGTATGGTTTTTAGAGCAAAATAATTTTAGCTTAAAGTTCAATAAAGAACGAAAAATTAATGATAATACTTTAGTAGCATTGGCTTTAGCTGTAGCACAGAGTGTTCCAGATCAAAGAGAATTAATTATAAAACTAATTATCAATCTTATAAAGAAATATTAGTTTACAAGCTTCTCATTTTGCGTTAGGGATTGCAACGGAAATCCTTTTTACGAGAAACGAGTAAAAAGATTGTAGTGTAAAGCCCGACCCGCTAGGGTAACGCCCAAAAACTATCGATTAATTCCCATTTTATTGATCCAACGTACGTAAGCTTGTCGGTTATTATTATGCTGGCGTAAGGTTTTCGCAAACTTGTGATAACCCGGTTTTTCGGGATTTGCCACAAAATAATAATAGTCGTGATCTTCGTAATTTAATACCGCATCGATCGCAGAAATATCGGGCATAGCAATTGGTCCCGGTGGCAAACCTGCGTATTTATAAGTATTGTAAGGAGAATCGGTTTCTAGATCTTTATACAAGACGCGTTTGATCACGGTATCAAAATCGTTATTTTTTTTCTTAACAGCATAAATTACCGTAGGATCGGCGTCAAGTTTAATTCCGCGGCTATAACGATTCATATAAACACCGGCCACACGTTTGCGCTCATCAACTTTGGCCGTTTCTTTTTGAACGATGGCAGCTAAGGTATAAACTTCGTTGGGCGTTAGATCGATCTCTTTTGCTTTTGCCTTTCGTTCTTCATTCCAGAAACGTTGGTACTCTTTAAGCATTCGGTTTCTAAAAGTTTCTGCGGAAGTATTCCAATACAATTGATATTGATTGGGAATGTACATCGCCAAAGCAGTTTCAGTCTTAAAATTATTTTCAGCTAAAAAGGTTGAATCTTGCATCGTTTCTATTAACGAAAGACTATCGGCTTCAATCTGGGTAGCAATTCTGCCGGCAAGATCTTCTAAACGTTCTTGATTATTAAAAACCAAAGAAACCGGTTGGTTTTGGCTTCGTAACGTATTGATCATTTCGTTGTTATTCATCCCTTTTTTCAGAATGAATCTTCCCGGTTTTAAATTGTTGGCATAACCTTTTTTTCTAGCGATCGCATCAAAACTTTCGATATCTTTTACTAGCGGACGCAGTTGCTGAATCACGTCTCGATATGCTGCATCGGTTTCAACAAAAACCTCTTCTGTTGCTGAAGTAAACTTGGTGTTGGGAGAAAAAATTGAGTCGTAAATAAAATAACTAAATATTCCCAAAGCCACCACTCCTAAAAGTGAAATGACTAATATTATTTTTTTAATATACATTATTCAATAATTGATATAAAAATTCGTCTTTATAATTTCCGTTTACGAGATTCCAATCTTTTTTTACGCCAATTTTTTCAAAACCTCGCTGTGTAAAAAGTTTCTGACTTTTTAAATTATCTGCCGCCACATTTGCAAAAACCTGATGTAATTTTAGACGTTCGAAAGCATAATCGCAAAGTAACTGCAAAGCTTCTGCACCAAAACCTTTCCCTCTATTTTCTTGATCTACAATTAAAATACCGATCGCTGCTCTGCGATGTTGTGGATCAAAATCGAAAATATCGATCAAGCCTAAACTTTCACCTTCTTTACTTTCGATCACTAAGCGTAATTGTTTTACTTCATAAATATCGCGATGTGCATTCTCTAAATACTGCTGAATAAGAAATCTAGAATAAGGCGTTTGCGTTGAACTTAACTCCCACAGATCTTCATTATTTTCGATATCGTAAATAAAATCGAGATCTTCCGGTTCTAGCGGACGTAAGTTAATATGTTTTCCTGATAATGTTAGCATTCGATTACACCTTCAAAAACCTGTTCTGCCGGTCCGCTTAACCAAACATCGGTAAATTGATTTCCGTTTTGTTTGAAACTGATCTCTAAATTTCCGCCGGGTGTTTGTATTTTTACCGGTAAACTATTGTATTTTTTAGCGTAAGTTGAAGCGATAGCCACAGCTGTAACTCCGGTTCCGCAAGAAAGCGTTTCATCTTCTACGCCACGTTCGTAGGTTCTTACCTGAAGAATTTCATCTTGTGGTTCCACAAAATTCACATTGGTTCCTTCAGTTTTATAAACTTCATTATAACGAATGGCAGCACCTTCTTTTTTCACGTCTAGCTGCTGAATTTCAGGCGTAAAAACGATATGGTGTGGCGAGCCGGTATCTAAAAAATATTCGGTTCCTAATTCTTTTACTTCATCAACATCTTGCATTTGTAAATGAATTTTATCGGCTTCAATTTTAGCGTGATGTTTACCATCGATCGCTGTAAAAATCGCGGTTTTTTCAACAATATTTAAAAACTCTGCAAAACGAACTAAGCATCTTCCGCCGTTACCACACATCGTACTTTGGTTTCCGTCGCTGTTAAAATAGACCATTTTAAAATCATCTCGAGGATCTTCAGAATTTTCTAAAAGTATAAGTCCGTCTGCTCCTATGCCAAATTTTCGGTCACATAAACGCTGAATTACTTTGGTATCATTTTTGAAAATTCCTTCTCGGTTATCGATCATCACAAAATCGTTACCCGTTCCTTGATATTTATAAAATTTTACGGTCATTTTTTCGTTTTAAAAGTGCGCAAATATACAATATTCACTTTGAAATTGTGGTGCCGTTAAAAAACAGTTAAGCCAATAATATGAAGAAACAAAAGTTTATAATTTTAGAATTAAAACCAACAACCCTATGAAAAAGTTATCCAGTTTATTACTTGTTTCGATCTTGGGTGGAGCAATAACCCTAGGAAGCTATAAGCTTTTTATTGAAGATGAAAGTCTTAACCCAATTTTGGAAACTCAAGAAGAGAACCAAAAAGAAGCCGCTACCTTTATTTCTAATAAATACAGTAAAAGTAATGCGGTGGAAACCGATTTTACTGAAGCTGCCGATAAAACCGTACACGCAGTGGTTCACGTTAAGAATGTAGCGATTGGCAGACAACCAAGAACTCTTCGTGAATATATGAGCGGTATGCGCGGTGGTAGAGCCATACAAGGTGCCGGTTCTGGTGTAATTATAACTCCCGATGGTTATATTGTTACCAATAATCATGTGATCGATGGCGCCAGTGAATTAGAAGTGACTTTAAATAATAACCTTACTTATAAAGCTGAAGTGATTGGCACCGATCCACAATCTGATATTGCTCTGATAAAAGTTGAAGCACAAGATTTAGATTATATTCCGTTTGCTGATAGCGACAATGTAAAAATTGGAGATTGGG
>ENA-ORDG01001071-ORDG01001071.1-marine-metagenome-genome-assembly--contig:-NODE-1071-length-11573-cov-3.498782_pt1 | contig 11573 bp, 7 predicted proteins | sample MGYA00248629_ERZ508524 | MGnify/ENA primary metagenome ERZ508524 (study PRJEB26194, sample SAMN05421901) | marine metagenome | isolation source: East of Rio de Janeiro, Brazil, South Atlantic Ocean...
CCTTCGCCCACGAGGCCGGTATCCACCAGCACGGCATGCTGAACGAGCGCACCACCTACGAGATCATGGACCCGGCGGCCGTCGGGCAGGGCGAGAGCAAGCTGGTGCTGGGCAAGCACTCGGGCCGGGCGGCGTTCCGCGACGCCCTCCAGAAGCTGGGCCACGACATCCACGGCGACGCCCTCAACGCGGCCTTCACCAGGTTCAAGGAGCTGGCCGACCGCAAGGTGCAGCTCAACGACGCGGACCTCGAGGCCCTGGCCATCGAGGAGATCGGCGGCAGCGTCCACCACGCCTACGAGTTCGTGAGCCTCGAGGTGAGGGGCGGCACCGCCAGCACCCCGACGGCCGACCTGGTGATGAGGGTGGAGGGCGAGGAGGTGGCGGTCACCTGCGAGGGCGACGGGATGGTCGACGCCTCCTGCTCGGCCGTCAAGTTGGCCACAGGCGCAGAGGGTCGGATGACCGACTACAACGTCACCTCGGTGACCGGCGGCGTCGACGCCCTGGCCGACGTGGCGCTCACCTTCGAGGGCGCCGATGGAGTGAAGGTGTCCGGTCGGGGCCTGTCCACCGACGTGGTCGAGGCTTCTGCCCGGGCCTTCATAGGGGCCCTCAACAAGATCGCCCGGATCCGGGCCTCAGGCGAGGATCCCAACGCCGTGGACCGACCCGGCCACATCGGCTGACGGCGGCGGGCAGGCGCGTGATACTCACCCAGTACTACCTGGACTGCCTTTCGCAGGCCTCCTACCTCGTCGGCGACGAGTCGACGGGCCGGGCTGTCGTCGTCGACCCCCGCAGGGATGTGGGCGAGTACCTGGCCGATGCCGGGGCACAGGGTCTCACCATCGAGTTGGTGGTCGAGACGCACTTCCACGCCGACTTCCTCTCGGGACACCTGGAGATGGCGGCGGCCACCGGGGCGGAGATCGGCTACTCGTCAGTCGCCACGACCGACTTCCCGTTCCGGCCACTCGGTGACGGTGAGCGCCTTGACCTGGGTGAGGTGGTGCTGGAGTTCAGGCACACGCCGGGCCACACGCCCGAGTCCATGAGCATCGTGGTCTGGGAGCGCGCCGAGGACCCGGAGCCATACGCCGTACTCACGGGCGACACCCTGTTCATCGGCGATGTGGGCCGCCCGGACCTGCTGTCGTCGTTCGGCCATTCCCGGGAGGACCTCGCCGGCAGCCTCTACGACAGCCTCCACAACCGTCTCATGAGCCTTCCCGACGCCACACGGGTCTTTCCCGGACACGGGGCCGGATCGGCGTGCGGCAAGAACCTCTCGACCGAGACCTCGTCGACGATCGGTGACCAGCGTCGCACCAACTACGCCGTGAAGTTACCCGACAAGGAGACGTTCATCGGCCTGATCACCGAGGGACAGCCCACGGCGCCCGAGTACTTCTCCCACGACGCCGTGCTCAACAGGAGCGATCACGCCCTGCTGGACGAGTATGAGCCACCCGCGGGCCTGCTACTCGCCGACCTGGACGCGGCAGTCCAGGGTGGCGCGGTGGTGGTCGACGGGCGCGATCCCGAGGAGTTCGCCAGGGGCCACGTTGTGGGTTCGATCAACATCGGGCTGAACGGCCGCTACGCCGAGTTCGCCGGCTCGATCCTGCCCGTCGACGCGGACATCGTCCTGGTAGTCGACCCGGGATCCGAGTTGGAGGCCAAGAACCGGCTGGCCCGGATCGGCCTGGACAGGGTGGTCGGCAACCTGGTCGACCCGTACGCGGTCATGCAGGCCCGGCCGGGACGTGTGGCCACCGCATCCAGGCTGACGGCCGACATGCTGGCCGATCGACTCTCCGACGTCGACGACCTTCAACTGGTCGACGTGCGCAGCCCGGGAGAGTGCGGCACCAGTGGGGTGATCCAGGGATCGGTCAACCTGCCCGTCCCGGTCGTCCGCGCCCGCATGGGCGAACTGTCGCCCGGTCGGCCGACCGTCGTGTACTGCGCCGGCGGCTACAGGTCTTCGGTGGTGGCGAGCATGCTGCGTTCTGAGGGCTTCGGGGACGTGTCCGACCTGGTCGGCGGGTATGCGGCCTGGGAGTCGTTGGCCGAAGACGTGGGCTGAGCGGGCAGCGTCTGCGTCAGCCCAGGCCCACCACCTGCAGCCTCGTCAACGTGGCCATGTCGTTGGCCTGCACCCGGTTGCGGCTGTATGACCACAGGTCGTCGCCGATGACGAGGGTCCGCTCGATCGGGGGCACCCAGCCCTGGTCGTCGGGGAAGCAGGCTGCGACCATGGCGCCCTCGGGAACCTCGATGCCGGTGACCCCGAACTCCATTCCGTACCTGCGGACCTCCTCGGCGTTCATGTACTCGCACCAGTGGTCGCGTACCTGGGGGTGGCCGCCGTCGGTACAGAGCATGAGCGTCATGCCACCGGGCGGCCGGGGCAGCATGTCGGCTCCCTCGGCCGGGTCGATCAGGGGACACGGGAACACGACGGGTCCACCGGTGTCGTCGGGTGTGTGGTCGATGCGGCCCACCTCGATGATCGTGCCGTCGGCGATGCGCAGGACGACGGCGGCGTTGGTGTCGGACCGCCAGTCAGTGAACGGCAGCACTGCCAGCTGCTCGGGGGCCCACCAGAGGAACGCCCGGTGGTCCCACTCGACCGAGGTGCTGCCACCGCCCGCCGACCACGTGCCGAGCGCCGTCGGAGCGTCCAGGTCGGAGACGTCGAAGAGCGTCGCCTTGGCGCCGGTGGTGCGCCCGGTATCGGTGGCGTCCTGGCCGATGCCGAGCACCAGGCCGTCGCCCACCGGATGCAGGTAGCCGCTGTACCCGGTGATCTTCAGCTCGCCGCGCACCCGTGGATCGGTCGGGTCCGACAGGTCCACGGTGTAGAAGGGATCGGTCTGGCGGAACGTCACCACATAGGCCACGTCGCCCACGTAGCGAACGGCGAATATCCGCTCGCCCCGTCCCATGTCGCCAACCTGGCCGACCACGTCCAGGGTTGCCTCGTTGCGGGCCAGCACGGTCACCATCGATTGGGCGTCCTCGTCGAAGCGCCACGGGCCGCCCGTGGTGGTGGCCACTCGCAGGTGGCCCTCGTGCTCGGACAGGGAGAACTGGTTCAGGAGGTGCCCCGGCACGACGCCGGAGGCCAGGTAGGTGGTGGCGGCCGGGTCGGTCACGTCGAACTGGTGGACGGCCGTGTCCCATCTGTCGTTCCACCAGGCCACGCGCGACTCGTCGGCCATCTCCTCGGGGTCCACCCATGCGGTGGTCGTCACGTACAGGTTCTCGTGGCCCGCGTAGACGGTCGAGCCCTCGGCCAGCACAGCGGTGGTGGCTGGTGCGGCCAGCGGCCGGTCCAGCGGCATGGTCAGGACCGTCAGGGTCGAGAAGCCGGCGAACTCCACCGGTCGGGACACGTCGGTGCAGGCGTTCAGCTGGCCTTCGGCCAGGACCTCGCCGCCGGACTCCAGGACGAAGTCGGGCATCCAGTCGGAGAGCACGGTCTCGGCCACCACCTCGCGGTTGAACCGCTCGGCCCGTTCCTCGCCGGCCGGGCTCACCGGGTAGACGAACGGCAGCTCGCTGGGCGTGGTGGCCACGACGATGCGGGCCGAACTGCCCACCACCCGACTGGAGACGTGCCGGCCCTGCACTGTCAGCACGTTGGCGACCCGGAGGTCCGTCGGGTCAGACAGGTCCACCTCGATCACGCTGGTGAGGGGGCTCCACGTCCCGGGTGGCGACAGTATGGCCAGCGCTGGTGATGTGCCTTCGCCCTCCGGCTGGCCCCCGTCGTCGCCATACGGCTCGATTCCGTGACCCTCGTCCGGGTAGGTGTCGGCGATGAGGAAGGCCCGATCGCCGGCCAGCAACAGGTCGCGGCTCCAGTGGCCCTCCAGGCGCAGCGTGCCGGTCAGCACCGCTGTCGGGCCTGTGACGTCCACCAGGTGCAGCCGGTCGTCCTCGATGACCAGGATGCGGTGACCGTCTGTCTTGAGGATGTCCGGCTCGTCGATGCCCAGCTCCTGCACGTTGGTGCCCGAGAAGTCGACGCCCTCTTCCATGGACCTGGCCATGCCGGCCGCCGGGGCTGCCATGGCGACGTCGGTCGTCGCAAAGTCCATCTCGAGCATGACGGGTCCTCCGAACCAGCCACCCCCCAGGCCGTACGGGCCGACGCGTTCCACGGCCTCGGTCCGCAGGTGGAGGAGCAGCTCGTCGCACTCGGTGAAGGCGACGAGGCCGGCCACCAGCTGGGTTCCCGACACGTCCACCCGGCCGGTGGTGGACGGTGGCCCGGTCGTGGACACCACCGGCGGCCGGCCGGAGAGGCCGGGCCCCTCGGCGTCCGTGCCGCACCCGGAGGCCAGGACCGCGAGGGCTGCCAGCACCGCTGCGGCCAGGCGGCCGAGGGGCATGTGTGGCGGAGCGGTCATGCGGCGGCCGTGCCTCATGCCGTGGTCGGCATCCATTCCGGCCGGGTGGTCTCGAATACCGCGATGTCGTCCTCGTGTCGCAGCGAGATCCCGATGTCGTCAAGTCCCTGCAGGTATCGCTCACGGGTGGCGGGGTCCATCGGGAAGGAGCATGAGATTCCGGCGTCGGGAGCCTCCAGCGTCAGGTTGGCCACGTCCACGGTGATCACCAGGTCGGGGTCGGCCTCCACGGCGTCCAGCAGTGCCTCTCCCACCTCGGGGGTGACCTCCACCGGTACCAGGCCGTTCTTGGTGCAGTTGTTCCTGAAGATGTCGGCGAAGCGGGGGGACACCACCGCACCGAACCCGTACTGCTGGATCGCCCACACGGCGGGCTCGCGTGACGAACCGGTGCCGAAGTTGGGGCCGGCCACCAGCACCACGGCGTCGGAGTAGCGCTCGTCGTTCAGGACGAAGTCGCGGTCGTCGCGCCATTCCGAGAAGAGGCCCTTCTCGAAGCCGGTGCGTTCCACGCGCTTCAGCCAGTCGCTGGGGATGATCTGGTCGGTGTCCACGTCCGAGCGACGCAGCGGCACCGCTGTGCCGGAGACGATCTGTACTGCTTCCATTGCTGTCCCTCAGTCCAGGTCGGCTGGTGTGGCGAACCTGCCGGCGATGGCGGTGGCGGCTGCCACGGCCGGCGAGACCAGGTGGGTGCGTCCGCCCCGGCCCTGGCGGCCCTCGAAGTTCCGGTTGCTGGTGCTGGCGCACCGCTCGCCGGTGGTGAGCTTGTCCGGGTTCATGGCCAGGCACATGGAGCAGCCGGGTTCCCGCCAGTCGAACCCGGCAGCGGCGAACACCTCTGGCAGGCCCTCGGCCTCGGCCTGGGTCTTGACGGCCCGCGACCCGGGAACGATCAGGGTGCGAATGCCCTCGGCGACGTGCCGCCCGCTGGCCACCTCGGCCACGGCCCGGAGGTCCTCTATGCGACCGTTGGTGCACGAACCGATGAAGACGGTGTCGACGGCCACGTCGCGGATGGCGGTGCCGGCGGTCAGGCCCATGTAGTCCAGTGCCCGCCATGCGGCCTCGCGCTGGCTGGGCTCGTCGAAGGAGCCGGGGTCGGGGATCGTGGAGTCCATCCGCATCACCTGGCCGGGGTTGGTACCCCATGACACGTGGGGGACGATGTCGGCACCGTCCAGCACGATCTCGGCGTCGAACACGGCGTCCTCGTCGGTGGCCAGCGTCCGCCAGTCGGCCACCGCCGCCTCCCAGTCGTCGCCCGTCGGGGCGTGGTCCCGACCCGACAGGTACTCGAAGGTGGTCTCGTCCGGTGCGATCAGCCCGGCCTTGGCTCCGGCCTCGATGGACATGTTGCATACGGTCATCCGGCCCTCCATGGAGAGGTTCCGGATCACCTCGCCGCGGTACTCGATGACCGAGCCGATCCCGCCGCCGGTGCCCAGTCGCCCGATGATCGCCAGGATCACGTCCTTGGCCGTGGAGCCCTCCGGCAGGGTGCCGTTCACCGTCACCGCCAGGGTGCCGGGTCGCTGCTGGGGGAGGGACTGGGTGGCCAGCACGTGTTCCACCTCGCTGGTGCCGATGCCGAAGGCCAGGGCGCCGAACGCACCGTGGGTGCTGGTGTGGCTGTCGCCGCACACGACGGTCATGCCGGGCAGGGTGAGGCCCTTCTCCGGGCCGATGACGTGCACGATTCCCTGGCCCGGATCGCCCATCGGGTAGAGGCGCACGCCGAACTCGTCGCAGTTGGACCTCAGCGTCTCGATCTGGATGCGGCTGACGGGATCGGCGATGGGCTGGTCGATGTCCACGGTCGGCACGTTGTGGTCCTCGGTGGCCACCGTCAGCTCGGGGTGGCGGACCGTCCTACCGGCCATGCGGAGGCCGTCGAAGGCCTGCGGGGAGGTGACCTCGTGGACCAGGTGCAGGTCTATGAACAGCAGGTCGGGCTCACCGTCGGCCGACCGCACCAAGTGGCGGTCCCAGACCTTCTGGCTCAGGGTCTTCCCGGGCATCGGGGCTCCTAGTGGGAATCGGTGTCCGGTCAGGATACGGGCCCACCCCCCCGATGCCAGCCGCGGTACCGTCGGCGACGTGAGCACGCGCATGTTGATCCTTTCGGCACTGGCCTGCGGGATGGGCCTACTGGTGGCCTTCACCGTCCAGGTGGTGATGGCTCCGTGACCGTCCGGCACGACCTGGTCGTGGTCGGTGGTGGCCCGGCCGGCTACGCGGCGGCCCTCTACGGGGCGGCCGCCGGCCTGGACGTCGGCCTCGTCGAGGAGCGCAGCCTCGGCGGCACCTGCCTGCACGTGGGTTGCATACCGGCCAAGGAACTCCTGGAGACCGCCTCGGTGCTGCGCACCGTGCGCGGGGCCGCCGAGTTCGGCGTGGCGACCGGTGGCGTCGAGCCGACCGTGGACCTGGCCGTCAGCCAGGTACGCAAGCAGAAGGTCATCGACGGCCTGGTCAAGGGACTCGGCTCGCTGCTGGCGGGGCGTGACGTCACCGTCTACGACGGAACGGGACGCCTCGGGGTCGACCACGTGGTGACCGTCGACGGGCCGGATGGTCCGGTCGTGGTTGCGGCCGACCACGTGGTGCTGGCCACCGGCTCCACGCCGCGGACCATTCCGGGCTTCGAGGTCGACGGCTCCCTGGTGGTCACCAGCGACGAGTTGCTGTCCATCACCGAGGTTCCCGACCGTGTCGCGGTCATCGGGGGCGGAGCCATCGGATGCGAGTTCGCATCCATGCTGGCCGACTACGGATCGGCGGTCACCCTGCTGGAGGCCGCCGCGGAGATCCTCCCGGGGTGTGACATCGACGTGGCCAAGACCGTCCGGCGTTCCTTCAGGCGACGCCGCATCGACGTCCACTCAGGGGTGCCGGTCCACGGCCACGATCCCTCCGATGCAGCCACGACGGTCAGGTTCGGCGATGACTCCACGGTCGAGGTGGACCTCGTGGTGGTTGCCGTCGGACGTCGCCCCCGGGGCGACTCGGCCGGCCTGGTCGGGACCCGCGTGGTGGTCGACGAGAGGGGCTTCATCCAGGTCGACGACCGCCTCCGGACCGGCGAGCCGGGCGTCTACGCGGTGGGCGACGTCGTGGCCACCCCGCAGCTGGCCCATGTCGGCTTCGCCGAGGGGATGTTCGTGGTGAAGGACCTGCTGGGCGAGTCGCCGAGGCCGATCGACCCGACGACCGTGCCGTGGTGCATCTACAGCCACCCCGAGGTGGCCTTCGCCGGGCTTACGGAGGCCGCGGCCATCGAGGCCGGCCACGACGTGGTGGTCAGCAGCCACCGGTTCGCCGGCAACGGCAGGGCCATGATCATCGGCGACGTGGATGGTCTGGTGAAGGTCGTCGCCGCCAGGGACGCCGATGGGCGGGCGGGTCGCATCCTGGGCGTCCACATGGTCGGACCGTGGGTCACCGAACAGCTCGGGCAGGCCTACCTGGCCGTCAACTGGGAGGCCACGGTGGACGAGGTGGCCGAGTTCATCCAACCCCACCCGACGCTCAGCGAGCTGTTCGGCGAGACGGTCATGGCGCTCACCGGCCGAGCGCTCCACGGCTGATCCGATGGCCGACGTCCTCCTCCCCCAGCTAGGCGAGACGGTCACCGAGGGCACCATCACACGCTGGTTCTTCGGCATCGGCGAGACGGTTCCGGCAGACGCCCCGCTCTACGAGGTCTCTACCGAGAAGGTCGACTCCGAGGTGCCGTCACCCCTGGGTGGGGTGCTGGTCGAGATCATCGCCTCCGAAGGGGCCACCATCCCCGTCGGAGCCCTCCTCTGCCGCATCGACCCCGACGACCCCTCCTCTACCTCTCCTCTGCCTACTCCTTCCGCCGTCGCCGGCGTCGCACCGTCCGACGCAGCTGGCGCTACGTCGTCGGCCGGCACGTCGCCGACGACGGCTGGGGGCAGCGGCGTCCAGGCCGACCCCGAATCGCGAGCCGGCGCCGGAGCCGGTGGCACGGGCTTGTCCACATCCGAACAGGGATCCGGTGTGGAGCATGGAGGACGAGCCGGGGTGCGTCTGTTGTCTCCGGTGGTGAGGCGACTGTTGGCTGAGAATGGCCTGGACCCGGCGAGGGTTCGTGGGACCGGCCTGGGTGGTCGCCTGACGCGTGGTGACGTGGAGCAGTTCCTGCGCGACAACCCCGAGCGGGCCGAGCCGTTCAACCGCATCCGGAAGGCCACGGCCAGGCACATGGTCGGGTCCAAGGCCACCTCCCCGCACGTGCTGACCGCCATGGAGGTCGACTTCGATGCCGTGGACCGCCTGCGGTATGCGGAGAAGGACGCCTGGCGGGACGCCGAGGGATCCAGCCTCACCTACCTGCCGTTCATCGTCGCCGCCCTGGCCGAGGCCCTGGCCGCCTTCCCCCGCCTCAACGCCAGCGTCGGCGACGACGAGCTGATCGTGCATGGTGACGTGAACCTGGCCGTCGCGGTCGACCTCGGGTTCGAGGGCCTGGTGGCGCCGGTCGTCCGCAAGGTGGGGGACCTGTCGATCCGGGACCTGGCCAGGTCCATCCACGAGGTGGCCGGTCGTGCCCGGGATCGCAGGCTCGTCCCCGACGACCTCTCCGGTGGGACCTTCACCGTCACCAACCCGGGCCAGTACGGCACGCTGTTCCAGTTCCCGATCATCAACCAGCCGCAGGTGGCGATCCTGTCCACCGACGGAATCGCCCGGAAGCCGGCAGTGGTCGTCGACGCAGACGGTGTCGAGACCATCGGGGTCCGGCCCCTGGGCATCCTGGCCCTCGCCTGGGACCATCGGGCCTTCGACGGGGCGTACGCGGCGGCCTTCCTGCAGGAGCTGAAGCGGATCCTGGAGACCACCGACTGGGTCGGGCGCTGGGCCGACGAGGCCGACGGGGCGTGACCCCGGGTGGTGGCTCCCGGCCGTTCCGGACCAGGTGGCTGGGACGCGTCCGGTACCGCGACGCCCTGGCGTTGCAGCAACGCATGCACGCCCACGCCGGGTCGGTTTCCGAACCCCAGGACCACCTGCTGCTGCTCGAGCACCATGCGGTGTACACGCTCGGGGTGAGGGCCTCGATGGACAACCTGCTGCTGTCACCCGACGAGGTGGGAGCCGACCTCGTGCGTGCGGATCGCGGCGGCGACATCACCTTCCACGGTCCCGGGCAGCTGGTCGGCTACCCGCTGCTCCACCTGCCCGGCAAGAGGGGCGGCGGCATGGCCGACACGGTGGCCTACGTGCGCTCCGTGGAGGACCTCGTCATGGACGTGTGCCGCGACCTGGGCCTCGTTGACGTGGGGCGCCTACGGCAGTTCCCGGGCGTGTGGGTGGAACCCGATGGGCCCCGGCCCCGGAAGGTGGCGGCCATCGGGGTGAAGCTCACCCGGAGTCACACCATGCACGGCTTCGCCCTCAACGTGGACCCCGACATGGCTTTCTTCGACCGGATGGTGCCTTGCGGGATCACCGGCTACGGCGTCACCTCGCTGGCGGCCGAGGGGGTCGACGCCACCATGCGCCAGGTTGTCGACCTGGTGGCCGGGCATGCGGCCGAGCGCTGGGCCGACGGTCCGGTGGAGCGGGCCGATGTCGCCTGGGCGCACCGCACCGGGGACCTGAGTGCCTTCAGCCGTGGAGCGGGGGCGGGGGCCCGGCCGCCGGTGGGTCGCAAGCCGGAGTGGATGCGGGTGCCGCTGGAGACCGGTCCGGAGTACCTGCGCCTGAAGTCGACGATGCGCTCGAAGCGTCTCACCACGGTCTGCGAGGAGGCGGGGTGCCCGAACGTGTTCGACTGCTGGAACGACGGCACGGCCACCTTCATGATCAACGGCGAGCGGTGCACCCGGGCCTGCGGCTTCTGCCTGGTCGACACCCGGCGCCCTGACGGCCTCGACCTGGACGAGCCCCGGCGGGTGGCCGAGGCCGTGGCCGACATGGGCCTGCGCCATGCCGTGGTCACGGCGGTGGCCCGTGATGACCTGCCTGATGGCGGTGCGGCCGCCTTCGTGGCGACCATCGCCGCCATCCGGGAGCGGAACCCCGGGACCGCCGTGGAGGTGCTCATCCCCGACTGCAAGGGGGATCCCGACGCCCTCCAGCTCGTGTTCGATGCCCGACCGGAGGTGTTGAACCACAACATCGAGACGGTGGCCCGCCTGCAACGCAGGGTCCGCCCGTCGGCCTCCTACGCACGCAGCCTCTCGGTGCTGGCCCGGGCCGGGTCTGCGGGCCTGACCACGAAGTCGTCGATCATCGTGGGCCTCGGGGAGACCGATGACGAGGTGGATGGCTGTCTGGCCGACCTGGCCGCCGTCGGCTGCGACATCGTCACGATCGGCCAGTACCTGCGGCCCACCACCAGCCACCTGGAGGTGGATCGCTGGGTGGAACCTGCCACGTTCGACCGTTGGGCGGCGCTTGGTCTGGCGCTGGGGATCGGCCACGTGGAGGCCGGACCGCTCACGAGGTCCAGCTACCACGCAAGCCAGGCCGCCGACGCCGTGGGTGTCGCACCGGTGGTGGACCGGTCGGTGCAGGTGGCCCTCTCGGCCCGTCCGGCCTGACCGGCCCGTCGTCCCCCGCCGCCTTCCGCCCCCATAGCCTGTCGCCGTGTTCAGCCAGCGCATCCAGAGAGCCCGGGAATCCATGGCCGACCTCGGGGTCGACGTCCTCCTCCTCTCGCTGGGCGCTGACCTGCCCTACTTCTGCGGCTACGAGGCCATGCCGTTGGAGCGCCTCACCATGCTGGTCGTGCCACGTGACGGCGACGTCCACCTGGTGGTTCCACACCTGGAGGCGCCCCGGGTCGTCGAACGCCCCGAGGTGTTCGAGATGGTCACGTGGCGCGACGGCGAGGACCCGATCGCCCTGGTGGCTGACCTGGTGGGTGCCTCGACCACGGCGGCCATCGGGGACCAGACCTGGGCCGGTTTCGTGGTGGACCTGGTGGCGGCCTGCCCGGGACTGGGATTTCGCCGGGCGTCCGAGGTGACGGCGCCGATCCGGATGGTGAAGGACGACGCCGAGGTGGAGGCGCTGCGCCGGGCGGGTGCGGCGGTGGACCGCATCCTGGCCGACGTCCAGGCCGGCAACGTGGCCCTGGTCGGGAGGACGGAGGCCGATGTGGCGGCCCAGATC
>ENA-ORDG01001076-ORDG01001076.1-marine-metagenome-genome-assembly--contig:-NODE-1076-length-11541-cov-2.742498_pt1 | contig 11541 bp, 7 predicted proteins | sample MGYA00248629_ERZ508524 | MGnify/ENA primary metagenome ERZ508524 (study PRJEB26194, sample SAMN05421901) | marine metagenome | isolation source: East of Rio de Janeiro, Brazil, South Atlantic Ocean...
TGAGTTTAACTAAGGCCTCAAAATGCTTGTGTTTAAATTTATGCGTGTTTACCACCTCCTCTATCCGCAGGCTATCGTACTCAAAAACCTGTATACTTTTAGAGCTAGGCATCTTGCATTAAGTTTTGCAATGCCTTCCCCATATCAAAAGCTTCGTTTATAGGGATTAATTGAATGCGTGGAGAGACTTCTAGTTCATTTTCCAATCCTTCAACATTCGCAAATCGGGTACTATTTTCTCGCCGTTCTACCTCTACAAAACCACCCCCTAGTACTAAACCTATCCTACTATAATCTCCGTAAAAATATTCCTGTAGCAAAGGAATGATGTTGTCTTTAAATACTTGTTTTAAGGCTTCTTCTTTATTTACAGCATCTTTGACTTTAAAAAAATAAGCGTGGCCGATGGTATGGTCACGATCTACTAAAGCTTCTATGCGTTGGTTTATTTTTTCGAGCACTTCCTGTATGCTAATGCCCCCTACTTCTAAACCTTCAAAGAGTTCCGGTTTTGGCAGGAGCTCTTCAAAAGCAAAACGTCTTCTTAGTGCAGTATCTAAAGCTTCTACACTTCGGTCGGCGGTGTTCATGGTACCGATAATGTAAAGATTCGAAGGTACTCCAAATGACGTTCTTGAGTAAGGCAATTTTACTTCTAAAGCATTGGGTTCCCCAAGTCTTTTATCTTTTTCTATCAAGGTGATGAGTTCTCCAAAAATAGCGGAAACATTCCCTCGGTTGATCTCATCTATAAAAATGGCATACTTATTTTCTGGATCGGCTTTTGCTTTTAAGGCAATTCTTTTAAAGACACCGTCTTGAATTTCGTATTCTAAATCGGTACTTTGTTCTTCCATTTTAGGTTTAATCCCTTCCACAAAATCTTCGTATCCAAACGATTGATGAAAGGTTACAAACTCGTAATTCTTGATTATCTTTCCGGCATCCGGTTGGTAGTTCTTTATCTTATCTAAGATCTCTAAAGCTTCCGGATAAGCTTCTTTGAGTAAATCATCATGCACCCGCCATTTAGAAGTCTCATTTTTATAAAATAACTGTAGCTCGCTACGTGTTTTTACATTTACATTGGGACAGTCTAAGACGGTATGTGCCTGTAACCGACTCCACAAAATAGGCTTTATGGATTTGGCGCTCGATTGTCGTTCTTTGGCTTTTACGATTTCGTGATTTAAAATTTCGGTTGAACCGGATAGCCCCAAATCATACAATGCAACGGCAAAAGTTTGCCACCAGGTTAACTCGGCCACCGCGTTTTCGATATATTGTTCTTTTGTCAAACTACTCTCGGAAACCGTAAACTGGTTAAAATACTCTTGCTGTAATTTGAAGGTTTTACCCGTTCCTGGAGGGCCGTAAAGAATTTGATTGAGCGGCAAAACTACCTCATCTGCTGGATTAAATTTTTCTTGAAGAAATTTAAAGTAATTTTCCTTTCCCAAAATAGCTCTTGGTCTATGTGAGCTTTCTGCTTTACTGTACTGAAAAAAATCACTTTGTTCATCTTCGTAAGCGTTTTTAAGAATAAGATTGATAACTTGACGGTAGTTTTCTTTGTTCACCTCATATAAATCAATTTCAAAATATGTATTGTATTTATCTAAATTCTTATTGATGGTATCCCGCTTATTTCCGAAATAGTTCACTTTTTGTTTTTCAATTAGCCAATCTATAAATTCTTTTTTTACACTCATTTTTGCGGTTTGATCGGAACGCATAAAGCTCTCTATGCTTTCCTTTTTAAATAGTATGTATTTTAATGCTTGGTTGGTCGTTCCTGCCTCATATTGCCATTGTGTTATCTTCTCATTTTTAACCGTGTTGTATAATCGTTTTACTTGGTAGGTATGTTCCTCGAACAACTGCTGAGGAATATCTGCCCAACTCGTTAACTTTATTTTGATTAAATTTTGATCGGGTTTTCCCTGATATTCGTAATTATAGGTAAAATCATTATCTACTTGATGGTTTTTGTAAAAATCTTTACTCACCACAAAAGCCACTTCTACCTCCCCTTTATTTTCGATGTATTTAAGTACAGGACGTTTACCTAAAACTATTGATAAATGATGATCTGCCTCTATCGCCATTCTTACTTTATAGGGCGCGATCTCTACTTCGCTTAGCACTTTATATCCATAATTGATCCAATGCTGAAGTATCGCTTTACGACTGACTTTACCTGTAAGGTATTGGCTTAATTTCTTTTGATGAGAACGATTATAATGTAATTCTTCAATTACTTTGAAACCAAAATTTTCTAGGAACTGATTGGTAGCCACTCCTCCTCCAATATTCTTAAGCTTTATTTCCGGATGATGATTGGCTATGACTTTTTTTGCTCTGGCGAATACTATTTTCGGAGGCATTTTTACATCTTTATGTATCACATAATACCGATCACTTTCATTCGCTTTTGGCCAATCTTTGTTTTCTGTAAGCACCTCCTGAATTACCTTTTGCCATATTTGAAATTCTTTATTGTTCATATCTTAACCATCCAATTTGATGAATAATATACTAATTAATGTCTTCCACTAAGTGGTTTCATTTTCTTCACTAATAATTTTTCAATTACATTTAAAGCGTATGCTTCTAAATTTTCAAATTCAATTACTTTTAAAGTCACTTCGAAATCTTTTCCTTTGGCATATTCATATAATTGCAAACCTTGAGTTGTTCCTTTTTCATAATAACCTAAATGTTGACACATTCTGCCTGTTATATTTGTCAACTTTCTTGATTTCGTATAGCCACCTCTTCTAACACCTAAATAAAGTATACGACTATTGGTATTTTTATTTGAAGCAGGAACCACTCTATAATTATCCTCTCCTTTCTTCAGTCGATAAAGATTGATTAAATCATTTAATTGTTCAGCCTCTGAAGGGGTTGCTAATTCAAACCAATATAAACAATGGTTTGAATTAATTTTATCCAAAGAAGAAAACACATTTCTTCCGAATTGAGGATCTAAATTGGGTGAATAGGCATAATTTTTATGGTCTGGTAAATCTTTAGTATTGAAGACTCCTTTATGATAAAAAGAATCGTTATTCCGATTTGAATATATTTCTTCTACTATCTCATGAAAATTTTCTTGTATCAGTTCCTGTTGTTTTTCTACATTCATACCTTCTCCTTTAGCTAATTATATCTAACTCAATTAAAATATCTTTTTTCATTTTACTTAAAGGTCTTTTACCAAATTTAGCTTCCTCATAATGAACCCCAAACGCTAATCTATATATATCATTTCTATCTAAATTGACACCCTTTAGAATTTGATCTTCTAAAATATGTAGGTATTCTTCTGAATACGCTAATTTGATATTACGTAAGTCTTTAATTTCATCTTCGTGAGCTTTATATATACTTTCCAATTCAAATGCTTCTATAGAGTTTTTAGAAAACTGATTACCTGTTTTTATTTTGAATGAAAACTCATCATAATTTTTATGATCATAAGTAAATTTATAATCAAGAGTATTACTTATATCTTTAAAATACGGATGAAAGTAATCAGAAAGCGAGAAATCTGTTGCCCCCTTCACTCCACTATTGCACACAGTGCAACTGGGAACTAAATTATAAAATGATAAAGCTAATAACGGATACTTGGTTTTGGGAAACCAATGATCAAAGGCTGGTCTTGTTATCTTTCTTCCTAAATCATTTACAACAGTCTTAGTATAAATTCTATTACAGTAAACACAAGTTGGAATATTTAGACTTTCTGCTAAGTTATAGGCATTATATTCTCTATAAGCTCCTGCATGATCCGTTTGTATGAAGCTATCATAATTTACTAATCTTTTTAAACTTTTACGTAAACCTACTGAAGTAAATTTATTTTTTATTTGATCAAGCTCGTCCGGAGTTCCAATAAGAACTTTTTTTAGATTATCCTCATCGTTTAAAAAATTTGAGATAGAACTTTTAATTTTTGTGACTTTATTAATTCTAAACTTACTGCGAAAAGGAGTTTTCTCATTAAAATAATTCCCATTAAGTTTCTTCTTTAAGATGTAACGCATCTTTTCATAATGCTCATCTCTTGCATTTATAATTTTTGGATCATTTATATCTATATAATGCATATTATTTTTTCTTGTTTATCAAATATCTAATCTCCTCCTCTATAATTTGGTTATAATATTCATTATCAGGAACGAGATCTGTAATCATCTCAGTAAGTTTGAGCTTTACTACTTTCTCATCTATTAGCGAAATCACTTTTTTATAATGATTTAATTCCTTCATAAATTTGAGATTCATTAATTTGCTTGGAGAACTTTCTTTATTTCTATTAATCCACTTTATGATTTCATTAATTTTTGACTTTGAAAAATCACCTATAAGTCCCTCATCTATAAAAAAAGAATGAGCTAATAAATCTGAAATATTAGCTCCAAATGTTTTTTGAATTTTACTCTTATCTCTATTTGATATAACATTACAAAAGTCACCATCCTTCTGAAGAAAAATCACATTATTGTTAGGCAAATCGGATAATGTTAGAGGATCATGAGTGGTAATTATAATTTGTATTTCAGGAATAATTTTTAGAGACTCGAAAAAGTGTGGGAGGGTTTTTAAAATTGCATTTATATATCTTTTTTTCCAAATTGGGTGAAAACCTAAGTCTGCCTCATCTAAAAGTAAAATGTAGCAATCCTTATCCGGTAGATGTTTTCTTTCTTCAATCAATTTACCTTGAATAAAGTCATATAACTTAGAAAAAAAATTAAGCAAAGCATTTTCACCAGAACTTAAATTTTTATCGGTAGGTCTAAACGAAATAAATCCATCTGAATAATCTCCTTCATCAATTAAACCTTCTTTTGAGGGGTAGTAATGGAGAAGGTTAAGGACTATTTTTTTTTGTAAATGTAAAACCTCTTCTAAATCATCCAAATTTAATAATATGGTTTGTTTTTTTATTTTATTTTTATCGGTTTCCTTTTTTATTATTGACCATAATTTATCGAAGAATGGAATAATTTCTTTATAGTCAAAAATTGGCTTTTTAAAATCTGCTTTTTCAATAAAACTCTCTTTTATGAAATGATATAATAAATCCATAGCAGAGAAATCCTCAAATCTTTTCATATCATAAGGACTCTCTATAGTACCTTCTTCTAACCAAGTATTCTCCTTTTCCATTTGGTTAATCACTATAGAAATAAATGCTTTTATGATAAATCGTTCTAATAAATATCTATTGATTTCTACTTGGTTTAAAACTTTTCTAGTATCACTATCAAATCTCCTTATTAGATGCCAATCCCTATTCTCGCTTTCTACTTTTTCTAAGATATGCGTAATTAAAGGTCTTAACTGGTTTGGAGTATTGTGAAAATTTTGTGGTATGGTAATATCTCTAAAATGTAATAACCCATATTCATAATATGGTAAATTAAAGACGTCTTTAAAAACTTGATTTTCTTTAAACAGCAAAGAATTTAAAAATTCAATCTGCCTTATAGAGTTTTTGAAAAGCAATTCTTCGTGTAGTGGGAACTTCCAACCATTTTCAGTAGTACCTTTTTTTTCTAGATTTTCTAAATCTTTCTTTATAAATTGATCTAAAGAAATATCGTACTTATCAACTTCATCAAAATCATTACTATATTTTAAGTCAAAATGTGGAGAAAAGTAAATACTATTATATGATTTCTCAATACTTTCCAATTTCTTGAATTTGGTTGAAGTTTCTTTTTTTTGGGCTTTAAAAAAATGAAAATCTAGTAAAATACCAGCATCCGTTTTTGATTCTTCGGTCTCAATTGCTAGATAAATATCCTTGTTAGAACTTAAAACCTTAACTTCATTTTCTTCCTCGAAAAATAAAGTTGAATTAGCATAAGGCAGAGCATAATTGTTGTTTATAAACCCTCCTCGAATAAGGTCTAAAAATGAAGATTTTCCGACACCATTTTCACCAACTATAGCACTCAGATTTGTAACTCTGCATTTACTCATTGAAACATTAAAAAAGTTAGCTACGTATTTCGTGTTTAATACCCTTCTTACAATTAAGGTTTTATCATTATATTCAATAAAATTATATAAATATTGACCTCCAAAATTGATAGTTTGTGGCTCATTAGTGAGATATTCGTGCTCTTCTAAATAAATACTTGCTAACATTTTGTGTAGTGATTTTAAACCCCACTTATAAAAGTAGATATAAAGTCTTGTATTTTGTTGGTGATTCGGGTGCTTATGCTTTCTCGTTGTAAAACGCTAGGTTGTTTCTCTAAGGCATCAATGACTTCATCTTCTGTTGCCATTCTACCAGTAAAAAGATAATCATTAATGATTTCCTCTACTTTGTCCTGATCTAAACTTTCTTTTAAGGTTAACTCACTCATCGCTTTTTTGGTCTCTTCTTTCCAAAAGCGGTTAAACTCCTCTTCTACATCCTCGTCATTTTCTAAGGCCGGAAGGTTGTTTAATATGAACTTTTGAATGAGTTCTTTCTTGCTTCTTAGTTCTGTTTCACCGGCAACCATATCAATGATTTCTTTTTCCTTTTTAGGTTGATCTTTTACCGGTGCACTTCTCAGTTCTGCCAAGAGTTTTAAAATGTAAGTTACATTTACCTCATCACGATGTATCAATTCTAATTCAAAATCGATTTCGTCTAAAATAGAAACATTCTCTTTTTGAGTATCGGTTTTAATTTTATCGTAGAGGTCAAGGTATTTACTTGTATAATCAGCAAACTCTTGTTCTTCTATATAAATATCTTCAAACTCAAAATTGGTAAATGTAGACAAGATGTTTTTTAAACGCATTAACTCTCGAAACGCTTTAGCAAAAAGCAATTCTTCTTCCTCGGTTCTAAGATCATTTACACTTTCGACCGTTGGAGTGATTGCCATTAACTTTTTATATGCTTCATTAAACTGAAGTACATACTCTTCGTAGGGAGCAACTAATATAGTTTCTTTCGCATTTTTATCTGAAAATAAACCAATTGCCTCATCGGTCGCCTTTTTAAGGTTTCTAAAAGCTAAAATATTTCCTTGTGATTTCTTTTCGTTTAATATTCTGTTGGTTCGAGAAAATGCTTGTATGAGTCCGTGAAACTTTAAATTTTTATCGACATATAAAGTATTTAGTGTTTTACTATCAAAACCGGTTAAAAACATATTCACCACTAACAAAATATCGATTTGCCGATTACGAACTCGTTTAGAAATATCTTTTTTGTAGTTGAGAAACGCATTTCCATCTTTCATGGAATGCTTTGTATTGAAGAGTTGATTATAATCTTCAATATAATGATCTAATTTATCTCGATGCGGAATTTTATAAGCCGCTTGGGGTTCAGCAGCCATCCTAAAATCTTCCTCGGGAATCATCCCATCTGCATTTTTATCTTCTTCATTAGGAGCATAAGAAAAAATAGTAGCTATTCTTAAATTATGTTCTCCATTATTTCGCTTTTGTTGAAATAAATCATAATACTTGACCAGAACTTCCACACTACTTACACAAAACATTCCGGTAAAGGTTCTGTTATGGGTTTTTCGATTATGATTTGCTAAAATATAATTGGTCACTGTTTCTATATATTCATCACTCTCATAAACTTCTTTCTTATCGATACCCTCGACCTCTAGATCTTCAATCTCTTCTTTTTGCTTAAATACATTATAATACTCAATTGAAAATTTAAGAACGTTTTCATCTCTTATCGCATCGGTAATCACATATTGGTGTAAGCAATCATCAAAAAGCATTTTCGTGGTGTATTTCAAGCTATTTTCCCGATGGGCATTCTTGATAAAAATGGGAGTCCCTGTAAACCCAAATAATTGATGATTGGTAAAGAAATTCGTAATACGTTTATGGGTATCTCCAAACTGACTACGGTGGCACTCATCAAAAATAAAAACGATCTTCTCCTCTTTTAATTTTTCAATTTGTGACTTAAAACGAGCTTTGCTAATGGCCGTATTCAATTTTTGAATCGTCGTGATCATTAAGGGTCTGCTATCATCTAAAAATTGATTGACTAACATTTTGGTATTCTCTGTACCATCTATACTATCTTTATCGAAGGCTCGAAATTCTTTTACGGTCTGATCGTCTAAATCTTGCCGATCTACTACAAAAACCACCTTTTTTATTTTTGGATTTTGCGTTAAGATCTGACTAGCTTTAAAAGAAGTCAATGTTTTACCCGAACCAGTAGTATGCCATATATACCCATTTTTAGAAGTGTCTTTTACTCGTTTGATAATTGCCTCTACTGCATAAAACTGATAAGGTCGAAGTATCATTAATAATTTATCGCTTTCGTGTAAGACAATATATTTTGTAATCATCTTTGCGATATGGCACGGCTCTAAAAATACATTTGCAAAATCGGTGAGTTGAGTAATGTTGGTGTTATTCTCTTTACTCCAATAAAAAGTTTGCTTAAAGCCACTTTTAGGGTTATTTGCATAGTACTTTGTATTTACTCCGTTAGAAATCACAAATACTTGCACGTATTGAAATAGTGCGTGATTGGAAGCAAAAGAATCTCTTTGGTAACGTTGTATTTGGTTAAACGCTTTTTTTAGCTCTATCCCTCTTCTTTTGAGTTCTATTTGCACTAAGGGTAAACCATTTATCAATAAAGTTACATCATAGCGGTTTTCCCGTTTTCCGTTAACCGTGATTTGATGAGTAACCTGAAACTCATTTTGACACCAATAGTCTTGATTAATGAATTCGATAAAAGACTTTTCTCCATTATCTCGCTGAAGTACGAATTTATCTCTTAAGGTTTTGGCTTTATCAAAAATATTCCCTTTACTAAGGTGAATAACCACTTTATTAAATTCTTCTTCAGAAAAACTGGTTTTGTTATGCTTCTCTAGTTGACTTTTTAAGTTATCTAATAAGTCTCTTTCTGTTTTGATGAGAATAGGTTGATGGCCTAAGCTATCTAATTGCGATAAGAGGTTATTCTCTAAAACTTGTTCGGGTTGGGTAGTCAAATTCTTTTGCTTTAATTACTACTTCTCTGAAAATTGTATAATTCGAATTCTGCTAAAGATTGATTTTCTTCTAATTTACTTTTAGCATAATTAATAATACTCATATACTCTTTTTCACTATCAATTTTTGTCCAAGCTACTAAAGGTCGGTATTTTATTTTTTGTTGAATAATTCTATCTACCGGAAAATGTGGAGGTTCTGGCATAAGTCCTAAACACCATAAATATTTACAATATAAATTTAGTATTTTTTGAGCGACTCCAAATTTCAATCTTCCTCCAACTAATATTTCACGATGCTCTTCAGAATAGCTTATTAAATCCTTAATATTGATTAAATGTTGCTCTTCACTTACTAGGCTGTGATATTGAGGCTGTAATTGTTTTTCTACAAATGATCTAATGGCTTTTTTAAAATTAGATCTTGTTTTTTCGGATTGATTCACTTTATACACATAACTTCTTTGAAATGCCCCTCCAAAGGTTAATAACCAAACTTCGTTTAATAGAAATTTAATCTTATTGTTATTTTCTATGTTTATCATTTTACCTCCGTCTTTGATAATTCGGTAAATGGCTTTTCAAGCCTGATCGCTAAGTCTTTTAATTTTTCAACCATCTCATTTACTAAAGATAATCGCTTAGGTTTTTCAAATAACCTTGACCTTAACTCAACCGTAGTAAAATCTAATATTTCTTTCCAAATTAACCATTGGTCATTATAAGAAAACATTTGGTCATAAAAGTTTAAAAATTCAATAGCCCTATTTGCTTTCTCCCTTTCAAATTTCTCTTTCCTCAAATGTACTCCGTATTTTGTTTTTCCCCACGTAATTATTTTATCGCCTTCAAAACTCACATTTAATTCTCGATGCCAGTTTCTATTCTTTATCCAGAAACCTGACCATACTTCATCTAATTTCTTTTTTCTTTCTATATAAAAGTCATCATTTAATTCTTCTTGAAGTTGTCTTATAATTTCTGCTACAAATATTTCGGTATATTCTAATTCTACTTCTTCTAAATGACCTGATATAAAACTAGCTTCTTTATAATTTGAAGCAATTAAAGATTTTATTTCTTGTTCCATCTGATGATTAGATAATTGATTATTTAGCTTTTTTATTAAAATAATATATTGGTAAATAGTTTCTCTTAGAATAGGTTGATGAATCGCTTCTTTTTGGCATAATTCTAACCAAGCTATGATGTCGTTTTTATAACTAATTAGAAAAAAATCTTCATCTAATTGATAGTCTAGACAACTTTTTTCCGAAGGTTCTTCCCCGTTTAGGGTTAGGTACAACACCTTATTTTTACCCCTATTATATTTGCAATAACGAGCTATTTGAGCATCTTGATCTGAAGCATAAATTTTATTCTCTATGCAAAGTGTATTTCCTATATGATCTTCTATAAATAGGTCTATTCTTCCTCCTGAAAGCGATACATCATTCCTAAGCCCTATACTTTTTTCTAAAGTTAGTTTTGCTGTTGAAATATCTATTGAATTGTCTACAACTAAATTGTCTAAAAATAATTTTAGAAATAATGAACCAAAACCGTGACTACCTTTTGGGTTAAGTAATTCTCCTAAAAAAGCTGAATGTGTTTCATTTTCTTTCGACTCCATTTTTAAGATTGAAAACACATTAAAATTCTCTCCTTTTAAAGTACTGATCTCCTCTTGATGATCTGAGATACGCTTTGCATCTAAAAGTAATTTTTTAAGATTATTGTTAGTCATCATTAGGCTTAATATTTGTAATTGTAGGTAGATGAATTTTCACAAACTCACTTATTTCTTTAGCCACCTTTTCAGCTATTAATTTTAGATTTTTATCGTTTACTAAAAGTTTTAAAAAGTCTTTATCTTCAAGGTTTATGGGCTTCTCATGATATTTTAATACTTGGTGATGAACCCATATATCATTTAATTTATTATAAGCTTCGTGTTTAGGGATATTCGTTTGTTCATCATAAATACCCATAAACAAATTACCGTCTAAATGACCTTTACCACTAAAGCTTTCGATACCAAACCAAATTCGCTTTTCATTTAATTCTTCACTCCTAAACCACAAGCTAGCACAGGTTTGGTGAACTTGTAATCTGGTTTCGATCATGTAAGACGAAAACTCTAACTGAAGTAATTTTTTTAGCTCCTCTCTAAAATCATTTTTGACCTCATTGATAATTTTAGAATAATTGTTAGCAATTAGCTCTGCTTCATTTAAATTTTGAAGTACTAGCCTTTTTAGTTCTAAGTCTTTTTGATTAGTCAAGGTATTGGTTATTTTTTGAATTAAAATTTTATATTGTTTGATGCTTTCTCTTAAAATAGGTTGATCATAAGCAATAGATTGGCAAACCTCTAACCATTTTATAATATCGCTATTATAAGAAAGTAAATAGTAACTACTTTTTTTACTTAAATTTTTAATACTTTTTTCTGAAGGTTCTTCTCCAAACTTGGTTAAATAGATAACCGTATTTTTTTCTTGATTGTAGTTGCAATACC
>ENA-ORDG01001077-ORDG01001077.1-marine-metagenome-genome-assembly--contig:-NODE-1077-length-11536-cov-3.243302_pt1 | contig 11536 bp, 9 predicted proteins | sample MGYA00248629_ERZ508524 | MGnify/ENA primary metagenome ERZ508524 (study PRJEB26194, sample SAMN05421901) | marine metagenome | isolation source: East of Rio de Janeiro, Brazil, South Atlantic Ocean...
GCAAAATTGTTAAAAGAAACAATAATACCTAATAAAAAAGGACTACTTGTTGGGAATCCTGTTTATAAACCATTTAGGTATCCATGGTGTTATGATGCTTGGTTAACTCAACAACGTATTCACTGGTTACCAGAAGAGGTCCCTTTGGGTGATGACGTTCGAGATTGGCAAAAAAACTTAAATCAATCTGAGAAGAATTTATTAACACAAATTTTTAGATTTTTTACTCAAGCAGATGTGGAGGTTAACAATTGTTATATTAAACATTACATGAATGTTTTTAAACCAACAGAAGTTCTAATGATGATGTCTGCTTTTGCATCCATGGAGACAGTTCATATAGCTGCTTATTCACATTTATTAGATACCATAGGGATGCCGGAATCAGAGTATTCTGCATTTTTAAAATATAAACAAATGAAAGATAAATATGATTATATGCAGGGCTTTGATATTAAGTCAAATCACAACATTGCAAAAACAATTGCTGTATTTAGTGCATTTACCGAAGGCTTACAATTATTTGCAAGCTTTGCAATCTTACTTAACTTTCCAAGGCAAAATAAAATGAAAGGTATGGGTCAAATTGTTACTTGGTCGGCAAGAGATGAAACTTTACATTGTAATTCAATGATAAGATTGTTTAATGAATTTGTTAAAGAAAACCCAGAAATTTGGAATGTTAAATTAAAAAAAGAAATCTATGAAGCTTGTCGTACAATTATATCTCATGAAGATGCATTTATTGATTTAGCTTTTGAGATGGGACCAATAAATGGACTTACACCTAAAGAAATCAAACAATATATTAGATGGATTGGAAATAGAAGGTTAGTACAATTAGGATTAAAACCAATCTATGATATAGATAAAAATCCTCTCACTTGGCTTGACTCAATGCTTAATGGAGTTGAACACATGAATTTTTTTGAAGGAAGAGCTACCGAGTATTCAAAAGCATCTACAAAAGGTTCTTGGGCCGAAGCTTTTTCTTAATTTACAAATTATCTTTGATTTAAAAGCATTACTTTTCTGTGCTTGCTTCCTTTATATTTAGAAAGTGGTCTAATCAATTTGTTGGAGATATGTTGTTCCATAATATGTGCTGACCATCCAGTAATTCTTGCAATAACAAATATTGGAGTAAAGAAATCTGTATCAAAACCCATTAAATGATAAGTTGGTCCAGTTGGAAAATCTAAATTAGGGTGAATATTTTTTCTTTTGAGCATTTCTTTTTCTATAATTTCACCAATTTTATGCAAATTTTCATCTTTTTTAAGTTTAGAAACTTTCAAAAAATATTTTTTCATAGTTGGAACTCTAGAGTCTCCACTTTTATAAACTCTGTGACCAAAACCCATTACTACTTGTTTTTTATTTAAATTATCAATTAACCAACTTTTTGCTTTGTCTGGTGTCTTAATTTTTTTCATCATATGCATTACTTCTTCATTGGCTCCACCATGCAAGGGGCCCTTTAAACTAGCAATTGCTCCTGTTATTTCACCATAAATATCAGATAAACTGCTAGTGATTGTTCTTGCCGTAAATGTAGAAACGTTAAAACTATGTTCAGCATATAAAATTAGAGAGATGTCAAAAGCTTTTACAATCTCTTTTTGCGGAACTTTACCAAAACACATATAAAAAAAGTTTTCAGAAAACGACAAGTCTTTTTTAGGTTTTATTATCTTTTTACCTTTTCTGACTCTAAAAAAAGCTGCTATAGCAGTTGGAGTTTTAGCAAAAATTCTCATTGTTTTTCTCATATTTGCCTCTGGAGAATTATCAGATGTTTCCTTATCTTCTAAACCCATAACACTAACAAATGTTCTAGCAACATCCATTGGATGAGCTTTTTTTGGCATGTGCTTTATTATTTCTCTGAGATTTATTGTGATATTTCTATTTGCTTTTTCTTCTTTCTTGAATTTATTGAGTTGAATACTGTTTGGTAGATCTCCATTAAGTATCAGATAAGCAACTTCTTCAAAACTACACACTTCACATAAATCTTGGACAGCATAACCCCTGTAAGTAAGAGAATTAATTTCGGGCATTACTTGTGAAATTGTTGTTTCATCAACAACAATTCCAAGCAAACCTTTTTTAATTTCATCAGTCATGATTTATTCATGTCCCTCAGTACTAAAATTATAAATCTTTTCATCCAAAGCGTTATATTTTTTGTACTCGACGAGTTCATATAATCTTTTTCTTGTTTGCATTTTATCAATAATATTATTTTGATGTCCATGCTTAAAAATATTTTTCAAACCATCCTCAACACTTTTCATTGCAAGTCTTTGTGTGGTTATTGGATAGATAACAATATTATATCCAAAATTTTCTAATTGTTTGTAAGAGAGAATTTTTGTTTTTCCAAATTCAGTCATATTTGCTAGTAAATATATGTTTAAATTTTTCCTTACTTTTTCAAATTCTTTTTCATCTCTTAACGCTTCAGGAAAGATAATATCAGCACCAGCATCTTGATAAGATTTCGCTCTTTCAATCGTTTTGTCAATACCTTCAACACTATTTGCATCTGTTCTAGCAATTATTTTGAAATTTTTATCTTTTCTTGATTTAACTGATAATTTAATTTTTTTTACCATTTTTTCTTTTGATATCAATTCTTTATTATCCAAATGGCCACATCTTTTTTGGCTAATCTGATCTTCAATATGAAGTCCTGATAATCCTAATTTTTCTAAAGTGCTAACTGTCTCTTCACAAGATTTAAACCCAGTATCTGCGTCAACAATAGTCGGCAAATTAGTTACCCTAGCTATTTGATTAGCTCTGTAACTTACATCTTTTAGTTTAGTCAATCCAATATCTGGGTAGCCAAGGTCATTTGACATGACACCTCCAGAAACATAAACCCCGTCATATCCAATTTCTTCAATTAATTTTGCTGTTAAAGGATTATAAGCTCCAGGAATTCTAAGAATTTTTTTGCTTGATAATTTTTTATCAAAATTTTCTCTTTTTTCCTTTACTGTATTTTTAACAAAATGCATTAGAAGATACCTTTTGCGTTATTTTTTTTTAACTTTCTCTCATCAACTTCAATATTTAGTTTATGCAAACCGCCATCTTTAATTTTTTTTAAATTTTGAACATCTTTCAAAAATCTATTACTTTCACTAATTCTAATAATTCCGTCAGTTAAGGTCAAAAATTTTTCAATATAATTTACCCTTTTAAATGGATGTGATCCATAGGTATGTGCGTTTGCCCTCTCTAAAGATTCAATTATTTTTTTTCCATCTTTCATTTTTAAAATTACTTTTGCCCCAAATGATTTTTTTTTGGGATCAGGATGATGATATTTTTTTGTCCAAACTTTATTTTCGTGAGTTTTTATTTTATGCCATAAGTCAACCGTGGATTTTTGGTGAGATCTTTTTTTATTATAAGATTTTATATGGTGCCATTTTCCATCTTCTAAAGCTACGGCAAATATATACATGATCGAGTGATCAAGTGTTTCTCTACTAGCATCGGGATCATATTTTTGAGGATCATTTGCTCCAGTTCCAATTACATTATGGGTATGATGGCTTGTGTAGATATCTATTTTTTTTATTTTTGAAAAATCGTCAATTTTTTTATTTAGTTTAATTGCTATATCTATTAAAGCTTGTGCTTGATATTCAGCAGAGTGTTCTTTTGTGTAAGTTTCTAAAATTGCTTTCTTTTGCTCATTTTTATTTGGCAGTGGAATTAAGTATCTAGCTTTTTCTCCATCCAATAGTTGAGCCATAACACTATCTTCTCCTTCATAAATAGGGCTTGGAGCATCTTCACCTCTCATTACTCTATCTATAGCTTCGATCGCAAGTTTTCCAGCATGTGCTGGCGCAAAAGCTTTCCAACTTGATATCACCCCTTTTCTCGACTGTCTTGTTGATATTGTTGTGTGTAAAGCTTGTTGTATACCTTGATATATAATTTCAGTATTTAACTTTAATAATGAGCCCAATCCAGCAGCAATGCTTGGTCCCAAATGTGCAATATGATCAATTTTATGTTTATGTAAACATATACCTTTTACTAAATTAACTTGAGTTTCATAAGCTGTAATTATTCCTCTTAAAAGATCGAAACCATTTAAACTTTTTTGTTGAGCAACAGCTAATATAGAAGGAATATTATCACCGGGATGACTATAGTCAGCAGCTAAAAAAGTATCATGAAAATCTAATTCTCTAACCGCAGTTCCATTAGCCCATGCTGACCATTCACAATTAAACTTTTTTTTTGAAGATATTCCAAAAATAGAAGCGCCATTTTTTCTTGGATGTTTCGTAGCCATTTGCCTAGCTGTAATAACAGGCTTTCTGTTTAAAGATGCAATAGCAACCGAGGCATTATCAATTAATCTATTAATAACCATTTCTATTGCTGACTCATTTAATGGAGCTTTATCAGATGCGACTTGAGCTAATTTCCATGCTAATTGATTTTGCTTTTTTAACTTAATCTTTGATGGATATACTTTTGCAATAAATTTTTTCAATTTTTTTTTCCAACTAATTAAAGAGTATAATTATAGCCGTAATAACTAGTAAAACAGCCAAAAAATATTCTATGATTTTTTTTAAATTGGCATTTTTTATAAGTATTTTTATTGAAGAACCAAATAAAGCCCATACACAAATTGAGGGAAAACATATAAATGGGGCTGTTAAAGCAACAAAAAATGTTGCCAAATAAAAGTTTTCATTTACCGGGAAAAAAGCTGTTGCAGCAGTTAATGCTACGACCCAAGCTTTTGGATTGATAAATTGAAAAAATGCAGCCTCATATAGTTTTAGAGGTCTTCCCGATTCTTTATTATATTCAGAAAAAGAACCTATGATTTTCCAACCAAGATAAAGCAAGTAAATAAAACATAACCATTTTAAATAAACTTGAATCGATGGGTATTTTTGAAATAAATTTCCAAGGCCAAAGCATACAAGTGTGATTTGAATAGTATGACCAAAAGGAATACCAATTAAATGTGGAATTGTTTTTTTAAAACCAAATTTAATTCCCGAAGCGGTAAGCATTGCATTGTTAGGGCCTGGAGTTACAAACATTACAAAATAATAACTTATTAAAGCAAAAAATAGTTTTAACTCAATCATTAATATATTTTTGAATTATTTCTTCCAATCCAACAAAATTTTTAATCAAATGATCATAATTAATTTGATCAGGATTTTTTTCTGTGTAACCATTTTTAATTAGTATAAAAGGAATTTTAGCTGCTTTTGCAGCATTAGAATCTGTTTCACTGTCTCCAATCATAACACTTTTTTTTAAATTTCCACTCATAAGCTCGATAGTATTTATTAAATGCCTAGGATCAGGTTTGTTGTAATTAAATGTATTTCCACCAGCGACATATTCAAAAAAATCATAAAGTTTAATTTTTTTTAAAAGATCTATAGATAAATGTTCCTGTTTATTTGTGCATACAGCCATTGAGATAGAATTTTTTTTGCACCAAGTTAAAAAATCCAATACCCCAACTCTTGGTTTGCTTTCGTTACAAATATTCTGACTATAATAATTTATAAATTCTTTTGTCATTTCTTCAGTTTCATTTTCATTTGTTTTTTTTATTTTCCCAGTTTTTTCAGCTATTTCATGTATTGATTTTTTAATCATTACTTTTGATCCTCGACCTGCTAATTTTTTAATGTCGTTTAATTCTCTTTCTACATAACCAAATTTTTTCATTACGTGATTATGAGCATTCATTAAATCAGGAGCGGTATCGATTAATGTACCATCTAGATCGAATAAAATTGTTAGTTTTTGACTCATTTTAAAAAGTATTAATAGGAAATATTTTGTGAGTTATTATAATTAAATTAGTAATGTAAAGATAATTTTTTATGAATTCAAAAAATAAAAAAAATTTTGCGTTACAAGAAAAACAAAAGCAAGAAAAAATTCGTAATAAATTTATGACAAATGGAGTAACATTAATTGCTCCAGAGACAATTTTTTTATCTTCAAATACAAAAATTGGAACAAATGTCGTAATCAATCCTTACGTTGTAATTGGTTCAAACGTAAAAATTGGAAATAATGTGGAAATTTTATCATTCACACATATTGAAAGTGCAAAAATTGAAAATAACGTAAAAGTAGGACCCTTTTCTAGAATTAGACCTGGAACAGTTTTATCCAAAGGATCAAGAGTCGGCAATTTTGTAGAAATTAAGAATAGCAAAGTTGGGGCCGGAACAAAGATAAACCATTTGTCTTATGTTGGTGATGCAACAATAGGTAAGTCTGCAAACATAGGAGCTGGAACAATAACTTGTAATTATGATGGTAAAAGAAAATACAGAACAAAAATTCATGATGAAGTTTTTATCGGTTCCAATTCTTCATTGGTGGCACCTGTGACAATTGGAGAAAAATCTGTTGTAGGAGCAGGTTCTGTGATAACAAAAAATGTTAGGAAAAAATCCTTAGCTTTAACAAGAGCTCAACAAATTGAGAAAAAAAATTATAAAAAAAATTAATTTATGTGTGGAATAATTGGAATTGCTAGTGCTAAACCTGTATTTGGAAATATAATTGAAGCATTAAAAAAACTTGAATACAGAGGATACGACTCTGCAGGTCTATCAACTATAGATAATGGTGAAATAAATGAAAAAAAATGTTCTGGACGAGTTAATAATCTTGAAAAAATTTTATTTAAAAATCCATCAAAAGGAAAATTGGGTATCGGTCATGTTAGATGGGCAACGCACGGCGTTCCTAATGAAATTAATGCCCATCCACACTCATCAGAGGTTGTATCTGTTGTGCATAATGGAATAATTGAAAATTCAAATTCAATAAAAAATGAACTAATAAAAAAAAATTACTTATTTAAATCACAAACAGATACCGAAGTAATAACTCAGCTTCTAACAAATTATTTAAAAAATTATGACATCTTAGACTCAGTGCATAAAACTCTAGAAAGACTAGAAGGAAGTTTTGCCCTTGGAATTATTTTTAAAAATTTTAAAGATATTGTTGTAGGTGCTAGGAGAGGAAGCCCTCTAGCAGTTGGGTATGGTCATGAAGAAAATTATATTGGTTCTGACTCATATGCTCTTAAATCAATGACAAATAAAATTTCTTATTTGGAGGATGGAGAAATTTGTATTTTAACTAAAGACAAAGTTGAGTTTTATAATTCAGAAAAAAATAAAATTAATAAAGAAATATTAACTTTATCAAATGATGAAAATAAAACTACCAAGGGTGATTTTAAAGATTTTATGTCTAAAGAAATTAATGAGCAATCAGTAACATCAAAAGCTTGCTTAAAAGAATATATAGATCATTTAAGAAAAGATATTAATTTTTATAATTTCTCTATTAATGCAAATGAAATAAATAAAATTACGTTTATAGGATGTGGTACAGCTTATCATTCATGTTTAATAGCAAAATATTTATTTGAAGATCTTACTTCAATTACAGTCGAAACTGATATTGCATCTGAATTTAGATATAGAAAAATTAAATTTAAAAAAAATAATCTTTATGTTTTTGTTTCACAGTCAGGTGAAACAGCAGATACTTTTGCAGCCTTAGACTTATGTAAAGAAAATAAAGCAAACACATGTGCGATAGTGAATGTTGTTGAAAGCTCGATTGCCAGAACCGCTGATTTTGTTCTTCCAATTCATGCTGGCCCAGAAATTGGAGTTGCATCAACAAAAGCTTTTATTGGTCAAATGTTGGTTTTGTATTTGTTATCTTTGAAAATCTCTAAAGTTAGAAATGAAATAACAGATCAAAATTATACAAAAAGTATAAATGATCTCAATAATTTACCATCATTAATTGAAGAAGTTTTAGCAAAAAGAGATGAAATACAAATCATAGCAAAAGATTTTGTTGACTCAAAAGGAACCATGTTTTTAGGTCGAGGTTTTTCTTATCCAATTGCTTTGGAGGGTGCTTTGAAATTAAAGGAACTTTCATATATTCATGCCGAAGGTTATCCAGCAGGAGAAATGAAACATGGGCCGTTAGCATTAATTGAAGATGGTTTACCAGTTGTGGTTTTGGCTCCAAAAGATAAATATTTTGAAAAAACAATTTCAAATATGCAAGAGGTTATTGCTAGAGGTGGAAAAGTGTTCTTGTTTACTGATGATGATAGTGAAATTATTAGCGAAAATATTAGATATAAATTTAATATTCCGAAGAGTAATGACTATATAAAACCATTTCTTTTGACTTTGCCTTTACAAATGTTGGCTTATTATGTTGCATCGTTTAAAAACTGTGACATAGATAAACCTAGAAACCTAGCAAAATCAGTTACAGTTGAATAAATTTCAGAAGATCGACTAATCTTGGTTTTTTTACTAAATTGCCTTATATATCTCTAAGGTTGAAAATGAAAAAATGGAAAACAAATAGTTGGAAAAACTATCCCGTAAAACACATACCAGAATACGAGGATAAAAAAGAGTTAGATATGGTTTTAGGAAAATTAAAAAATTTTCCACCACTTGTCTTTGCTGGAGAAACTAGGTCATTAACAAAACAATTAGCAGAAGTTGTTGATGGAAAGGCTTTCTTGTTACAAGGGGGTGATTGTGCTGAAAGTTTTGCCGAATTTCATCCAGACAATATTAGAGATACATTTAAATTAATTTTACAAATGGCTTTAGTGTTAACTTCATCCGCTTCACTACCAGTAGTAAAAGTTGGAAGAATTGCTGGGCAATTTTCTAAACCAAGAAGTTCACCAATTGAAATTAAAGATGGTAAAGAATTACCAACTTATTTAGGTGACAACATAAACGGAATTGAATTTAATGCAAAAGTAAGAAAACCAGATGCAAAGAGAATGTTTAGAGCTTACTCACAAGCAGCATCAACATTGAATTTATTAAGAGCTTTTTCACAAGGTGGCTTTGCAGATCTTAGAAAGGTTCATCTTTGGAATTTAGGTTTTGTAAACAAAAGCCAACAAGGAAAAATGTTCAGGGAATTAGAGGACAAAGTTAGTTACGCTTTATCATTTATGGAGGCCTGTGGAATTACTCCAGAAAGCAATAGAAGGTTAAGGACAGTAAACTTTTTTACATCACACGAAGCTTTACTCTTACCTTTTGAAGAATCTATGACCAGAGTTGATTCTACTACTGGTGAATATCATGATACTTCAGCTCATTTTGTTTGGATTGGTGATAGAACAAGGCAACCTGATGGTGGACATGTGGAATTTTGTAAAGGAATAAAAAATCCAATTGGAATAAAGTGTGGCCCATCATTAAAAGCTACAGAATTAGTTCAACTATGTACTATTTTAAATCCTGAGAATGAAAAAGGAAGAATTACTTTAATTTCAAGATTTGGTTATGACAATGTTGAAAAATTTCTACCAAAATTAATTAGAACTATTAAAAAAGAAGGTCTAAATGTTGTTTGGTCATGCGATCCAATGCATGGCAACACAATTAAATCGGCTGCTGGATACAAAACCAGACCTTTTAATAACGTTGTTAAAGAAGTAAAAAATGTTTTTTCTGTTCATCAAGCCGAAGGAAGTTTTGCTGGAGGTCTTCATGTAGAGATGACTGGTCAAGATGTTACTGAATGTACGGGCGGAGCTCAAAAAATATCTGAACAAGATTTGTCCCATAGATATCATACACATTGTGATCCTAGATTAAATGCAAGCCAAGCACTTGAATTAGCATTTTTAATTTCAGATGAAATTAAAAAAAATTCTCAATTTTCTAAGAATATTGCTCGAGCAGCATCTTAATTACTGCATTTCAATTTTTAAGATTAGAAAATGAAAGAACTCAAAATATTTAATTCTTTAACAAAAAGAAAAGAAAATTTTGTTCCAATCAGCAAAGATAAAATAGGAATGTATATATGTGGACCTACAGTTTATGACTATCCGCATATCGGTAATGCTAGGCCATTGGTAGTATTTGATGTTTTATACCGTTTACTAAAAAAAATTTATGGAAATAACAACGTTACTTATGTGCGCAATATAACAGATATTGATGATAAAATTATCGAGTCTTCAAAAAAAAATAATAAAAGTATTAGAGAGCTAACTAAAACTATTACGACTAGCTTTCATGAAGACTGCAAATATTTAAATTGTTTGGAACCCAGTTTTGAACCTAAAGCAACTGAGCATATTAAAGAAATGATAAGCATGGTTACGAATTTAATAAAAAACAAACATGCTTACGAAAATGAAAGGCATGTTTATTTTTCTGTCACTTCTTTCGAAGAATATGGAAAATTGTCAAATAAAAATTCAGAACAATTAGTTGCAGGATCAAGGGTTGAAGTTTCTAAATATAAAAAAGATCCACTTGATTTTGTTCTTTGGAAACCTTCAGAGACAGATGATCCTGGTTGGGACTCCCCATGGGGTAGAGGTCGACCTGGTTGGCATTTAGAATGTTCTGTTATGAGCGAAAAATTTTTGGGTAAAAAATTTGACATTCATGGTGGAGGTCTAGATCTCATTTTTCCTCACCACGAAAATGAAATTGCGCAATCACGTTGTGCCAACAAGACAGATAATTTTGCAAATTATTGGGTACACAATGGTTTCGTTACCTTTGATAAAGAAAAGATGTCAAAATCCATTGGAAATATCGTTATGATTCATAAGCTGAGAACAAATATAAATGGTCAAGTTGTAAGGTTGGCACTTTTAAGTTCACATTACAAACAACCATTAGATTGGAACGAAAAATTAATAAAAGAAAGCCAAAACACATTAGATAAATGGTATAGCCAATTTGAAAAAACAGATTCAGTAGAATTTCAAGAAGATGTATTACATCCACTACTAGAAGATCTAAATACACCAGAATATATATCAAAACTGCATTTGCTTTATGATGAAACATCTAAAGGAAATAAATCTTCAAAAGTTCAATTTTTATCTGCTTGTAAGTTAATTGGTTTACTTGAAGAAGATAAAGAAACCTGGGAAAGTTTTAAAAAATCTAAAGCTCATGTTGATGAAAACTTTATTAATCAAAAAATTAAAGATAGAAATAAAGCTAGAAAAGAAGAAAATTATAAATTAGCAGATACCATAAGAAAAGAATTAGAAAATAATGGAGTGATAATTGAAGATCAGCAAGACCAAACAAATTGGAAATATAAATGAGCAAAGAAAAAATATATATTTTTGATACTACACTTAGAGATGGTGCACAAACCGAGGGTGTAAACTTTTCTATTGATGACAAAATTAAGATTGCTAAAGCATTATCAGATCTAGGGGTAGATTATTTAGAAGGTGGGTGGCCAGGAGCAAACACTTTGGATACAACTTTTTTTAACAATCCACCCAAATTAACAAATACAACTTTAACTGCTTTTGGTATGACAAAAAGATCTGGAAGAAGTGCTGAAAATGATCCGGGGCTTTCTGCCTTGTTAAATTCAAAAACCACTGCAATTTGTTTAGTTGGGAAGTCTTGGGATTTTCATGTTGATGTAGCTTTAGGCA
>ENA-ORDG01001079-ORDG01001079.1-marine-metagenome-genome-assembly--contig:-NODE-1079-length-11517-cov-3.541871_pt1 | contig 11517 bp, 10 predicted proteins | sample MGYA00248629_ERZ508524 | MGnify/ENA primary metagenome ERZ508524 (study PRJEB26194, sample SAMN05421901) | marine metagenome | isolation source: East of Rio de Janeiro, Brazil, South Atlantic Ocean...
TCAGGGGTTAGACGTATTGAAGCTTTAAGAGCAGAGCAACTTGTTAATTATTTAAAAAAGAAAAAACAAGATTCAGATAGTTTAAATAAAATTACTTTCGATAAAATAGCAGGTTTAGAAAAAGAAATTAAAAATTTAGGCAAAAAACCTGTTGTTGTAAGTGATCTGCCAAATAATGAAAAAATAAAGAAATTAAACAAACAACTAGAAGAAATAAATATCGAATTAATACTTAAAGATAAGAATAAAAACGAGATTAAAGATAAAACTATTAAAGGTCTCAAAGTGAGATATCAGCTTATTAAAGGTTTTCCTTCTAAAGAATTAAGATCATTAATTGACCAAGGAAAAAAAGATTTAAAGAAAGGAATAGTTATTGTTTACACTATTGTAGATGGCAAAGTCGGAATGGCTGTTGGGGTCACTAACGATTTAGCAACAAAATATAATGCTGTAGAATTGGTTAAATTGGGCTCAAGAGCGATTGGTGGCACTGGTGGAGGTGGAAGAAATGATTTTGCACAAGCGGGTGGAAATTTACCTGAAAAAATAGAAAAATCTTTTCTAAATATAATAGACAATATTTAATTAAGCGTTTTTTTTAACTTTTGATCTAACTGGTCCAAAAATTGGTTAGTAGTTAAAAATTTAAAATTTTTGCTTATCAAAACTGCTAAATCTTTGGTCATATGTCCTCCTTCAACCGTATTAACACATATATTTTCCAAAGTGTTTGAAAATTTAATTAGTTCCTCATTGCCATCTAATTTGCCTCTGTGAGCTAAACCTTTGGTCCAAGCAAATATAGAAGCTATAGGATTTGTCGAAGTTTCTTTGCCTTGTTGATGTAATCTATAATGTCTGGTAACCGTTCCGTGAGCTGCTTCTGACTCTATTGTTTTTCCATTCGGTGTCATCAAAACACTTGTCATTAAACCGAGAGATCCGAATCCTTGAGCTATGGTATCAGATTGAACATCGCCGTCGTAGTTTTTACATGCCCACACATAATTTCCATTCCATTTTAATGCGCAAGCTACCATGTCATCGATAAGTCTATGTTCATAAGTAATCGATTTTTCCTCAAATTTTTTTTTAAATTCCTTTTCATAAACTTCCTGGAATAAATCTTTGAATCTTCCGTCATAATTTTTTAAAATTGTATTTTTTGTAGAAAGATAAACTGGCCATTTTCTATTCAATCCATAATTCATGCATGCTCTTGCAAAATCTCTAATAGATTGGTCCAAATTGTACATTGATAAAGCAACACCAGGTCCAGTGAAATTAAACACTTCATACTCTTTTTTTTCGTTTCCGTCTTCAGAGGTCCACTTTATTTCTAATTTACCCTTTCCAGGTACTATAAAATCAGTTGCTCTATACTGGTCGCCAAAAGCGTGTCTTCCAATTACAATTGGATTTGTCCAACTTGGAACTAATTTTGGAATATTTTTACAAATTATGGGTTCACGAAAAACAGTTCCTCCTAAAATATTTCTAATTGTTCCGTTAGGAGATCTCCACATTTTTTTTAGTTTAAATTCTTTTATGCGATTTTCATCAGGAGTTATTGTTGCGCATTTAATACCTACACCAATTTTTTTTATAGCATCAGCGCAGTCCAATGTTACTTGATCAGATGTTTTGTCTCTGTTTTTTATGCCTAAGTTGTAATATTTAATGTTGATGTCTAGATATGGAAGAATTAGTTTTTTTTTAATAAAATCCCATATTATTCGCGCCATTTCATCGCCATCTATCTCAACTATCGGGTTTTTTACCTTAATTTTTGCCATTATATTTTAATTTTAGCAATTGAATTTAATTACTTAATATACATATTAGCGTAAAATTACAAAGTATATAAATATGACAGATTTTTTATTTCCGAAACTACATAAAGAAGGTTATAGATTTTTAGCCATAGGCGCTGTAATAACTTTTATTCTTTTATTAATTTCTAATTTTCTTGGATTCGTAAGTTTCATTTTAACTGTATGGGTGTATTATTTTTTCAGGGATCCCGAAAGGTTTCCGATAAATGATGAAAATTATTTATTAAGTCCAGCGGATGGGATTATATCACAAATTATAGAAACAAATGGTCCAAGCGAAATAGGTCTAGAAAACAAAAAATATACAAGAGTTAGTATTTTCATGAACGCTTTTAATTGTCATGTTAACAGAATTCCTTCGTCTGGGAAAATTACCCAAATATTTTATAAACCAGGAAAATATATAAATGCTTCTCTTGATAAAGCGAGTGATGAAAACGAAAGAAATTATGTTAAAATGATTAATTCTAATGGAGATGAATTAATTTTGGTTCAAGTAGCAGGACTGATTGCTAGAAGAATTGTTTGTGAAATTAAAGAAAATGATGAAACTACGCAAGGAGACAGATTTGGTATGATCAGATTTGGTAGTAGAGTTGATTTATATTTTGAAAATTACCAATTAATGGCTCAAAAAAACCAAAAAACAATTGGTGGGGAAACTATAATAGCAAGGAAAAAGTAAAAATATGCTTGAAAACAAAAAAGAATTCAAATTAATTACAAAAAAAAATCCAAAATCTCTTTTACCTAATGCTTTAACTATTTTTGGTGTTTGTTTGGGTTTAAGTTCAATAAAATTTGCATTAGATGCAAATTATGGTATGGCAATAATTGCAATAGGGTTTGCTGCAATTCTCGACACTCTTGATGGAAGAGTGGCTCGGTTAATAAAAGGAACATCAAAGATTGGTAAAGAATTAGATTCTCTCACTGATGTTATTAGCTTTGGTGTAGCGCCAGGTTTCATAATATATTTTTGGACTTTAAATGAAATTGGAAAATTTGGTTGGATGTTTGTTTTAATCTACACAGTATGTTGTGCTCTTCGTTTAGCAAGATTTAATTTAATGATTATTGAAGAAAACGAAACATGGAAAATAAATTTTTTTGAGGGTGTACCTTCTCCTGCGGCGGCTGGTTTAGTATTATTGCCTCTTATATTAAGTTTAAGTGGTATAGTTCAATTTGAAAATTACACAGTATTATGTTCTATAGCAATTTTAACAACATCTATTTTGATGGTTAGTAAAATACCTACCTATTCATTAAAAAGAATTTTAATTCCTAGGCATTTAGCTATTTTTTTATTACTGGGAATTGGGGTCTATGTAAGTCTTTTAATTTTTTATACTTTTAAAACCTTATTTTTTAGTGGTTTGATTTACATTTTTCTAATTCCAATAAGCTATTTTCATTATAGGCGTAAAAATAAAACATCCTTAATTGCTAACAGCGAAGAGGAAACCGAAGATGTTTTATAAAATTTTTGTGACAAAGGTTTAAAAATTACAATAAATAATTGAAAAAAAATAAAATTTCAAAAAATTGGTTAATTAAGCAAAATAAGGATCCCTTTTTTAGACAGTCTAAAATCCAAGGATATAGGTCTAGATCTGCTTTTAAATTAATAGAGATGAATAAAAAGTTTAAATTTATAAAGAAAAATTCGTCATTATTAGATTTGGGGTCCTGTCCAGGGGGATGGTCTCAAGTAGCAAGAAAAGAAATAATTAAAGGAAAAATTTTAGCAGTTGATGTTAGACCTATGGAAAAAATTAATAATGTTGATTTTATTCATGGTGATTTTTGTGATGTTAACGTTTGTGAAAAAATAATGCTTTATTTTAACAATAAAATCGATGTAGTTTTATCAGATATGGCCGTAAATACTTCTGGCAATAAAGCACTCGATTCATATAGAACCGGAGAGCTTTGCATAAGCGCAATGAGTTTAGCAAAAAAAATTTTATCTGAAAATGGTGTTTTCTTGTCCAAAATATTTATGGGTTCAATATTTGGCGAGATTAACGAAAGGGCAAAAAAGAGCTTTAAAAATGTTGTTAAATATAAACCTTTATCGAGTAAAAAAGAATCCAAAGAAATTTATATTTTTTGCAAAGGTATTTTAAAAATATGATACATAATGCAACAATGTTTATGGTTAAATTATGAAAAAATTTTTTATTATAATTAAAATATTTTTTGTTTATTTATTCCTAATATCAGGTGGAACAGCCAAAGAATCAAATTACTTTAAAAAAGGAATAGAGCTTTTCCAGAAAAAAGAATTTGATAAATCAAAAATTTTATTTGAAAGAGATATAGTATTTTATCCAAAAAGTGAAAAATCTTATTTATATCTTGCGAAAATTTTCAATAATTATGACAATGATTTCGAACAAGAAATTAAATTAAATAGCGTTTTACTATTAAATCCACAAAATGATGAAGCGATATACATGCTTGCGCTTCTTAAAATAAAACAATCCGACTATAATCATGCAAAAAAATTACTCGATGAATTTGTTTTAGTTTGCAAATCTTTCTGTTCTAAAAAAAAAGAAATTCAAGAAAAATTTGAAAAAATGACTTCTGATGATGCAAAAAGTAACAATTAATAAAATTTTAAAAAAAAAAAACAAGATTCCAATAACTTGCTTGACAGCTTACTCTAAAACTATTGCTCAAATCGCAGATAAATATTGTGACATAATATTAGTCGGAGATTCTTTAGGTATGGTTTTATATGGAATGAAGACAACAAGAGAAGTTAAAATCGAAACAATGATCCTTCATGGAAAGGCCGTTAAAAATTCAACAAAGAAAAGTTTAGTAGTTTTCGATATGCCGTATAAGACATATACAAATAAATTTGTTGCATATAAAAATGCAAGAAAGGTAATAAAATTAACAAAGTGTGATGCAATAAAATTAGAAGGTGGAAAAAAAATAGTTAAAATAATTAGATACCTTACAAAAAGGGGAATTCCAGTTATGGGACATGTTGGATTATTGCCACAGACTTCGACCAACTTTAAAACTAAAGGAAAAAACTTTGCTGAAAAAAAACAGATTTTCGAAGATGCAATAGACGTTTCTAATTCCGGAGCGTTTGCAATTGTAATTGAATGTGTGCCTGAAAACTTAGCAAAAAAAATTACAAAAAATGTTTCTATACCAACAATAGGTATAGGCGCGTCCATGCATTGTGACGGCCAAATACTTGTTACTGACGATATGATAGGTTTAAGTGATTTTTTACCGAAATTTGTTAAACAATATTCAAATTTGAAAAAAGTTATTGAAAAATGCATAAAAAATTATTCCGAGGATGTAAAACTGAGGAGATTTCCTTCTTCTAAAAATGTGTACAATTAGATAATTTAAATGGCAGAAAATTTTTTTGAAGCCCAATATGATGTAACGAAAAAGTCGAAAATAAAAAAATTTTACGAATCAAATAAAATTTTGATTTTTTCTTCTATTTTAATTTTAATAATTTCATTTGGCTCTTTAAGTTTTTATTTAGAAAGCAAAGAAAGCAAAAAGATTTTATTATCTGAAAATTATGTCCAAGCTAAATTTTACCTGGAAAATGGAAACAAAAGTGAAGCATTAAATACACTGAAAAAAGTAATTTTTGCTAATGATTCTACTTATTCAACTTTATCTTTTTTCCTGATACTAAATCAAAATTTAATCAGTGATTATAAAGAAATATCGATTTTGTACGACCATTTATTGGAAAATAATAAGTTTGAGAAAGAGTTAAGAAATTTATTAATTTATAAAAAAGCATTATTTATTTCAAATTCTATAATCGAGTCAGAATTGCTAGAAACTATAAAACCATTATTAAACACTGACACTTTATGGAAACCTCATGCTTTACTATTATTAGGAGATTATTTTATGTCAAAGGGAGAAAATATAAAGGCCATAGAATTTTATCAACAAATTCTCTCTATAAATAATTTACACAAAGACCTTTATAATCAAGCCAAATCTCAGCTTGTTATTATTACCCATGAATAAAAAAAAGAATTTAATTTTTTTTTTAATATTTATTTTATTAGTAAATTGTTCTTTTGACAATAAAACAGGGATTTGGAGCGGAAGCAAAAAGGAAAAAAGAAGAATTTCCGAATTAGAAAAAGAACAGAAACAAACTAAAGTTGTAGATTATATTTATTCATCCAAAAGTGTTTATTCTAAAGAAATATCTTTAACTAAAAAAATTAGTATATCAAATCCAAGAAAAAATTTATCGTGGAAAATGTCCAGCTTAAATCAGCAAAATTTTCTTGGTAACATTTATTTATCCGGAATTGATAATATATTTTTAAAAAAAAAAATCGGGAAAAATAAATTTCCTATATCAAAAATTATATCCTCACCATTAGTTTTTGAGAATAATATAATTTTTTCAGATAATAATGGCACAATTTTTAACATTAATCAGAATGGGGAAATAAATTGGAAAAAAAATATATATAAAAAAATATATAAAAAAGTTTATAAAAATTTAGTTTTCTCTATTTATCAGAATAATATTTATATTGCAGATAATATCGGTTTTATCTATTCAATTGGTTTAAACAATGGAAAACTTGTTTGGATAAAAAATCACGGAATACCAATAAAATCTAATATAAAAATTTACAAAAATAAAATTTTTTTGATTAATCAAGATAATAGAATTTTGTGCTTCAATACAAAAAATGGATCAAAAATTTGGGATATTCGCTCAGTACCTTCCTTCATAAAGTTACAAAACTTTTTATCCTCTGCTATATCAAAACAGGGAGATGTAATTGCCATTAACTCTTCTGGAGATTTATTAAAAGTTAATGCAAATAATGGAAAAATTGCCTGGTCATTAAATACATTAGAATCCACGTTGGCGCATGCTACAGATTTTTTTAAATCATCAGAGATTGTTATAATTGATGATAATATAATTTTTTCATCTAAATCATCAATTTTTTCTTATAATTTAAATACTGGTTATACTAACTGGAAACAAGAAGTAAGTTCAATTGGTGCACCAATTATAGATGGAAAAAACATTTTTATTCTAACGGATAACGGTTATTTTGTAATCATAGATAAAGATACAGGAATAATAATTTCTTCTACTAATATTTTAAAAATATTAAAAAAGAAAAAGCAAGAAACTAAGATAACAGGTTTTATTATGGGTTCTGGAAAAATTTATTCAGTAACTTCAAATGGATATTTAATTGTAAGCTCTCCCGTTTCGGGAAAAGTTGAATATTTTAAAAAAATTGGCGACCCTGTTACATCAACTCCAATAATAAATAATGGAAAATTATATATCTTGACTAAAAATTCCCGTATATATGGATTTGATTAACTTAATTTTATTTTATTCTCAAGATTTTGACGACATAAAACTTAATTGATTTTCTTCAAAATTTTTATCATGTGCATCGATAGGTTTAACTGGATACTCGCCAGTGAAACAATGATCAGTGAATTGAGGATAAGATGAGTTCCTTTTTGAATGTCCCATAGACTTATATAATCCTTCAATTGATAAAAATTGTAATGTTTTTGCTTTAGTGAATATTTGCATACCCTTAAGGTCAAGTTTTGAGGCAAGTAATTCATCTTTATCTGGTGTATCAATCCCATAATAATCTGGGTATTTAATAGGTGGAGAAGCAATTTTTAAGTGAACTTCCTTTGCTCCAGCTTCATGAAGCATTTTGATAATTTTGACAGAAGTCGTGCCTCTTACCAGTGAATCATCGATTAAAATTAAAGATTTACCTTTAATGAGAGATTTATTAACATTATGCTTTAGTTTAACGCCTAAACTACGTATTTGTTGAGTAGGTTCAATAAAGGTTCTGCCAACATAATGATTTCTAATAATTCCTAATTCGATATTCTTTTTTACTTTTTCGGAATAACCAATTGCAGCTGGAACACCGGAGTCTGGTACCGGTATTATTAAATCTGCTTCAATGTGTGATTCTTTTGCTAACTCTGCGCCTAATCTTTTTCTATATTCGTAAACACTAATATTATTTATGATGCTGTCTGGTCTAGAGAAATATATATATTCAAAAATACACGGCCTTTCTTTTACTTTAGGGAATGGTTTTATACTTTCTAATCCGTTTTCTGTTATAATGATTATTTCTCCATTTTCGATTTCCCTAATAAATTTCGCTCCAATTATATCAAAAGCGCAAGTTTCTGATGCTAAAACATAAGATTTATTAAGTTTACCGATAACCAAAGGGCGGATTCCAAATGGATCCCTAATTCCTATTAATTTTTTATTTGTCAAAATTGTTAACGCATATCCTCCTTGTATTTTAAAAAGGACATCAATTATTTTATCAATTATTTTTGACCTTTTTGATTTTGCAATTAGCTGAACTATAGTTTCTGTGTCAGATGTAGTTTGAAAAATAGAACCATTTTTAACTAATTCTCTTCTGAGATATCGAGCATTACTTAAATTTCCATTATGTGCAATACTAATGCCTCCATCATGAAGGTCAGCAAAAAAGGGTTGAACATTTTTGATTAGATTATTTCCGGTTGTTGAATAACGATTGTGACCAATTGCATAGCTTCCAGGCAATTTCTCTAAAACTTTTCCTTTAGTGAAATTATCTCCAACTAATCCAAGTCTTCTTTCAGCGTAAAAGTTTTTTCCATCAGATGTAACAATGCCACAACCTTCTTGCCCTCTATGTTGTAAAGCATGTAATCCTAACGCTGTGAGGGCGGCAGCATCTTTATTATCAAAAATACCAAAAACTCCACATTCTTCTCTTAATCGTGCCATTTAAATTTTTTCTATTTTTTCTTCTGTTTCTTCGTAGTAATCTTTACTTTTGGGAAATTCATCAATTAAAAACTCACTTCCCTTATATATTATTTCAAAAGAATAAGTACCTTCAGCTTTTAATGGCCATTTTTGATGTGGATAAAACCAGTTAAGCAAAGAAAAAATGCATACACAAATCGCATATCCTTTAAATATTCCAAAAATTAAACCAAAAGTCTTGTCAACTGAGCCAAGACCTGACCAAGTAACCGTTCTACTAATAGCTTTACCTATATTGATTATTACAAAAAGTGAAACTATGTATATAAAAACCCCTAAACCAATATCAGAAATAAATTTTGATTCTACATAATCTTGTACCCAAGGATTTAATTTTGGTACTAATATAATTGTTATTATTAAAGCAAGCAGCCATTTCGAAAATGATAATAAGCTTCTCATAAATCCCTTAGCAGCACATTGTGCCATGGAATAAACAATAATTAAAAAAACAATAAGATCAAATGCTGAAATGTTACTTTGTATAAATTCTATTATGTCAGACATTGCCAAAAGGTTTTACTATCAAAATTAGTTTTGGTAAAAGTGTTAAAACCGAAATCATAGCTAAAAGCATTGCAATTCCAGTAAAAATTCCGAAATAAATTGTTGGTATGAAATTGGAAAGAACAAGTATAGAAAAGCCAAAAACAATTGTTATAGAAGTATTTAAAATAGCTACACCAACCGTATCATGACACTTTTCAAGAGTTTGATTATAGTTGTTATTTTTTTTAAATTCCTCTTTAAATCTATAGATATAATGGATGCTATTATCTACAGCTATACCGATGGTGATAGCAGCAATGGTTATCGTCATCATATCTAGAGGTATTCCTAGTAGGCCAATGATACCTAGAATTAGGAAGGCCGCCATAAAATTTGGCACAACACCTATTAAAGATAAAGTTATATTTCTAAACAAAATTAAAAACATTAAAGTTATGCCTGCCATTACAATACCCAGGGTTAATATTTGAGATTTAAACAGGCTTTGTAACAGATTATTAAAAAGAATAAGAACGCCAGCAAGTTTAAATTCATCACGGTTTAAACCTAATTTATTTTCTAAATCATAATTAATTTTTTTTATCAATTCATTTCTTCTAAGGTCTTCCCTGGAGTCTAAAACTCTCAAACTGATTCTAGCTTCATTATTTTCTATCGATATATAGGGATCAATTATTTCTTTTTTAATTGAATCAGGTATTTTATTGTACAAGATACCCATTTCCAATCCCTGTAACTTCTTTCCATCATTTAAATCCTCAGCAACTCTAACCATAGATGCAAAAGACATGACTTTACCAACGGCTTGCAAATTATCCAGGTAATCGTGAACTAGAGTAATTCTATCTATTTTATTTCTTGTAAACCAATATTTTGCTTCATCTTTTTCTTCATCGTCCCAGCTATCAAAATCGTCATCTATTTTTTCTTCTTTTTTTTTATCTGGAAATTTGACTATTATATCAAGAGGAGTTGTTCCTCCAAGTTTATCATCAATTAATTTCATGCCCTTATAAATTTCAGTTTTTTTATCAAAATAATTTATAAAGCTGTTTTCGACTTCAAGCTTAGTAATACCAATAATACTTACGATGATAACAAGCAAAGATGATACAAAAATAGTTTTTGTGTTTTGTTGTGCAACTTTACTTAAGAAAGAAGTAATTATTGATTTTTTTTCATCTTTATAATTTGTATTATCCTTACTCAAAATATTTAAAATAGCGGGCAGCAAAGTAAAAGTTATAGATAATGAAACCAATAGACCTACAGACATCATCCAACCAAAGTCTATAATAGGTTTAATGCCACTAAATATAAGTGATAGAAAAGCGCAAATGGTCGTAAGTACAGTGTAAAGTATTGGCCAAAACATTTTTCCTGAAGTCCAAAGTATAGCTTCACTATTTGAAATATTTGGATTTTCTTTTTTAAATTGTAAATATCGGACACTCATATGGATGTTCATTGCCATAGTTAAAATAAGCATTAGAGATATGAAATTTGAAGATATTACAGTAACTTTCCAGCCCAGCAATCCTAGTAAACCAACCATAATAAGAACTGAGAAAAAACAACTTAAAAGAGGAATAAATACCCACAATAAGCTTCTAAAAACAAACCAAAGTGTACAAACAATAAAAAGAAATACTCCAGCTCCAAATACTATTATATCGTTTTTTATGTACGTCATCATATCGTCAGCAATCATGGGTATTCCTCCCAAATGAATTTTAGCTGTATCCTTATATTTTTCTATGACTGTTCTAATTTCATTTATATTTTGATGATTTTTTTGATTGTATGACTTCTTGTAGTTATCATATTTTTTTAGAAATTTTTTATATTCTTTTTTATCTTCGGAAGTTAATTGTCCTTTATCCCTCTTATTTAAATAGTTATTTTTAGTTTTTATAAGATCAGATAATTTTTTATCAGTCTTTATGTAAACTAGTATTCCGCTAGTTTTGCCATCTTTACTAATTATGAATTCTTTATAAATTGGACTATTTATAATCTCTTTAAAACCTCTTTCTTTATCAGAATCTTCGCTAGATAGAGTTTTAAAATTTTTAATTCTTTCTGCTAAAGGTTCGTCGTTATTTTTTAGTAATGGAACATCCAAAATAGTTATTACATTATTTGCCCAGCTTAAATTTGTTAAATCATTTTTTAAATTTGTAAGATTTCTTATTGTATCTGGGCTTATTAAACTCTCTTTTGGAGTATAGGTTAGTACTAGAAAATCTTTCGAACCAAATTTGGCATTTACTTCTCGTAGATATTTTAAATCGG
>ENA-ORDG01001080-ORDG01001080.1-marine-metagenome-genome-assembly--contig:-NODE-1080-length-11510-cov-4.100411_pt1 | contig 11510 bp, 8 predicted proteins | sample MGYA00248629_ERZ508524 | MGnify/ENA primary metagenome ERZ508524 (study PRJEB26194, sample SAMN05421901) | marine metagenome | isolation source: East of Rio de Janeiro, Brazil, South Atlantic Ocean...
GTAAAACGATTTTTCTTTTTATAGGTGGTTGAATAATACGGGCGACCCCAATCGCTCATTCTTGCAATAAAAAGTTGTTCTTTATCTTCATCGTTAAATCGGCTAACATCAAAACCAATGGTAATATTTTGATGTAGCGCAGTTGTAGGATGATGAACATTTATACTTTCGCCATCGGTACTAATGTCTAAATATTCGTCTTTATATAAAGCTCCTCGCGGAATATAAACATCAAAACCATCTTCATCGAAAGCCGTAGCTTGCGACGATTTCACAAAATAATTGGTCTTTTTTGTTTGTGGTTTTTCTATATTTTCTGAAGGGATTTCTTTAGGAGTAATTGGTATTCTTACTACAGAAGTGTTGCCTTCGTAGTCTTTAATTTCAATCTTATAATTGTAATCTAAACTGTCGTTCACTTCAACATAACCTTGGTCTTCTTGATATTTAAAAATACTAAGCGGATTGTTATTGGTGATGAATAACTTCTGCACCGTTTCATTTTGACTTTCTTCCAGCTCATAATCGATATAATCATTAATGTAACGAGATTCAGCAAAAGAGAATTTATTAAAATCGACAGTAAGTAATTTTTTACCGTTTAAAAAGGTTTCAATCGTATTTACGCCATTTTTGTTAGCAGCATAATTCAGTAAGTCAACGCTATTAATTCCGAAGCCAATTTTACCATAAGCCTGAAGATGTTCTGTTTTATATTCGCCATTTCCCATAGGGATCACGCGAAGTTTCTTGCGTTCTGCTTTGGTATCGATATGTGCGTTTTCAGAAATAGGATACACGTACATTCCACGAACAATAGGGTAGTGAGCGTCTTTAATATCGATCCCAAATTGCATAGGATTCATAGGGCTGGCTTGATTGTCTCTAATTTCAAAGTGTAAATGTGGTCCGCCGCTTCCGCCGCTGTTTCCGCTATATGCGATTAATTCACCTTGATCAACGCTTAATTCATTTGCCTGCGGAAAAACCTCGATCTCATAACTCTCTTTCGCGTACTGACGCTCTTTAATATACTTTTCAATTTCTGGCGCAAATTCTTTTAAATGCGCATAAACGGAAGTATAGCCATTAGGATGCTGTATGTAAAGTGCTTTACCGTAACCAAAATGAGAAATTTTTATTCTGCTCACATAACCCGATGCCGATGCCACCACAGACAAGCCGGTTTGTTGATGTGTTTTAATATCCATCCCGCTATGAAAATGATTCGATCTTAATTCACCAAAAGTTCCCGATAGAATTAATGGTATTTCCAGCGGACTTTCAAAGTAATCTTGCGGAAGGTTTTCTTGTGCCAAACCAAATTGAATACTGAATAAAGCAAAAAAGACCAAAAAATATAATTTCATAAAAAGTAATGTTAGCGTTGTAAGGGGCTGGGGTTTAAATATAAAAACTTCTATTTAATCTAAAAACACATTTTTTACCTGTTTTAGTATAAAAATTAGAAAGAAAACTGTTGGCATATTGGTAAAGGTATGTTAACTTTGTCTGTGAAGTATTACGTGAAGTGCAGATGAGTAAATTGGTAGAAACAGTTGATTCACTAGAGAATAAGATTAGTAAATTATTACATAAATACGAGATTTTAAAGCGTCAGAATCGAGAATTAGAAGAAAGCTTAGAGATCGAAAAACAAAATAATCAACAACTAATAGTAAAAATTAGTTCTTTAGAAAATCAAACCCAAACACTCAAAGCTGCTAACGCAATGCTGGGCAGTAATGAATATAAAAGAGAGACGAAACTAAAAATAAACAGCTTAATTAGAGAAATTGATCAATGTATTGTTCAACTTTCTGAATAAACATTCTGTATGAAGAATGAAAAGTTGAAAATAAAGATTTCGATTGCCGATAGGGTTTACCCACTTACGGTTTTTCCGCAACAGGAAGAAGGTTTGCGTAAAGCGGCTAAAGAGATCGAACGAGCAATTAAGCAATTTGAACAGAGTTATGCTGTTCGTGATAAGCAAGATGTATTGGCGATGTGTGCCTTGCAGTTTGCAGCTAAAAACGAGCAGAAGTCCATCGATAATAGTAACCAAGTAACTGAAGCAGAAGAGAAACTAAATGCGTTAAATCATCTGTTAACCGAGTTCTTGGCCAATTAATAAAATACGTTCTTTAAAATAAATTAAGGTTTACTGCCTGTATTAGTTATTATCTATTTGATAAACTCAACACTTATCAATTAAAAAGGGTGAGTCTAAGTTGTAAAAGCAAGCCGTCTTCGAACGGATCCTTGATCAGCTTGTTAGCCCTAAACCTGTTTTATACGGAGTTTATACAAAAATCAATGCTAATACAGGCTTTTTTTATACATATACATCAATAAATTATGGAAATATTATCAATAGTTATCGGCGTTATAGCGCTTATTATAGGTCTGGCAATAGGCTTTGTGATCTCTAAAAATTTAGAGAAAAACAAAGCAGATTCTGTAGTGAAAGAAGCTGAAAAAGAAGCAAAATCGATCATAAAAGAAGCAACTGCAGCAGGAGAGAGTAAAAAGAAAGATAAAATACTTCAGGCAAAAGAAAAGTTTATCGAGCTTAAAGCAGAACACGAAAAAGTAATTTTATCGAGAGATAAGAAAATTGCCGATGCAGAAAAAAGAACTCGCGATAAAGAATCTCAAGTTTCTAGTGAATTAGCTAAAAACAAGAAGCTTAATAAAGACCTTGACGAAAAAGTAAAAGATTACAATTATCGAAACGAATATTTAGAAAAGAAGCAAGAAGAGATCGATAAACTTCTTGAAAGTAAGGTTAAGCAATTAGAAGTAATTAGCGGGTTAAGTGCAGAAGAAGCAAAAGAACAGTTAGTAGAATCGTTAAAAGAATCTGCGAAAACAGATGCAATGGCACTTATTCAAGATACTATTGAAGAAGCCAAACTTACTGCACAGCAAGAAGCAAAGAAGATCATTATTAATACCATCCAAAGAATTGGTACCGAAGAAGCGGTAGAGAACTGCGTTTCTGTATTCAATTTAGAGAGTGATGATGTAAAAGGTAGAATTATTGGTCGTGAAGGTCGAAATATTAGAGCGATCGAAGCGGCAACAGGCGTAGAAATTATTGTAGACGATACTCCGGAAGCGATTATTCTTTCTTGTTTCGATTCTGTACGTCGTGAAGTAGCTCGTTTATCGTTACACAAATTAGTAACCGATGGAAGAATTCACCCGGCGAGAATTGAAGAAGTAGTGAAGAAAACCCGTAAACAAATCGATGAAGAAATTATCGACATCGGTAAACGTACGGTGATCGATCTAGGAATCCACGGATTACATCCAGAATTAATTAAAACAGTAGGTAGAATGAAATATCGTTCTTCTTACGGTCAAAACTTATTACAACACTCGCGTGAAGTGGCTAAACTTTGTGGAACGATGGCAGCAGAACTTGGGTTAAATCCTAAATTAGCAAAACGTGCCGGACTGTTACATGATATTGGTAAAGTGCCGGAAACAGAAACAGAAGTACCTCACGCAATTTTAGGAATGCAATGGGCAGAGAAGTACGGTGAAAAAGAAGAAGTGTGTAACGCGATCGGAGCTCACCACGATGAGGTTGAAATGACATCGCTACTTTCGCCTATTATTCAGGTTTGTGATGCGATAAGCGGAGCGAGACCTGGAGCAAGACGCCAAGTGTTAGATTCTTACATTCAGCGTCTAAAAGACCTAGAAGATATTGCTTTTGGTTTTGGCGGCGTGAAAAAAGCTTATGCGATCCAAGCGGGTAGAGAATTACGTGTGATCGTAGAAAGTGAAAAAGTTTCAGACGATAAAGCTAATAACTTATCGTTCGAAATTTCTCAGAAAATACAAACCGATATGACTTATCCTGGTCAGGTAAAAGTAACCGTAATTAGAGAAACAAGAGCAGTGAATATTGCGAAGTAAAAACTCTACTTAAGATAAAAAAAGCCACGAATTAATTTCGTGGCTTTTTATATTTACACAATCGTCAAACTACTGTAACCTTGTCCGTTTTGAGTGAGTTGAATTTGCGTTGCGATACGTTCTTTTAAACTTTCTACGTGACTAATCACTCCGATCATTTTAGAAGATTCTGCCTGTAAAACTTCTAAGGTGTCGAGTGTCTGATCTAAAGTTTCCGGGTCTAAAGTTCCAAAACCTTCATCGATAAAGAGACTGTTAATTTCAATATTTCGAGAAGCCAGATCAGAAAGGGCTAATGCGAGCGCTAAACTTAAAATAAAGGTTTCGCCACCCGAAAGTGTTTTAATCGAACGCCGTTGGCCGCCCATATGCTCATCGATAGCTACTAAACTATCATCTTCCTCATCGGTTGGTTGATCGATGCGATAACGGTCGCTTAAATTCATTAAACGTTTATTCGCAAGCTGTAAAAGTTGAGCTAACGTTAGATCTTGAGCAAAATCGTTGAATTTATTACCGGTTTTATCACCGATCAAGTCATTTAAAATTTTCCAATGTTCCGATTGTTTAAGCTGTTTACCTACTTCATTTTGCAGCTTTTCAATTTGATTTAGATTGTCTTTTTGGTTTTCTAAAAGACGAGAAACTGCATTAAACTCATTTTCATTTACTTGCAGTTTTTCTTTTTCCTGCTGAAGTTGCTCTTGCAGTTTTTCCAGACTCGTTTCGCTATCTTTTTCTTGTAGCTTTTTGATTTCTTCCTGTAATTTTTGCTGAAGTGTTTTCAATTCAATTCCTTTTTGCTGAAGCTGTTCTCGCTCTTTTTGCCAAGCCTGAGCTTCTTTAGCGGTAAGCCGTAACGATAAAGTCTGTTCAATACTTTGGTAGCCTTTTTCGGTGAGTTGAGTAGTGAGCGTTTTGGTTAATTTCGATAATTTCTCGTTTACTTCAGCAAGCGATTTTTCGGTAGTTTCAAGTAATTTTTGTTGCTGAACAATATCTTGTTCATTTCTATTCCAAGAAGTTTCTACAGTGCTGATTTCTTTTTCAAAATTACTTCCTTTAAAAAGGTATTCAATCGCTTCACTTTTAGCTTTTCCTTTAGCGATCAAATCCGCTAATTCTAAAGATTTTTCAGCTAACTCTTGAAGTTGAACTAAGCTTTCTTGGAGTTGTTTGGCTTGGTCTAATTCTTTTAAATTAGTTTCTAATTTTGTTTCCATTTCAGCAAAAGATTGTTCTTTCTTCTGCTGAAGAATTACGGCGAAATTTTCCTCAAACTCTTTTTCTTTTACTGTTAATAAGTTTTCCGTTGGCTTAATTTCTTTTTCAAGCTTTTCCTGTTGCTGCTTAAATTGTTGCCATTGCGTTTGTTCTCGTGTGAGCTCTTGTTGTAATTGCTGAATTGTTTTTTGTAACTGTTCAACTTCTGTTTTTAAGTGATTTTCAACTTCTGGATGTGCTGAAGCAAATGGGTGATGCGTCGATCCGCATAACGGGCAAGGTTCATTTTCAACCAAATCTTTACGAAAATCTTCCAATTGTTTTTGCAATTGCTCAACTTCCAATGTTTTTTGCTTGGCTTCGAGCTGTGCATTTTTCAACTTTAATTCTTGCTGAAGTTTTTTTACTTGTTGTGGCAAATCTTTTAAAGAATCATTGATTTTTTTAAGCTCTTCCGAATTTTGGTTGAGGTCTTTTTTTAATTGAAGTAGTTGAAAATTTTGCTTTTCCGCAGTACGAATCAACTTTAATTGCTGCTGAATTTCTTCTTGCCAAGTAGGGGCCGATTTATCTTGAAGCTGAAATTTCTTATTCAACTTTTCAATAATAGTTGATTTTTCGTGTTGTTTTTCTTTTAATTCTTGCTGAAAAACGGCTGTATTTGAAGGCTTTGAACTAAACTGAAAGTCTTTTAGTAGACCAGAAATATGTTGTTCAGAAGTTCTGTAAACCGATAATAATTCACTTCGCTCTGCAATTAAAGTTCTAACTTTTTCTTTATAGTTATTTAATTTTTCTGAAGCATTTTGTGGACTAATTTCCAGCTGAAAAGTTGAAGAAAACTCCGTTTGTAAATGCGTTCGTTTTTCCTGAAAACCTTTTAAGTTCTGTTGAATATCATCAATTTGCGTTGTATTGCTTTTTTGCTCTTTTTGAAGGTTTTGCCAAGCATTCAAATCTTCAGAGAAAAACTGAATTTCTTCGTGTTGCTTCAGTTTTTTGCCCTTTTCTTTTTCAAATTCAGCAGTAGAAGCTTTAATTTGTGTAATCTGTTTTTCGGTAGCTAGAAGTTCTTTTTGTTGATGCTGTAAGTTTTCTTTCAACTTAATCGCTTCCGAATTTTTTTCAATAGAAAGGTTGAAGTTTTTCTTTTCAAGTTGTAGCTTTTCAGCCTGGGTTTGCTTTTCGGCATAAATTTCTTCAGCTAATAATTGCTCTTTAAAAGTTTCAATTTTAAGCCGCTTTTCTTCAGTATCTTTTTTAACCTGATTGTATTTTAAATAAGCCTCCTGACCAATTCTGCGATAAATTTGGGTTCCGGTTATTTTTTCTAAAAGTGCACCGCGTTCTTTTTTGGGCACTTGTAAAAATTTAGCAAATTCGCCTTGTGCCAATACCACAGATTTGATGAATTGATCGTAGTTTAAGCCAATTAATTCTTCGTTTTTACCGGGAACATCAGACTTTTTTAAATCTAAATGTCCGCTTTCTAAATTCGCCAATTCCATATGATAATCGCGTAGATTACCGGTTCTGGCAGTAGAAATTTGCCAAGTCGAAGCAAAAATTCCCTGTTTGCATTCGTACGTGATTTTGGCGTAAGCATCTTTTTGATTGCGTGTAAGAATAGCGCCTTTTTTTAAAACTTCGGCAGTACTCAATTTACCCAATCGCGGCACTTGATTAAATATCGCTAAAGAAATGACATCGAGAATCGTGGTTTTTCCACTTCCGGTGGGTCCGGTAATGGCAAATAAACTGTTTTGCAAAAACGGTTCTTTGGTAAAATCTATTTCGTGCTCGCCACGCAGCGAGTTGATATTTTTAAAAGCTATTTTTAATATTTTCATTTAAATTCAAGCTTGTCACCTCGAGCGGAGTCGAGAGGTTTTCGTTCATTAATTATGATTCACTTCTTCCAATAATTCTTGAAAAGCGATATTCACTTTTTCTTTGACATCTTCCGCGTAACTGTGTTGCGCCAACAATTTCTGAAAGACTTCTTGCGGTTTTAAATCTTCTAAATGCTGATGACTTTCAAACAACTTTCCGCTTTCTCGTAACTGATTTTTAAACGTGGCTCGGTGTTTTACGATCTCGAAATTGGCTTGTTCGAAGTTGGTGACCAAATCGTCTAATTGCGCAATTAAATTGGAATCGTAATTTTCTTCTTTCAATTCCACTTCAATCAAATTAGTTAAACTGCCTTGCGACTCTAAACTGAATAATTTCTGCTGAATTTCAGCAATACTTCCGTTAATACGAATTAATTTTCGAAAACTTGGGATGGCAATACTTTCGGGTTCAAAACCATTTTCCGTATCGATCAACAACAATCTTTTTTCATCCTTACGTTCACTAAACGAAAGTGGGAGCGGAGAACCACTGTAAAATGTTGGAATTTGCGCGTTTACACGTTGCGGTTTGTGAATATGGCCTAAAGCTACGTAACTAAATTCTGTATTAAATTGACTGGCTTGAAAAGCCGCTTGATTCCCGATCTGGATGTCACGTTCACTGTCAGAACTTTCAATACCGGCTGCATATAAATGTCCCATCGCTAAGACGGGAAGTTCTGGGTAGAGATCTTTACTGGTTTTTGCAGCTTTCGTAAAAGTTGCTTCAATCCCATTTCTAATGGCTTCAATTCTATTTTCGTAAACAACTTCTTCATCGATCGATCGCAGATCACTATCGCGTAAAAATGGGAGGGCAGCAACGATGAGTTCATTTTCTCCTTTTTTATTCTGAAGTGGAATTAAACATTCTTCAATTTTAGAAGGCATTCCGCCGATGACGGTCACATTCAATTCATTTAAAATTTCTTTTGGCGCATCGAGCATACTGGGCGAATCGTGATTGCCGCCGGTAATAATAAGTTGACAGTTGGTTTTTCTAAGCTGAAGCAATGCACGGTAATATTGTTTTCGAGCTTCTGCAGAAGGATTTGCCAAGTCAAAAACATCTCCTGAGATTAAAATGGCTTCAATTTCTTGTTCGATGATCAACTTGATTAACCAATTGATAAACAAGTCGAAATCCTCATATAAATAATGTTTGTGCAGTTTTTTACCAATATGCCAATCGGCGGTATGTAGAATTTTCATAAATTGAATGTCAAGAAAAAAAGAAAGTTCAATTTACGAAGTTAAGCGATGCCATAAAAGAGAGGAATTGTGATTTTGTGAACAAAATAGACAAGATTATTAGGATGCGACCCTGAATCTAGTTCGAGGTGATGTTTTCATTTAGAAAATTTATCTTTGTATTCTAAACTTCAACTAATGTCAAAGTCGGGTGCGCAAAAAAATACCAAGAATAAAGCAAAGCATTTAAAACTAATGGCACGCAAAAAGAATAAACTTCGGCAAGAAAAAGAAAATAGAAAGGCTAAACTTAAAGAGCTTGCTGCTAAAATGAATGCGCAAAAAGAAAATTAAATATCGGCTTTTCCTTTTATGTTTTTATAAAAAAGCTGAAGTAATTTATAGTCTTTCTCATAATTTCCGGTAGGGTAGAAGGCTTGCCCGATGCGCACGGTTTTTCTACCATAATCAAAGGCTACGGGAATGATGGGCACTTTTGCTAAAACGGCGATCCAATAAAAACCGCTTTTCCAATGTTCAACTTTTTTTCGGGTTCCTTCGGGAGCTAAAGCTAATCGAAATTTATCTTTTTCTTGAAAGAGTTTGGCGATCGCTTCAACTTTGTTTTGTTTGGCGGTACGATCGAGCGGACTCCCGCCCATCCATTTTAAATAAGCTCCTAGCGGACCTTTAAATAATTCTTTCTTTGCGATATAATTAATATCTACCTGAATGATTTTTCGGGTAAAAGCGCCAATATAAAAGTCGTGCCAACTGGTATGCGGAACAACAATGACAACCGATTTTTTAATCGTCGGATCAAATTTACCTTCAATATTCCAGCCTAATAATTTATAAAAAATGAATTTTACCATCTTCTTTTTAAGAATTCAGCAAAAATAAGAAATAAAAAAAGTTAGTTGAAATTTTTTTGAGCTTACAATTCAATTCAGTAGTTGTCGAATCACGGTTTTTAGCTTTTAAAATGCTTCTCCGATGCTTATGTAGAAATTACTTCCGTCTCTGGTAAATGCATAATCAAACCGAAGGAAAATATCTTTTTGCTGAAAAAGTAAAAATCTCGCTCCGGCGCCGGCGGCCCATTTTAGATTTTTCATTTCAATTTCATTCCAATCATCAAAAACTTCGCCAACACTTGTAAATACTGTAGCTCCAATACGATCTGTAAAACCTAATTTTAACGGCAGAAATCTATATTCAATTTGTGTAGCAATTTGATTGCGATCTCTAAATCTTCCTTTAAAATAACCTCTCATGATGTTCGATCCGCCCATATACGAAAGTTGATTGAACGGGACATCACCGCCAAAATTAAATTCACCCAAAACTTGTGCGGCGAAAACATCTCTTTCATTTATTTTCTTAAAGAAACGATTGTCGGTTGTGATAAGTTGGTATTCTACATTACTGTTCCAAAACGGATTGTAATTAAGGTAAGCAAATTCACTAAAAAACGCATCTCTTGTATTTAAAACATTATGACGTTCGTCATACACCAAACCTAAGCCTAACCCGAAATTCGTACTGCCATCGGCACCAAAAGGATAGTCGAAATTTTCTTCAGAAATGTCTTCATCAAAATCTTCAAAAGTTACATTGGTTAAACTTCTAAAATCTGTTTCTAGACCGATATAAAAATTATCGAGCACTCTTCTTAAAACACGTTCTTTAATACGTATTTGCGTGGCATTTACTAACGCGATATTGTCTTTGGGTACGTCGTTGCCGATGCCATAATACTTCAACGGAAATTGTTCAAAATCGAGGTCGCCTAAAAAGAACCATTTATCTTGATCGGAATATAATGCGTGGTTGAGTCTAAGGCCATATTGACCATTTAATGTGAAAAAAGCATAGGCATTCATCTCGCTTAATCTATTTTCTACGTCTTCTTTAGCGTAGTAAACATATAGCGGGCAAACACCAAATTCTACACCGGTTTCTGGTCGATATCCTGCAATTGGATAGATGAAAAATTGAGATTTTTTTTGAGCAACCGTATCGTTAATGATGCTGTTAATGTATCTCGGGATAAATCCTTTTTTCTTCTTTTCGGTATTTTGACCAACAACTTCTAGCGTGGTTAAAAGTGCTATAAAAATGCTAATGCTTAGCGTAACGTATTTCTTTGGCATAATGAGCTTTGTAAGCAAATTTAATCTATAAACTTTTGAAAGATTACAATAAAAACACAAGGAAATGCTAAAAATTTGAGAAAATAAAAAAGCTACCCGATTTTGGGTAGCTTTTTTATTTAGTTAATGAGTTCTCTTCAATCGGTATTGACCACCGTATCAGATTCATTTCTAAAGACCAGTTGATCGTCGAAAGCATCGATTAAAATAATACTGTCGGTGGTGATCTCTCCAGAAAGAATTTCTTTAGAAAGCTGATTTAGTACTTCTTTCTGAATGGTTCTTTTTACCGGTCTGGCTCCAAACTGCGGATCGAAACCTTGTTTTGCTAAATGTTTTACAGCTTCTGGCGTAGCATCTAACGTAATGTTTTGCTGACTCAGCATTTTGGTGACTCCTTTTAATTGAAGCTCAACAATTTCTGAAATATTTTCTTGCGTAAGTGGTGTGAACATCACGATATCGTCAATTCTGTTTAAGAACTCCGGTCTTACTTGTTGTTTTAATAAACCGACTACTTCAACTTTTGCACCTTCCATTGCCGTTTCAACATCCTTGATCGCTTCAAATTTCTCTTGAATAATATGGCTTCCCATATTCGACGTCATAATAATAATGGTGTTTCTAAAATCTGCTAAACGCCCTTTGTTATCTGTTAATCTTCCTTCATCTAATACTTGAAGCAGAATATTAAATGTGTCTGGATGCGCTTTTTCAATTTCATCTAACAACACTACCGAATAAGGTTTTCTTCTCACCGCTTCGGTTAACTGTCCGCCTTCATCGTAACCAACATATCCCGGAGGCGCTCCGACCAATCTACTCACGCTATGGCGTTCTTGATATTCGCTCATATCGATACGCGTCATTGCGTTATCGTCGTCGAATAAATATTCGGCTAAAGCTTTGGCGAGTTCGGTTTTACCAACTCCGGTAGTTCCTAAGAATAAGAACGAACCAATTGGTTTTTTCTGATCTTGCAGTCCGGCGCGACTTCTTCGAATCGCATCACTCACCGCTCGAATTGCTTCTTCTTGGCCTACGACACGTTTGTGTAATTCATCTTCTAACTTCAGCAGTTTTTCGCGTTCGCTTTGCAGCATTTTGGTTA
>ENA-ORDG01001082-ORDG01001082.1-marine-metagenome-genome-assembly--contig:-NODE-1082-length-11507-cov-3.619073_pt1 | contig 11507 bp, 9 predicted proteins | sample MGYA00248629_ERZ508524 | MGnify/ENA primary metagenome ERZ508524 (study PRJEB26194, sample SAMN05421901) | marine metagenome | isolation source: East of Rio de Janeiro, Brazil, South Atlantic Ocean...
GGCCTATCGCACCGCGATGGCCGCCATTTCGGAAAATATCGCCAATGCCGGCACCGACGGCTATGCCCGGCGCACGGTGACGACGGCGGAATCGGGCGCATCGACCTCCACCATGTCGCTCTACATCGCCAAGGCCAATTTCGGCGGCACGCAGGTGATGGGCGTCGATCGCGCGAGCGATCCCTATCTCGACGCGACTGTACGCACGACCGGCATGAACCTGGGCAGCGCGACGGCGCGGCTGCGCTGGCTGACCGACGCAGAAACCGCGATGAACGACAGCAGCACTGGCGTAGGCCAGCTGATGACCAGCATGTTCCAGAATATGGAAAAGCTGGCCGCTAGCCCTGGCGACACGTCACTGCGCGTCACCACGCTCGACAGCATCAGTCGCGTGGCGCAATCGTTCAACCAGACTGCGGCCGACCTCAAAAATGTGTCGGACGGCATCGCGACAGAAGCCACCGCCTCGGTCCAGACGATCAACCGTTCGCTGTCCGCGCTCGCCAATATCAACAACAGCCTGCTGCGCGCGCAGCCGGGCACCTCGGCCTATGCCCAGCTGCTCGACAGCCGCGACGCGGCGTTGCAGACGCTGTCGGAAAATATGGACGTCACGATCAGCTTCGGCGCGCGTGACAGCGCCGAAATAAGCTTTGCCGGGCAGACGCTGGTCAGCGGCAACAGCGCCGCCAGCCTGTCGGTCGCGGCCAATGACGACGGCACGCTGGCGCTCAGCCTGGGCGACGGCACGGCGCTCAGCGCGCCCGCCAACGGGACGCTGGGCGGCCTCTTCTCCGCCGCGCAGACCGTCACCGCCCGCCGCGCCAGCCTCGACACGCTGGCCGAGCAGTTCGTGACCGACGTCAATGCCTGGCATGCCCAGGGCCTGACCGACGCGGGCGGCGCGGGCGCGGCGCTCTTGTCCTATGGCGGCGGCGCGGCCAGCGTCGCGGCGCTGATCACCGATCCGGCGGAGCTGGCGCTCAAATCCGCCGACGGGACGCTCAATGGCAATCTGCTGACCGTCACCTCCACCCTGCGCGGCAGCGGCAGCGTCGAACAGAGCTGGACGCCGCTGGTCGCGACCCACGCCAATCTGCTGGGCGCGACCCAGGCCGAATATGACACCGCGACCAGCCGCAGCGACCAGGCGGTCGCCGCGCGCGAAGCGGTGAGCGGCGTCGATCTCGACATGGAGGCGGCGGACCTCTTGCGCCTGCAACAGGCCTATTCTGGCTGCGCCAAAATCCTGCAGATCGCCAAGGAAACCATCGACTCCATCCTCAACATCATCTGAGCGGCAAAGGGCTGACCCATGGTAGGCATCACCAACAAGATCATGATCGCCGAAATGCGCCGGCAGCAGAAATTGTCGCAGAGCATCGTCGACGGGCAGACCGCGATTTCAACCGGCATCACGCTCAACAAGCCGTCCGACGACGCGCTCGCCTGGGTCCAGGTGTCCGACATCGGCCGCGCCCAGGCGCAGCAGGCCGCCTGGCAGGCCAATGTCAGCTATGGCACCACGCGCGCCGCCACCGCGGAATCGAACCTGTCGGAAATCAACAACCTCCTCACTCGCGCGCAGGAACTGGTGACGTCGGCCCGCAACGGGTCGCTCAACGACACCAGCCGCGCCGCCATCGTCGAGGAACTGGGGACGATCCGCACCACCATCGACGAAATGCTGAACCAGAAGGATTACCAGGGCACGCCCGTGTTCGACGAGGGGCAGAGCACGCTCGTCCCGGTCAGCCGCGGCCTCAACCTCGCGGTCGTGGGCACGCGCCAGGAAGTGTCCGAAGGCATCGACGTCGATGGCGCCGCCATGTCGATCGACGAGATACTGGCCGCCAGCATCGCCGCGATCGAAGGCGGCGTCGATGCAGACATCGCGGGCGCCTTGGACGGGGTGAAGGCGGCGCAGAGCCACATCACCATCGAACAGGCGAAACAAGGCGTGCGCAGCGACCGGCTGGAGGTGATCGGCACGCGCCTCACCGACATCGACATCGACCTGACCGAACGCCGCGCGAACCTGGAATCGACCGACCTTCAGGAAGTGATCTCGCGCGTCCAGTCGCAGCTGCTGCAGCTGGAGGCGGCGCAGTCCGCCTATGCCCGGATCAACCAGCAGACGCTGTTCGACCTCATCAGCTGACCTGCGGAAAAAGGCGCCGACGTCCTAAAGCGGATGCTAACCAGTCCGTATTAACCAGAAAGGGACCAGCGCTGCGGCGCTGATGGAGCCACCGCCGCTCAGGCGCTATTTTCGGGGATATTCATGTTCGCAATCATCGGCCTTGTCGTGCTTCTGGGCATGGTGTTCGGCGGCTTCATCATCACCGGCGGCGATATCGGCCCGGTGCTCCACGCGCTTCCGCACGAAATGCTCATCATCGGCGGCGCGGCCGTCGGCGCGCTCATCATCGGCAACTCGGGCGCGGACCTCAAGGCGCTGGGCGGCGGCCTGGCCAAGGTGTTCAAGGGCCCGGCCTACAAGAAGCAGGATTTCCTCGACTGCATCTTCCTCGTCAGCAAGCTGATGAAGACGCTGCGCGTCGAAGGCCCGGTGGCGCTCGAACCCCATATCGAGGATCCGGCCAGCTCGACCATCTTTTCCGAATATCCCAAGCTGATGAAGGACAAGACGCTGATCCACCTGATCAGCGACACGCTGCGCCTGGTCGTCGTCTCGTCCGGCACGCTCGATCCGCACGCGGTCGAGGAAGTCATGGACAACTCGCTCAAGACCCATCATCACGAAGCGATCAAGCCCGCCGACAATCTGCAGGGCCTGGCCGACGCGCTGCCAGCGCTGGGCATCGTCGCGGCGGTGCTGGGCGTGGTCAAGACCATGGGCTCGATCGACCAGCCGCCTTCGGTGCTGGGCGCGATGATCGGCTCGGCGCTGGTCGGCACCTTCCTGGGCGTTCTGCTCGCCTATGGCATGGTCAATCCCTTCGCCAATCGCTGCCGCGCGGTGATCGAGGCGGACGGCGCCATCTATCATGTCGTCAAGCAGATCATCATCGCCTCGCTGCACGGCCATCCGCAGCCGCTGGTGATCGAAGCCGCGCGCTCCAGCCTCAGCCACGCGAACCAGCCGGCCTTCGCCGAAGTGTTCGACGGGATGCGGGGCAAATAAATCATGGCGGAGAAAAAGCGCGGCGCGAACGAGCCCGAACCCCGGCCGATCATCGTCAAGAAGATCATCGTCGAAGGGCATGGCGGCCATCATGGCGGCGCCTGGAAGGTCGCCTATGCCGACTTCGTGACGGCGATGATGGCCTTCTTCCTGCTGATGTGGCTGCTGGGCGCGACCACCGAAAAGCAGCGCAAGGCGCTGGCCGACTATTTCACGCCGACCCTGGTCGAACTGAAGATGGCGTCGGCCGGATCGACCGGGCTGATGGGCGGCGACAGCCTGACGGGCAAGGATAATTATCCGACCACCGGCGGCGTCGGCAACCTGTCCATCACCATCCCGCGCGACGCCACGGGCACCAAGGACCAGGGCGGCAAGGCGATGCGCGCGGCCGACCGGCGCAAGTTCGAATCGATCAAGAAGGATCTGGAAGCCCGGATGAACCGCAAGGGCCTTTCGCGCCTGCGCAAGAATGTCCGCTTCACCGAAACCCGCGAAGGACTGCGTATCGACCTTATCGACGAAGCCGATTTCGCGATGTTCTCCATGGGCACCGACCGGCTGGTTCCCGAAGCGCGCGCGCTAGTGGGCGAAGTCGCGACCGTGCTCCAGACCATGCCCAACGACCTCATCGTGCGCGGCCATACCGACGCCCTGCCCTATGCCTCGGGCAAGTCGATGAACAATTGGCGCCTGTCGTCCGCCCGCGCGGAATCGACGCGCCAGGCGCTGGCCGACAGCGGCATCGGCAACCCGCGCTTCGCCCGGATCGAAGGCGTCGCCGACCGCGAACCCTTCGTGAAGGACAATCGCTACGACCCGCGCAACCGGCGCATGTCGATCATCCTGGGCTGGAGCCGCGGCGGCGGCGGCGGCGATGCGGACGAACCGATGGACGCCGAAACCCGCGCGGCGATCAAGGAACGTGACGACCCCCGCCGCGTCGCAAAGGAACAGGCGCGCAAGCTCGACATGGGCGGCACCGGCCTCCCCGCCGGCGTCGAACTGGTCAACCCCGCCGCCAGCGGCACGTCGAGCAAGCCCGGCAAGCATTGAGGCACGGGGGGCAAGACTTGCGCGTCCGGCGCGCGGGTCAGGTTAGGTTGAACCGGTCGACATGCGCCTGAGCCGCCGCCGCATCCGGCCATTGCCGCCTCCTTATCGCCTATGCCCCCGCCTGCTCGAACAGGCGCGCTCGGCAAGCGATCATGGGATGGGTTGCGAACAGTCTCTCGCCATCGTCACCACCGCGTCCATGGTCATCCCTACGTCCATCGCTATCCCATCTCCACCGTCATCCCCGCGAACGCGGGGATCCATCTCCCAGCGCTGCACCCGCTATGACGTCAGGAGATGGGTTCCCGCGTTGGCGGCCGCCGTTCGTCTCGCGGGAATGATGAAAGGGGTGGGAAGCGGACGGTCTGGTAAAACGAATAAATTTATGCACATTGACTGCTAAACCGACAAACCGAGAAGCTGCAGTGCTGAACTTCAGATCGATCGCTATTTCCCTCATAATAGTATCGAGCGGCTGCTCGAACACGCCGCCTACAGCATCGAAAAATGAGGAAAGCGTAGTCCACGATGGCAGAGAGGCATTCGATGTGCCCATTCACGCGGGCTTTCGAGTAGAAGAACGGAAGGGTAACTTCGCAGACTTTCAGTTGTTCGACATAAAAAAGGGCAACACCCCCTACGTTGGAATTTATGTAGGAAATCACCCCAGCGTCGATCCAGATAAGCCTAACGGATTCTATGCGTTACTGATGACACGGCATAGTTGGCCTACACAAATACATGTATGGATTCATCCACTGCCACCCAAAGAGGCCCTCGTGGCCAAGCGCATTGCCAGCACTATAAGCCCCCGATAGCTGACTTTATTGAAAGCTGCCTGTCCGTATTCAGCACCTAAAATTCGGTTTTCGAGCGTCCGCAACTGGTCGATTTCGCGCAGTCCGCATTCTCGCCCGAAACCGGACAGGCCGCTGTCGCGCAGATCGGTCCCCTAAATGGCGATCGGCAGCGGATAGCGGACCGTCGGATCCTCCGTCATCCCAGCGGAAGCTGGGATCTCTCTTTTGTTTCCGGCGCTTCGTTAGAAGAAGTGATATCCCAGCCTTCGCTGGGATGACGACGGTGGATGGCAAGACATGGTCGGAAGTCGAACTTGTCATTGGCCTTGCGGACCAGGTGGAGGCTGGGTTCCCGCCTTTGCGGGAATGACGGAGAGTGATGGGTACAGCCATCCTCCCCTTGCAGGGGAGGTGTCGCGCGCGGAGCGCGGGACGGAGGGGTGTCCCCCCTCTCAATGGCATGAAACCCCTCCGCCAGCACTTCGTGCCGCCACCTCCCCTTAGCGTGAAGATGATTCAGGCCAGAGCGGCTGTTGATGGCTAACCGTCATTCCGGGCTTGCCCCGACATCCCGCTCCCTTTGCGCACCTGCAGACACAGGGACGACGCGGGCGGTCCCGCGCGGACCGCACCGGCCGACGCTCTCTTCAGTGCACGAAGCGCGCCACCACGTCGCGATAGGAGCGGCTGACCTTCACCTGCGCGCCGCTTTCCAGCACCAGGAAACATTCGCCGTTGGTGTGGGGCTTGACCTGCCGCACCTGGCTCAAGTTGACGATGGTGGAGCGATGCACGCGCTGGAAATTGCGTGGGTCGAGCCGCTTTTCCAGGTCCTTCATCGTTTCGCGCAGGATCAGGCTGTTATCGGCGGTGTAGATGCACATATAGTCGCCGGCCGCATCGATGCGTTCGATCGAATCCACGTCGACCCGGAAAATCTGGCCGCGATCCTTGATGTTGATGAGCTTTTCGAAGCGGTTCGACGCAGGCGCGCCATCCTCCGTCGCGGCGAAGTCGGTCATCGCCTGGGGCGCGACCTCGGCCAGCACCTCGCGCAGCTTCTCCACTTCCTGCACCTGCCGCTTTTCGGTCAGGCGCTGGCGCACGCGGTCCAGCGCGTCGGCCAGCCGGCCTTCCTCCACCGGCTTCATGAGATAATCGACCGCCTGCGCCTCGAACGCGCGGATCGCATGGTCGCTATAGGCGGTCACGAAGATGAACAGCGGCGGCTCCACCTCCATCATGCCCTGGACGACGGAAAAGCCGTCAAAGCCCGGCATCTGGATATCGAGGAACACAAGGTCGGGTTTGTGCGTCTTGATGGCGCGGATGGCTTCGCGGCCATTCGTGCAGGTTTCGACGATTTCGACATCCTCATGCGCTTGCAGACGCAGCTGAAGGCCCTGAATGGCCAGGCTTTCGTCGTCGACGAGGATTGTTCTGATGGTCATGCGGCGACTTTCGATGTTTCATCCATGTTAAGCGGAATTTCGATTATGACCGAAAATCCGCCCGGCGTGGAACGCGTTTCGAAGCGCTGTCGTTCCCCGAAGGCCTGAATTAACCGGTCCCGGATGTTCGGCAGGCCCACGCCCGTTCCTTCGCTCATGGGAATGTGCGGCTTGATGGCGCCATCGTTCAATCCCGGCCCGGTGTCCGATACGATGATCCGGACATTTTCACCGGCAGGTTGCGCGGTGACTGATATGTCCGCCCCCTCCTCCTTGGGCGTGACCGCATATTTGATCGCATTTTCGACCAGCGGCTGCAGCAGCAGCGACGGCAGCCGCGCATGGGCGACCGCGGGGTCGATGGTGAAGGCCGGGCGCAGCCGGTCCTCGAAGCGCATCTTTTCGATCTCGAGATAGAGTTTGAGCGTCTCCACCTCCTGCTCGATCGTCACTTGCGCGGTGGGTTCGTTGATCAGCGTGTAGCGCAGGAAGGAGGACAGGCGCGACAGCATCGCATTGGCGCGGTCGGTCTGCTTCAGCAGCACCAAAGTCGATATGCTGTTGAGCGTGTTGAACAGGAAATGCGGGTTGAGCTGGTAGCGCAGCATCGCCAGCTGCGCGCTTGACGCCTGGGTTTCCAGCCGCAGCAGCTGGTCGGCCTGCTCCTCCACCGTCAGGTAGAAGTTGATCGCATAATAGAGCGCAGACCAGGCGCCGATCAGCGTCACCGACAGGTAGAAGGCGCCCAGGAACAGCTGCAGCCCCGCCGTGTCGCCGCTGCGATTCTGGGTCGAAAAGACCCAGGCGTCGATGAACGCGACCAGCCCCGCGGCCAGCACCACGGTCAGGATCGACACGCCCCAGGTGACGATCGGCCGCTGCTTGAGCAGGAAGCGGAACGCCACCGCCATCAGCAGCGTCACCGAATAGCCGGTGACGGTGGAGATCAGCACCGGGATCAGGCTGGACAGCGGCTGGCCGTTGGCGATGGTGGACGATCCGCGCAGCAGGAAGGCGCCCGCCCATCCGAGCGATTGCAGGTTCCAGAATGCGCGGTTCTTGTCAGCGAAAAAGGGCTGGGGCTGGATGCGGGTCACGGACATGGCCGCCATGCCTATGCCATTATGGCGCGGGCGGGAAGCCGGGTCAGGCAGCGGCGGCCGGCTCCTGCGCCATCGGCGTCACCTCGTCGGTGCACAGCCACACCAGGTCGGCCAGGTCCAGCGTACGCCCGTCATGCGCCTGGATCGCGATGGTGCGGATCGGCTGGCCGTCGCGCTTGTCCGCCAGCACCTGGCAGGCGGGCCCGCCGCAGCCCCAGCGTTCGCCCCACTGGCGCAGCGCGATCATCGCGGGGGCCAGTTCCTCGCCCTTCTGCGTCAGCCGATATTCCACCTTGCGCCTGTCGCACTGCATCGGCTCGCGCACCAATATGCCATGTTCGACCAGCCGGGCGAGCCGGTTGGCCAGGATGTTGCGGGCGATGCCCAGGGTCGACTGGAATTCCTCGAAATGGCGGATGCCCGACAGGGCGCCGCGCAGGATCAGGAAGGACCATCGCTCCCCCATCATCTCCAGCGCGCTGGGGAGCGCGCATTGTTCCAGATCCTGAGCCAGATTATGTTTCATGGGTCTCACGCATAGCGGAAAGCAACAGACGTTGCAAAATCGCCGCCTTATTATCGCAACATGGGATTTTTTTGTTGCACGGCAAGGGGGTTCCAACACAATCGGCAGTGATGTTGCGCCAATATGAACTTGTCGAACGCGTGAAGCGCTATGATCCGCAGGCGGATGAGGCGATGATCAACCGCGCCTATGTCTTCTCGGTCCAGAAGCACGGCTCCCAGAAGCGCGCCAGCGGCGACCCCTATTTCAGCCATCCCATTGAAGTCGCGGGCATCCTGACCGACTTCAACCTGGACGACCAGACCATCGTCACCGCCCTGCTCCACGACACGATCGAGGATACGCTCGTCACCTATGACGAGATCGAGAGCGCCTTTGGCCGCGATGTCGCCCGCATGGTCGACGGCGTCACCAAGCTGTCCAAGATCGAGGCCATGTCCGAAAATGAGCGGGCGGCCGAAAATCTGCGCAAATTCCTGCTCGCCATGTCGGACGACATTCGCGTGCTGCTGGTCAAGCTGGCCGACCGGCTGCACAATATGCGCACGCTGCACTTCATCAAGAATGAGGCCAAGCGCCGCCGCATCGCGCGTGAAACCATGGACATCTACGCCCCGCTCGCCGAGCGGATCGGCATGTACGACTTCATGCGCGAAATGCAGCTCCTCTCCTTCCGCGAGCTGGAGCCCGAAGCCTATGACAGCATCACCCGGCGCCTGGAGCATCTGAAGGAGGGCGGCCATGACAAGGTCGACCGCATCGGCGCGGAGCTGCAATTGCTCCTGGGTGGCAAGGGCCAGTCCGTCCCCGTGTCGGGCCGCGAGAAGCACCCCTATTCCATCTGGCGCAAGATGCAGGAGCGCCACATCAGCTTTGAACAGCTGACCGATGTCATGGCGTTCCGCGTCATCACCGACAGCCCGGCCGATTGCTACCGCGCGCTCGGCATCATCCACCAGACCTTCAAGATGGTGCCCGGCCGCTTCAAGGATTATATCTCCACGCCCAAGCGCAACGGCTATCGCTCGCTCCACACCACCGTCATCCATCAGGACAATGCCCGCATAGAGGTGCAGATCCGCAGCCGCGCGATGCACAGCGACGCCGAACTCGGCCTCGCCGCCCACTGGGCCTACAAGCAGAAGGGCGACGCCACCGATCATCACGCCGCCTGGCTGCGCGACCTGGTCGAGATACTGGAGCAGAGCCAGGACGCGGACGAGCTGCTCGAACATACGCGCATGGCGATGTATCAGGACCGCATCTTCGCCTTCACGCCGAAGGGCGAGCTGCATCAGCTGCCCAAGGGCTCCACCCCGGTCGACTTCGCCTATGCCGTCCACACCAGCCTTGGCAACCAGACCGTGGGGGCAAAGGTCAATGGCCGCGTCGTGCCGCTGCGCACCTCGCTCGAAAATGGCGACCAGGTCGAGATATTGAAGTCGGAGGGGCAGGAGCCCCAGCCCGGCTGGCTCACCTTCGCCATCACCGGCAAGGCGCGCGCCGCCATCCGCCGCTTCATCCGCCAGAAGCAGCGCGGCGAGGAAATCAAGCTGGGCGAGAAACTCTATGAGGAAATCGTCAGCCGCTTCTCGCCCGATCTCGCCAAGGAACTGGGCGACAAGGCGCTGACCGCGGCGCTCAAGCGCCTCAAGCTCGACGATCGCGCCGCGCTGATGGTCGCCATCGCCACCCACCGCGTGCTCGACCATGAAGTGATGGAGGCGCTGGTCCCCGGCTCCACCAGCGCGCAGGGGATGGAGGAAGCCCATCCGCGCCAGCATGAACCCGTGTCGATCCGCGGCCTCACCCCCGGCATCGCCTATAATCTGGGCGATTGCTGCCATCCCGTGCCCGGCGACCGCATCGTCGGCGTGCGCCGCACCGGGGAGCCGATCGAGGTCCACACCATCGACTGCCGATCGCTGGAGGTGGAGCAGGATGACGACTGGGTGGACCTGAGCTGGGACAGCAAGTCCAAGGGCGGCACCGCCCGCCTCTCCGTCATCGTCAAGAACCAGCCCGGCGCGCTGGCCGCCGTCGCCAACGTCTTCGGCGCGACCAAGGCGAACATCCTCAACCTCCAGCTCGTCAACCGCGAAGGCCCCTTCCACACCGACATCATCGACCTGGAAGTCGCCGACGCCCAGCATCTTATGCGGATCTTGTCGGCGCTACGGGCGATCGATGTGGTGGTGCAGGCGGATCGGGTTTGAAGGGGGAAAGATGTGTGCCAATATTATGGACAAAAGCGTGTCTAGCTAGGCATGCCAGTTAAGCACTCGCCCTTGCTTGAGATGGATCGTAATGCCTGCTTATTTAGAAGCTCTTTCACTTGAGAATTATCGTGGCATTCGCGAAAGACAGGTGATGAGCGGATTCCAAGATTTTAACTTCTTTATTGGCGCAAACAATGCCGGAAAATCCACGGTCCTGAATTTCATTAGTCGATACCTACCTATAAACCAGAATACTGATAAGATTAAGATCGATGCACTTGAGCAGCATGGTGGATTAGGTAGCGCAGAAATTATTTTTAATATTGGTTTTTCCACCGATAAAGTACAGGAAAATTTTTACGCTCACTACCCATTCGTTCGCTCAAGTGAGCTGCAATATGCTTTTCAAGCTTTGCTAAATCACTTTGATGATAATGGATACATTTGGCTTAGCGGATCACTGCCACATCGAGGCAATCTATCCCTTATTTTCGATGCAGACGCCATCTTTTCACTGGCACGAGGCGCGCACTGGTCTCACCTAAATAGCTTTATTTCTTCGGGCGGAAATAGAAGTAATTTCGCTTATAATGTATATGTAGACGACGTTAAGGGCAGGGATATACCCCTTTTAGGGTTCAAACTCAATCAGCCTATTGAAAATCTGTTGGCACATTGATTCAGGAGGGCTCCGTTGAAGCAGGAGGCCCTTGGAGATGTCGCGTTCGTTATTCTGGCTGTCGGATGAAGCATGGGGCGCAATCGAGCCCCACCTGCCGAAGAACCAACCCGGAGCGCGGCGGGTCGATGATCGCAGGGTAATCTCCGGCATCGTTCACATGCTCAAATGCGGCGGCCGCTGGGCTGATTGTCCGACCGAATACGGCCCGGCGACAACGATCTACAACCGCTGGAACAGGTGGAGCCGCCGGGGCATCTGGACCCGCATCCTGGCGGCGCTGACCGAGGAAGGCTGGATCGCGGAAACCGGACAGATCGACAGCAGCTACATCAAGGCCCACCGCAGTGCCGGTGGGGCAAAAGGGGGGCGCGAGCCAATGCCATTGGCATCTCGCGTGGCGGCAGGACGACCAAGATCCACGCACTCGTCGATGTCCTGGGACGGCCGCTTCGCCTCGTCCTGACACCGGGCAACACGTCGGACGTGAAAGGCGCGGACCTGCTGATCGGCGAAACCGTC
>ENA-ORDG01001086-ORDG01001086.1-marine-metagenome-genome-assembly--contig:-NODE-1086-length-11482-cov-2.567733_pt1 | contig 11482 bp, 13 predicted proteins | sample MGYA00248629_ERZ508524 | MGnify/ENA primary metagenome ERZ508524 (study PRJEB26194, sample SAMN05421901) | marine metagenome | isolation source: East of Rio de Janeiro, Brazil, South Atlantic Ocean...
CCCGGCATATTGCGGAGGGTCGCTTTGCCTTGGCTCGGCTATTTCCGGCCCAACTTCCATCCCTGGGCCGTGGATGACCGGGATCTGATCGCCAGTGCCGACACGCCCTATGCGGCGGCCCGGATGGATGACCGGAAGGATAAATTGTCGCCCTCAATGGCTTGACCGGACCAAGGGCTGCGCCCTTTAATCGAGCGATGACCAACGCGCCGATATTGGAGACCGCCCGCCTGATCCTTCGCCCGCATAGCCTGGCTGACTATGCCAGCTGCCGGACGCTTTGGGCGGACGAGCGGGTGGTGAAGCATATTGGTGGCGCACCGCAGGACGGGCAGGCGGTGTGGTTCAGGTTGCTACGCTACGCCGGCATGTGGTCGTTGCTGGGCTATGGCATGTGGGCGATCGAAGATCGAAAGAGCGGCGCCTTCCTGGGGGAAGCGGGACTGCTTAGTGCCGCGCGGGGACTGCCTGAACTGGAGGGCGTGCCGGAAGCCGGCTGGGTGCTGACGCCCGACGCCTGGGGCAAGGGGATCGCGCTTGAGGCAATGACTGCGGTGCTGACATGGGCCGACGCCCATGGTGAGTCGCCATCGCTTCGCTGCATCATTCATCCCGACAATGTTGCGTCCATCAGTGTGGCGCAAAGACTGGGCTTCTCCGCGCTGGTTGATACCGATCTTTCCGGTACCCCCTCGCGCGTCTTTGATCGTCCAAAGGGCGCGATCCCTTGAACGGGATGGCGACTGTCGAAATCGCCACCCCTTTAGGACTGCATCGGCCGGGTTAGGCGGCGACCGGCAGGTCGTTTGCGTAAGCGTCCATCATTGGATCGTCATTCATGCCGCCGCCTTCACCTTCCTCGAAGATCAGGCAATCGACGATTGCGTTCCGGCCCAGGCTATGGCGCTTCTGCGTTTCTCCGGTGAAGCGGAAGCCAAGTTTGCGCAGGACATTGCCGGATGCCGGGTTGTCGGCGCAATGGGCGGCGCGGATGGTGCGTATGCCATTGGCGCGCGCCATGCCGATGACGGCGCCGGCTGCTTCCGTGGCGAAGCCCAGGCCCCAATAGGCGCGGGCAATCCAGTAGCCCAGTTCCGGCGCGCCATCAGCACCAGGATGCACGCCGCAGCCGCCGATCAAGCGCGGAGCACCCCGCGTGCGCGAAAAGGCAAGCAGCCGGGGCATCCGGGGATGATGGGGCAGGGCCAGAAACCACTGCGCATCCTCTGCCGTATACGGATTGGGCACATGCGATAAATTGCGCAGGACCGCAGGGTCATTGATGGCCGCGGCCAGCGCCGGGGCATCTTCCATCCAGCCGGGCCGCAGCAACAGCCGGGGGGTGCAGGCGAACATTCTTGTCTCTCCTCTCGTGCGCGTCGTTAGCCGGCGATGATGACGGCTTGACGACGGTCTCCTCCGGTTGGTTTCCTTGCCCGCATGACGCGCGAGAAGGCGTTGAGTTCCAGAGGTTTAAGGGAATTTTGAAGAAGGTTTCGCCCCACGGAAAAGGGGCGCTTCCTGCCTATGAGGAGCGCCCCTTATTCCCTTGGACACCGGTCAGGCCAATGGCCCCGACACCGGAAGGATCGCCCCTTGTTCAAGGACGACCCGTCATCAGTCGTCCGTTATTCTGCCGCTTCGGCCATTGCGTCAACCGACACATATTTGCGGCCGAGCTTGCCGGTGTGGAATACCACCTTGCCTTCGCCGAGCGCGAAGAGGGTGTGATCCTTGCCCATGCCGACATTGCGGCCCGGATAGACGCGGGTGCCGCGCTGGCGAATGATGATGTTGCCGCCGATCACGTCCTGACCGCCGAACTTCTTCACGCCAAGGCGCTTCGACTCCGAATCGCGACCGTTGCGCGACGAACCGCCAGCTTTCTTATGTGCCATGACCTAAACTCCTTGAATTCTCAGTTGGCTCAGGCGCCGATCGACACGATCTTCAGGATCGTGTGATTCTGGCGGTGGCCATTCTTGCGGCGATAATTGTGGCGGCGGCGCTTCTTGAAGACGATGACCTTCTCGCCCTTGGCCTGCGCGATGATTTCGGCCGCGACGGTCAGCTTGGCGGTGTCCTTCAGGTCGCCGTTTTCGCCGGCCAGCAGGACGTCGTCCAGCGTGACCTTGTCGCCGGCTTCGCCAGCCAGCTTTTCAACGACGATCTTGTCTCCGGCGGCGACGCGATACTGCTTGCCGCCCGTGCGCACGATAGCGAACATGGCTTGTCTCTTCTCGTTCAAATCTGCTTTACGCAGATCATCGAGGAGAAATCCTGTCGACCCGCGCGGGAATGTGGCCCGTTAGTGGAATGACTCGCCGCTGTCAACCAAGCGGCACCGGATTCACGCCAGATCGTCGAGGAAATTTGCCGCCTGCATGCGCGTCGCCTCGCGATCGGCCGGCTTCATCTTGTCCCAGGTGCGATAGGCCATGGCCATGCGCGGATTGCGCGCCAGCCGGCGTTCGTTGCGGGCGATGAAATCCCAGTAGAGCGCGTTGAAGGGGCAGGCATCCTCGCCGACGCGCTTCTTCACGTCATAGCGGCACCGCCCGCAATAATCCGACATGCGGTTGATATAGGCGCCACCCGCGGCATAGGGCTTGCTGCCGAGCAGGCCGCCATCGGCGAACAGCGCCATACCCAGCGTGTTGGGCATTTCCACCCACTCATAGGCGTCGGCATAGACTTCCAGATACCAGACATGCACCTGATGCGGCGCGATCCCGGCGATCAGGGCGAAGTTGCCGGTGATCATCAGCCGCTGGATATGATGGGCATAGCCATGGTCGATGGTCTGGCCGATCGCCTGTGCCAGGCAATGCATGTCGGTCTCGCCGGTCCAGTAGAAGCCCGGCAGGTCGCGCTTCGCCTCCAGCGCATTGCGCGCGCCATAGTCCGGCCCTTCGTGCCAGTAGACCCCGCGTATATATTCGCGCCAGCCGATGATCTGGCGGATGAAGCCTTCGGCGCAGTTTAGCGGCACCTTGCCGGCGCGATAGCGCCTGTCGACCTCCTGGCAGAGCGCCAGCGGATCGAGCAGGCCGGCATTGAGGTAGGGCGAGAGGATCGAGTGCCATAAAAAGGGCTCGTCGGTGAGCATCGCGTCCTGATAGTCGCCGAAGCGAGGCAGGGCCTCGTCGAGGAACTGCCTTTGCTGGCGCAGCGCCTCCTCATGCGTCACCGCGAAGTGGAAATGATCGAGGCTGCCGATATGGTCGGAAAAGCGCCCTGCCACCATGTCGAGCACGTCGCGCGTGATCGCGTCGGGCCGGAACCGGATCGGCTGCGGCATCAGCAGGTCGCGGCCGGGCGCCGGCTTGCGATTATCCGCATCGTAATTCCACTGGCCCCCTTCGGGTCCGCCATCCTCGTCCAGCAGCAGCCCTGTCTTGCGGCGCATGTCGCGGTAGAAATATTCCATGCGCAGCTGCTTGCGGGCGGCCGCCCATGTGTCGAATTCGGCATGGGCGCAAAGGAAGCGATCATCCTCATGGACAGTGACGGGAATGGCAAAGCGCGTCTCCCAGCTTTCCAGCATGGCGCGCACGCGCCATTCGCCCGCTTCGGTGACATGGATGGCGCGCGGCCTGTGCCGCTCCACCGCACGCGCGACTTCGCCGGTGAAGCTGCCGCTATTGTCGGGCGCGTCCAGCTTCACATAGTCAACCGTCCAGCCGAGTCCGCGCAGCCGCTGCGCATGATGGCGCATGGCGGACAGAATGAAGGCGATCTTGGCCTTGTGATGCTTTACATAGGTCGTCTCGTCGGCGACCTCCATCATCAGGACGATGCTGTCCTTCTTGTCCGCAGCGCGCAGGGCGGCGATGTCGGGCGTCAGCTGGTCGCCCAGGACGGGAATGAGCAAAGGGCCGTCGGTCATTCGGATGGAATGAGCGACGGCCCTTCAATATCCCTGCCTGCCCCATGGGGCATGTGCCTGCGCGTTGCTCAGCGGCCGCGCGGCGGACCCTTTCGCCCGCCCTTGAACGGGCGAGGCGCATAGCCGCCGGGGCGAGGGCCCCGGTCATTGCTGCGCGGTCCGCGATCATTGGGGCGTCCGCCCGCGCGCTTGTGCTCGCGCGCCTGATCGCGGGGTGCGCCCTCGACCATTTCGAACGCCACATCCGCGCCTTCGTCATTGGCTTCGCCCGTGCGCTTGAGCGCGGAGGTGAAGCGGCTGACGATCGCCTTGGGAATTTCGAACATCGTTTCATTGGCGGCGATGCGGATCGCGCCGATATCCTGGCGCGACACATGGCCGCGGCGGCAGATCAGCGGCAGGATCCAGCGCGGATCGGCATTCTGCCGACGGCCGATGTCCATGCGGAACCATTGCGTGTCCTCAAAGCCCGGGCGCGGCCCGTCATTGCGGGCGGGCGCCTCGCTGCGGTCGAGCAGTTCCTCGGGCGCAGGAAGCGCGGCGCGGGCGCTCTTGACCAGCATCGCGGCGATTTCTTTGGCAGACTTTTCGGCCAGCAGCTCGGCGCCCAGCGCCCAGTCGGCCTCGTCCAGTTCCGCCTTTTCCATCAGCGTGGCGCGCAGCCGGGCATTGTCCTGCTCCAGGATCGCTTCCTTGCTGGGCGGGGTGCCCCATTCGACCGGGATCTTCGCCCCGCGCAGCATCGATTCGACACGGCGGCGGCGGGGATAGGGGACGATGAGGACGGCGGTGCCCTTCTTGCCCGCACGTCCCGTGCGACCCGAGCGATGCTGCATCGTTTCCGCGTCACGCGGCAGTTCGACATGCACGACCAGGCTGAGCGAGGGCAGGTCGATGCCGCGCGCGGCGACGTCGGTGGCGACGCAGACGCGAGCGCGCTTGTCGCGCAGCGCCTGCAGCGCATGGTTGCGCTCATTCTGGCTATGCTCGCCCGACAGGGCCACGGCCGCAAAGCCGCGCTCGGTAAGGCTCGAATGCAGATGGCGGACATTGTCGCGCGTGGCGCAGAACAGGATGGCTGTTTCCGCTTCATGGAAACGCAGCAGGTTGACCACCGCATTCTCGATGTCGGACGGCGCCACCGTCACCGCCTGGTAGCTGATGTCGCCATGGCCGCGCTCTTCCGACATGGTCGAGATGCGCAGCGCATCCTTCTGGTATCGCTTGGCCATTGCCACGATGGGCTTGGGCATGGTGGCGGAAAAGAGCAGCGTGCGCCGATCTTCGGGCGCGCTGTCCAGAATCGCTTCCAGATCCTCGCGAAAGCCCATGTCGAGCATCTCGTCGGCTTCATCGAGCACAACGGAGCGCACGGCCGACAGGTCCAGCGCGCCGCGTTCCAGATGGTCGCGCAGGCGGCCCGGCGTGCCGACGACGATATGCGCGCCATGGCTGAGGTTGCGGCGCTCCTTGGCCGCGTCCATTCCGCCCACGCAGGTGGCGATGCGGGCGCGCGCGGCGCCATAGAGCCATTCCAGCTCGCGGCTGACCTGCAGCGCCAGTTCGCGCGTCGGTGCGATCACCAGCGCCAGCGGCAGGCCGGCAACAGGCAGGCGCTCCGCTTCGCCCAGCAATTCGCCCGCCATGGCCAGGCCGAAGGCGACGGTCTTGCCAGAACCGGTCTGCGCCGACACCAGAAGGTCGCGGCCATGCGCTTCCTCCTGCGTGACTTCGCTCTGGACCGGAGTCAGTGCTTCATAGCCCTTGGCGACGAGCGCCTGTGACAGGAGGGCGGGGAGAGTTTCAAAAGCCATATTCTTGTTTTCCATCGGTAAAAAGCGACCCGCCATTCCCGACGGATACGAAAGACCGTTCATGTTCCCGATTGCGGGAACCCAGGGAGAGGTCACGCCCCTGGTTCCAAAATCCTCCCTGCGAAGGGGAGGGGGACCGCCAGCGAAGCTGGTGGTGGAGGGGTGTCCCCCTATCGAGCGGCTGACACCCCTCGTCTGGCCTGCGGCCATCCACCTCCCCGGCGAGGGGAGGGTGAAATCCATAGCATATATTAAATAAGAAGGCCGCCTTCCCCCGCTAGGGAGGGAAGGCGGCCCCTTTATCTTTTATTCGGCGAAAATCAGACCGAGGCGACTTCCGCCACGTCGACCTTCACGCCCGGGCCCATCGACGAGGACAGGGCGATCTTGCGGACATATTTGCCCTTCGAACCCGACGGCTTCGCCTTGACGATCGCGTCGACGAAGGCGTCGAAATTCTTGCGCAGATCTTCGGCAGCGAAGCTCGCCTTGCCGAGGCCCGCATGGATGATGCCGGCCTTTTCGACGCGGAATTCGATCTGACCACCCTTGGCGGCCTTCACGGCTTCGGCGACGTTCGGCGTGACGGTGCCCAGCTTCGGGTTCGGCATCAGGCCCTTGGGACCCAGAACCTTACCCAGGCGACCCACCAGGCCCATCATGTCGGGCGTGGCGATGACGCGCTGGAAGTCGATGTTGCCGGCCTGGATCGATTCGAGCAGGTCTTCGGCGCCCACGACGTCGGCGCCGGCGTCGAGCGCGGCCTGTGCCTTGTCATTGCGAGCGAACACGGCGACGCGCACGGTCTTGCCGGTGCCGGCGGGCAGGGTGACGACGCCACGGACCATCTGGTCGGCGTGACGCGGGTCGACGCCCAGGTTGATCGCGATTTCGACGCTTTCGTCGAACTTGGCGGTCGCATGGGTCTTGATCAGGCCCAGCGCCTCATCGACGCCGTGCAGCTTTTCCTTGTCAACGGCAGCGGCCAGGGCCTTCGCCTTCTTGGTCAGCTTTGCCATGGTCTTAGCCCTCCACCACGTCGAGGCCCATCGCGCGAGCGGAGCCTTCGATGATCTTCGTTGCAGCGTCGATGTCGTTCGCGTTGAGGTCAGGCATCTTGACCTGGGCGATCTCGGCGAGCTGGGCGCGGGTGATCTTGCCGGCGACGGCCTTGCCCGGCTCCTTAGAGCCCGACTTCAGGTTGATCGCCTTCTTGATCAGATAGGTGGCCGGCGGCATCTTCGTGACGAAGCTGAACGAACGGTCCGCATAGACGGTGATGATGGTCGGCAGGGGCGTGCCCTTGTCCATCTTGTCCGTCGAGGCGTTGAACGCCTTACAGAATTCCATGATGTTCACGCCGCGCTGGCCCAGGGCAGGGCCGATCGGCGGCGAGGGGTTGGCGGCTCCAGCGGGCACCTGGAGCTTGATATAGCCCGTAATCTTCTTGGCCATTTTCACTCACTCTGTTGCTGGACGCGCCCGAAGGTGCGCCCAATTCAAGTTTAGCGGTTCAGACAGCGGACTTGAAATCCGCCTCCCGCACGATGTCCCTTGAACGTCATCCCGGCAAAGGCCGGGCTCCCAGGCCGCAAGGGGCGGCCTGAAACCATGCGCCCCCAGCTTTCGCCGGGAAGGCACATGTTTATTTCGACAGTTCGACCTGTTCGAAATCCAGTTCGACCGGGGTGGCGCGGCCGAAGATCGACACCGACACCTTGACCCGGTTCTTTTCGAAATCCAGTTCCTCGACCACGCCGTTGAAGCTGGCGAAGGGACCATCCAGCACCTTGACGCTGTCGCCGATCTCGTAATCGACATTGACCTTGTGCTTGGGCGCAGCCTCGGCTTCCTTCTGCGCGCCGAAATAGCGTGCGGCCTCGCTCTCGCTGATCGCCTGCGGCTTGCCCGACGAACCCAGGAATCCGGTCACCTTGGGCGTGTTCTTCACCAGGTGATAGATGTCATCGTTCATGCTCAGCTTGGCGAGGACATAGCCGGGCATGAACTTGCGCTCGACCTGGACCTTCTTGCCGCGCTTGACTTCGGTCACCGTTTCGGTGGGCACCTCGACCTGCTCGACCAGCTGGGAAAGGCCCATGCGCTCGGCTTCGGCCAGGATCGATTCCTTGACCTTGCTTTCGAAGCCCGAATAGGCGTGGATGATGTACCAGCGCGCCATGTTACTCTTTCATACTCCCGATCAGGCCCGGCCGGCCGCGAGGCTGAGCAGCCACTGGACGATCGCGCCGAAGAAGGTGTCGATGCCGAAGAAGAAGAGGCCCAGCAGCGACGTCATGATCACCACCATCACGCCGGTCATGACCGTTTCGCGGCCGGTGGGCCACACGATCTTCGACGCTTCGGTCTTCACCTGATTGACGAATTCGCCGGGGGAAACCTTCGCCATCGCCTGCCTTTTCACCTTCGTATCAACGCCAATTCGCGAAGCAACAGTCCGCCCTCCCGATCCCGCCTGTTCCAGCGTCCGGGGGTGCGGCCGCCTGCTCCGCGACCTTGTTTCGCCTGCGCACTTAGCCGCGAGCCCATTGATATTCAAGGGATCGCGGCCAGTTCGCTTGGCAGGAGTGGAGGGACTCGAACCCCCGGCATTCGGTTTTGGAGACCGACGCTCTACCAGCTGAGCTACACTCCTGTGCCGGCGAAGGAGGGCGCTTTAGCGTGGCGGGGCGGGGAGGGCAAGCGCGTTTATCGCAACGGCCTCATCGCGCTTCGGGCTCGTCAATCTGCGTGTCCGCGCTGGTCTGCCGCTCGGCTTCCTGGTTGAGCTGCGCGCCGAGCAGGACCACATAGGCCGAGACATAGAGCCACAGCTGCAGAACGACGACGGCGCCCAGCGATCCATAGGTCTCGTTGTAATTTCCGAACTCGGAAACATAGAAGGATACGCCCAGCGTCGCGAGCAGCCACAGGATGGTCGCAGTGACCGAACCCGCCGTCAGCCAGCGCCAGCGCGCCTTGCGGCGGTGCGGCCCGAAGCGGTAGATGAGCGCGAAGATCAGGCTGGCGAACATGCCGGCGACGATCCAGGTGATCGCTTTGGTCAGGAAGATGGCGATCGGCCCCCAGCCGCTGGTCAGCGCTTCCAGGAAGCCGATCACGGACGCTGTCAGGACACCGACCACGACAACCAGCACCGCGGAAAAGGTGATGCCCAGCGACACGCGGTAGAAGGAGAAGATCGACCGCGACTCCTTCTCCTCATAGATGATGTTGAGCGCCTCGATCGTTGCCGACGATGCGCGCGTCGCGCCATAGACTGCGAAGGCGAGGGCGATGAGCAGGCCGAAGCCCACCGCCGGCTTGGTCGTGGTGACGATCGCCATCAGCTGGTCGAAGATCAGCTTTGCCGCTTCCCTGGGCACGACCGTGATGAGCGAGCGGACATTTTCCGCCACGAGCTGCGGATCGCCGATCAGGCCATAGGTCAGCACGACGGCCAGCAACAGCGGCGCGATCGACAGAAAGGCGTAATAGGCCACGGCGGCCGACAACAGGCTGAGATGATTGGCGGACGTCTTGCCGTAGACGCGCTTGAGAACTTCCCACCATCCGCGGGGCGGTATCTTCCACGGCGCATCGACATGCACCTGCTGCGCGACGGTATCGGTCATTGCTATCCCCTGCTGTCCCTCAATGGAACGCAAGCGCGCGAACCGGAAGGCTGGTTCCCATGTCTTGACGTCAGCAAGGGCGCGGTGGGGTCATTCCGACAGGGCGATGTCCATGTCCGCCAGCGCCAGGCGCAGCAATTCGGCCATTGCATTGCGCGCGGCGGCGGTGTCGCGCGCGGCGATGGCGCGATGCACCGCCTGATGGTCGGGCAGGGGATCGCGCGGCAGCAGCTTCTTGCGATGCTTGAAGGTGGTGGTCCAGCTGACCGCAGCGCCGACCGAACTGGCGAGCGCGGCGAGCGCATCATTATGCGCAGCGGCCAGGATGGCGTGATGAAATCGCTGGTCGGCGGCGCGGCCTTCGGGCGTGGAGAGGCCGTAACGGCTCATTTCCGCCAGCGCGGCATCCATGACCGCCAGCTGTTCCTCGGTGCGGCGGCGCGCGGCGAACTCGGCGGCGGCGGGCTCGATCACGCCGCGCAGTTCGAACAGGTCGCGGATGAAGTCCCGGTCGGGCTCCCCGGCGAACATCCAGGCCAGCATTTCCGGATCGAGCACGTTCCAGCGCGCGCGGGGCAGGACGCGGGTTCCCGCCTTGGGGCGGCTTTCCAGCATGCCCTTGGCGATCAGGATGCGCACGGCCTCCCGATAGGCAGTGCGTGATACGCCCAGCCGCTCGGCCGCCTCTATCTCGCCCTCGAACAGGTCGCCGGGCTTGTGCTTGCCGGTCAGGATGGCGGTGCCCAGGTCGCGGGCGATCGCCTGATGGATGCGGAGCGCGCCTTCGTCGGTTCCGAACCGGCCCTCCTGTCGCGCGCTCCCCATGGCTTTTTCCTTTATGTCAGTCCTCGAACGAAGCCGTAGGACAATGGCGCCCGCAAAGGAAGGCGTCCGCCACCAATCGCAGCGGCGCTGTGTCGGCGTCGATGGCGCGTGTTTCCACCAGATCGACGAAGCGCCGATACATGGACGGATATTCCTCGTCCGGCGCCTTCATCTGCACTTCGCCGTCGAGCCGCAGCGTGTTGCCGCCTTCTGACAAAAGCAGGCTGCCCTTGTCGGTTTCGACCGCAATGTCCCAGGTCTGCGGGCCAGTCTGGCGCCAGTCGAACACGGTGTCGATCGCCGCGCCCGACGCCGTCGCCAGGCTGAGCGTCGCGCCGATCGGCGCCTGCTTGTTGGACGGCACTTCCAGCTCCGCCGACAGGACGGTGATGGGCTCGCCGACGATCTCGGTCAGGATCGACAGGGCGTTGATGCCCGGATCGAACACGCCAAAGCCGCCAGCCTCCCAGATCCAGGGTTGGCCCGGATGCCAGTGGCGGACGTCCTCGCGCCACTGAATGTCGATCCGCTCGACCTTGCGCTCGGCGATCCAGGCCTTGGCCTGCGCCACCGCGGCGGCATAGCGGCTGTGCCAGCTGGCATAGAGGGTGACGCCCTGGCGCCGGGCCAGGGCGATCAGCGCCTCGACTTCGGATACCGTCGCGCCCGGCGGCTTTTCCAGGAACACATGCTTACCCGCCAGCAGCGCCTGGCGGGCTGCCGCATAACGGACCTGCGGCGGCTGGCACAGGATGACGGCGTCGAGATCGGGCTCGCCCGCCAGCATCGCGCCGAGATCGGGGTAGTTGTTCACCCCTTCACCCTGCGCGTTGCGGCTGGCGACCGCGACCAGCGCGATGCCGTCGACCTTATCGATCGCCGGCAAATGCTGGTCGCGCGCAATCTTGCCAAGGCCGACGAGACCGGCCCGGATCATCAGGCTGCGACCTCCAGCTTGCCTTCGACGCGGCGCGTAAGGCCCCAGGGATTGGCATCCTGCAACGCGGCGGGCAGCAGCGTATCAGGAACGTCCTGATAGCAGACGGGGCGCAGGAAGCGCATCATCGCCAGCGTGCCGACCGAGGTCGACCGCCCGTCGGCAGTCGAGGGGAAGGGACCGCCATGGACCATGGCGTGGGTCACCTCGACGCCCGTGGGCCAGCCATTGGTCAGGATGCGGCCAACCTTGCGCGACAGGGTCGGCAGCAGCTTGGCGGCATGATCCTCGTCGCCTTCACCGATCTGCAGCGTGGCGGTCAGCTGACCTTCCAGCCCCGCTTCGGTATCCACCACAGCCTGGTCCGCCGGCACAATCACCG